>CEOJ01012745.1_pt1 | contig 29925 bp, 35 predicted proteins | sample 530281 | NCBI WGS metagenome assembly CEOJ01 (sample SAMEA2619879, study PRJEB7988) | marine metagenome | isolation source: saline water (ENVO:00002010), including | reverse complement strand
TCCGCGCTTTATTCTGATATATCAAACGCTTCTTTTTATTACAAGAGCGGTTATTCTAATGAGCCTTTAAATAGCCAGTATGATGACTGTTTACATAAAGACCTAGCGCTGGGTTATACGACTATTGGACCTCACAGAGCTGATTTAGACTTTAAAATATCTGATGATGCTGTTAAAGACATTGCTTCTATGTCAACGCAAATTATATTAAGCCTGTGTTTTGTAATTGCGCAAACTCGTGCGTTTCACGTGAAACATGGACATTATCCGGTTCTTTTAATTGACGATATATTTTTTGGAATAGATGATAAAAATCTTGCGGTTATGATAAAATTATTAAGTAATTCAGGAGCACAATGTTTTCTTTCAGCTCCGGACTTATACAACGAAAAAGTAAAAGAAATAATAGGTTCTAGCCATAATAAGCTATTTACTCTAGTGGATATGAAATAAAAGGGGTTATAGGAATGCCTAAGCAAAAAAATTACGATTCATCTAACATCAAGGTCTTAAAAGGCCTGGAAGCAGTACAAAAAAGACCAGGCATGTACATAGGAGATACGGACGATGGCAGCGGCTTGCATCAAATGGTATACGAAGTCATGGATAACTCCATAGACGAGGCACTTGCCGGCCATTGCTCTAATATTACAGTAACAGTTCATGAGGATAATGCTGTTACAGTCGTGGATAATGGCAGGGGAATACCGGTTGACGAACACCCAACTGAGAAAAAATCAGCTGCGGAAGTAATTATGACTGTTTTACATGCCGGAGGTAAATTTGATGATAATTCATACAAGGTATCTGGAGGATTACATGGCGTTGGTGTTTCGGTAGTCAATGCACTGTCAGAGACATTAGAGCTTACTATCTATAAAAATGGTAAAGAATACTATCAAGAGTATAAGGACAGTAAGCCATTATCAAAGATCAAGGCACTAGGGAATACGGAATTGAGTGGTACTAAAATAACATTCAGACCTAGTAAAAAGTATTTCTCACTCACAAGTTTTAATTCAGATGTTTTGAAGAAGAGATTTAAAGAGCTAGCTTTTTTGAACTCTGGTATCGAAATTAAATTTGTAGATGAAAATAAATCAATATCACAAACATTTCGATACGAGGGTGGCATTATTGAATATGTCAAAGAACTTACTAAAAAGAAAACTCCGATTCAAGAGAAGATCATAAATATATCATCTTCTAAGAAGAATATATCAGTCGATCTCGCTCTAATGTGGTCTAACAATTATCAGGAAGAAGTTTTATGTTTCACAAATAATATTCCACAAAAGGATGGCGGGACACACCTATCTGGCTTTAAAACATCTCTAACAAGAACGCTTAATTCGATAATTTTAAAAAATAATCCTAAAGATAAAATTGATATAACAGGAGAGGATACTCGAGAAGGAATAACTGCAATCATTTCTGTAAAGATGCCAGATCCTAAATTTTCATCACAGACTAAAGACAAATTAGTATCTTCAGAAGTTAAAGGCATAGTTGAGACTCTTGTTAGTTCAAAACTTAAAGAATATCTTGATGAGAACCCCAAGGATCTAAAATCAATTACTGCTAAGATTTATCAAGCCGCAAAGGCAAGAGAAGAGGCGCGAAAAGCAAAAGAACTAATTAGGCGCAAAGATCCATTGAGTATTGGCAATTTACCTGGCAAGCTTGCTGATTGCCAAGAAAAAGACCCTACTAAATGTGAGCTTTTTATTGTTGAGGGTGACTCAGCTGGTGGTTCAGCTAAACAAGCTAGAGATAGAAAAACGCAAGCCATACTTCCACTTAAAGGCAAGATATTGAATACAGAGAGAGCGCAAGACCATAAGGTTCTCTCATCATCTGAAATTTCAACTCTTATTACTGCTTTAGGATGTGGTGTTGGCGATGATTGTTCTTTAGATGAAAATACCAAAATGATTAAGAATCTAAGATATGGTAAAATTGTCATTATGACAGATGCTGATGTTGATGGGGCACACATCAGAACTTTACTCTTAACTTTTTTTCATACTAAACTTCGGTTACTTGTTGACAATGGAAATGTCTATATTGCACAGCCACCTCTTTACAAAATAAAGAAAGGCAAAACCCAAAAATATTTTTTAGATGACAAAGAACTGAACGATTTTATTTATCAAGACATATCCAATACATTTTCTGTATCGTATGGTAAAACTAAATTAGAACGCGAGAGTGTTAAAGAACTTTTATTATCTTACTCTAAATTATTGTCAATAGTAGAAAGTTTCTCGGCCAACCGTGATCCAGACTTCATTCTTAATCTTGCTTTTACTGATAAATTATCAAGTGAAAACTTTAAAAACAAGAAGTTACTTACAAAGTGGTTGACTGATTATGAAATACTTCTAAATTCGACCACTCCAATTAATGTTTCATACTCATTTTCTCTACAAGAATCCGATAAATCTGGTGAATATAGTTTCTCAATTACAAAGATTTTGAATGGTGTACGTTCTAATCTATCTTCTATTGATAAGAGATTCTTTAGTTCGGATGCTTATCTTGAAATATCCGCTCTTAAGCTTAATGATTATCATGAGAATGTTTTCTCTTATGCTAAGAATGATTCCGATCAAAGCAATTCAGATTTGGCAATATCTCAGCTATACGATGCTCTTGTTACTAGTTCTCGTAACTCTATAAGCATTCAGAGATACAAGGGGTTGGGCGAGATGAATCCCTCTCAACTTGAAGAAACAACTATGAATGTCAAGTCTAGATCGCTTCTCAAAGTATTGCCATTAGATGAGGGCAACACTATTGTTTCTGATCTGATGGGTGATGATGTTGAGCCTCGTAGACAACTAATTAAAAGTGAAGGACGTTCTGTTAAATATCTTGATGTATGATTATTTCTACTTGGAATGTTAATTCTATTAAAGTTCGGCTTCCTAACGTCCTACAATACCTTGCTGAATACGAACCTGATATACTCGTATTACAAGAGACAAAATCAATTGACTTAAACTTTCCTGAAGATGAAATACAATCTTGTGGATATCACTCATATTATTGCGGCCAAAAAACATATAATGGTGTAGCTATTTTATCGAAAGGTAAATGCTTAGATGTTGAACTAAATCCCGTAGCAATTGACGAGGCGGAAGTTAGAACGATCTCATGCACTTATAATAATCTTCGTGTACTTAACGTATATGTTGTTAACGGCAAATCTGTTGGTTCTGACAAGTATCAACATAAACTAAAGTGGTTAAAAAAACTAAATAATTATTGCAAGTCTTCTCTCACCGAATTTAAAAACTTTGTGGTATTAGGAGACTTCAATATTGCACCAACCGATAACGACGTTTTTGACATTGAATCGACTAAGGATCAAATTCTTTGTTCTGTTGATGAGAGGAAATCTTTCAACAATCTTCTTAAACTTGGATTATATGATTTATTTGAAAAATTTGATTTTTCTCCACAGACGTTTACATGGTGGGACTACAGAGCAGGGGCGTTTCATCGAAATATAGGGTATAGGATCGATCATATATTAGGCAGTAAGTCAGTATTAGATGGTTGTAAAAGCTTTATAATTGACAAAGAAACTCGACATAAATCATGGTGCAAGAAGGAACCTAGAACATCTGATCATGCTCCAGTCAGAGTAGAACTAAGTTTATAATACTCTAGCAGACAACATTGCAGTTTGTTATGATTCTTATACGGGGGTCATTTATGAAAACTCTTATGGTATATAATTCTAAAGGCGGTTCTGGGAAATCAACTATTTGTACTAACTTGGCATCATATTATGCACAGTCTGGCATGGATGTCACAATAATTGATCTTGATCCGCAACAGTCATCTATGCAATGGCTTAAAATGAGGCCGATCTCTAAACCAAAAATAACTGGCACCACTAGCTCTAGTAAGATTCAGAAGAAAAAAAAGGATGCTATTGTAATTTATGATTTACCTGCTGCTATTCATGGTGATCGTTTATACAATTATCTTAAAAAAACAAATATGGTAATAGTACCCGTGCTACCATCGCCTATCGATATGAGAGCAGCGAGTGATTTTATCAATGAACTCAGAAAAGCAGGGCCAGTGATAAGAAAAAAAATCAAGATAGGACTAGTAGCAAATAGAGCTCGCGCAATTACGAATATATTCCTTGAGCTGGATAATTACCTACTTAAACAAAAAGGTTTTAAATATATCACGGCATTAAGAGATAACACGAACTATATTAAATCTGCTAAAACAGGGTTAGGCATATATGATATGGGACAGGCACAAACTGCACAAGACAGAGAAGAATTTAAACCTTTGATACGTTGGATTAATTCTAATTAGGACAAGCTGCGCTTTATGCCGTCTGAAATATTTGAGTATTTGATGCAATCACCAAAAAGACGATTCATTTTGGTGACATCAAGTATACGTGATTCACTCATAAAGCTCATCCTTTCCTCAGAATAATACTTGCCAGCTTCTTTCATTTTTATGAAAGGTGGGTATTCAATTTCTAATTCATCATATATTTTTAAATAATATTCAGTTGATGTTATTGGTGTTCCATCGCTAACGTTAATTATCTCATTTTTTATATTATCTTTTATGACTCTCCATACCACTCTTGCTAAGTCCTCGACATTTATTAGGTTCGTGATTTTGCATTCATCTTTAATTATCAATGGTTCACGCTCACGAACCTTGCTTAGCGGTAATCTGCCTAAACCATAAATTCCTGGCACTCTAAGAATTACATAATTCGTATTGCACACAGCCGAGTGTTTCATAACCATCTTCTCAGCAATAACACGCTTTTTAGCTCGATCCGTCAATGGCTTTAGTTCAGCGTCCTCCGTCACAGACAAGCCGCCGCAGTCTCCATAAACCCCTGAGGTGCTTATATATACAATTCTCTCTAGATTTGAATTTTTTATATTATTGAGAAAGTTTTCTAATCTAGGATCCCCATCTCTATCTTTATTTGGTGGCGTCATGTATATTATTGTGCTCTCACCAACTATCTCTGTGATATCAAATTTTTCTTTATCAAAATCAACCTCTACATGATTGCCAAAACCATTACGATGTTTGCCTGGGTTCCTAGAAAGTTTATACAGGACTTTTTTTTCGTTAAAGTCTGCCTGTTGCTCTATAAATTTACCAAGATATCCAAATCCTGCTAATATAATTTTCTTCATTTAATATCTCTTAAAATAACTCTTAACCCATCTAATGAGGTAGCTTGATCCCAAACATAGTATGTATATGTTTCAGTGTCACTACTTTCTTCTATAAATCTATTGCTAGGCACTATAAAAGCAACTTTATATTTATCGTGAAACTGGCTTATTAGTGATTTAAGCGCATGCATTGACGTCTTGCTCATAGATATAAATACATTTACCTCCTCATTTGATAAATCACTCTCCACGATGAAGTTCTCTATTAATGATCGTTTGTAGGTATTAATGATATTAACTTTATTTTTTACTTTCAGTTTTTCGTTAATCGTATCTATTCCGTCATCACCTTTTATTAGACAAATTTTCTTATCTTTCAAATCATTAAGTTTTAACTCACTCAACAATCCATCTGCAGAGAAGTTTTTTTTGGGATAATTAGAATCAAGCCCAAACTTCCTTTTTAAAAAATGACCGGTGTAAGGCCCAACACAAAAAATTCTCGCATGACTTTGTTTCAATGGGTAATCAAGATGTCTCACTGCATTCTTGCTCTGAAATATAATTACGTCTGCTGAATCGAGGGCTGATAGTTGTGTTAGTGATATTTTGTTAGCAACAGTATCAACCGCAATCCTTTTCTTAATCTTATGCCCATCAATTAGAAAATCGCTTTGTTGTATTATTGTCGAGGCCGATATTGTTATTAGATTCATTTTGTCTCGAGGATTTTTTTTGCACCCTGTTCTATCATTATTTTAGCAAGTTTTTTGCCGATACCCCTCATCTCATTAACATTTTCAACAATCTTAGTTTTAATGAATCTATTACCATCAGTGCTGCTCACATAGCCAATTAATGTTGATTTATTGTTTTTGATATAACAATGTGCCGCAATAGGAGAAAAACAATCTCCGTCGAACTGACTTATAAAATCTCTCTCTTCGCTTGCACATCTATCAACTTCATCCACCACAAGTCCTTTTAGAGTTTTTAGAACATATTCTTTATTTTTGATAGCCTGAATACAAAGTACACCCTGTCCTGCTGCCGGAACATAATCATCTTTAGGCAGGTATTGTGAAATCTTATCTGAGAGGGAGAGTCTTTTAAGTCCAGCTGCCGCTAGAATTACTGCATCAACTTTATCATTTGACAGTGCTGCTAGCCTAGTTTGAACATTACCTCTAATTTCTTCTATTTCAATATTCTTATACTTATTTCGTATCTGAGCAATCCTCCTTGGACTTGATGTACCGATAATAGATTTATCTGGAAGTTCAGTTATTTTATTAAACTGTTTAGAAATCAATACATCTGCAGCCTCTTCTCTAATATCTATCGTCGTAATTATGAACTTCTTATCTATAACAGCCGGAACGTCTTTAAGAGAGTGAACTGCTATATCGGCATCTCCATCCAGCAAGAGCTCTTCTAATTCTTTGAGAAACAATCCCTTGCCGCCAGATTTTTTAAATTTTGCCTTGGATACCGTATCACCTGATGTAGACCTTGTAATCAACTTAACCGTAGTGTCTTTCAGTCGTTTTTCTATCAACTCCTTAACTCTATTAGCTTGAACTAGAGCCAGTGGACTCTTGCGTGTTGCTATCCTAATTAAATTACTCATAATCGACTCATTTTATATTTTTTATACTATACTTACTGGTAAAACAATGTAATATCATTTTTAAAATTTATGAAAAATAACACCTGGTCAGGCAGATTTATTAAGGGTATCGACTCTGATGTTTTAGATTTCAGCCAAAGCTTATCAGTAGATTTGGTGCTCTACGATGTAGATATTCGTGTAACAGAAGTTCATGTTGAGATGTTGTATAAATGCAAACATCTTACAAAATCGGATTTTCAAAAGATTGTATCTGGTCTAAAAAAAGTAAGAAAGCTAGCTGATAGCGGTAAACTACCATGGTCTGTTAAGCTTGAAGATGTTCATATGAATATAGAAAATTCACTCGTAAAGATAATTGGACCTGTCGGAAAAAAAATCCACCTTGGTAGATCAAGAAATGATTTAGTTACTACAGACTTAAGATTATACTTGAGAGAATTATCTGAATTCATCATTATTAGGTTAAGAAACTTGAGATTTTCACTAGCGAAACTTGCTAAAGTATATTCCTCAGATTTATTTCCTGGTTACACTCATTTACAGATAGCTCAGCCTGTGGTTTTTGGGCATCACTTGCTTGCTTGGGCTGAAATGTTTGCAAGAGACGAAAAAAGAATTGAAAATACAATGTCACTTATGAATACTCTACCATTGGGGTCAGCCGCAATGTCCGGTACCTCTCTCAAAATTGATAGAAAATTTGTAGCAAAAAAACTTGGTTTTGCGAGTGTTTCAAATAATTCTATGGATGCTGTGTCTGATAGAGACTATGTCATTGACCTGGCATATAGTAATTCAATGATAATGATGCACCTCTCGAGAGTCTGTGAGGAAATAGTATTGTGGATGAATCCCCAGTTTAATCTCATTGATCTTGACCAAGGTTTTTGCACTGGCTCGTCTATTATGCCTCAAAAAAAGAATCCTGATGTAGCTGAACTCGTTAGAGGAAAGACTGGCAGCGTATATGGTAACTTGGTAGGATTGCTCACTTTAATGAAAGGTTTGCCACTCACTTACAATAGAGATCTCCAAGAGGATAAGGAACAAATCTTTACCTCTGTGGATACAACTCTTAGCTGTATCGAAATAATATCTAAGATGATCCCAACAATTGTTTTGAATAAGCAAAGAGCATCGGAATTGTCAGGCACGTCGTTTTCAACAGCGACGGATATAGCCGAATACCTCTCATTGAAAGGAATGCCATTTAGAGAGGCACACCACCTTGTTGGAAAGATTGTTAAGTACTGTGAGGACAAACATTGTTCTTTAGGAGAAATACCTGAATCTGAGTTTCAAAAATTCTCAAGCCTGATAGAGACTGATATTTATAAAAAAATAATTCCAAGTAATACTGTAAAGATGAGAACTAATAAAGGGGACACTGCACCAAAACTTGTCGAAAAAGAAGCGAGCATTCTCATCAAAGCACTAAAAAAATATGAACAGAAGCAATGAACTATAAGACCACTTTATTTTTCTTGCTCATATTACCATGTGCAGTTTATGCGCAGCCCTCAACAAAAAGCTTTTTAGAACATATGGACTCCGATAAATATGACAGTTACTTATACGGATTAGAGTCAGGTTTAGATTGGGCAAATGAATTCACATACAGAAAACATAATTATGAAATTTTTTGTAAACCAAACGATTTTGAGCTATCTGCGAGTAATCTGAAAAGTCTAATAATTACAGAAATTAATAATAACCCTGACTTTTATAACAAATATTCAGAGGCACCTCTAATTGGGCTAGCGCTACGGAATGCATATCAAGATAATTTTCCCTGTAATTAGCTTTGATAAATACTAGAAGATTGTTAAATTTACATTATAATATCTATTGAAATAACATTAGAAGGAGGAACTATTATGCCTGATCATCCAATACCACAAGGTGATGACATAATATTACCAGATGGAACGGTTGTTGGTTCTTGGAACGGCGATGACGTCAAAGACCTACAAGTCGAAGTTCAAAGAATCATCAAAGAACAAAAAGATAGCGGAGCTGACAGAAATAATCTTCTTATCAGATTTGGTATTCCGCATATGGATCAAACACCTGACCATCTTAAAAATTTTATCGCTTACGCTTTATGGGGCGTAGATAAAAAAGGAATGTGTCTTACACATAGAAGAGCTGACCATTTTGAATCATTGGATAAAATAAATGAGAAATATGGTAGTGAAACCGCGATAGCGGCAGCACAGCGATATAGAGAACCAAAATAAACAGTAACTGTAGAGCTGATAAAACAGCTCTACAGTATTTTAACAATCCAATCTATTAATTCGTTAGTAACTTCTTTAGTTATTGTATGGCCGAAGTCACCAATATATTTAGTGCATTGTACATTTTTTTTCTCAAGAAAATTCATGCTTTTCGTGAAGCTGTCAAAAGAAATTGCATTATCATTTTTTCCATGTGATATGAAAACTTTAGATGATTGAGGGTCCTTCGCCAAATAGTGATCTGAATTTGGCATATATCCTGATAGGGCTACACAACCCTCTATAGGGAAACCTCTTTCAAATATAAGGCTTAATGATAATGCTGCGCCTTGAGAAAAACCACCGACAAATATTTTTTTATTCAAATCAAGATTTTTTATAAAAAGGTTTATGTGTTTATGAGTATTTTTAATACCATCAAGGTCTTCAAGTAATTTACCATTCTCTCCTGTTGTGGGTAGTGGATACCAGGATCTCTTATTATCAACTATCGGGGCATTGGGCATAAGAATATGCAGTCTTCCATCAGTCATTAAATTAATCATCTTCATTGATGGTTCAAACGACCAATTATTAGCTCCATATCCATGGAACCAAATCATTGTAGCTTCGCAGTGATTTTTATCACCAACTTCAATTAAATTATCAAGATAATCTTGCTTCATTGTCTAGCAGATACATATACTTTAAGTCTATAATGTAGCATATGATGACTAAAAAAATAGTGTCTGTATCGATGGCACAAATTATATTTGTTATATTTGCTGTTATGTTTATCTCGTCATGTGGTAATAAAGGTCCGTTAATAGTGCCTGACCCACAATCAGTCGTTACATATTTCAATAAATAACTTTCTGAGATTTATATGGTCAAGAAACTAACAGATGATAATAAAATTCATGATTTTGCGCAGAAAGTAACTACTCCGTTTTATATTTATTCTTCTGATAAAATCATTGAGAACTACAATTCTTATGCACACTGTTTGACCGAGATTGATTCTCTCATATGTTATTCAGTAAAAGCTAATTCGAATCTTTCAATACTGAAAATGCTCTCTAATAAGAATTCAGGTTTTGATGTAGTTTCAAAAGGTGAAATTGAGAGAGTACTTCTTGCAGGTGGCGATGCTGAAAAAATTGTTTTCTCTGGTGTTGGTAAAACCATGGATGAAATAGAGTTTGGTATCGCTAAGAACATTCTATGCTTTAATGTTGAATCATTAGATGAGCTTAAGTCAATATCTGAGGCTGCATCCTCTCTAAACAAGAGAGCTAATATATCAATTCGCGTTAATCCCTCAATTGATCCCAAAACTCACCCTTATATTACGACTGGCTTGAGTGAGAATAAATTTGGTATCCATGAAAATGAGATTTTTGATGCATACAAGATGGCCAAGGATTTGGATAATCTTAACATCGTCGGCATAGATTACCACATTGGTTCTCAAATTACTGATTTACAACCTTTCGTTGATTCTGCAACCAAGGTACTTGAAATAGTTCATGCACTGAAAGAGATGAAAATAAATTTATCACACATTGATGTTGGAGGTGGTTTAGGAATAACGTATAAAGATGAAAAATCTATTAAAAGAGAATCGTTTTTAGATAAATTAGTAGAAATTATCTCTCCGACGGGTCTAAAACTCATTGTTGAACCTGGAAGGTCTATTGTTGGTGATGCTGGGCTGCTTGTTACAAAAATTTTAAATATAAAGAATTCTGGAGATAAAAATTTTGCCATTGTTGATGCCGCAATGAATGATTTATTAAGACCCCCTCTGTACAATGCTCATCATAGGATTAAAAGCATTAGCAAACCTTCTAACACCAAAGAAGCTACATATGATGTTGTCGGGCCAGTCTGCGAAACAGCTGACTATCTAGGCAAAGATAGAAAATTATCAATTCAAAAGGGTGATTACTTGGTCGTTGAGGATGTTGGTGCATATGGCTTTTCACTCTCATCTAACTACAATTCTAGGCCAAGAATTGCAGAGTATATTCTGTTAGAGGATGAAATTAAACTAATACGAAGCAGGGAAGATTTCTCGAATCTAATTTTAGACGAGAGTGATCTCATGATTTAAAAATAAATGAAAACTTTATACACAAAAATGAATAGTCAAGGGAATGATTTTATAGTAATAGATACATCATCTCAGAATTTCGAACAATCACAAGAAAATATTATTGCTATCTCATCTAGTGAGAATGTTGGATGTGACCAAGTATTGCTTATAGACACTTCTCAACCCGATCATGTCAATTGTAAAATATATAACAATGATGGATCTTCTGCATGTCAATGCGGCAATGGGTTACGTGCTATTATGCTATATCTTAATCGCAAATTTTCAGTCAGTAAGTCTACTATCGTAATCTGTAACAAATCGTATAGCGCTGATATAGTTGATGAGCAGAGAATATCAGTAAACTTAGGGGTTCCTACTTTCTCTGAAATCACCGGCGAAGCATTTGATGGTTTTAATAAATTAAGCGGATTGATTGTAGATGTAGGAAATAAACATGCTGTTATACAAAGTCAAAATCTCGATGATATTTTATCATTAGATCAGGTCCACTCATTTCTAGCGGGCGCCTATGTCAAGAGTATGCAAAATGATCTAAATTTTACTTTTATTCAGGAAGGGACTATCCGAGATAACAAGAATTATCTCAGAATAAAAGTAAAGGAGAGGGGAGCCGGGTTTACAAAATCATGTGGTAGTGGAGCTAGCGCAGCTGCAGCTTATCACTTAATTTATAATGAAAATGTAACAAAAAATTCATCAGTTATGATTCAACAAGAGGGAGGCGTTCTAGAGGTACACCTCGACACGGATGGGTCAATTGTTCTAACTGGTCCAAGTCAATTAGAGCAAGAGGGTGTTTGGGATGAGTAATCTAGTAAGTACATCAAATCATCTTAAAGAGTATACTGAGTATTTAAACTACGAAAAAAATTTTAGTAAGTATACAGTCAAAAACTATAATATAGATATCAATAAATTTTTAAATTACCTAAAAACTAAAGAAATCACAAAATTGAATGAAATAAACAACGAAACTATCCAAATGTATATAATCAGTCTCAACAATGATGGTCTGAATCCAAACAGTGTTTCTCGTATTAAGTCTTCTGTATGTTCATTTATTAAGTTCTTGTATAAGAAAAAATATATACCTAAAGATCCGATAATTAAATTAACTGTCCCGAAGAAACAAAAAAAATTACCGCACGTATTATCAATAGAACAAATATCTAAACTGTGTGATTTGCCAGGTACAGGTTTTAGCGTACTAAGAGACAAAGCATGCATTGAGATAATGTATAGTTCCGCACTAAGGCTAAGCGAGGCAACATCGTTAAATTTGAATTCAATTGATTTTGCTGCTAATACATTATCTGTCATTGGTAAGGGTAATAAAGAGCGAATACTCCCGATAGGAAAGTTTGCTGTGGCAGCTATTAAATCCTGGCTTACTGTCAGGGAGAATCATGTAAAAGATCAAGAAGTAGCTTTATTCATTAACAAGTATGGAAACAGAATATCGAATAGAGCAGTACAACAGAGACTAGATTATTGGAGTAAAGTTGTAGATCTTAAATGTAAAATTAGTCCGCATACTCTTAGACACTCGTGTGCAACACATCTATTAGAATCTTCTGGCGACATTAGGGCTGTTCAAGAGTTCTTAGGGCATGAGGATATAAGCACAACACAAATATATACAAATATTAATTTTGAATATCTCAAGAAGGTTTACGAGAAAAGCCATCCTAGAGCTAGGAATCGGAAGTCATAAATTGATATTATTTAATCTTCTATGATATATAATTAATATCATGATTAAGCCAATTGAAATAAGGTACATTAAAAAAAACAACATACTATCGTTAACTTTTGAAGATGGCTTGAAAGAAAATCTAACCATTGAATATCTGCGATGTTTTTCACCATCTGCTGAAGTCAGAGGACATGGCCCAGGTCAAGAAAAACTCCAAAAAGGCAAAGAGGATGTGAGACTTGATAAAATTGAACCTGTCGGTAATTATGCAGTTAAGTTAGTTTTTGATGATGGCCATGACTCAGGGTTATACTCTTGGGAATATTTACACGAATTATGCAAAGACTACAAAAAAAATTGGCATGATTATCTAGATAGGTTAAATAAATCCGGATACGCCAGGAAGAAACCATGAATAAGAAAGTAATTATTACTGATAAGGCTCCGGAAGCTATAGGCGCTTATTCACAAGCTGTAAAGGCAGGAAACCTTATTTTTATTTCTGGCCAAATTCCTCTGGATCCATCTACTATGGAAGTAATATCACCTGTTTTTTCAGATCAAGTCGAACAAGTTATTAAGAATCTTGATGAAATAGTCAAAGAGAGTGGAAATTCACTTAATGATATAGTCAAAATAACAGTTTATTTAAAAAACTTAGAGAACTTTCAAGCTGTCAACCAAGCCATGGAAAAATTTTTTACTAAACCATATCCTGCCAGAGCAGCAGTGGAAATTAGCAAGCTTCCGAAAGATGTTGAAATAGAAATGGATGCAATTGTCTTGGCTCAATAGATAACTTTTTGAATATAAAATTAAAAGATAATGATTTGACTACATTGCCCGGAGTTGGTGTTGCCACTAAAGGCAAATTGGAAGAGCTTGGCATAAAAACAATCACTGATATAATCTTATTTTTACCATCACACTTACTCGATAAAACTTCCACTAGTAATCCCAATAATGTTACTGATAAACAAAAATGTATTTTTATTGGTGTAATCAAGAGCATCATTATAACCAAAGGTCTTAAAAAATCTATGATTGTAAAGGTTAATGTAGATGGAATCGATTTACAGATTAGGTTTCTACACAAAATATTCATGTTCTCAAATTTAAAAATAGGTTTAAAAATTAGAATCACAGGCGTAGTTTATAAGCAATCTAAAACATTGAGTATGATTCATCCAGAGGTAGAAATTATGTCCAGTGATGGTCTTGAAAAAATTATACCGTTCTACGACACCAAGAAGAAAGTAACACAAGGAAAGATCAGGAAGATAATAAAATTCCTTTTAGACTATCTTTCTAATAAAAATAACAAAGATATTTTTATGGATGATCAACTTCAAAAACTCGAAATCCCTAATTATCTTGATGCTTTGTTGTTCTGTCATCTTCCATCCTCTAAAATTTCATACAACGAAGCCCTAGAAAAGTTTTTACAAGGACGTAAAAGGTTTATCTTTGAGGAATTACTTGCCCATCGTATAAAAATTAATACTGAAATTAATTCGTCGTCAAAACAAACCGGGTACAAGTTCGATTATGAAAAATCAGATATTCACAAAATGATTAGCACATTAGGTTTTTCTTTGACTGACTCGCAAATTGATGTCTTAAATGATCTTGAAAAAGATTTTTCCAAAGGAACAGTCTCCAAGAGATTAATACAAGGTGATGTAGGTTGTGGGAAAACAATAGTTGCTGCCCTTGCTGCTTATATGTGTTATTTATCAGATCTTCAAACGTCTCTTTTAGTGCCTACAGAGATACTTGCTAACCAACATTATAAGAGCTTATTGAAAATATTTGACGGTACTAAAATCAACATAGAACTAATCACTAGCAGCGTTTGTAAAAGCGATAAGGATGTAATATATGAGAAAATATCATCTGGAGAGATTAATATAATCATAGGCACTCATTCGTTATTATCTGACAATATAAGATTTAAGAACCTAGGTTTAAGCATTATCGATGAGCAACACAAATTTGGCGTAAGACAGAGAGCTCAAATACATAAAAGTTCTAATAAAACTATCCAACCACATCAAATTATGCTGTCTGCCACACCTATACCAAGATCACTATCTCTAGTGTTATATGAGGGATTAAGCTACTCAAGGATTACTGATGTTCCAAAAGGAAGGAAGCCTGTTAAGACAGAATTAATCAATAAAATAAATAGAGAAGCTATATTTGATTTTGTAAAAGACGCTATAAATTCAAAACAACAAATTTTTTGGATGTGTCCTGCAATAGATAGTAATTCAGATAGAACATCCAATATATATGGAGTGTATGAAGAACTAATAGAAATTTTTCCGTCAGATAGAGTAGCTATCTTGCATGGTCAGGCTGAGCAGAGTGAAAATGAAATTAATATGAGAAAATTTCATAAACATGATGCTGACATTTTGCTTTGTACGACAATGATAGAGGTAGGTATAAATATACCAAATGCAACAACTATAATCATAGAGGATGCTTCTAGATTCGGTTTATCGCAGCTTCATCAGTTACGGGGTAGAGTTGGAAGAGGTAGACAGCAAGGTTTTTGCTTTCTTATTTATGATGAAAAGAGTTCAGAGCTAAGTTTAAGTAGATTAGAATCTCTTGTGAATACAAATGATGGTTTTAGTATAGCTGAGACTGATTTAAAGTTAAGAGGAGCTGGTGATTATTTTGGACAGAGACAGTCGGGTCAATATAATAATTTTAAATTAATAAATTATGAGGAGATACTAGATAATTTTACAGAAGTAAAAAAAATCAATAAAATATACTCTGAATTGACTGATACTCAAAAAAAGATATTATTATCACGATGGTCTCAACTCGGGAATAAAGGAATAGATTTATAGTGAAATTCGTTAAAGTAAAGAATTGGTTGGCTGAAAAGAATCTGAGCGGTCTAAATTATAATCAAAAATTATCTATTATCGATAATGAATCACTAACTAAAAGATTAGAATCTGACCCAAATAATAATTTTAGAGTTCATGTAATCTCTCAAAAAATCATTCATAAAAAAAGATTTTTCAAAAAATACCTCGCACAATTTTCAGGATATAATATAGAGAGAAAAGTTAAACTTACTTGTGAAAAATATCCAATTATTTTTGCTAAATCATATATTCCTATAAGACACTGTTATGGGAAAGAGAGCTTCATAAGGATATTAAAGAATAAATCTCTAGGTAAGTATCTATTAAAATCTCCTAGATTCAAAAAAGAATTAATTAGATATGAAATTGACAATGAGTATATACACAGAATAATTATTTATAAACATAAATTGAAGAGAATTATTGTGGACGAAATGTTTTCAAATGATTTTTCTCTTAAATCCATTTCACTAGTCAAGGCAAGGAATAAATTTTGAAAAACATTCAATCGGTTTCACCCACTCATCTCCACTATATTCACTATGGGTTACATAAAGTGATCGCAATTTACTATGTCTAGCAGATTGTATGTTAGTCATTGTATCCTCTACTAAAATAGTTTCGTTATAATCAATGTTTAAATAGTTTCTTAATAAATACCAAAACTGAATATCTTCTTTTATGTAATTAAAATCATGTGCGGAAATAGCTTCGTCAAAGTATTTATGAAGTGGATATTTTTCAAGTTTAAGGTCTAGTGTTTTTCTATGTGCATTTGTCACTAGAAAAAGTTTCATCCCCCTATTTTTCAATTCAATGAGCACATCTATTACCCCATCTTTGATTTTTATTTTAGAGACACTTAGTTCGCTTTTCTTTTCCTTCACAATATCTATTCCAAGTATATTTGACCAATAATCTAAGTCATACCAGTCTCTTGATCCTTTTTTGTAGTGGAACAGTGTATGAGTAATCCTAATTGCTTGATCTAAATCACAACCCTTTTCATTAGCATAGATTTGAGGCACATGTTTCTGCCAAAAAAAATTGTCATATGCTATATCTAGCAAGACGCCATCCATGTCTATGAGAAAATTTTTCATCCCTTTCAAATTCATAGTGATTAATGTATCATTTCTACTGTAAATTAACATTACTATCATGCCAAAAATTTTCCGTAAATCAATTATTGCTCAAACCAGATTATTCAAAATTCAGGAGTTAGATATAAAATTTTCTAATAATGAACAGAGGACATATGAGACAATATCGGGCACTGGAGAGGGAGCTGTAATGATTGTACCGGTATTAGGTAATGACCTTGTCCTAATATCTGAGTATGCAGCTGCTGTAGATGATTATTCAATAACTTTCCCAAAGGGGAAAATAGATAAAGGCGAAACAATATTGGAAGCTGCTAACCGAGAACTCCAAGAGGAAATTGGCTACATGTCATCTAACTTAGAGCACGTTCATACACTTGATTTAGCTCCTGGATACATAGATCATAAAACCCATATAGTTATTGCAAGAGATTTGCAAAAATCTTCTCTGAGGGGCGATGAGCCAGAACCTTTAAAAATCATACAACATTCAATTGATGAAATTAAGAAATCTTATTGTCTTACTAATTACTCACACGTAGATTCTAGAGTATATTCATCTTTATATATTTTTTTTAACAGTCAAAATAACAAATGATAAATAAATTAATTGTTGAAACTTTACCTAAATTAATAAGTCTATGTGTTGAAGCAGGAAATTATCAAGTTTCAAATCACCTACAAGATAACAAATTCTCTTCTAAAGACAATGATACGCCACTAAGTGAAATTGATATCAAGTCAAATGAAATAATCTCATCAGGGATCAGAAAAATAGATAAAACATATCCTATAGTCTCTGAAGAACATTACGAGGATATCAATCCAGGAGATTCTTTTTGGATAATCGATCCACTTGATGGTACAAGAAACTATCTTAATCATGGTAATGAATTTTGTATAAATATTGCGTTTATTAAAAATGAATACCCTTCGTTTGGCTTGATCTACTCACCAATTTCTAAGATTTCGTATTATGCTATCGAGGGAAGTGGGTCATATATTTTACGTAATAGTCAATCTTTATCGTCAGCATTGAAAATTTCTTGTAATACCTTTAATAGTAATGAACCTGGGAGTGATATCGAAGCTACAATTTTAACTAGTTCGTCTATGAATGCAAAAAAATTAGATTTAATAACTAAGAGATTTGTATCACCAAAAATTAAGAAGATGTCTAGTGCACTAAAATTTGGTTTGATAGCTACTGGCGAGGGTGATTTCTATCCTAGGCTAGGTCCTACGCATGAGTGGGACACTGCAGCTGGCCAATGTATTATTGAAGAAGCCGGGGGTTCTGTTGTAGATAAAAATATGTCTCGTTTGAAGTATTGTAAAAACAAGACATACTTAAACAATGAATTTTTTGCTATTGGAGATAAATCTTACGACTGGTCTGATTTAATTAAGTCTCTTTCTTGTTGATTGCTTGTGCTTTTTCGAATGCTTCTTTGTTGATTTTACTTAGTATTTTATATTTGCCCTGTTTGCCTTTATTCCATGTTATCGACTTGGTTTCATAGGGTTTTAGCTTATTATTCTCAGATTTTTTTGGCATTTTTATTTTTATGTTATCATATCACTTTGATTTGCTTATGTTAAAAAAATTGTTTGAAAATATATCCCCACCAAGGTTTTATGCTTTTTCGTGCATTATAATACCATGGTCTTTTGCTGCAAGTCTGCTTTTGATATTTTATGGAATTTATCAGGGATTATTTGTTGTACCTCCTGATTATCAACAGGGAGAAGCTTTTAGAATTATTTATGTTCATGTTCCAAGCGCATGGTTGTCGCTTCTGGCATATTCGGTATTGTTTGTGACTTCTATTATCTCTCTAATATGGAAAATTAAAGTGTTTGAAGTAATCACGATATCTTCAGCAAAGATAGGTGCTCTATTTACATTTCTAGCCTTAGTGACTGGCTCAATTTGGGGAAAACCTATGTGGGGTACATGGTGGGTCTGGGATGCCCGATTAACATCTGAGTTGATTCTCTTTTTTGTTTATCTATCTATAATATTTCTTTATGGTGCATTTGATGACGTGCGCAAGGGTTCGAAAGCAGCATCAATTCTTGCCATAATTGGTTTCGTTAATATTCCAATTATACATTTCTCAGTTGAGTGGTGGAATACGTTACATCAAGGACCTTCCGTGATGAAATTTGACACTCCTTCTATTGCAACTGAGATGCTATTCCCGTTACTCTATACCAGCTTAGGTTTTACATTTTATTACATCACAGCAGTTCTGATGTCTGCTCGTAATATGATAATTTACAGAGAGAGAAACAGTCAGTGGGTTAACTCAATCTAAGCTTATCTTTAGTGATTTTAAACATAGATATGGTGATATAATAAGAAATATCAACAGGATTAAAGTCAAAAGAATTAATTCTGTGTCATATCCTAAATTTGCATTATAGTTATTTACTGCACTTGTTCCAAATATAAGTATAGGTATGTACAAGGGAAGTGAGATTATAGAAACAAGAATTTTTGAACGCTTTAACGACACTGTTAGTCCTCCTATAACACCGCCAATAAAACTCATGGCAAGCGTGCCTATAAATAGACTTGTCAAAAGTACAGATGTAGCGCCATGACTGACTCCAAGCAGAATAGCTAGTCCCGGAGAGAATATTACAATTGGTAGGCTCGTGATAATCCAGTGAGCAAGTATTTTTCCCAGAATGAAATCAAGTTGATTAGATTCGCTTGTAATTGACATTTCAAGAGAGCCATCATCATAGTCTTCTTTGAACATACTCTCTATATTCATAACACAAACTAACAAACAAGATAACCATATCATAAGAGGAATAATAGTTTTAATTATATTTGTGGATATGTACCCCACAGCAATATTAAAAGAAATAAGTATGATAACTAAATAAATGAGAGGCATAAAAGCTTCATATCCAGATCTTCGTACTAATCTAAGTTCTCTATTTATTATATTTATAATTCCATTCATTCTATTTTGTAATTTTTTATATTAACTTTTTCTTTTTTAATTTCTTTATGATTTGTAATGACAACCACACCACTATTTTTAATGTGATCAAGAAGGATGTTATCTAGGATCTCCTCACCAGCTTGATCCAAACCACTATACGGTTCATCTAGTAGCCAGACATCATAGTCATTGATCATGGCTTTCATTAACGCAACTCTTTTCTGTTGGCCATGCGAGAGGTATTTAGCGAGTGTATTCATTTTTGAAGTAAGCTTGTATTTCTCGATTACAGATTTGATTTTTTTTATATCTTGATTATTACTTATAAATTGAAGATTTTCTAAAACTGTTAAGTTAAGTTTTATGCCATTTTTGTGCCCAAGTATAAAAACCTTGTCCATAAAATCATCATTATTAAATTTTATCTCACCAGCCGTTGGCTCCGTAAGACCCGATAATAGTTTTAACAATGTTGTTTTACCAGCTCCATTACTCCCGTAAATATTTAAAAAATCACCTTGTTTGATTTCAAGATTTATATCTTCTAGTATGCATACGTCATTCTTCTCGACAGAAATACCTTTAAGATTCAAAATATGATTATTCATCTTGTTACTATAATAATTTCTTACTTATAATTATTCCATCATGATCAGAGTATACATATTCATTTTCTTTAAATATAACTCCAGCAAAACTCAAATCTTTTCCGTATTCTCCCACATCTCTCTTTTCACTTTTTAATGGCATAGTGTTTAGGGCTTTAATGCCGATATCTATCGTATCAATTATATTGCTGTCTCTTATGCAGCCATTAATAATGAACCCTGCCCATCCATTCTCGTATGCTTTTTTAGCTAGATTGTCACCGAGTAACGCACATTTTGTAGAAGCATTTCCATCAATAACCATAACGTTGCCTTTAACTTTAGTGTCTAAAAGTTTCTTAACGTATGAATTATCCTCTACCGCAACAACCGTCCTAATCTTTCCCATAAATATCTTTTGCTTGCCAAACATTTTAAAGATTGGTTCTGCAATCTGAATATCAGAATTTTCATCACAGAGGTCAGCTGTTGAAAAATGATTCATATTTTAATTCCTTTGTTGAGTTTATTTAATATTATTAAAGCAGGAATTGCTATTAATGAACAGAAAACAAAGTATAATTCCCAGTCAAAGAATTCTACAAGATATCCTGAGAAACCAGAGAAGAGAGTTCTTGGCAGTGACATTAATGCCGTCATTAAGGCAAATTGTGTTGCTGTAAATTGTTTATTCGTCATATTTGCTATAAACGCAAGATATGCAGTATATCCCATTCCAGCAGCTAAGTTTTCCAGAGATATTACAGTCATCAACAAATAAATATTATCCCCTATAACAGCAAGGAGTGAGAAACCTAGCGTGGCTATTGCTTGGAAAACACCAAATATGATTAATGATTGGTAAAGGCCTATTCTTAAAGCAATCAAGCCACCCGCAAACGCTCCTACTAAAGTTGCAAATAATCCAAAGAACTTCACGACGGTACCTATCTCAGTTTTAGAAAAGCCAATATCAAGATAGAAGTTAGTACTTAGAGAATGTGCCATAGTATCACCAATTTTATACAAAAGTATAAAAAGCAAAATCAGAATAGGAGTGAGAAAAATATTCTTAAGTATATTGCGTCTCGTTATCTTTGTTCGTTTATATCCATGACTAATTGTTCTACTAAATAAATTATTGTCAGAATTCAGAGAAAGAGTAAAACCATCTCTGATATGTCTGAGTCTGTCGGTGGCAATATTATTTACAGAAGTATATCTATCAAAAAATTCCACAAAAGGTTTAACAACGGTCTCTACAAAAGTAGTTGGCTTATAGCTACTCTTAGGTTCATCTGCAACTATAGTTATTAGCACTCCATACAGCATCACTAGAGCCATGAAGGCATAAACCATCTGATAGGACATATAATCAGCTAAGATTAGACCACCGGCACCAGCTGCCAACGCGCCAATTCTATATCCGAGTACATAAGCTGATGCACCAAGTGTTTGCTCTTGATCAGATAGAGATTCTCTTCTGTATGCATCTATTACTATATCTTGTGATGCGGATGAAAATGCTACTAGAACTGCTAAGATTGCAACATTAGTCGCGTTCATAGCTGGATTTGTCATTCCCAATCCAATGATTGTGATAATCAACATTATTTGTGTAACGAGCATCCAACTACGTCTTCTTCCTAGGGTTGATAAAGTGATGCCATCAAATATAGGAGCCCAGAGAAATTTCAGTGAGTATGGCAATCCAACAAGAGCAAATAGCCCTATTGTTGATTTGGAGATACCTTCATCTGTTAACCAAGCCTGTAAAAGAGTTATTGTTAGTAGCAAAGGAATACCTGATACAAAACCCATTGATAATGTTATGAATATTTTTTTCTGAAAATAAGGACTAGTTATTTCTATTAAATTATTAAACATTTTTATAACTCATAATTCATGATAAGAGGAGAGTGATCAGAAAACCTCTCTTTTTTATATATTTGCGCATTTTTTATTTTTATATGGCTTCCAGGCGTGAGTACTTGATAGTCTATTCTCCATCCAACATTGTTATCCCATGCTCTTCCTCTATTTGACCACCAAGTATAGTTGTCAGCTTTCTTATTTACAACTCTGAATGCATCTATATACCCAAGGCCATCGAATACTTTATCTAACCATGCTCTTTCTTCAGGTAAACATCCTGAATTTTTTTGATTAGATTTCCAATTCTTTATATCAATTTCTTTATGGACGATATTCCAATCACCACAAATTATACTAGGCTTATCTCTTGATTTAATTTTAATTAAATATTTTTCAAATACATCCATAAAAACATATTTTTGTTTTTGTCTTTCATCACCAGATGATCCAGAGGGAAAATATACGCTCGATATATAACAGTCATCGTATTCAGCTTCAATAAATCTTCCCTCTTTATCGAATGTATCAAAACCTATTTTATTTTTTATCTTCATGACTTTTTTATTCGAATAAATAGCAACACCGCTATAACCTTTCTTCTCAGCCACTGACATGTATCTATCATATCCATTGAGAGAGTACTTTTTGTCATCAATTTGATCCTCTTGAGCCCTCACCTCTTGCAAACAAATATAATCTGATTTCTGTTTCTTTAGCCAAGCAAACAAACCTTTTTTTTCACTTGCTCTTATTCCACATACATTAAGTGTTAAAACTCTCATTTGTTTATATTGATCCTATGGTAATATAGTAATATTACTAAATTTAAGTATGAATGACCTCAAAAATAATTTTATTGAATTTGCTATTAACGAGCAAATACTTAGATTTGGTGATTTTGTTCTCAAATCTGGGAGAAATAGTCCGTATTATTTTAATACGGGTCTTTGTTGCTCTGGGTCTAAACTCAGATGCTTAGCAGACTTTTATGCAAATTACATACAACAAAGCGAATTAAATTTTGATTTTATATTTGGTCCTGCATACAAAGGAATTACTTTAGCCTCTTCTATATCTTTGCAATTGAATAATCTGTTTTCAGTTGACAAACCCTTTTCTTCTAATCGCAAAGAGGAAAAAAAACATGGTGACTCTGGCTCATTGATAGGAAGCCCTCTTTCAGGAGAGGGACTTATAGTTGACGATGTTATTTCCTCAGGTTCATCCATCGAAGAGTCAATTAACATTATCAAAAAAAACAATGCAAAACCTATCTCAGTCCTGGTAGCGCTAGATAGAATGGAGTTAGGGAAAAAAAGAAGAGCTGCCTTTGAACTAGAAAGTGATAATAATATAAGCGTCCACTCCATTATAAATATAGAGGATGTTGTTGTTTATCTCAAAAAAAATGAAAGCGGTAATGACAATATTCAGCGTATGGAAGAATATCTTGATCAATTCAAAAGGTAATCACAAAATCAAACTTATCCCAACAGTTAGAGTAACAAGCTGATATACGATTTTAATAGTTTTATTATCTTTGCTAAGTGATAATTTTGCTCCTAAGTATCCACCAAGAAGGGAGCCTAATATTAAAGGAATTAATATGCTTGTATTAATTTCGGTGAGAAGGCCAAGCGCTATTGCTCCAACTAAATTATAAAAAAAACCCACAATGATCAACGTATAGGCAATTGCTGTTTTATAGTCCATCCCAAAAAAAATTATGAGAAATACTGTAAAAATCAATCCTGTTCCAGCTGATAATGAACCATTTAACATAGCGATGAGAGTTATTATTACAATCACAAATACATCACGAAAAATATTTCGTCCAATATGAGCAGTTTCTTCACCAAAACCTTTTGATAAAAACGAGTAAAGAGAGATCATTATTATTAACGTACCTAACATAATCCTTGCTATAGAGTCATCTATCATTGATATTATATTTGCTCCTACAACAACACCTGGAATTCCTATAATTAAACACGTAATTATGAATTGATTATTAAAGCGTATCTTTCGGAAATACTTTAACGTTGCACCAACTCCCAATGCTACCGTCGCGACTTTGTGAGAAGCTAATGCGGTAATAAAAGATATTTCGTATAATAGTAGTATAGCTGGTAATTGTATAACACCAGCACCGCCACCCGAGAATGCTGAGAAAATGTTTGAGATCAGTGAAACTATAAAAAGTGAGAGATCCTCAACCAATTTAGTTCCTTCGAATCATAGTTCCAATACCTTCGTCCGTGAATAATTCGAGAATAACTGAATGATCTATTGTGCCATCAATGATTTGTACATGCTCTACACCTGATGTCACCGCTTCCAATGCAGAGTTGACTTTCGGCAACATCCCTTGCGACAAGATTCCTTTTTCTACAAGTTTCTTTACGCCATCAGTATTTATAGATTGGATAAGGCTTCCATTAGAATCTAATATCCCTTGAGTATTTGTCAATATTAAATATTTGCTAGCTTGTAATATATGAGCTATTTTACCTGCAACTATATCTGCATTAATATTATATGTCTTGCCATCATCCCCAATTCCTATTGGTGCAATAACAGGTATAAAAGTGGAGCCGTCTAGTAATTTTACTACACCAGGATCAATACTTTTAACAGTACCAGTATTTTTAAAATCAATATTTTTAAATTCACCTTCTCCTTCAATCTTTTTAGCTCTTATTAATCCCCCATCTTTACCTGATAAACCAACGGCTTTCCCTCCTAAAGATGTAATTGTATTTACAATATCTTTATTTATTAAACCGCCTAAAACCATCTCTATAATATCTATAGATTTTTCATCAGTTATTCTCATGCCATTAGCAAAATTTGATTCTATCCCTTGCTTCTCCAAATGTTCAGTTATTTGCGGACCTCCTCCATGAATAATTACTGGATGACATCCAACTTGTTTAAGTAGCACTACATCCCTAGCGAAATTATTCTTCAATGCATCGTCTGTCATTGCATTTCCACCAAATTTAATAACAATTGTTGTCCCAGATAATTGTTGAATATAAGGCAAGGCCTCAATCAAAATCTTTGCGGTATTTGGTGTAACTTTAGAATTGTCTCTTAGAATTACTTCTTCTTTTTTCTTCATATCAAAATGGTATCGTTATACTGCTGTTCACTTTTAGAATAGCATCTCTAATTATATTTTTAATGTTATTTAGCATCTTTTCATCATTAGCTTCAAATCTCAACACTATATTCGATGAAGTATTAGAACATCTAATTAGAGCCCAACCATTCGGATAAATAATTCTCAATCCATCTAAATCATCAATTACAGCATCCTCGAAGCTGTTTAATTTAACAAATAATTTGAAAAAGTCAAAATGTTCATTTTCTCTAAATTCAATATTAATTTCTGGCGTAGAAAACGAAGCTGGGAGCCAATCAAAAGCTTTTTTTGGATTTTTCTCTTTAGATACTATCTCCAGCAAAGTAATAGCAGCAAAGATCCCATCATCAAAACCATACCACCCATCATTAAAAAAGATGTGCCCGCTCATTTCGCCAGCGAGTAATGCATTATTTTTTATTAATGACTTTTTAATATAAGAATGCCCAGTTCTTGATCTAATAGGAGTTCCACCCATATCTAAAATTATCTTCTCTAGATTATCAGAACACTTAACATCAAAAACTACTTTTCCAATTTTTTTCGACAATAATGTTTTAGAGTAAACCATCATTAATTGATCTGGCCAGATAATATTAAATGATCCATCAATGACAATTAACCTATCTCCATCTCCATCAAAGGCAATACCAATGTCGCAATTACCTTTTTTCATTTCCGCTTTGAGTTGATCCAAGTTCTCCTCTTTAGTTGGATCTGGAGAATGATTAGGAAAGTTGCCGTCTACTTCTTCATTAATTATGGTAAAGTCTATATCAAATTCGTTTAACACTCTCCTTGCTACGTGACCTGTAACACCATTGCTGCAGTCAATACAGACTTTTAATTTTTCAAAAATACAAAATTTCTCTTTTATTTCCGAGATATAGTAACTAAGTATATCATTCTCATTTTTCAGGTTTCCTCTACGTTCAAAAGGAATCTCTTCAACTTTTTCAACATCATGATATATCTTTTGTATTGCGTCTCCATATAAAGTGACATCATCTAAAACAATCTTCAATCCATTGTAGGATTTTGGATTGTGACTTGCGGTTACCATTAGACCATTTTTAACGAAGAGTTTTTTAAGAGAATAATTCAATAGAGGAGTTGGTAATTGACCGATATCTATAATCTCAACATCGCTACACATCAGACCCCTGATTAGTGCATCCTTAAGTTCCTCGCTTGAGTGACGGCCATCCATACAGACGCAAATCTTTTTTGTTTTTAGATTCATGCCAATGACATAACCAATTTTCTCATATAATTCAGTATTGATCTGCTTTGGAAAAATACCTCTTATATCGTATGCTCTAAATATATTTCTATCTATTTCCACCTATTTCTTCCCAGATGAACCAAAACCACTTTCACCTCGTTCACTGTTTTCAAAATCCTCTACGACATCAAAGTCTGGCTGATTTACATTTATAAAAACCAACTGCGCAATTCGATCATACGGCTCTATTTCATAGTCTTCATTACTTCTATTCCAGCATGATATTTTTAGTTCACCTTGATAGTCTGAATCTATCAGTCCTACTAGGTTGCCAAGTACTATGCCGCTCTTATGACCTAAACCAGACCTAGGTAGTATTATGCCTGCATAATTATTATTATGTATATGAATAGCTATCCCTGTAGGGATAAGTTCTGTGGTTTGCTTTTTTACAATCAAGGGAGAAGTAAGAGACGCTCTCAAATCTAGACCAGCTGAACCTAATGTAGAAAAACTCGGAAGTTTACTGAGATTTTTGTCTAAGATTTTAAGTTTAATACTTTTAAGCATTTTTTCGCTGGAATGAAGACTTTTTAAAATACTCCTCAGATATGAAATCCACAATTTTAAATGCTAAATCAGTTTTTCTTTCTTCAGGAAAATTTCTTATGTTATCCCCCGTGACGATTGTTACCTCATTATAATCAGACTCAAACCCTAGCCCAAGATCATGATTAGCTATATTAGCTACTATCATATCAAGATTCTTTTTTTCGAGTTTTGTTTGAGCATTCTTTATCAACTCATCAGTTTCTGCAGCAAAACCGACGCAAAAAATATGAGGATAAGTTTGAGATATTTTCTTTAATATATCTTGGCCTCTTTTAAATTCAATTTGTAAAGTTTCCTTCTTTTTTTTATATTTTGTTTGTGAATAATTAACAGGCGTATAGTCTGAAATAGCTGCGGTAGAAATATAGATATCAGTTGCCGCGATTTTGCTTTCAACCTCATCATTCATCTGTTGAGACGTTTCTATTTTTGAAACATTGATTTTTTTTGGAACAATCTCATTGGTAGGCCCAATAATTAGGTCTACATTTGCACCCATTAATGCTGCCGCGTTAGCAATAGCTATACCCATCTTCCCGGAACTATAATTGCTTATAAATCGCACTGGATCAATTGGTTCTCTGGTAGGTCCTGCTGTTATTAGAATTTTTTTACCAGTTATATGGCTTATCTTACTAGCTGCAGTAATTTTCTCTAATATCATTTTTGGATCAATCATGCGTCCGTAACCAACTTCACCGCATGCATGGGTGCCATATCCAGTTCCTAACATTTCTATACCAGCATTTGATAGTTTGTTTATACTGTCTTGTGTAATTTTATTTTCCCACATCTTAGGATTCATAGCAGGAGCCACATATATTTTTTTGTCGAATGCAAGACAAATTAGAGACAAGATATCATCGCCATGACCATTCGCGAGTTTATTAATAAAATTGGCTGTACACGGAGCAATGAGCAAAATATCCGCCCATCTTGCTTCGTCAATATGCTTAAAATGTGACACGGAAGTTGTATTTTTATCGGAGACTATTACCTTATTTCCAGATAATGCCTCTAGCGTATTTGATGTTATAAAAGATTCAGAGCTATTAGTCATACAAACCTTAACATTACATTTTGATTTTTTCAGTAAACTAACTAGTTCAGCAGATTTATAGGCAGCTATGCTACCTGTTACCCCAAGAAGAATATTTTTGTTTTCTAATAATCCCATAATTCACTGTATTGTAATATATTAAACTCGTGATAAGAAGGTTAATAATTTTGATATCTGGGGCTTAGTATGGCCACTCGTAATATTTATTCTCAACAAATCATTGTTTTTTGGCACAGTTGGGTACCTAATTGCCTGAATGAATAATCCATCATGCAGAGCTCTTTCCTGAATATTTTTGACTTTTTTTGGACAGCCAACCGTTATTGTTTGAATAGGCGTGATAGAATCTATAGATATAAGTTTAGAGCCAATATTCTTTTTAAAATAAGTTATATTTGACTTTAATTTCTTTACAATATTTTTTTCAGATCTTATCAATTCAAGACTCCTTCTAGTCGTTCCGGCAATCACTGCTGGTAATGCTGTTGAATATATATATGGTTTAGATTTCTGTATTATCAAATCAATGATATCTTTATTACCCGCAACAAAAGAGCCTAATGTACCAATCGCTTTGCCAAAAGTTCCGATATAAGCATCTATTTTCAGATGTTTTCTATTGAAATAATTTAGACTACATGGAAAATCACTTTTTTTAGCTTCCAGTACTCCAAACCCATGTGCATCATCAACTATCAATCTAGTGCTATAAGCTTCAGAGATCTCAGATAATTTTTCTAAATCAGCAATTTCTCCAGTCATACTAAAAACGGAATCTGTATATATAATAATCTCCTCATTGTCATTCTCCTTTATCTTCTTAATCAAGTCGTTATAAGAATTATGTTTGTATCTAATTAATTTACATGTTGATAATCTTGTTCCTTCTACAATAGAGTTATGATTCATTTTGTCTTGAATTATAGTAACTTTTGAGTTTGCTAATGCATTTATAATCCCAACATTACATAGATAACCAGAGCTCATAACAACGCACGAATCAAAATGCAGCATTTTAGAGATATATTTTTCTAACATTAAATGTTCTTTTGTATAACCACTTATTATTGGAGATGAACCTGACCCCACTCCATATTTGCGTATTAACTTGATTGCACAATTTTTTATTTCTGGGTTATTTGATAAATTCAAATAGTTATTGCTTGAAAAATTAATATATTTCTTTTTATCAATTACTACATTAGTGTCTTGTGCAGATGAAATAACTTTTCTAACTCGGTATAAGTCATTATCTTTAATATTCTTTAATGTTGATTTAATATTAATCACTTTTTAAGAGGGATTAATTTTGAGTTTTTTTAAGAGCACTCGATCATGATTAACGCCTGCATTCTTGGTTGTCAATAACTCCTCCCCATAAAATATAGAATTAGCACCCGCAAAAAAACATAATGCCTGCATTTGATCATTCATAGAATCTCGTCCAGCTGATAGTCTTACCATAGATTTCGGCATCGCTATTCGGGCGAGCGCAATAGTTCTGATGAAATCAAATTCATCTACATTCGTATTATCAAAATAAGGTGTTCCCTGAACCTTAACAAGTTGATTGATAGGAACAGATTCGGGATGTTCTTCAAGATT
>CEOJ01018831.1_pt1 | contig 31605 bp, 27 predicted proteins | sample 530281 | NCBI WGS metagenome assembly CEOJ01 (sample SAMEA2619879, study PRJEB7988) | marine metagenome | isolation source: saline water (ENVO:00002010), including | reverse complement strand
TTTTTTTTCTCAAAACGTCGAGTCATGACTCAAGAGGAGGGACCCCGAGAGTCGCACCTGGGGTGCGGTGAAACTGTCCGACAGCCGCGAGATGCGCTGACTCAGGCGAAGTTTGGCTTGGACATGAACGTGAGTTATAACCCAGAAATCTGTACACCGGCCATAAAGACACTCTGGGCAACACGTGAACTAACAGGAAACCTCATTGGGTTGTGCTTGAACGAGTTGTGCAACGACCTCGACACCGTAACTCGCTTGATTGCCATCTTATAGCTTTTCTGGCATCGTAATAGCAGTGTGCAGGGTCAGTCGGTTGGCTTGGTGCTTAAATCACCTCAAGGAAGAGAAGCACACTCAATGTATGCTACTGTCTTCACCGACCTTCGGCAAGCGTTTTGTCAGAACGTTCACAAAATTCCTATATTGAAAATGTGCCGTCGACAACTTCACTCGACAAATCGGCCTACAGAAATATCAACAGAGCTTACACAGCTCACTTGTCTCCCTGATAGCTGCCTCGAAAAGTGCATTAATGTTATCAAGTGGAGAGCTTGGGCGAGACGTGAGGCTGAGTTAGAATTAAAAATACAGGCTCGGCACGTAGACAATCCCTCTCTCGAAAATCTTCTGACAGAATTAGACTGGCTCCTTGAAGATAATATTGCAGCGCATATTGATGCGGGCACTAGCACACTTTCTTCATGTTCCAAGCTCAGCTCCGACTGTATGAACTCTTCATGGTTTCGATATGGTAGAAATATAGATGGTTCTTCTCTTGTTTCCTTACGGCTGCCCCTGGAACAGCTGAGTATACTCTGGAAGCGCCGGCTTGTTGAGCGTGTTCCACTTCAATACCTTACGTACACAGCACACTGGCGAGATTTGGTACTCTTTGTGAGCCCAGCGGTACTCATACCTCGTGCTGAAACTGAATTACTTGTGGAACTTGCTATGCACGCTTATGAAAAGTACCAGAGATCCGATGAAGACGAAGAAATGCGAGCTTTGAAACACGGTCCATGGCTTGAGCTCGGAAGTGGTTCTGGTGCAATATCTGTAGCACTTGCGAAGGATCTGAAATTTGAACCGAATCCAAATAGTCCTCGCTTATACGCAGTTGAAGTATCTCCCAGCGCTTGTTCGGTTGCGAAGAGGAATTTCACACGTTATGGACTTAATGATACTGTCAAGCTTGTTCATGGCTCATGGTTTGATGCTTTCAACGATTCTGAGAATATGAAACATCTTAGATTTGCCGGGATTATTAGTAATCCACCTTATATTCCAAGTCACGAAATTTCACTTCTACAGCCTGAAGTACAGCATGAACCGGTGCTTGCTCTTGATGGGGGTGTGGCTAACGGGACTGACTGTTTGAGGGCAATATGTCAAGGTGCTGCGCAATATCTTCTGCGTGGAGGTATTTTGATACTCGAAACACACGGCGATGAGCAAACGACCTTCTTATCGAAGGAATTGGCGTCTTTTCGACATTTTGAGAAGGTGGAAATACATCGTGACTATGCCAACATACAACGTTTTGTAACAGCTCGGCGTATTTGAGCTTTTCCTTCGCAATCCACTTTCACGCCCTGTGTGCAAAGTGGTGCAAAAACCTACACGAATATTCTTTTGTATGCATGAATCATTTGCTCACCTTTTAGCTATTCGTACAAACTTTTTTTGGTAGCTTGAGTAGCGTATACCTTGAGTGTTGTGTTGGATAACTTATCAACATCGTGTTCTGATGTGAGCAGCTTCGTCGCCTGAACAAGATGAACCTGCTGTGCTAATTCTTTCTTGACACTACGACGTCGCTCATCTTCTACGCCTCTCCTTCTATTCGTGTAAAATCTTTCTCCTCGTCGCGCTCGTATACTTTCTAGCGATTTCATCGCTTCAAGTGTTGCGCGGGTTACATCTCTGTTATATTTCACCGGACGGTTTCGTCGACGCTCGAAGTCGAACGCTGCATCCGCTTGCAGTTCTTTACCATGTAGCATCCTGTATGCTTTTGTCCACTTTACCTTTCTTGGATTTCTCTTCATCTTGAAGTTTTTATGGCACTTGGAGCGACAAAAGCGAAATTGCTTTGAGTCGTTTCGCACAAAGCAGATTCCGTGCCCTGGATAAATCGTCGAGCTGCAGAACCAGCACTTTTCGAGACGCATGCTTAAAAGCTGGAGCTGATCACGCTACGCGCGGTCTCACAACAGGGTCCAGAAACCACCCCAGGAAAGCAGGACCCGCCGCCAGGGGAGGGAGGACGGACAGTGTGCGTTGAATCACAACGCCGACAAACCCACGATCTCTTATCGTCGTATTCAGAGATTATTTTTCATGCATGTAGGTTTTTTGTTTTCACATAATATGGAAAAGTGTTTTGACAAATATATTGATCCAACATTATCTATCAAGTACAAAGTTGACAAATCGTGATGACACTGGATACGGACCGGTCTGGGATGTGGATAACGTAGCGGACAGCCACCGCGTGAGCGTGTAAGCGTCATTAAATTGGTTGCGCGGCAGTCAGCTATCGCTGGATACATACAGCCCTTACGAACATGACTTTTTCGTCTGTCCTAAGCCTTCCGACAGTGGTTTCGCGGGGCAACAGAAGAGGTTAGCCGAGCCCCACTCACAATTCTTACTTGCTAACCTCTCTTCCAATACAGCATTAGAATGCCGCCCCAGAGCCAGAAGTTCTTGGAACTCCTCTCGATTTGTGGATCGGTCGCGTAGAACGCTCTCTATCTCACGTGCTGTATCAAAAGGTGCGTGATCTTACTCCAGCAAAACTCTCGATTTCACTTGTTTCACCAGAGGAAGCTGTGGAAGAAGCCCGGCCGGTCTATCCGTTTACGGCTATCATAGGGCAAGAGGAAATGAAATTTGCGGCTCTCATGAACATAATAGATCCTAACATTGGTGGTATTATGGTAATGGGCGATCGAGGTACCGGAAAGTCTACTACTGTTCGATCGCTGGTATGTTGCTTTCATTCTGCCCTTGCTTGTGTTTTTACCCACCGTATGCTAGGTCGATCTATTGCCTTTAATCGATGTTGTCAAGGATGATGCTTTTATGAGTAGTCCTACAGACCCCAATCTGATGTCTCCCGATGTTCTTGCTGCGTACCGTGCAGGGTAAATTTCAGTCTACTTCACGCGGCTTTGCATCACGCATTTTTTGTTAGGCAACAGCTTGAGACCTCTAAAGTCCCCATCAACATGGTTGATTTACCATTAGGAGCGACTGAAGATCGCGTTTGTGGAACCATCGATATTGAGAAAGCATTGACAGGTCAGCACAATTTCATGTATTTTGTTCAGTCAGAGTTGACGGAGTTCATTCAATAACAGAGGGAACTAAGGCATTTGAGCCTGGTTTACTGGCGAAGGTAACTATCTCCTACTCTCTAACACTTGTTTCTTAGCGTCACATGCCATAGGCAAACAGAGGAATCTTGTATGTGGATGAGGTGAATCTCTTGGATGATCACCTTGTGGACGTACTTCTTGATTCAGCAGTAAGTGCCGAACCCTTCCTCACACCACGTGAACTCTAAAACATTTTCAGGCCTCTGGTTGGAACACGGTCGAACGTGAAGGCATAAGCATTTGCCACCCGGCCAGGTTTATTTTGATCGGATCGGGAAATCCAGAGGTAACTGTCTCATTTCAACGTGTCAAGGATATACCTGAGCTTCTCAATAATAGGAAGGAGAGTTAAGGCCACAGCTTCTGGATCGCTTTGGAATGCACGCACAAATCCGAACCGTCAAGCTTCCTGAGGTGATTTGACGTCAGACCAATTTATAGCATTCCATTCAAATTACTACTATGCCTAGGAACGCGTCAAAGTTGTCGAGGAGCGTACTGAGTTCGACTCTAACCCGAAAAATTTCCGTTCAAGTAAGTAGTTTTTTCATCCCGCAGTGCTCCGTAGTCACTGGTTTATCAACAGAATATGCGTCAGAACAAGCCAATATCATTGAAAAGGTGACGCAAGCGCGCACACTGCTCCCCGAGGTGGAAGTTCCGATGGAAATCAGACTCAAAATTTCTCAGGTGAGAAAACTTGCTGCCCAACATACCATGTGATTGAAACTTGAAACAGGTTTGTGCCGAACTTGATGTCGACGGACTACGAGGTGATCTGGTCACTACACGTGCATCTCGTGCTGCGGCCGCGTATCGGTAAGCATTTTCTTTGAATTCAAAGCAAGCTGAGACTCAATTCTTTTTGCAGGGGTGCAAAAATTGTCACCGACGAGGATGTTTACTCCGTTATTTCCCTCTGCCTCAGACACCGACTCAGAAAGGATCCCATGGCCACTATTGACGAAGGATCGCGAGTCTACGAGGTCTTTTCTTCCGTGTTTGGCTACGAAGTCGAATAGATGGCCGTTTACGACGAGCAAACAAAACAATCTTTTAATAAATACACAGTTACGATACGAGGTGAACTTGCCTGAAAAACAACAGGATGAGGTCCGAGTTCTTTGCACGTGGAAGCACTTCTGATAGAAAACCGACGGAATAGTGTCAAGTTAGTCGCCGTCGCAAGTTTTTTTTGCATTACAAAGCGCATCATTCGAATAAGAGATGTCTCTGCACCACAGCGGGCGACCCTAAAGAGAGAGGCCACTGTCGTCATCTTTGCCGCCAGCGACAATCGAAGCGTCTTGCTTGCCAGCAATGAAGTACAAGCTGAAGACAGCAAGAGGAACCGTAGCAAGGATGATACCAAGAGAACCGTCGTTGATACCGAGCGGGAGGCCGGTACCGTCACCGTTGAGTCTATCATCCACCTACAAGAAAAATGTCAAGTTAAGTCAACTTATTGGATAGACCACGTACGATAGCAAGTGCCGGAAGCGTTTGAGCGGCCGTGATGAGAGAAGTAAGTTTTGCGGCTTCACGCTTAAACGAAACCGCACTAGTGACACAGCGCTGGGCCCGGACTGTAAGAAACTGGTCAGTGTTTTGCTCTTGATGATAGACTGGGAAGAAGGGTCGACTTCGTGAGACGAGAGTTGAGACGATTCGAGTCTGCGCGCCTGAATAACTCTATTCAAAATCGCACCTGCTTGTTTCTTGGCCATACGGCGGGTTGTGGTTCCTGCTCGCGAAGGAAGAAGGTGTTAGAGCTCAACACCGCGCGCGGTAGAACGATCGGACGCGTATCCGGCTGGGTAAAGACGGTGTTATTCGATTCACAGACGCACCGTTCGTGGTAGAAATCGCTCCAGAAACGTTCATGGTTGTGATCATCGTTGACATCGTGACGAGGGTCGCGCGTGACTATGGGGCGGTGGACTGAGCGCTCTTTGATCGGTTAGATCGTCGACTCCTTTGCGCACATTTGTTATATATATATTCTCTCTATGAGAATGAGGTGGCTACAATATGTATCGACAAGATTTTATTTTTGATATGACAGTAAATCTTCCAGGGGTCACAAGATTCTTTGAGGTACCGAATCTGCGACTCGCGAAATGAAAAAATAAAAAAAAACTGAACATTGGTTGTATTCTTCCAAAATATATAACACTTCGCAGCAGATACAAGGTCAGGGAGAGCAGAAGTCGGATAGGGTGAACCGGCGATCAGGGCTCTACAACAGTTTCTCGCCGCTGGATCAGCCATCGTCGCATCTCCGTCGTCGATATGATTTTCGCTACCACCCAGTCTGCACGCGTCGCGCCTGTCAAGGTTCGCACGACCCGCCACTCTCAACAAGGTACGCAACATCCCCCGCCCCGCGCGATCAAAGTTTTGTTCGAAGTTGGCAGTTGGCCGTGAGTCTAGGAAGCCCTTCGCGAATGTTCCATCTGAAGCAAGAACTCTACTAACCATATTTATATTAGGCGGTATTCGCCGTATGGCGCGCACTTCCAGCGCGCCGGTGCGAGCTGTTGCTAAGCAGGTGGTTGATAGGTGAGTCTACTACTTTGTCTGTACAGGCATCTCTTTCATCTAGCAACAACCTTTCTTCCAACGATTCTGACATGAAGACATAGGGAAAGTGCCCAGCAAAAGCTCTCGGTCGCCGCGACTACCGCCATGATTGCCTCCCTCTCCAATCCGTTGATCGCAGAGGCTGCCGTCACGCCCTCTCTGAAGAACACTTTGCTCTCTATTGTTGCAGGTGGTGTGGTCCTCGGTGCAATTGCTGCGGCTGTGATCGGAGTGTCCTCTTTTGACAAGGTTTCTCGTAAGTAAACTATGCAGTTGTACCTCGTTCCTGCTTAGCTGAGAGAAAGCTGGTTGTGCAACAGCTGATATGTTATCACAACAACTCTCTATAAGTTCGTTCACCGTAACTCTCGCCGATGCACTCGATCCTAGCCCGCGAGCGGCTCATGTTTTTTTTCGAATAAACTCAATCAGGTCTTTATGGCTTCCACTTCGAAAGAGTGCAATACTCTCCTGAGAATCTGTCACAGAATTAGGTTCGGTTTTGCCTGGCAAAAGCCAACGTGCCTTTTCAGATTTTTCCCATTGTTTTTCATTAGCTGAAATGGTAGCCATAACAAGGTAATTCTGTAGAAGAAATGTGCACAAGTCATGTTAATGGAATGCAATTCACGGTGGACAACCCGCACCATGGACGTACAGACAGTTGTCAGGTTATGGGAACCTGCCTCTGCATATGGAGTGAAGAGTTCGTACTGTAACATGCTGAGACTGAATCAATTATAACATTAGTTGAGCGCACCTCATAGTAATCCCTACCATTCTTCTTAATCTGCTGCATATCAACAATATCTTCCTCCTCCACTGCGACACTGAAAAACGAGTTGTAGGAAAGTATGTCACTGTCTCATATTGCATACCTTCCAGTAATGGCGGGTGAAATGGCGTTGAGTATACCCGAAATATCTCCGACTTCGTGTAATGAGGGATACTTCTTCGCAATCAGCAGCTTGGTAGTTGGGATTATTATCACTTGAAGTGTGCCCTGAGTGCTGCTACCAAAGGAAACTTCTGTGGTCGCCTTGATAATCAAGTCAAGTTAGTCAGTTGATTAAAGAAAGTGAAAACAGTACGAACAGACCTCATCACATCGGGGTTGGCAGTAGTTGCCACTCTTTGCATTACTGACAAGAACCTTGCATAGCGAATTATGTGCAGGCGCTTTGCTAAGAAAAAACCTTTACCTCCTTCCATTCTGGTGGCAGGCACACATGGTATTGTTCCAGAGCACCAGCTCTACGAGGCTAAGGTTTATATATGTCACCGCTTTATGAGGCATAAATGATACCTTAGTGCGGGCGTCCGAGTTTGTGAAGCAACGAAGTCATAGAACCCCTCCTGACTAGTACCTCAGTTTGTCTTTCGAAGTCATCATGTGCTGAGATCTTTACCGCGGTATCTGACTTTGGCAGATATGAGCCAACCTAAACTTGTTTGAACGAATTCATCAAACTTGAGACAACCCAATTACCATCTTTGTATCAAGCTGTAACACGCAAGCGTCAGGACTCATGTTGATTTGAACTAGGAAGCTTTCTTACCGTCGAAGGAGTTGCACTGGCCTCGTTTCGAGTAAGTTCACGCGAAACAACCAGTGATACACTAGATAGCAAAACGTGTCGACGTGAGTTGAAAGATTTTTTCAGCTCAACCTACACAAACAGCAAGTGTCAAACCACACTTAACTACTCAGACTTAGCTAGCACCAACCTGATCAGGATACTGTCTGTTTTTGGCAAACACGCACAAGTTTCGTTCACGTTTCTGGTATTTTCCACGCACACCAGTTACTGCCTTCGATGCGTAAGGAGAACTGCCAGGCAAGACTGAAACTTTAGAAAGAGACATGTATCTACGCGTTATTTCGTCGTAGACTTTTACGCGGACGAAATGTGTGTCCTCTCTGCGACTCTGGCCGGTCCCAAACTCGAAAAAGCTCCCCTCCAAGCCGACCTCCAAGCCGACGTCACCTGCAACGGGAGCGATTCTGCAATTGTGATTGGTGAATTCACGAGGGGGTATTTTTTCGCGTTTTTTTTCTTGAGTTACAACTCACGGCAAATCGAGGGGGTCGCAACTTGTGCAACATAAATTTATCGTGGGAGAAAAGAAGGGAGTGAGGCATGCAGACCTTCGTAGTCCAAAGTGCGCGCCACCGGATCGTCTGTATCGTCCAAATCTAAGGAAACATCGTCAGAGACGGGTTCCTCGGTGCGGTAGCTTGTAATTGTTCGTTCCGTTGGCGTCGAGGATGCATTTAGTGACTGCGGTTTTGACGTCCCAGCATCTCTCAAGTCTCTCGCGGTCATGGTATTCATGGTATTGCTCCACAATGAGGCTCCAAAACTTGTCTTTATTGGCAGTGCTGTGTTCGATCTCGCGTTCGTGCTCTTGCGAACTTTAATAGCGACCTAAAGAAGCAGAGATGGTTCAAGTTGGTGTCCGGTGAGTTGCCGGTTGTAACACAAATTTGATCAGTGGCATTTGCTTCCCATTGATGCGCTTCCGTCTCTTTCCAGCGACTTCTAAATGGGTTTTGCGCTTCACATGAGGTCGCGCATTATCCATCTGTACAAAGACTACGAAGTAACCGTTGACCTCCTCCGATAGACTCTCAAGCGTCTTCATGTCCTCCTCTGTCAACGCGCGCGGGCGCCCACTTCTGGGTCGAGATAGGACACTCTCCTCCGTTCGCCATCGATTTAAGATCCTGTATCCATGAGACTTGCTTATTCCCCATTCCTTGCACACATCTTCTACCGAGGCTTGTCCGCAACGCTTCGCAAAGTGCATGCACTTCGCGAAAGCGGCTCTCTCCGTGTCCCTCAATTCCCGTCCATCGCGCGCGCGCACACCGCTTGGAGCCTTGAACGGACTCAACAGAGGACCGAGAACTGTGCGCGAGGGTGTTTACTTACGCTTCTGCAGCCTCTCGCTCACCGGTCGCATACGCGCGTCGCCGTGAACCCCCAACTTCGTCCGTCGACGCGCGCGATTCGAACTTGATGGCGTGCGCTCCTCGTCGCTCCCTCGTCGCTCGGTGCCTCGGTTTAGCACACCAAGCGGCCAAAGCATGCGAAACTCGGCGTGCGAGCTCTCCGTCGCTCCCCGGGTCCATTTGTGACGTCCGTGCGCGCGCTGACGCGCGGAGCGCGCGCGTAGAGAGTTTCTTCGTCGATAGGGGGACACGCGTACAAAAAAGGGGAAAACCCTAGGAGGGCTGGGAATTGAGCTAAGTCTTCAGTCCAATTCCCGTAAGGCGCGTTTTTTTTCGAAACGACCGTTTATGACTCAAGAAGGGGGACTCCGAGCGTGAAAAACGTTTTACACCATAAACGTTACACGATTTACATTACTCGCGGATATGGGTGGGTGTATGGTGACCCGCAGCGCCTTACTTGTCGCAACAGTCTATGAAAAAAATAGGAAACCATCCAGGACTCCTCCACTCCCTCCACTCGTTTCTTCAGGGCCTCGAGCGAGCGCGTGTTCAGTGTCTGAATCTGCTAAACCTGGCATATCGGTAACTTGTCGTGAATCTGGATGTTTCAACCTTGTAGTGCAAAGTGGAGCCCTGTTGAGCACGCCTGTCTCGTTTTGTCGCTGAAGGCTTGGTTAGAGCGCGGTTCGGGTGAAGGTACACTGGAGCTTTACGTGTTCTTGGCTTCTAAACTCAGAAAAAAAAGTGTGAGAGATGTGGTGCTACGTATTGAATGGCTTCTTTGTGGATGGACAAGTGACGATAATAGTCCAAACGAGAGACTGAAGGGGAGACTTAGACAGTTTTTCAGGTCCTATGACAGTCATACATTTTGCTCTTTGGCAGCAATAGTGCACACTGGTACATTGAATATGTTGCAAGAAAACGAAGACACGCTGATCAAATTAGAAGAAGGCATTAATTCAGGGCATCTCATGGCAAATCAGAGTTCACTCAAGCCAGTTTCCGAAGGTATTCTAACTTGTCTGCACCTCATGCCTTTTGCTGCTTCAAAAGTCTCGTTTCTGCCACGATTCCCTGTGAAGCTGAACATCCCCTTGGCTGAACAACTGATTCTTCATTCTACATCCTAGTGTTTACGATTTCACCAAGTGAACCAACTCTTTGTTGTGGGGTGCTCAATCTGCTCAGCAGTAAAGATGAACACGCCTTCAGCACTCGTTTCGTCATCGCTTTGATCAAGCAGAAGGGCAAGCATGTCCCCAGCTTCGAGTTCAACTTCGTCATTTGGGCCAAGTGTTTGCCACGCACCTCCTGCTAATGCCACTCCAGATACATTTTTAGTGTGCAGACCTTTCACCAGCGCTATTCCTGTCTGATTATTTGCAATAACGCTGACTTGCTTGTGTGATATTCGTTTTGATTCGCAGCTTCCGTGACCACGTCCAAGTGTCTGCGGTCCTCCTGTTAAATATATGTCTGTTCTATCTGGTGCGATGAGTCGACACTTGAACTTTGGTGCATTCGCTAATTTTGTTGGTTGTTGTAACGCTATTGTATGTTGATTCACTCCCGCTGCAGCCAAGTCGCGACTCATGTGGTGAGCCAGTGCATTCAGTTTCACAATGTCTCTTTGCAATAATTGTAGAAACTCTTTCATGGACACGTTGGGAAGGATTTGTAGATCATCGTGTCCAAATGGTACCCCAACCGTCTCCAAGTTGAGAATCATATGTTCTAAGTGCTGTCTCTCTCCATCGTCTTCAATCTTATCATCCTTGAACGAATCATAAATGAAAGCACCTATGATATCAACAACTGTTGTCGCTACAGATACCATGATGAAACAGCTCATTATAGCCATCATGGCGGTGTAAAAATCAGCTTTCCCCATCAGTCCCTTAGATCCGTACTCCAACTGCACACCTCTGTACTTCATGACAGTCCCATTACTCGAAATATTAGACGGTGGCCCAAAAAAGTGGACAGCGTCTACGCTTTGTACAAAGCTGCCTTCACTCGTTAACTGAACATGCATTTCTGCCTGCGGGCTGAAATCGAATGGTTTGAACTCGGACATCGGGCGAAAATTGCTAAAAGTCAGATCAACGCTCAGACGAACGCCTGTGAGACGATATATAGGGAAATTTGTGGCGAAGCTAGTTGACACTTCCACCTCATTTCTGTCATCAAGCTGTATGCCTGCCAATCGAAGAATCTCGTGTAGATACATCACGGGATACTTTGCTGAATCATTCGCATTGCTAGTATGAAAAGTATCGAACATGGCTGACGTGTGGTCGAATACAGAGACCATCTCTGGAAATCCATTGTACCCCCAACTCGTGACGAAACGTGGGCGAAGTTGCATGATCAAGCTATCGGGGTCGAGGGGGAACTGGTTGACATCTGGTACATAACTGATGCTGCATCCTTCTTGCGCCACTTCGTTATCACACATACGTGCAAATGTTTTCGATTGAATATGCGTCGCAATGAAGGTTGCGCCTTCGTCGGTTTCAACTAGTTGTGAAGTTGGAATGTGCTTGACACACTTGTTATTCAGATATCCTCCCTCTGGGACTAGTGAGTCCCCAGTGAAATCGGCGTATGATGCATTGCAGTACATCTGATCCATTGCATCATCAGTGGCGATGTTTATTTCTCTTACTGTGTCGTTCAATGTAGTTGATACATATGCACGTGGCTTCTCTTTCAGCATGTAAGTGTGAGCTCCTATGACTGAGACCAATGCATATACGAGTATGGCAACCATTAATGTCTTGTGGACGTAAGCTAAGCGCCTATCGCTGATTTTCACCACCTTCAATGTCCGGTAAGACATAAGGTCGTCCCAAAGTTCAGTGAGGCCCTCCTTAATTCCTGTGAGAAAGAGGGTGAGAAAGATTCACGTCAAAAGCCGCAACATGCACTCGACTTACCCATGCTGTCTAAATTCTAAGGTGAGAGGGCGCCAGTAAGTTTACAAACTGATTAATACACTTCCATGTGTCGTGGGAAACACTAATCGACGAAATTGACTGATGCTCGTCCGATGGTCGCCGTGGTGGGTGTTGAGTGACGTGCTGACTCCCCTTTGGCAACTTTCCTACAGAATCATGACTCGACACAGCTGGGCATGTAGATATCTACTATCTACGATAGTACTTGTACTATCATAGACCCATTGCAATAAGGAATCTTCCTTTCTGACGTACACGTATACACGTACTATCTACGTGACGGGGCCAAAATTTAGCGAAATTTGCTCATTTGCAAAATTGTGTTTGTCGATTTGCAAATCGGCGAGTCGTGACTCATAATTGTGTACCCCATCAACTTTAACCCACGCGTACGTCGCCGGACTGGCGCGTTACGAGACAAACGCGATTGAATCACGTGAAGGAAGCGCTTTTACGTCGAATACATGCAGTTTCAATTTTGCTCGTCCCCGATCGACGCCCTGAAGCGCTGGTTTCAACATTGACATTATTTTACTATTTGGGCCATATCGGCGTCATCGCGACACAGTTTTCGACAAAACTTCCTGGAAGCATATTTCAATATGTTTCACGCGTGCACACCAACTTTCACGCGCAAAAATCAGCGCGTCGCGCGACGGTCACCACAAACAGTTTCCCCACAAAACCACTGCACCCTAGGTGTAACGTTTTTCACCCTCGGAGTCCCCCATCTTGAGTTATAAACGGTCGTTTCGAAAAAAAACGCGGCTTACGGGAATTGGTCTCGACCCAAACGTGTTTTTTGCACGCACCGGGGTTTAGCGTATCGCGATGGCGCAACCGTCGCGTTCGCTCGCCCAGACTACGGGCTTCGTTTTCTCGCAAGAAACGCCGAGGTCTACACTTCAAGTCGAATTTATTGAGTTTAGACGCTTAATAATCGACTTGCCTCACGTTAGACATCTGAGCATGACTAGCACCACTTTTGGGGGACTGGGCCTTTCTCCCTGGCTAGAACAGAATCTCCTGAATTTAGGCATGGAAAAACCAACCAGAGTACAAGAAGAGTGCATTCCAGCTATCCTCGCGGGAAGAGATATCCTCGCGGCTGCCCAAACTGGGAGTGGCAAGACTGCTGCTTTTGCTTTGCCTATCATTCAACGATTGCAAACGAACCCATATGGTGTTTTTGCTGTCTGTTTGACGCCCTCTCGCGAGTTGGCACTACAAATCACTGAACAATTTAATGTCTTTTGTCTCGGCACCTCGTTGAAGTGCCGAACCGTCCTGGGAGGTGAGGATATGAAGTCCCAAGCACAGACCATCAGCACTCGACCGCATATAATATGTGCGACACCTGGTAGACTGACTGAGCATTTCATTTTCAATGACGCTTTAACGAATTGCTTTAAAAAAGTATCTTTCCTTGTACTCGACGAGGCTGATCGGCTGCTAGATCCATGTTTTGACTCAGAAATAAGAATCATTCTTTCGAGACTACCATCTAGAAGGCAGACGCTACTTTTCTCAGCAACAATGACGCAAAGCATTGCGGCCATGAAAGAAATGGGCCTTAGAAACATATTTCACCTAGACTTGAAGAACAGTGAACCAGTTGAAAACTGTCGACAGCGATATTGCTTTGTACCAAGAAACATGAAGGAGGCATACCTTGCGCACATTCTTTCTTATTTCCTCAAGCATAATTTGGCATCAATAATCGTCTTTTCAAACTCAATAAAGACATGTGAACTACTTCATCGTACCCACAACTATCTTGGTATCCGAAGTACAGCCTTACATTCGTTGAAAAGGCAAAAAGAACGGCACGATTCCCTCGAAAAATTCCGTTCACGGCGTGTTCCAGTATTATTCGCAACAGATGTTGCTTCGCGAGGCATAGATATAACAAGCGTTGACGTGGTCATTAACTTTGACACTCCAGGTTCTGTCCCGGACTACATCCATAGGATTGGTAGGACAGCACGCGCCGAGTGTACTGGTGAAGCAGTGACTTTAGTCACTCAGTACGATGTTGAAAGATTCCTCACCATAGAGAAGGTAATTGATCGACGGATGGAGCATTTTGAAGTGAACGAAAAGGATGTGATGTCTGGTCTTACACGGATCATGTCAGCTACACGCACTGTTCGACTCCAGATGGCGCAAGATTTCGATACAAAACTCGCTGGAAGAAAACGGTCGCGTCGTTAACTGCTGGAGTGGAAAATGTTAAATTCACCGCTTCAAGTGTCCCGTCAAAATAGACACATTTAGACAATGTATATTATACTTTTTACGCACTTCTGCCAATGGTAAATGAAGATTGGATTCGAAGTCAATGCATTCAATGGGTTCACATGCAGTTCCTGCTCTCAAAGCCCAAGGTAGTAGCTGACATTTGAGACGTTCCTGAGAACGCTTGGCGAGCTGAACTTTGCCTAGCAGAGCTGCTAGGCCACTCAAAGCCAGGCGGCAGTTGGCAAACTCGACGGCTTTGAGGACTATTTCACCTTCAATAGTCGTCGGACATTCAAATAAGACATGCAAGAAGTCATGCACTTCTCTGAGTCGCAGCACAACATACGCTGAAGAATCTGACAATCCAAACACACTCGTTGGTGGGCGGTCTGCAGGGTGGAAATCGCGTGAGTCCATAAATTTTGCATAAGCTTCACCAAACGTGCCAGGCTCACACCTGCGAGCGGATTCAAGAGTAGTATTTGAGACTCGCCGGCGCTGATGAAGGAGTAACCTTCCAGTGGTACATCCAAGCATGCGTTGGCGAAGTCTTTGAGCTGCTGTATTTGACATAACTTCGGTCAAAAGTGCGATCATGTCTGCTCTCTTGGGATCGCGTAGAGTTTCTATACCAGCTAAAACACTCAGCAACATGTGCCTGGGAAAATATTCATATTTCCGTGACTTTTCTGCAGTGTGGATCGTGCCACGAAATTGTAAGATTGTCTTCTTAGGGGTAAGCATTGTTAGCATAGTTTGTAACAACGACCGGTTTGTCATCATAATCATTATCTGAAGAAAGCCTGTGTTTATGTTCGTGCAGACGCCAAGGACCCAGGGACTTTCCTTTTACACACTTGGATTTGGACTCAAATGTAGCTCTACAAGCCTCGCGTGCGAAGTATCATCTACCGTGTGACGTCAAGATTCAAGAAGCGATGTGGGGTACACATGCTGCCAAACTTCACTTTGACTCGCACAAATTGGTGTTACTTTGGTCGTGTAGTCGTTGTATTTAATTGAGGCGTCGCTGGAGATCAGTCGTGTTCGCAGATTGCATCGGTAGGGAGGTCTGTGGAGAGTTCATCTTCTCCCCAACGCGCAGACTTCTTTCTCCGCACCCCGAAGAGGCCGTCAACGCTGAAACATAGTAAGGCGCCGCGGGTCACCATCTCCGTAATTAAAAAGAGTGAAGTCCTATTTATTTCGAGTAGATTACACAATGTCTCGAGAGGTCTTTTCCCCATAACTCGCGTCGCGAAGAGACAATATCTCGAAATCGGCGAGTCATAACTCAAGAAATGAAAATGAAAAACTTGAATGAAGGTTGATGAAAGGGCCACAATGAATGCTGCGCAGGGGTTTACTTTCTACTTCGACGTTCTATGCCGTCGCAGCGTTTCTCGACGTGAAACTTCGTGTGCGTGATGGAAACGAATATAATAATCTATCGTGAAAACATCACGCAGATAGGCGGATGCACGACGTCGCTACAGCGCGACATGTGACACGTGCGAATTTCTAAAATGTGCTATGACATCGTTGAAACGCTGAATCGCACCCAGCGTTGAGGAAATATGACATGTATAAGCACATAAACATTAGTTTCACGTGATTGAGTCTCTGCGTCATAAGACGCCGCATCCACGACGTAGGCATGGGCCGAAGTTGAAGGGGCACTCATGTTTTAGTCATGAATCTCTGTTTTGCTGATTTGCCATACTGATGTTCCAAACCGGCTCGGTTCCACGTATTTCTGGACAATTCCGACACTAACCTTCGAATATCAAAGAAATACAACCATTCAGTGACCGTGATGTGTGCAGCATCATAGAAGGTTGCGTGCAATTTTGCTCGAACCAAGAAGGCCGATTTCAGGGTGAAGTACCACGTGCAGTGGAAAGGAGCTTCGTACCTGGTGAAACTTGGAGCCTCGGCGTAAAAACGCCTCGAGGAGGTCTCCTTTCTTGATAGCGTCTAAAATTTTAGTCGGTATGCCACCGGCTACATAAACACCTCCAGTTGCGAGACATTTCAGTCCTAAATTCGCTGCTTCAGCGCCCAGAATCTGTAGAAAAATTGCCACTGCACGCTCACAGACCTTGCAAGTATTGAAGTTCGCACGTGTACTTATTTCGGCTGGAGTTAGACTTGGCAGACTCGGGTCATCTCGCGCTCGTAGGAAATCATATATGCGAGCAAGTCCAGGACCAGAGCAGACGTGCTCAACTTCACATTCCGACAGCTCATTTTCTACCCATGAAGATAAATCACGCTGAGTCTGACCTCTTGGTGCAAAGTCAGCGTGGGAACCTTCTGTGGGTAGAACTGTGTAGCCCTCTGTGTGCTCACTCCAAACGAGTATTGCCTCTCCTAAACCAGTACCTGGACCTAATACAGCAATAGCTCCCATCGATTGAGCGACACCAGGGTTAAGTGTTAACAAATCTTCCTCCTTCAGTTCAGATATTCCGTGACCAACTGCCTCAAAATCATTGATGATTCTAAGTTTTGAAATATTAAATTGTGATTTGATCAGTGACAGGTCAACAGTCCAGCCAATATTTGTAAGTTTACAGACGTTGTTCGTAACAACACCTGCGACTGCAAAACACGCAGCATCAAATCTATGTACACCCACTTTCAAAATCATTGCTCGCAAGCAAGACTCAAAATCAGAATATTCTGACGTTTGACCGGTCCAACTCTCCGATTCTTCTGTGTCAATGTTATAGACTTGAAAACGAGCATTTGTTCCACCAATATCTGCCACGAGTATCATTTGTCCTGGGTGCTCCTTCCCCATAAAAGAACCTTCGTGCATGCGTGCAGCCCGCACGAAGTTCTGCGGTCCTTTCTTTTCTGTTTTCAACCGTTCACCGTAGCGGTGCTGTGGATGGCGAACTTTATTCACGGTATAAAAAACCTTTGCAAATTGACTCATAAAGTAAGCGGCTTCCGAGTCGACAGGTAAGCAGAAAACTGCCAGCTTGACTCCCCAAGAAGTATGAACGTATATGACTCTGGGAGTTCGTTCTCTTCCCGCCCAGGGCGTGCACCCGAAGCTAGATAGATGCTTCTTTGAGCAGGTCTTGCCACACTTCGAATCCCTGTAGGTGAGAAAATTTTTTGCGACCTTAAGTGATGTTGGACGGAGGCGCCCTCGCAAAAGTGAAGTGCATGGATCAGATCAGATCGAACGATCCATCAAGGATCATCCTTGAAGGGACTTCTTTTGTACGATGTAGCTCGAATCGATTGGGCACGGTCAAAACGATTAAGGCCAGTCGTCCATATTCGTCGATTTTGGAAATACCTTCATTGTACCCCTATCTCTCAGCCGCTCGCTGGCCGACTGCCTGGTACGCAAATGTAGAAATAGAAAGTACGTTCTAATCATAATCAATCAAACACAAAACCAGGCAACATTATACGTGGGCACATCTGCACGCTTGGTACTATCTCTTTCAACGACTTAATCGGCAAATAAACCAACCATTCCTCAGCAGCCCCCCCGCGAGCCCCATTATTTATTATTATTATTTATTTATTAACTCAATTAATTGTCACGTCGCCTTTTGCTCAACAGAGAATGACTGTCTCGGCATTCCGTACTGTATTGCTTAGGAAGGGACGGAAAAGACACAATTTTCGCGCAATCTCCCAGTTGATCGCATTGATTCCATTCAGATTGGCGGTAAGATCATCAAGAATATTGGCTTGTGCATCAGAATATGATTGCCAATTAAATTACAACAGGCCTGTCAGAGCTCATTATCCCTGGTTTTGACGCTCACGACGCTCACGTGAAACACCGGGGAGCGCGTGATTGGAATATGCGAAGCTCATACACCAAGTTAGCACTACACACTGTGTTTTTAAAACAGTTCAGTCATACAATAATAATTAAAATTAACGCAGCGCGAAAATTAAGTCCAGTCGCAAATGTCTGTCAGAATTTCGAAACGCCTATGGAAGTGAAAATTTGTAATCGTCATCGTTTTCGTGCTGCGACATTGGATTGTAAACGAGCAGACAACTGCGAAGAATTCAGCTTCACTTCCGCCGACTCTATTGACACAACTAACTCAACTACTATTACACATCTCCACTTCTGTCGTGTCGATCGAAAGAATGCGACTCGTTAAGAAGTGAGATCCACGCATGTGCCGGTACTGCTCCTCGCTCCTTACATCCAGTCACCACTGATTCGAAGAGCGGCTTACCGAATATTTCGAATTAATTATTTATTTCAATTCAATTCAAATAAGTTCAATTAAATAAGAAACAAATTTATGACGGCAAACTCATCTACTGCGGACGAACTGCACTACGACCATTTGCCATACACCGTGCAAATCGACCGAGAACATCAATCATGGTTCTTTTGCGTGGACTTCTGACCCAGACAAAAGGATTTGCACCAGCTGCATACTCACATTCGTCGACACTGATGCCATCGCGCTCCAGTGGCTTGTCGACGTTGGTTTCCTGAATTAATTTTGCCAATGACCTGATGGGCTGAAAATTATCTCGACTGAGTAAACCTAGTAAATATCCATGCGTCATAGCAGTGAATATACGTTGTTCAGAGGTCCCTGGCTGAGAATCTTTCTGAGGTACAGCCAGACTGACACGACACGCATGGCTGGAGGAGGAGGGCAACGCTACTACTTGCACATATACCACTTGACCCCGATGAATGTTGCTTAGGCCACCATGAACTTCCAACATACCCACGACCCCAACCCTATTCCTTGCTATAGCTACGGTATAAAAAGCTCTACTTTTCGACAGAACAACGCCAAGAACTTTCTGTTCAGAAGTCCAATTTGCTGGTTGGTGCCAACTAACGTAGCGTCCAGCTTGCCAAGCGAGTCTGCCAACTTTCTTGACAGGCATCCTTCCATTCAGAGTATATCCGTTGAATGCAATGATTTCTTGTGGGGCAAAACCAATGTTTATAGTTCCTGGAAGAACGAGTCGAGTTGATTTCCCGCCACCCTTTCTGTGCATGTCGTTTCGTCACTTTAGGGCTGAACGAAAACAAAAAGCAACACGCCACAAAACGTAAAACACGTGGAGAAAAAACGCGGTAACCAGATAAGCGGGAAGAGGATGAAAACTTGAAGGGACGCAAACAAAAAGTGCGAAGGTGCTTTGGAAGTCACGGGTTCCGGCCAGTTCTTAATTTCTATTGCCGACATTTAGAACATACTGTTTGTTGAATAGAATCCCGCATAAAACCCCAATGAAAAGCTTCATGACCAGGGCTAGAAGAGAGGGAGTGAAATCCCCGTATTAGTATGTCATTCGGAGTATTTAACCATCCGTATCTGTGGTTGTGCGGCGACGACGGCGACCTCCTCCAACCTTCTAATCTTCTAATCTTCCGAAGAGAAACACTCGCAAAGCTCCCCAGGGGCTCTCCAAACATACAACCGTCGACGGGAGGCTGTACACTCTTACGGATTCATTTTGTCAGCGAGCGCTGTACCGACAATCCCAGTTTATTTTCAAGTTGAGCTTGATTCAACTTCAGAAAGATCTGATTTGAAGTCCTTTCACGAAGTGGCCGTTGTCCGTTCAACATTGACTCTGATGCCACCTGCGCGTGCTAGAGTATGTCTTCACATTTTCCTCCTGACAACTCTACACTTCACTGTGAGTGCGAGTGCAGAAACAAGAGTTGCGGACTTGAGCCAACACAGACGCTTGGCTGAGTCTAACACAGTCCCCGTCAGTTCATTTGAGTCAGGCTCTGAAACTCAATCTCAAAATCTAAATATCGGGGCCGATTCCGATTCGAATTCAAACCACTTTGATTCTACCATTGCTGGACAGTTGCACAAAGTATTGGTGAAAGAGTTTGATGAAAATGAAACCGTCAAAGGTGTCGTTTCAGAGGGGGCAGGCCGAAGTTTTGATGGAACTGTTCGTGCTGGTGGAGGAACGTTGGAAACTGTTGTTAGAGTGACCCGGACGCACGATGAAGGTCAACATCCCACTAAGATTTCCTACGATAGGGAGCCAAACAAGCCACAGGGAGTTGATGTTCTGCTCCGGGAGGACACTGTAAACGGGGACACTGTGGACACCAATAACAATGGGCAAGACTCACTGATGGGCCAGCTTAGGGATGTTTCGCGAGGTATTGATCGAGTGATACGGACAGGTAAGGCAGATACTGAGGACGTCGAAAGGCTAGTTGATTCGTCTGATAATGAGTTTGTCATATCAAATCCAAAGAGTGGAACGATGGAACTGCAACAAGATTTACAATTGATTCGTGATCTTGTGATATTATTTTTTTCAGCCGCAATAGGTTCGACTATTTTTTGTCTACTGGGACAACCGGTAATCACAGGATACTTACTGGCTGGTTCCTTCATAGGTCCAGGTGGTCTTGGTGTAATTGTGGAGTTGGTCCAAGTTGAAACTTTAGCACAGTTTGGAATTATTTTCCTTTTGTTTGGTCTTGGGCTCGAGTTTAGTGCTGCCAAGCTGCGACAAGTTCGTGGTGTCGCTGTGCTAGGAGGGTGCTTACAGATTGCCATGATGATGTTACTGTGTGGAGTAGTCAGTGACGTGACTGGTGCAGGTATGAAAGAAGGAATATTTGTGGGGGCACTATTATCGATGAGCTCCACAGCGATAGCGGGAAAATGTATCATTGAGGGTGGTACAACCAATGCATTACACGGTCAGATCACTATGGGAACGCTAATATTGCAAGATTGCTGTGTTGGTTTGTTGTTTGCACTCGTACCAGTTCTTGCTGGGGGAAAGACTCTCGGACAGTGTTTATTTACACTCGTTGGTATTTTCTTCAAAATAGCTGTGTTTTTATGCGCTTGCTTTTGTCTGAGTAGGACGCTCGTGCAGAAAATGTTTCGATTTGCATCCAAACAAGTGCCAGAACTTTTCCAGATTATTGCCATTGCTTTCTGTCTCGCGATATCCTTAGGTAGTGATCAACTTGGTTTATCATTAGAGTTTGGTGCATTCTTTGCTGGTGTAATGATTTCTGCTACCCCTCATGCCGAAAGTACAGTGGAGAATCTTCATCAGATACAAAACATATTCGCTGCTCTCTTCATGGTATCTATTGGACTCATAGTTAACCCGTTTTTCCTTTGGATTCATGCAGACATTCTACTTGGCTCTCTGCTGATTATAGTAACGCTAAAAACATGCCTCGTCGCCATTGTGGTAAGAGCATTTGGTTATTCTCCCGGTGTATGTCTGACAGTAGGCATTTCCCTCGCTCAGATCGGCGAGTTTTCATTTGTTCTTCTGTCACGCGCTTCGAATGCTGGGTTAGTGGAACGAAAACTTTATCTGCTTCTACTTGGAACTACTGCGTTGAGTTTGGTGATCACTCCCACTCTCATCCGTGGTATACCTCGCATTCTTCACATTATGAGTAACTTTAAAGCGGTCAACTCGGATGAAATACCCCAGTAATAGCAAATTTAAGCATCGTAGGTCAAGTCTGTTGAGAGGACAGTGAAAAGTTTCACCTATCTGCATGCCTGATCAATCGACTAAAGAAGTACAGTTTGCTCAGAATGTTCGTGCTTGCAAGATAATGCCATCCATTTGCGATCAATAGACTAAAATTGGCAGGTCGTGATTGTCCCCCAACCCCTCCACAAGAAAACTATTTGCTGCTCAGCAAAAACACCGTACCTCAGCTAACTGCTCTGGGCCATGATCATACCACAAATCAGTCCATACAAGGCCAAAGCTTCGGAAAATATCAAGATTAGCACAGCAGAAGCGAAAAGCGAAGGTCTGAAGGAGATGGCCTGTGTAGAGCTTTCGCCAACAACACCCACGGTGATCCCACTAACAAACTGGGCAACACCGCAACAGAGCCCAGCACTAAGATGACAAAATCCGCTATATTCGGAATATTCCTCGTTGTGAATTCCACTTAAAATGATAATAGAAAGCACAAGTCCGTATATTGCCCGCACGCCAGCCATAGCCACCGGTATGATACCTTTGACACCAATTCTTGGTTCTCCGGTCCCTGCTCTGCACATTCCCAAACCAGCTTGCGCGGTTCCATACGCAGCTCCTAAACCTAACGTACACTATATGTAAGACTATTATACACGAAAGTTTCGTACGATACTTACATGAGAAAACCAAGGAAGAAACTACTCCGACATAACCAAACAGCTGTCCCTTGACTGGATAGCTCATCTTGGACAAACGCGTTGAACAGAGGTTTGTTTCGCTGGTCCTATAAAATTAAACACACACTTCAGCCGCGATCGCGACGGTTTATGATAGTTTCAACCGACGCGCAACCCCAGTTCGCACTCTGACGTCCGGGTACTACAACCACTTCAGTGTCGTTGAAAGAGCGACTGAGTTCTTTCGGGAACGAAATTTAGATGATCAGGAAGTTGTCTACGCGGAACCTTAGCCCTTCTGTCAATCCGAGGGATCTCTCTAATCGAAGGGGGTGGCAAGGTGTGTAAGCTGTGCCCAATCTGGGGGGGAGCGGAGGAAGGCTAAACCTAAAGGCTGAGGTATTGAACAGCTTGAAAGATTGAAAATATTTATTTAATCATCAGCACAACGTTCCGTCATCCGAAAATGTCTTCAAATCTTCAAATCACTTTAAATATCTCGTGGCGATGATGGGAGTGTGCTGCGAAGTTTTTTAGTGATCGGTCTTCAACACTACTCTTCAAAAGGTGCAAATATCACACACGAGTTATGACCACCGAAACCGAAGGAATTGCTAATAGCAGCGGTGACTTGATGTTCTTTCTTTTGATTCGCACATGTATCGATGCCTTCAACGATGGGTTCCAAATCGTGCTGGTTAAGTGTTGGGTGTAGCATTCCAGTCTTTATGGCCATGATACAAGCAATAGCTTCCATACCTCCCGCAGCACCAAGACAGTGGCCAATCATCGATTTGGTTGCATTCATTTTCACATTTTCAACGTTCTTGAATACTTTGCGAACAGCGTTAACCTCCGCAACATCACCAACTAACGTTGAGGTGGCATGTGCATTTATGTAGTTAATGTCAGAGACAGTTATTCCTGCATCATTGATGGCGAGCTCTATGCACGAAGAGACACCTAGGCCATCAGCTCGCGGATCAGTCATATGGTGTGCATCACAAGTGATAGCTCCTCCAAGATACTCCGCGTGGATACGAGCTCCACGTTTTTTTGCACTCTCCAAGCTTTCCATGACAAGAACGCCAGCACCTTCGCCCATAACGAAGCCATCTCTCGATTTGTCCCATGGCCGAGAAGCGCCTTCAGGATCGCCATTATTCTGACTGAGCGCTCGACACGCCACAAAACCTCCGAGTCCAACGGGGATGATAGGGGCTTCAGATCCACCAGCTATCATCATTTCGGCGTCGCCATTTCTGATGTGGTTTGCCGCAGCGTGGAATGCATAATTCGCCGTCGCGCATGCGGTTGAGATGGAGTAATTGGGTCCCATGAACCCCTTTTCAATGGCAAGCATCGCTCCTCCCATGTTAGTAATTGCGTATGGGATGAAGAACGGGGTAATCTTTTTCGGACCCTTTTGAACAAGAGCTTTAACACCATCTTGGAAGACAGTTAGACCTCCCATACCGCTACCTACAAGGACTCCAACACGCTGCTTGTCAAGCGTTTCGATCGCAGCAGAATCAAGACCCGCGTCTTCTAACGCTTTGTTGCCAGAAACAAGCGCATACCGGAGGCAGTCATCAAGGCGGCGGTCATTCTTCTTATCGATGTATCCCTCACTGTCAAAATCACGGATCTGCGCAGCAAACTTCGTCGGAAAATCACTGGTATCAAACCGGTCGATTGGGGCAACCCCACTTTCGCCAGCAAGAAGTTTGGCATAGTAGTTGTCGTAGTTGTTGCCAAACACTGAGCATAGTCCCATCCCAGTAATAACCACTCTTTTCTTCGGATCAGTCTCTCGAGCCATCGAAATGACGGCCACGCGAGTTTTCGACCGCCGCCGTAAAGTTTGAGTGTTTCCATTCAGGATGTGCTGGGTCGGTTGTCTGCTTGTAAAAGACTTCATCAGTTGTGTCTTGAACTTGAAGTTCTACTCTGCTGGAGTCAAGATGCGTGCCTAGTGAGCGAGAAGAACACTACTCAGTAACTTGTGATTGTGTTGCGCGTCTTATCTGATACTTCACTCTGACGGATCCGCCTCTCGGTTTAAGAAAGTGTACAATGTCGGTTTGTTCAGATAAGGGTAGTCGATCGTTTCCTCAGCGTTTACAGGTCTACAGCTCGCGCAAGTTTTACTCCTCTTTCCTTACCTTAGACAATCAATTGGTATATTATTGTTTCGTCTTAACTAGAGCGCCCAGTGCAGACGAATTCCAGCTACGTGCTGTCGAGACGCACGTTGCAGTGTGGGGTTTGCCACGAGTGGGTTAGTGCACCACTATCTTGAAGGGAAATCATTTTTGAGGTGACAATCCGTGAAAAAGGCTTTGAAATGAACTGACTTGAACATGTGCATATTCAGACATTATATATGATAATAAAATAATATGTTTCATGAAATTGGAGCTTGCCAACTTTGCTTTGCTGGACCGGGACAGAGGGAACCTGGGTGAACCGAGCAGACTTTAGTGCCGTGACGGTTCAGGTGCCCCGCATCTCTCGTTGTAGACGTAAGGATGCACAATGTCTTGAACGCAACGCGTGCCACCTTAGTACTCAGAGCCCGGCGACAAGTACGAAGGGAGGCAAATGAGTACGGCTGTGTAAAGTCATCTCAGGGGAATATTGAAATAAGATACACCAAACGTCGAGCAGCGCACGTTCAGGCTCGCAGTGGATCCTGCGTTCGTTCGCCTATGGAATCCATCTCAGGGCCCAGTTGTGAAGGGCTTGTTTCGTTGCAACCCCCACAGAGAAAGAATACTCAACCCAAACAACCCAACCTGGTTTGGAGTCAGCATTTTCTGCAAGGGTTTTGCCAACATATCGCGTTCATCACCAACAACTATGTCTTCCAGCGCTCTGCGCTCGCTAATTCTTTTATCGTCCAGAACAAAACTCTGAGAAGAGCTATACACTCTCCAAGTTCAACAAAAAATGCTGACAACTTGACAGTGTTCTGTGCATCACCGCTATTAGCCGGTTTTTCGTCTGCAATGCAAGATTTAAGTGGGAATCATATTTTTATGAGCGCCTTCTTAAGTTGGCTTCTCGCCCAAATAGCCAAGCTCTTTACTTCTTCGTACAGAGAGGGGACTTGGGACTACAAAGTAATGTTTGACAGTGGCGGTATGCCAAGTTCTCACACTGCACTCGTTGTTGGACTGACAACTGCAATCGTGCACCAGTATGGATTAGGAAGCGTCTATTTTCCATTATCACTTGTGTTCACGCTCATTGTCATGTATGATGCTGCTGGTGTACGCCGGCACGCCGGTAAGCAAGCTGAAGTGCTTAACAAAATTGTGGAAGATTTATTCCATGGTTCAGCTATCAGTGATAAGAAGTTGAAAGAAGTACTTGGGCATAGTCCACTCCAGGTGACATGTGGCGCAATTCTCGGAGTGACTGTTGGAAGTGTCTATATGCTCAAGTTTTCTCACTAGAACTTCAAACCCTTTGTAAAAAATAAGTTTTCTGCTGCATGTCCTAAATGCGAAGCGATGGAGAGAAATTGAAACCGACTTTAAGTAAAACAGCACGCCTCTCATGAAGAATCACGTTGCGTTCTGCTTTCACGTGCCTCAAAGTTGCTCATGTTTATGTTGTGACACTATTGTCTGTAGTTTTGGGCCAAGACACTTCACAAATTTGCACGGTATGGTACTCAGGCGAGTATGTGTTTTCTGCGGTTCATCCACAGGTTTGAAAGCTGAATTTGTGAATGCCGCCGAAGCTTTAGGAACGAAATTGGCCTGTCGAAACATAGGATTAATTTACGGCGGGGGATCCGTTGGACTCATGGGGGTAGTTTCCCAGTCAGCACATAACCAAGGTGGTGCAGTCATAGGAGTGATTCCAGAGCAATTAAAACCCATAGAAATCAGCGGCGAAACACGCGGAGAAGTAATTGTGACAAAGGACATGCATGAAAGAAAGCAACACATGTCTTCTCTCGCCGATGCCTTTATTGCCATGCCTGGTGGTTTTGGGACACTCGAAGAACTCTTTGAGATGATTACATGGAAGCAACTTGGCTTCCACTCCAAGCCAGTTGGTATATTGAACGTTGATGGATTTTATGACGCATTATTAAAGTTTTTAGATGAATCAGTGTCATTAGGTTTCATAAGCAAGTCGGCGAGGGAGTTATTGTTTGTGGCAGAGTCGCCAGATGAACTCCTAAATAAGCTCAGCAGCTTTAGTTCAGAATGAAAAATGACTCGAGCGAATTTCTTGCTATTGTTTTTTACAAATTTGCACCGACGTACGAGATAACTAGCGAGACGTATAATCGCGACAAGTCAAGTGTTTTCGAACAGCAATAGCAGTTTTAGCTATAGCCACCATCGGGATAATCAAGTAGACTGGTTCTCTCCAGTCGACTAAATGAAGTTTGTGGTGGAGAATTCTTCTCATACAGTTTAGTCGACATCGCAGTTAAAGAACTGGGCCAAATGCTTCTCACACTTTCTTCTGAAAATAGTTTGAACCTTCTAGAATCCCTTGGAAAATAGCCTACATTGTAAACAAGCCTGTGAGAAGCTTGAGGAATCTTCGCATTATTGGATAGGGACGACGGGGAAACTGTGCGATACTCATTAGATGAGATGGGGACATCCTTCCACTCAGGATGAGAGACGGGTCCTGTCACTTGCCAAGGTATCAAACTCCCCAGTCCCTTCACAGACTTGTCCGAACTGCCAGTGCGGAAACTCTGTGTAAACTTGGAGCCGACGCGAACACCCATTTATCCCACAGAAATCGGAAGGTTGGCTGCCTAAAGTAAATCCCGATTTAAGCGCCTGCGTGATGATTCCTAAGCGTAATACAAGGTGTGACTCAGGTCCACACGTTGAAACAGTTTCGCCCCTCTGAAAATTTCAGACGGTATTTTTAACCACGGGCTGGGGTTTGGGATGCGCGTTTTGCTCAATATGTACAATACTGTGTCGCTTCACATGTCTATGTAAAATTTTATGATCCGCGACAAAAAGTTGTGATGCGAGTCGACTCGACGATGGCTGTTTCATACAAATTCCAGATATTTGATATGTAATAATTCACACTAGGTTCGAGCGCGGATACGCATCCATCTCATCGTATCTCTTCGCGGGGATCGATCAACAACTCGGTGCGGATCTTGAGCGCTTCACATCACGGCGAAATACCGGTCAACATGCACTCCCTTCAACTCTCTGGCGTGACAAAGCCTGTGTTAACCAAGGTACGCCGTTCGTTCTCAGTTGAACTTGTTCGCAATATCGCACAAAGACTTTTCCCGTTGACTGACACCCTTCACTTCCAGCTGCGATCGCGAGGTACTTCCATCCGATCTGCTCAAGCTCACCCGAGGTCCGTACGGTGCACATGCTCTTCTTTAAGTACCGAAAAATATTTTTTTTAACGCTGCGACTCGTTCTGTCTTACATTCTCGCTCTGTCGCAGCCGATCCGGCCCCGTTGACTGACCAACGCGCTTCGCGTGACTCATTTGGCATACCAGACTAAGCAAGCGTACGATCGCGTCTGCTTCCGGAGATAAGGTGCAAATAATCAAGCCAATCAATGGTGATCCTTTCATTGGCATGCTCGAGACGCCGGTGACATCGTCGCCTGACGTGGCCAACTTCCTCTCCAACTTGCCGGCCTATCGAACTGGCGTTGCACCACTTTTGAGAGGTGTTGAAGTTGGGCTTGCTCACGGTTTTTTCGTAACCGGTCCTTTCATCAAGCTCGGTCCTCTTAGAGCCACGGATGCGGCTGAACTTGCGGGGTGCCTGTCTGGTGCAGGACTTGTATTGATCCTCACTGCCTGCCTGAGCATCTATGGTGCCACCGCGTTCCAACGTGACGAAGTCGTTGGTGTCAAGACCTTGAGCGGTAGAGCGATCTCCAAGGATCCCCTCCAAAGTGCGGATGGCTGGGCCTCTTTCACTTCTGGCTGGCTCGTCGGCGGTTTGTCTGGAGTTGCGTGGTCATACATCCTCACACAAGTTCTTCCGTACTACTCTTAGCCAAGTAAAGTAAAACTTCCCCTTTTGGTGTCAAGCAATCTAACGAGGTCTTCGCGATAATTGAAATAGACAACCGTGTAAAAGAATTGCTTGCAAGTCTGCATAGTTTGCATCTAAGTGAATAACTTTGACCCATCTTTCCATCTCAGTGGTCTGTCCCCAAGTTGCTCGTAGTAAATGAATTATTGTCTAGTGAACAACTCTACTTTTCAGCCATTGAAGGATAGGTCGCGCCAGCGTCAGAACATAATTACTACTTATTATAAGACTATGGCGCGTGCTGGAAACCTCTTCACTATGCTATCCATACTATTGCTAGAAGCGCAATGACAGTGAACACAAAGCAGAAGCAAAGACACACTAAGGAGAGAAAAATCTGCCACAGTGTCAGTTTAGTAGCATCGCACAAGCAGTGATGTTACCGTCTTATATGATAGATTGAAATGACATGAGACGCGCTGGATCACGCCGTTCATTGGATTAGCCAAGGCAATGGCAGCGAAACCTCTCACACCCTTTGTTACCTGGCTGAAGGCCTGTGTGAGCAAGTGAGCAGCTAGAGAATGTTCAAGCAAGTGACTGACCCAGGTGTAAGCAGAAACTTTAGCTAAAGCACGAAAAAACTCGTCAATATTTACACCCACAGGAATCTATTTGTTTATTAAGTCATGGATAAAGAGAAAAATAGTTCCAGCACCTTGCAGACAAAAATCCACACGAAAGCGATACCGAAACCATAGAAAATTGCATTCAAAAATCCGTAGGCTAAAGTACCCCCTGAACCATACATCTTCAGAGCATTTTTTAGCCTAGATTTACGAGCATTGCCACTACGATTCTGTCATAGGATTCGTGGCCGTTCACTCTATTCTTTAGTCACCTGTTGCTAAATTGAGGTACTGACCTTTGCGAACTCAGGGAGGTGTCACTATTTGAGGGTCAAGTTCGTCGCCGTTAGTTCTTGCATGACTTACGATTCCATGCAAAGCATTCTTAGATGTTCCTCATCAGTATTTTCGATACTTTTCGCAGTCTCTCGACAACGAAGTTTCTTCATCTTCATTACTTTGGTTGATAATGCGGAGGTCGTGTATCGCACAGAAGAGTACACGTTCGAATCGTGTCGTGCCCTGGTCCATTTTTGAATGCCCAGAGTAGAAGTCATACGTGGGTGACGGGGTATCATCACGCGCAATCACGCACGTCTACACCCCGGTGTTCGTCTTCTACAAAAGACCTTCCACAACGCCATCAAGTTTATAATGTTACTTTTTACGTTTCGTGACGAGCTGGGATGCCCGAGTGGTCTAAGGGGCCAGACTCAAGTCTTCTTCAGCGGACTTCGCCGAAACATCGTGCGAAAGAGTGTTCTGGTAGTCACTGACTGCGTGGGTTCGAACCCCACTCTCAGCACTGTTTTTCTTTTGCCTTGGGGTACATACATGTACGATTGTAGCCTTCCACTTTGCCGTAGTATAACCCACCCTGAGCCGTGAACAATCAAATTTAGCGAAATTAGCAAACATCGGGCTTCAGCTCTCCCCCCTGTAACAACGGTCTTTAAGTCCATCATTCTTTGAACAAGTTGACTTGCCCCTGATCACGTGGCGTGCGTGCACGTGATGGACGTTTATGGCGCACTTCAGCTATCCCTTAGAGCACTGTTCGGAAACATTTCGCGTTGACTGCATTCCGCAGAATGACTGCACTCCGTACCTCTAATCTTAGCGTCCGTCTCTTTTCGAGTGGCTTGACGAAGCGCCTCTCTGCTGACTCAGCCGAGTTATCTCAGGTGTGTGCGTGTGCGTGTTGTGCGCGCGTGTGTGAATATGCTTTACTTCCTGCCGTTGTCTGACTTATCAATGAAATTAGGTTATCCTAGAGCAAAATATATCTACAACGTGTCAGCAGGGCTCGTGCACAACTTCATGGAGGGTGCAACCAAAGCTGGCTGCAAGACGTTGGCAGAACCCACTGACTGGTTGGTCAAGCACTGCGCAACCTTCCTTTCTCAGCAAAGATTCCATTGCATTTCCTACAAAGCACTCGGCGACTAATTATTGCGAGTACCATGGCTTAGATATAGTGGATACGGGCATCGAGTCGCTGACTCGAAGACGCTTTGGTTCAACAATCATAAGCGGTGCCCTGCGGAAAGAACTCAAACCAAAGAGTTACGGTGATAATTTTTCGGTACATCGCAAAGGAGTGCCAATTTGGCCACCTGTGTGAGATCAAATTATAAATATTCTTATTAGTACACATAGTACGAAGCATTACGTAGGATCAAAGTTTTGAAGGTGGTATGGAAAAGGAAGCTGCAGTCTTCAGGAGTTTCGCATATGACCGTCGCCACTGTAGTGAACTACTATGAAGTACCATGATGTAAACTCTTCGCTGATAGACCGTAGCCGAGATGAGCCAATGATTCTTCAACTCATAGTTGTAAAATGTCAGTCCTTCACGTTCATCCTCATAGCTATTAACTACATCCTCCTCTTGTACCGGTGCACCAACAAGTTCTGGACCAAAACCTTTAATGAAGCTTGATAAAGTAAGAAAATCTTGAATCCGTGGATTAGACTACGAAGATGAATGTCATTCCACGGTACACACTGTACTCTCTAAATTTTCTTACCTCAGCAGGGAAGTCTGCAAATCTGAGAATAGGTGCTAGTATTATCTTTAACTCACCATCTTGCTCACTGGCGAACTTAGCATCGATTTCTGTACCCTCAGGGTCAGCAATGCTCACAGGCTTTTCTTCCCAACCTTCGTACGTAACAAATCGGTATGGTGTTATTTCACTCCACCCGGTTCCGTGTCCACCACTCTTACCAATCGGTCGCAAATATGTCTGAGTGCCATCCTGACTCAGCGGAGAAAAACCGGGAACTCTCCCTGGAGTCGAAGCCTATGTCATTCATGAAGTTGTATCAATTTGGCGAAGACACTGCGTTACGTACCAAAGCGCGCTTGAACGTCAGTACTGGGACGCAAGTAGCGCCCAGTAGACCAAGTTTTCGGCGACTCAATGCAGCAGCGACCTGACGGGGTGGTGCGTGTTTGTGACACAAGCCGGCCTTCATCGGAGGGGTCTAAATATGATCGAAGAGACAATGTTTAACTCGTGCGTGGCTTGTTATTCGACTTCGGAGTAGGGGTGCTGCACTTGGTACGGCACTGGTACCGTACCAGTGTACCAGTGTACCAGCCAATTTGTATGGGCAAACAGTGTAAAATCGCCGATTTTTGGTACGTACCAGGAAATTCCTGGTACATCTCACTTTTGAGCCCC
>CEOJ01012231.1_pt1 | contig 33440 bp, 32 predicted proteins | sample 530281 | NCBI WGS metagenome assembly CEOJ01 (sample SAMEA2619879, study PRJEB7988) | marine metagenome | isolation source: saline water (ENVO:00002010), including | reverse complement strand
TTAAATCTAAAGTATATTACATCACCCTCGTTAACAATGTAATCTTTACCCTCTTGCCTCCATACTCCATTATCTTTTGAGCCCTGTTCTCCGTTGTGACTTATATAATCATTATAAGATACGGTTTCTGCTCTAATGAAGCCTCTTTCAATATCAGTATGTATAATACCTGAACATTGGCCTGCATTAAATTCTTTTTTTGCTGACCATGCTCTTGTTTCTTTTTCACCTGATGTAAAAAAAGTCTTTAGTCCAAGCAACTGATAACCAGTTTGGATGATCTGATTCAGCGCTGTATCTGAAATCTCTAATTCTTTAAGAAATTCAAACTGTTCCTCAGGTGATAATTGTGATATCTCTTGTTCGATTTTTGTATCTATGACTATGCATTTCTGATTTTCAGATAAAGTATTTTTAAAAGCATTCAAAATCTCTTTGTCATAGCCATCATCAATGTTTGCTATTATAAACATGGGTTTACTAGTGAGAAGCTTTAGATCTGGAATTTTGTAAAGTTCTTCAATTTTTTCATAATTGCTGACAAATTTTTCCTCTTCTAGATGCATAATTAGTGATGATAATAATTCAGATAATCTATTTTTTTCCTTTTGTTCCATCTTTTTTTTATTAATCCTATCTAGATATTTAGTGACTTGATTTAAATCAGATAAAATTAATTCTAAATTAATGTCATTAAAATCATCGCTTGGATTAATTGATCCTTTAACATGAATAATATCTTTATCTTCAAAAAATCTTACTACATGAGCTATCACATCTACTGAATTAATATGACTTAAAAATTCGTTACCAAGACCTTCGCCTTTAGATGCGCCTTTAATTAAACCAGCAATATCAACAAACTCAATAGCAGCATTTACTGTCTTTTTTGAGTTATTAATTTTGGATAACTTGCTCAATCTTTCATCTGGGACTTCTACAAAAGCATTGTTTGGGTCAATAGTACAAAATGGATAGTTGTTAGCAGGTATTGACTGTTTAGTTAATAAATTAAATATTGAAGACTTACCGACATTTGGCATTCCAACAAGGCCGCATTTAAACCCCATCTTTTTCAGACCTCTGATTAAATAAGTTCATTACTTTTGAGAAATTTCCTTTAAGAATGTCATCAAAATTAATCAGTATTTTATTAAATGATTCATATATGATCTCAGTATCCGCTAGAGATGGCTTGCCAAGAACATAGTTTACTGTTTCTTCTTTTGCAATTGGCTTGCCAATACCAATTCTTAATCGCCAAAAATCTTTTGATCCACATTCGCTAATGATGCTATTTAAACCGTTATGTCCGCCGCTACTACCTCCTTTTTTTAGTCTAATTTGTCCAACCTTGAGATCTAGGTCGTCATAAATTACTAGTATCTGATTTGCGTTTATTGATGATTGTTTAATAAATTTCTGAATTGCTACTCCGCTATTATTGATATAATTCATTGGCTTCAGAATATTTAGATTTTTTTCCTCAAGCTCTATAATTTCTGACTCATATTTCTTAACAAGTTTGAATTGTTGAGAAATTGTTTCTGCAAATTGATCGACAAACCAGAAACCAACATTATGTCTTGTTTTTAGAAGATGCGCATCTGGGTTACCCAGTCCTACTAATAGTTTCAATGGGCTATGAATCATGCGTTAGTTATACTTGGAAGGAGATTATTCTTTGTTATCTTGTTTGTTTTCGGGTTTGTCATCAGAAGAATCAGACTCATTCGCTTTTGCATCTTTAGAATCTTCAGTTGTACCTTCATCACCTACCACATCTTCAGTTGACTCTTCAATTACTTCTTCAACTGGTTTGTAACATTTAACAACAGCAGTATCATGTTCTTTATCTCCACCATGGAGTATTTCAACTCCATCTGGTAAGGTGATTTCTGTTAGATGAATACTCTGATTTAAATCAAGGTTTGTAACATCTACATCGATATTTTCTGGAATATCTTTCGGAAGACAGCTGATCTCTATTTCGTTGAGAATGTGAGATAGAATACCGCCTGAAATTTTAATACCTACACACTTATCCTCATTAATAAATCTAAATGGGACATTAACATTGATTTTCTTATTCATATCTACTGCCAGAAAATCTATGTGGGTTATATGAGATTTTTCAGGATCTCTCTGAATATCTTTCAGGATAACCTCAATTTTTGATGAATCTACTGAAATATCAATCACATTACTGTAAAACTGAGGGTCTTTAGTCTGCTTGTTTAATTCAAATACATCTATCAAGACAGATTTATTTTCTTTAGAGCCGTAGATCTCTGCTGGCACTAAGTTATCACGACGATATCTTTTAGAAGCTCTTTTGCCTAAATTTTCTCGTTTAACCGCGCTTAATGTATATTGTGATGTCATATATTCCTCGTCAAAACAGAATTATACACTTAATCCATAAAAAGTGTACTAACAGATTCTTTATTATGTATTCTTCTTATAGTTTCAGCCAACATTTCTGAGACCGTAATTTGTCTAATTTTATTAGCTTTAGCGGTTTTTTCATTAAGTGGTATAGTATCAGTAACAATTATCCCATCAAGTTTTGAGTTATCTATATTTTGACAAGCTTTCCCTGAAAAGATCGGGTGCGTGATGTATGAGAATACAGCTTTTGCTCCCTTTTCTTTTAATGCTGCTGCTGCATTACATAAAGTCCCTGCAGTATCAACAATATCGTCAACAATAATACAAGTTTTACTTTCCACATCTCCTATGATTTGCATTACCTCAGATACATTGGCCTCTTGTCGTCTCTTATCCACAATAGCTAGGTCACAATTTAATTGCTTAGCAAGCGCCCTTGCTCTGACAACTCCGCCCACATCTGGAGAGACAACTATTGGTTTGTCGTATTTTTGTTTATAGATATCAGCTACGAATAAAGGTGTAGCATAAATATTATCAACGGGAATATCAAAAAATCCTTGTATTTGGTCTGCGTGAAGATCTATGGTCAACAATCTATCAATATCCATACTTGCAATCATGTTAGCTACCACTTTTGCTGATATCGGCACTCTTGCAGATCTCACACGCCTATCTTGTCTTGAATATCCAAAGTAAGGTATAACGGCCGTTATTCTATCGACTGACGATCTTCGCAGAGCGTCACTCATTATCATCAATTCCATAAGATGGTCATTTGTTGGCTGACATGTTGGTTGGATAATAAAGATGTCCTGCCCTCTTACGTTTTCCTGAATTTCAACTGAAATTTCCCCATCACTAAAAGTAGTTACGCTTGCTTTTCCTACGGAGATATTAAGGTAATTTGCAACATCTTCAGCTAATCTACGATTTGAATTACCAGAAAATATCATCAATGGTCTTTCATTTTTCATGTAATACTCCCGATTCTGGGGTGGAAGGATTCGAACCTCCGAATGACGGGATCAAAACCCGCTGCCTTACCGCTTGGCCACACCCCAAAAACACGATTAAATATATCAAGAGTGGTCAGATTTTACTAGCCTCATCTATTCATACGTATAAGGTTATCATGGATAAGAGTAATACTAAATCATTCATTGATTATAGAGAAATTAAGGATTCCACTACCTTTGGGTTATATTTTCTAGGAATTGTCTCGTGAAGGTTTTTTGCCTCAAATTCAGAATCACAGATAAAGAAGAATGTTCCTCCCGTGCCAGTGAGATTAAGATCACCAAATTTTGAAAGTTTGTTATACATCGTACGAAGTTTAGGAAATGTAGATAGTACAATATTCAAAAAGTCGTTACCAACTAGATTTTTAGTATAATCGTCATAATCACATTTATGATTAGTTTTATTAATTCTTACTAATTCATACATTTTTTTTGTTGATATACACACATTAGCGTGAACCAAAACATACCATCTTGGTTTAGTGTATATAGAAGTAATAATATCTCCTCTCCCCTCGATCCACGCATTTCCATGAGAGAGAAAAAAAGGGATATCGCTACCTATTGATAAAGATAGTCTTTTTAAATATCCATTACTCTTATTAATCTTCCATAATCTATTCACTGCAATTAGTGCCGTGGCAGCATTTGAACTCCCTCCTCCTAAACCCGCGCCAATCGGGATATTTTTTCGTAAATTAATATTCAATCCTATATTTTTAACCTTTGATTTCTCTTTCATTAAATTTATTACATCTATGATTATGTTTTCTTCTTCAAGAGCTTTAATGTTAGATTTTATTAGGATTTTATTATCCCTTCTGGACTCAAAAGTTAGCACGTCAAACAAGTTTATCTTTTCAAAAATACTTTGAAGATTATGATACCCGTCTAGCCTTTTCTCTAAAATTCGAATAAATAAATTTAGTTTTGCATATGACTTATATTGAAGTTTCACTTTTTAGTCTTTTTAGTTTTTCAATAAGTTTTTTGTTATCTGGAATTCTCTCATTCTCAATGACTACATCTTCAAATTCATTAAGCATGCCCATTTTAAGTAGAATTATACAATAATGTTCGATGATTTCAGGGTCTTTATCCTTTTCATATGCAAGCTTAGAATACTTAAGAGCATTGTTCATATTGCCTAGTTTATAATGAACCCAAGCTAAGCTATCTATAATTGCTGAATTTCCTGGATCATGCGAATAAGCCCTCTCTATCATATCTAAAGCCTCTGTATATCTGTCTGTATGAATTGTTAAGCTGTAACCTAATGCATTTAGTGTATTAGTATTTTCATAGTCAACCTTGAGTATATTTCTTAAATCAGTCTCCATTTTTTCAATTTCACCCATTGCCTCATATGCCATTGCTCTTGAATAAATAACATTAATATCATTATTATGATTGTCGAGATATTCTCTAGTGAGGTTTATGATTTCTTCATATTTTTCATTAGTTCTAAGAATTTCAATCTTTTTCATTAGGACACGTATCATGTCCTGCTTCGAAGCTAGATTATCAAGGCTATTAAGGAACGTAATTGCGTCAATATAACCATTCTTCTTTGAGATAGCTTCAGATTTTGCAAACATCGCTGGAAGCTTATAAGAATAGTTATCTACTCTATCAAAATGTGAAATAGCTTCATCAATGTTATTTTTTTCTAAGTCTAACATTCCTCTCAAATAATCTACTCTATTTTCGTTTGTTACAATTTTTGCAAGATATTTTTCAGCCTCCTCATAAAATTTAGATTCATATAATAATATTGAGATATCATATATTAAATCAGAATCATTAGGCGTTAGAACAAGCAAATTATCAATGACCTGTGTTGCTTCATCCAAGCTGTTTAGATTTAGATATACCTCCGCTAATTCAAGCTGAACTTGTCTGTCAGTTAATTTTTTATCTTTTAGAAATTTTTCTAAGGCATCCCTTGCAAGATCTAAATTACCAATTAAAAAATTTGAGTTAGCATAAAGACGAGTTAGATGTCTATCATTAAAAATCTTTATGCTATTAACATTTTCTATTACCTGATGAGGAAGATTAAAAGTATATAACAAATCAATGTAGGCAATTCTGAGTTGTCTTGAATTATTATCTTCAATCAGATCATCAATAAAGCTTATAACATTATTTCTGTTTTTATTTGACTGCAACTCAAATAAAATTCTTGCAAAATCTCTATTACTTTTGGGATTGGTCAAGAGAACAAAATTATTATAAAAATCCTCAGCTACATTTTTTTTATTAAGTTCTACAGATGCAGAAAAACCATAACTGATAGCTTTATAAGAATTCTTATTTATTTTTATCCAATAGTTAGATATTAAAATCAAATCCTCATACCTGTAACTAGCTTTTGCTATACTGGATAACTTTTCTATGAGCTGATCGCTTTTAATTAGCGACATATCACTTAGAAAAAGATTGAGTGCTTCTGCATCTAGAGACTTTTCGAGCGCAAGTCTCAAGTAAAGATTAGTATAGATTTGCTGATATTTTTGGTCTGAAAAAACATCAGTATTTTTATTGTTGTATTTGCTTATCTGTGTATTACTGTCATAATTGTCCCCAGACGAACAAGAAAACAACAGCACTGGTGCTATTATGAGTAAAATTTTTAATTTATTTCCCATAATAGTATAATATATCACATGTTTTTAATGTTAAATTGTGAATGTGAAATTACTTTATTATGGCTATAAATGTACTTGGTATAAATCATAAAACCGCGCCTATTGAGATACGGGAAAAATTAGTTTTTGACAAAGAAAGTCTGCCGCATGCTTTGACTGATATCAAAAATATTGATGGAGTTAATGGCGTAATTCTTTTATCTACTTGTAATAGAACTGAAGTCTATACTGAGAATGATTATGATAATTCTAAAATTATTGAGTGGCTGAAAAACCAAAATATGACTAGGGATATTTCTGACTTTACCTACAATTATTACGAGGAAAAAGCCATAAAACATTTGTTGAATGTCACCTCAGGAATTGATTCGATGGTTGTTGGGGAAAATGAAATACTTGGTCAAGTGAAACATGCATTTAAAATTGCTGATAGCAATAATATGATTAATACACCTTTAAAAAAATTGTTTGAGTTTTCATTCTCTGTTGCTAAACAAGTCAGAACTGATACGGATATTGGAGCAAACCCTGTTACCTTCATGTTTACAGCTATGACTTTAATTAAGAAAATATTTGAGGATTTTAATAGCAAGCGAGCAACAATTGTTGGTGCTGGGCATATGAGTAAACTAGCAATCAAATATCTTCAATCTCATGGTATTAATGACATACGTTTAACAAACTATAATTATGATAAAGGACAAAAAGTAGCTAAAGAGCATGGATGCATCTACTCAAAAATACAATATATTGGTAATCTGATTGCAACTAGTGACATTATTATTACCTCTACTTCAAGTTCAACTCCTGTAATAGGAAAAGGCCTCATGGAAAGCTGTATAAAAACATCGAAGAACCTCCCAGTCGTCATAATTGATTTGGGCGTTCCAAGAGATGTTGAAACAGAAATTTCATCATTGGATAATGTTTTTCTATATAGCATAGATGATTTAGGCGAAGTAATTTCTAAAAACTTTAAATTACGCGAAGAAGCAGTGATGGAAGCGAAGAAAATTATCGATAATAAAATTGATGAATTTAAACAGTGGTTAATACAGAGCGACTCTGAGAAACTTGTCAAAGCTTATAGAGGTTTTGTAGATGATATTACGCATGGGGCTATAATAAAAACAAAAAAAATGATTGAATCTGGAGAGAATATAGATCAAGCAATTGATTATCTAGCTTCCACGCTAAAAAATAAACTCACTCATGAAACAACTACGAAACTGAGGGAAATACTACCCTTGCTAGACGAGTCATCATTAAAGAAAGCTGAAGAAATTTTCAAAAAAAATAAATGACTCAAAAAATAGCTAATGAGAATATAAGTCCGAGTCAGGGTTCAGGTTTAAACGAGAAGATTCTAGATAAACTTAAAAAAATACAAGCTCGTTTTGATGAAATTAGTCGAGAACTAGAAAAGCCTGAGAATTATCAAAATCATAAATTTCTTGAAAAATTAAATAAAGAAAAGGTTCAGCTTCAAAAACCAAATGAACTTTTTGCTCAATATACGAAGTTATTAAAACAGATAAGCGATACTCGTGATTTAATCAATAATGAGAGCGACAAAGAAATCAAACAACTTGCGCAAGAAGAACTAAAAGATTTTTTGAAAGAAAAATCATTTATAATCTCAGAACTCAATAATACGCTGGTCGAAAGAGATCCAAATGATTCCAAAGATATTTTCCTAGAAATTAGAGCAGGAACTGGTGGAGATGAAGCAGCTATATTTGTAGGTGACTTAAATAAAATGTATACAAGATATTCTGAAAAACAGTCATGGGATATTGAAATTATTAACTCAACAGAAAGTGACCATGGAGGTTTTAAAGAAATAATGTTGAAAATTGCTGGTGATGATGTTTATGGAAATCTGAAATTCGAATCTGGGGTGCACAGAGTTCAAAGAGTGCCAGAGACAGAGACTCAGGGGAGAGTTCATACCTCAGCTGCGACAGTTGCAGTTCTGCCTGTGATAGAAAAAATTGATGAAGTTGAGATTAATCCATCTGACTTAAGAATTGATACGTACAGAGCTTCAGGTGCAGGCGGTCAACATGTAAATAAAACTGACTCAGCTGTGAGAATAACTCACCTACCAACAGGCACTGTTGCTGAGTGTCAAGATGGTAGATCTCAACACAAAAATAAAGCTCAGGCCATGGAAATGCTGTACTCTAAATTACTGATTGAGAAACAAGATAAACAAAAACAAGAAACTGCAGATGAAAGAAAAAGCTTAATTGGATCTGGAGATAGATCTGAGAGAATCCGAACTTATAATTATCCACAAGGAAGACTCACGGACCATAGGATTAATCTCACGCTATATAAATTGGATTCAATTATGGAAGGTGATATTGATTCGGTAATAGATGAATTAAGAAAATTTAATGATCAAAATGGTAAATGATATAAATAACATTACAATTAGAGAGATACTTAATGATGATGTAATGGTATCAAAAAAAGATATCATGTACTGCTTGTCATATTGTCTGAATAAAAATGAATCTTTTGTAGTAACTAATCAAAATTACGTTCTAACAGATTTGGAGTATAAAAAACTTGAAAAATTAATCTTTGATCTCAGGTCTGGTAAGCCCCTTTCTTACGTATTAGGAAATCAACCATTTTATAAATATAATTTCTATGTTGATGAAAACGTACTAATCCCAAGAAGCGAGACCGAAATAATAATTGATAAAATTCTTCATATAGGAGATCAATGTTTCAAAAAGTCTAATAAATTAACAATTATTGATTTGGGTACTGGCAGTGGTTGCATTGGCATATCCCTGGCAATTGAGAGACCAAAATGGAATATAGTATTAGTGGATAAGTACGTAACTGTTAGCGAAATCTTGAAAAAAAATCTGAAAAAATATAATGTGTCCAATGCACGATTTATCTTATCAGATTGGTTAGATGCAATTGCACCAAATTCTATTGATATCGTTGTCGCAAATCCGCCGTATGTGGATTACAATTGTCCTGAGGCGGATCAAAGTGTAAAATTGCATGAACCGCAAAGTGCTCTATTCTCATGTGCTGGAGGATATGAAGATTTAAAGAAAATAATTATACAAGCAAAAAGCAAACTACGTAAAGGTGGAACGCTTTTGATGGAGAACGGTTTTAATCAATCTTATGATATAAAACAATACTTACAACAGAATGAATATAAAGACATCAATATACTATTAGATTATAATAAAATTCAAAGATTCACGATGTCAAAGGTATAGAATGGATAAAAAGACAATCCTCAAAATAGCTAATTTAGCAAAAATAGAAATAGACGACTCTAAAGCTAATGAAATAAAGACTAACTTAGAGAAAATTCTAAATTTAGTCGATGAAATGAATCAGGTTGACACGGATAATATTGAACCCATGTCCCATCCATTAAATCTTAAACAATACCTGCGTGATGATGAAGTTACAGAGAATAATAAGCGAGATTTATTTCAAGAAAATAATAAGAATACTGCTGACGGGTACTATAAGGTACCTAAAATAATTGATTAAAATGGAATATAAAACTCTTACTGAAATTAAAGAAGCTATTCATTCCAAGAAACTAAGTTCTTGCGAGATTACCAAATATTATTTAGAAAAAATTAAAAAATATAATAATAAAATCAATGCATTTATAACTGTACTTGAGAATCAAGCATTAGATAAAGCGAAAAAAATTGATGATGAAATAGTCAAGGGGAATATAAAAAACCTATCGGGCATCCCTATTGCTCAAAAAGATATATTTTGTACTAAAGGGATAAAGACCACATGTGGCTCAAAAATGCTCGAGAATTTCATTAGTCCTTATGACGCAACTGTTATTGAGAAATTAGAAAATGCAGGAACTATAATGCTCGGTAAAACAAATATGGATGAATTTGCTATGGGGTCATCTAATGAAACTAGTCATTTTGGGGATGTTAAAAATCCATGGAATACAAATTATGTACCAGGAGGATCATCAGGAGGTTCTGCGGCATGTGTTGCTGCAGGAATGTCGCCTTGCTCTACGGGTACTGATACAGGAGGATCTATAAGACAACCTGCTTCGCTCACGGGTATTTGTGGAATCAAACCTACTTATGGAAGAGTGTCTAGATATGGAATGATTGCTTTTGCTTCAAGTTTAGATCAAGCAGGAGTTTTCACAAGAACTGCCGAAGATTGCGCTATGTTGTTAAATGAAATTTCAGGCTATGATTCAAAAGATTCTACTTCATCAAACGAGCCAGTCCCAAACTACCTTGAGGAGTGTAGAGAGAAATTTAAACCAGTTAAAATTGGATTACCAAAGGAATTTTTGGACGGATTAGAAGATAGTGTTAGAAAAATTTTTGATGATGTGATTTTAATATTAGAAAAAAGTGGCTGTCGTATCAAAGAGATTAGTTTAAAAACCTCTAAACTGGGTGTATCTGCTTATCAAGTTGTTGCTCCTGCAGAATGCTCATCAAATTTGTCAAGATTCGACGGTGTAAGGTTTGGCCACAGAGCTAAAGATGTAAGTACTATAGATGAGCTATACAAAAAATCTAGATCTGAAGGGTTTGGTAATGAGGTTAAACGAAGAATCCTTGTGGGTACATATGCGCTATCAGCCGGATATTATGATGCATATTACATTAAAGCACAAAAGATAAGGAATGTTATTTCTCAAGAATTCAGAGAAGCATTTGATGAAGTAGATTTAATTATAGGGCCTACAACTCCCGATTCTGCATTCAAAATTGGAGAAAAACTAGATGATCCAATAGCGATGTACTTATCCGATGTTTTTACTGTGAGTACTAATTTAGCTGGATTACCGGCTATTTCCATCCCAATGGGTCTTAAAAATGAACTACCAATTGGATTACAAATTATTGGTAATCATTTTGATGAATCTAAGATTTTATCACTATCTCATCATTATCAACAGATAACAGATTGGCATAGCATGATGCCAAACATGGAAACGCTATGACTTACCAAGCAGTAATTGGGCTAGAAATTCATGTTCAATTAAAAACAAAAAGTAAAATTTTTTCAGGAGCTTCGACTTCTTTTGGTAATGAGCCTAACACACAAGCGTGTGCGGTAGATCTTGGATTGCCTGGCGTTCTTCCTGTATTAAACAAAGAAGCTGTCATGATGGCAATCAAATTTGGGTTAGCTGTTAATGCTCAAATTCAAAATAATTCAATATTCGCAAGAAAAAATTATTTCTACCCTGATCTGCCAAAAGGCTATCAAATTTCACAATTTGAAATACCGATAGTCTCTAAAGGATCTCTAAAAATTAGAGTTGGTGATGACTTTAAAGAAATACGAATAACAAGAGCTCATCTAGAGGAAGATGCTGGAAAATCTATACATGATATGTTTAACAATGATAGCGCAATAGATCTAAATAGAGCAGGTACTCCTTTAATAGAAATAGTTTCGGAACCAGATATGACATCAGCTGATGAGGCTGTTGAATATTTAAGAACAATTCATACGCTTGTCAAATATCTTGATATATGTGACGGAAATATGCAAGAAGGTTCATTTAGATGTGATGCAAATATATCACTCAAGAAAAGCACGGATACGAAGTTAGGAATAAGAGCAGAAATAAAAAATATCAATTCTTTCAAATTTGTAGAGCAAGCTATTAACTACGAAATTGAGAGGCAAAGTGAAATATTAGATTCTGGAGGAGAAGTCGTTCAAGAGACAAGACTATATGATCCAGCTAAAAATCAGACTAGATCTATGCGTTCTAAAGAAGAAGCAAATGATTATAGATATTTTCCTGATCCTGATTTACTCCCAGTTTACATTGATGATCAGGACATTAAATCAATCAAATCAACTATGCCCGAACTTCCAGAGGAAAAAAGGATCAGATTTATGAGAGATTATTCTTTGAGTGAGTATGATACGAGCGTTCTTATATCAGATAAAAACCTGTCTTCATACTTTGAGAGTGTTATTAAAAGTAAAAAACTTGAGCCTAAAAATGTTGTTAATTGGATTCTTACTGATTTACTAGGATTAGCAAATAAAAATAGGACTGCTATTAATGAATTACCAATAACTCCAGATAGACTTGAGCAGCTTCTCATTTTTGTTCATGATGGTATTATTTCGAATAAACAAGGCAAAGCAGTACTTGAAAAGATGTGGGATACCTCTAAAACACCCAAAGAAATTATAGATTCCGAGGGCATAAGTCAAGAATCAAATGAGAACGAAATCAACAAATTAGTTGATAAAGTACTAGAAAACCATTATAAAAGTGTAGAGGAATATATGAAGGGCAAGGATAAGCTATTTGGTTTTTTTATTGGTGAAGTAATGAAAGAATCTAAAGGGAAAGCTAACCCGAAAATAGTTAACAAAATATTAAGAGAAAGACTAAAAAAATGATAATGAATTTAATAAAAAAGATTAAAGGAACATTCTCAACAGATTTATCAATAGATCTTGGAACAGCTAACACACTCATCTATGTGAAGGGAAGAGGGATTGTTCTTGATGAACCAAGTGTGGTAGTAGTTAGAGATGATAAATCATCTAATGGTAAAAAAATTGAAGCTGTTGGATTAGAGGCTAAAAAGATGCTCGGTAGAACTCCAACTGGACTTCAGGCAATTAGACCAATGAAAGATGGAGTGATATCTGATTTTATGGTCTGTGAAAAAATGCTCCAACATTTTATTAGGAAAGTGCATGATAGTAAGTTTTTTAGACCAAGTCCGAGAGTTCTCGTTTGTGTACCGTGTGGAGCAACTCAAGTTGAGAGGAGAGCCATAAGAGAATCAGCATCTGGTGCAGGTGCAAGGATTGTCCATCTCATAGACGAACCAATGGCTGCTGCCATTGGTGCAGGAATGCCGACAGATGAACCCCGAGGATATATGGTTTTAGATATAGGCGGTGGAACTTCCGAAGTTGCAACTATATCTCTTAATGGGATAGTTTATTCCTCATCAACAAGGATTGGCGGGGATACATTTGATGACGCAATAATTGGTTATGTAAGAAGAAACTATGGTTGCGTTATCGGTTATCCTACAGCTGAAAAAATTAAACATGAAATTGGTTGTGCATACCCAAGCAGCGACCTATTAGAAATCGAAGTAAAAGGAACAAACCTCTCCGCCGGAGTACCACAATCGTTTACGGTCAATAGCAACGAAATTCTAGAAGCGCTTCAAGATCCACTTCAAGGTATCATATCAGCTGTGAAAACTGCTCTCGAACAAACACCACCAGAACTTGGTGCGGATATTCACGAAAGAGGAATGGTGCTTACTGGAGGCGGTGCTCTGCTCCGTGATTTGGATAAGTTGATTACGGAAGAAACAGGCATGTACGTTATTGTTGCGGAAGATCCGATGAGCTGTGTTGCCAGAGGAGGAGGAAAAGTCCTCGAAATAATTGATCAAGAAGGTGCGGAGTTTTTATCGGTAGAAACCTAAATTTCTCTTTCAACAATTATGTTCAATATTAATAATAATCGTTCTGGAGAAATTTATAGTTTGGTTATTTTTATTGCAATCTCTATTACTGTCATTTTTTTAGATTATAAATACAAACAGGTAGAATATCTAAGATCAGTGATAAATGACGTTATTGTTTATCCTATATTTAATTTATCGAGCCTTCCTAGAACATTAATTAACAACATAATAAGTGAGACTAAAAATATTGAACTATTAGAAGAGGAAATTTCTAATCTTAGACAAGAGAACATGAAACTTAAAATTCAAGTCCAGGAACTTGAGGGTCTTAAAGAGGAGAACAAAAGACTTAGAAAAATTAAAGTACAGTCTGAGAGAACTTCAAAAAAACAGTTGATAGCAAAACTTATAAGTGATTCTGCAAGCCCAATAAAGAATATTGTAGCAATAGATAAAGGGAAGAATGATGGTGTTTTTGTTGGACAGAATGTTATTGGTATTAAAGGATTGATTGGTCAAGTAATTGAGACTACCTTTGTGTCATCAAAAGTTATTCTCATTAACGATACAAGTCATAATGTTCCTGGAGAAATAAATAGAACAGGTGAAAAAGTTATTGTATCTGGCACAAAAGATAAAAATAAGCTTGAGATTGATTTTCTTGATGTAAATACAGACATAAGAGTAGGCGACATAGTATCAACTTCAGGTCTAGGTGAGAGATTCAAGGCTAAAATTCCTATTGGGAAAGTAACATTCGTTGAGCAAGATCCAGAGAGAGAATTTAGTGAGATTGAAATTAAATCATTTGAAAACCTTGAAAATCTTACTGACCTAATTCTAATTTGGGATTATAAGCCTAATATGAATACCAATAAAAAGTCAGATAATAATGAAAATAATGGGTCCAAAGATAATGAATAATTTCTTAGTAATATTTATAGGGACAATCATATCTATCTTACTCACTATCACAACCTTTCCGCTGGGCAATTATTCTCCAGATTGGATTTTTCTTTTTATTATTTACTGGCTCATTGCTATTCCAACGCTTTATAGCTACCCATTAATTTGGTTTGTGGGTATATTAGCTGATGTTACTTTAGGTTCAATACTAGGTATGAATGCGCTATCTTTTTTAATACTATCTTACCTAGTGAAAAAAAATTATAAATCTCTCAGATACTTCACTACGATTCAGCAAAGTTTGATCATTTTAATAATAATAACAATCAAGATAACAATGCTAATTTTTATAGATGATATGGCAGAAACGAGCATTTATGACAGAAGCGCTTATTGGTCAGGTCTAATAAGTGCACTGATATGGCCAATAATATTTTACGGATTAAGGCATATTCGAAGAAAATATAATATTGTATGATTAAGTTCAATGCCGAAGGTTTCGATTCTAGTAAATCGAAAATAATAAAAAATATACTAGACACGCTCTCATTTCCTCACGATAGCCGCGACTATGAAATAAAATTTAGACAAGACAAATTTTACATTAAATGTAAAAAAGAGAGATTTGAAACAATTTTTTCAATAGACGAACTGATGCATGAAAATGATAAAATTTATATGAAACTTTTTCCAATTAAGAATTCTACTATATTGGATTGTACCGCGGGTCTTGGGAGGGATGGTATACTACTATCTAAACTTGGTTATGATGTGACTATGATTGAGAAAAATCCAATATTAATTTTAATGCTAAATAATTATCTATCTAGAACAAAAGATATTAAAGCAAGATTACTATACGGAGATTCATTGTCTTACGTCCGTATAGCGAAAAAGATATTTGATTATATATATATAGATTTTATGTTTGAGAAAAAAAATAATGCTAAACCTTCAAAATACGATTTATTTTTAAGATCAATAAACTACAATGAAAATAACAAATTAAGTTTTATAGAAGAAATGATTAATTATTGTAAGAAGAGAATTATAGTAAAAGAACCTATTAAATCTAAGAGTAAAATTATTGATTGTGATTTTGAGATTAAAACTAAATTAATCAAATATAAGATTTTCAATGGCAAACTTGGTAAATAAATTTATACAAAAAATTCTAAATGATACTAATCATAAAAACTATTATATATTTAATGATATAGAAAATAGTTCTTTTGATTATCCGATACTCAAATTAGAAGAAATTAAAGATAAAATTAATTTAATCCAACAAGATGATTTAATATTTATTTTAATTAGTGATGCTATTAAAAGCTATGATGAATACTTTGGAGATTTTTCAAGATTAACTTTGTTGTGTAGCGAGAATACATTTGTGCTTAATTACGGAGAAGAGTCAATTTTGGATTCGGAGCTGTATAAGGAATTGATTTCTCTAGGGTATAATTTAATTACTAAAAGCAAAGACAGTAATTCATTTTTGTGCATTTATGCTTATAATATAAGTAAATATAAAATATTACCTGATTGGTTAAATAGTGATAATTGGGCTAACCCAAAATTGTGGGAGAAATAAATGATCGAAGTTATCAAAGATTTGATTGAAAAAGAAATTAGTAAAGCCGAAGTTGATGTAGGTGGTGATGGTTCAAAATTCACTGTTACTGTCGTCTCAGATGTTTTTGAAAATAAATCTGTTATTGATAGGCATAAAATGATCTATTCTATAGTGGATAAATACATTAAAACCGGTGAAATACATGCATTGACTATTTTTGCTAAAACTAAAAGTGAAAATGTCGATTCACAATAAAAAAAGTTTTTCAAAAAATCAAAGAAAAATCATCCATGTTGATATGGATTCGTTCTATGCATCTGTAGAAATTAGAGATAAACCTCATCTTAGAGAACTGCCAGTTGCTGTTGCAGGCAGCAGTGAAACTAGAGGAGTAATAACAACCTGTAATTATGTTGCGAGAAAATTTGGTATTAGATCTGCAATGGCTTCAGTAGTAGCAAAGAAACTATGCCCAAATCTAGTTTTTTTACCAGTAAACATGGAAAAATATAGGTCTGTATCTAGAGAGATACATGATATTTTTAAATGCTATACACGAATCATTGAGCCTATTTCACTTGATGAAGCATATTTAGATGTCTCTGACTCAGATTATTGTAACAATGATCCTGTGATGATGGCGCTTCAGATTCGCAGAAAAATTTTTGATGATCTAAAAATCACTGCGTCGGCTGGTATTGCAACAAATAAATTTTTAGCTAAGCTTGCAAGCGAATGGAATAAACCTAATGGACAATTAGTTATTTATGATGATGATATTCAAGATTTTATATGTAAATTACCAGTAAGAAAAATAAATGGTGTTGGAGAAAAGACTGAAAAAAAATTATTAGATATTGGGGTAAAATATTTTTCAGATTTACAGAAAATAAAAATGAATGAGCTGATAAAAGTTTTTGGAAAATATGGAGAAAATTTATACGAGTTATGTAGAGGGAAAGATAATCGTCAAGTAGAAAATAATAGAATAAGTAAAAGTCTTAGTGTGGAAGATACATATTTCGATGATATTAACTCAGTTAAAGAATCAGTTGCTGAACTTAAAAAGATTTATGAAAAATTATTATTGAGATTAAATAGTAAAAAAAAAGATACGTTTTCAGTAAAGTCTTGTTTTGTCAAAATTAAATTCAATGATTTTAAAACAATTTCTAATCAAAAATCGAGTATGACATACGAATACGATATATTTGAAAATCTTCTCATAAAAATGCTTAGTGAAAATAAAAAACCTATTAGACTAATAGGTGCTGGAGTTCAGTTTTCTAATAATTCCCAACTCAGACTAAATATCTTTTAAAAATGTACTAGTAAATTTTATGATTTTCTCATATTATTAAATATGATTATAATTTGGGGTTAATAATGAAATTTGAGACAATTGCAATCCACGGTGGCTATTCGCCAGAACCAACTACTAACGCAGTAGCGGTTCCTATCTATCAAACAACTTCTTACTCATTCCGTGACACTCAACATGGAGCAGATTTGTTTGATCTTAAAGAAGCTGGAAATATATATACAAGGATTATGAATCCAACGTCTGATGTGTTAGAAAATAGAGTTGCTGCAATGGAAGGAGGGATAGGTGCGCTTGCACTGGCTTCAGGATCAGCTGCCACAACATATGCAATTATGACTATATGTGAAGCTGGAGATAATATTGTAAGCACAGGCACTCTTTATGGTGGAACATACACACTTTTTGCACATCAACTTCCAAGATTTGGAGTAGATGTCAAATTTGGCGATCATGATAAAATTGATCAAATGGAAAAACTTATAGATTCTAAGACAAAAGCTATTTTTTGTGAGTCTATCGGTAATCCAGCTGCAAACGTTGTCGATATACCCAAAATGGCAAAGCTTGCACATAAACATAATATACCTCTAATTGTTGATAACACCGTACCATCATCATATCTTTTTAGACCTATAGAGCATGGAGCTGATATAGTTATTCACTCACTTACTAAGTATATGGGTGGTCATGGAACTACGATAGCTGGTATAATTGTTGATTCGGGAAAATTCCCATGGGCGAAACACAAACGCAAATTCAATAGACTAAACAGTCCTGATATGTCATATCATGGAGTTGTATTTACAGAGGCTGCAGGTGAAGCAGCTTTCATAGTTGCCGCAAGAACTGTTGCATTAAGGAATATGGGGGCAGCAATTTCACCATTTAATAGTTTTTTAATATTGCAAGGAATAGAGAGTCTAGCGGTAAGAATGGATAGACATTGTGAAAATGCCATGAAAGTTGCTAATTTTTTACTAAAGCACGCTAATGTGACTTGGGTGAATTATCCAGGATTACCTAGCAGTCCAGATTATCCATTAGTAAAAAAACTTATGAAAGGAAAAGCATCTAGCGTGATGAGTTTTGGTATTAAAGGTGGTAGAGATAATGGCGCAAAATTTATTGATAATTTAAACCTTGTAACAAGACTTGTAAATATTGGTGATGCTAAATCTTTGGCTTGTCACCCCGCTTCTACTACTCACAGGCAGTTATCAGCAACAGAATTAAAGAAAGCTGGTGTGCCAGAAGATTTAGTGAGATTATCCATAGGGATAGAGAATGTTGATGATATCATTGATGATTTAACACAAGCTCTTGAAGCCGTTTTCAGTAAAAAGAAGAAAAAGTAGTTTTAATTTTTAATATAGATTTTCTTACCCAGCATCTTGAATTCTTTAGATTTCTCATCTAAACCAATACTTATTGCCTCATCAAAACTTGCTATACCTTTATCTTGAGCGTATTCACGGATGTCCTGAGTAATCTTCATTGAGCAAAAATGTGGTCCGCACATTGAACAAAAATGTGCTACTTTAGCGCTTTCTTGAGGCAAAGTCTCGTCATGCATATTTTTAGCTGAATAAGGGTCTAAGCTAAGGTTAAACTGATCATTCCATCTAAACTCAAATCTGGCTTTTGATAAAGCGTTATCACGACTAACAGCAGCTGGATGTAACTTTGCTAAATCGGCTGCATGGGCTGCTATTTTATATGCAATCAATCCGTCTTTTACGTCTTTCTTATTAGGTAAACCTAAATGTTCTTTCGGAGTTACATAACAGAGTAATGATGTACCAAAGGACCCGATATTTGCAGCACCAATTGCTGATGTTATATGATCGTATCCTGGCGCTATGTCAGTAACAAGCGGCCCAAGTGTGTAAAAGGGTGCTTCTGAGCATAGCTCCTCTTCAAGTTCTACATTTTCTTTAATCTTGTGTAATGGTATATGTCCAGGACCTTCAATCATTACCTGCACATCATGTTGCCACGCTAGCTTTGTTAATTCTCCAAGAGTTTTTAGCTCAGAGAATTGAGCCTTATCATTTGCATCATAAATACTTCCAGGACGAAGACCGTCACCTAGAGAAAAACATACATTGTATTTCTTCATAATCTCACAGATATCATTAAAATTCGTATACAAGAAATTTTCTTGATGATGATATAGACACCACTTGGCTATGATTGATCCCCCTCTAGACACGATACCCGTTAATCGATTACTTGTGAAAGGAATATATCTTAATAACAAACCCGCATGAATAGTAAAATAATCGACACCTTGTTCCGCTTGATCAATTAAGACTTCTCTGAATATATCGTAACTTAAGTCCTCAGGCTTTCCTTTAACTCTCTCTAATGCATCATAAATAGGCACCGTACCAATAGGTACCGGTGAATTTCTAATGATATTCTCACGTGTTTTGTAGAGATTTTTTCCAGTAGATAAATCCATTACCGTATCTGCACCCCACCTTACAGACCATAATAATTTATCAAGTTCTTCGTTTATGCTTGATGATACTGGTGAATTTCCGATATTTGCATTCACTTTTGTTAAAAATTTTTTTCCAATAATCATCGGTTCAACTTCAGGATGATTAATATTACAAGGTATAATTGCACGACCTAATGCTATTTCATCACGAACAATCTCTGGAGTGATCCATGATTCATTCAAATTTAAATTTTCTCTGATAGATACGAATTCCATCTCTGGAGTGATAATTCCTTTTTTAGCATAATGCATTTGAGATACATTCTTATCCTGTTTACCAACACGAGATTTTAAGGAAGCTTTAGTATTGTTTAATTTTGACTTTATCGATCTGTCTTTAGAAGTTGTATCGCCTCTATCATTAATCCATTTAGTACAGGTAGGCTTTAAACCTTTTTCAAGGTCAATATTATAATCTTCATCCGTGTACAAGCCGGTTGTATCATATACATGTATTGGTTTATTTTCTTGTAAATTATTATTTCTGTCTTTGGTTGGAGATAATTTTATTTCTCTAGAGGGTACTTTGATATCATCTGAAGAACCTATGGTGTAAGATTTTTTGGAATTCGGAAAATTTTCTTTATATTTGCTTACTGATAGTTTTTTTGACATTTGTTATATTCTCTAAATAATAATTTCAATTGACTTATATTATAACAATACTAAACTTACCAATGAAATGAAAGTTAATAAAACATATACATTTAATGAGGTAAAGGAGAATTATAGAACTCAGAACGTCCTTGACGAGAGTGTTCTCCATGCGCTATCGCGGATAGATAGAAGAGATTTCGTTCCTGATGGATTCGAGAATTTCTCATATAGTGATATCGAAATTCCTTTATCTAATAAACAATTTATGCTTAGGCCGTCCGTTGAAGGCATGATTATTCAATCTTTGAGTATTACTGAATCAGATAATATTCTAGTGGTTGGCTCAGGCACAGGATATCTAACTTCATGTATATCATTACTATGTAATAAAGTAGATGCAATTGATATATATGCTGACTTGGTAGAACAAGCACAAAAGAGAATCGAAAAGTATAACCTTCCCAATGTAAAGATGGAAAATAAGAATATACTGAATGATTGGAGTGTAATTAGAAATTATAATATTGTTATTTTTACTTTTGGGCTTGACTCAAATGAATCGGTACAAAAAAATCTTGGGGAATACTCTAGGTGTTTCATATTCGAAAATAAGAAGAATTTTCCAATGAAATCCGGGATTATTATAAATAAATTGAGCGGCTCTAACTTTGTAAAAAATTTTATCACGCAAGCTTATACAACAGAAATAATAAAATGTTAGAAGAAAAAAACCCAAGCGAAGTTAAGGAAATTATTGATAATGATTCAAACATTGTTATTCTCGATGTAAGAGAAAAATGGGAATACGATATATGTCATCTCGATAACTCAACACATATCCCAATGGGACAACTGCTTGAGAGAATTGAAGAATTGGACAAGACGCTCAAACATGTTGTAGTATGTCATCATGGTATAAGAAGTAGGATGGTTGCCAAACATCTTATTAGTATCGGTTTTGAGAAAGTTATTAACTTGTCAACAGGAGTAGAAGGTTGGGCAAATGATGTTGACTCAACTATGAGTAAATATGCATAAATATATTAATATTTTTGGGCTAATCATTTTAATGTTTACTAATCATAACATTACTGCGGCTGATTTATATGATATATATAAAAGAGCACTGATACACAATAATGAATTTGCAATTGTTAAAAATAATCACGAAGTATCAGAAGAAAAATATAATCAAACATTCTCATCTATTTTTCCAGACATAAACCTTACTGCAACTAGCAACAAAACTGAAATTCATAGGTATGAAGGAGTTGGTTCTACAAATGATTTTTCATCTGAAACATACGCTATAAATATTAAACAACCAATATTTAGATTAGCATTTTTTGATGAGAGAAAAAAATCTATAAATAATGTGAAAAAATCAAACATAAATATAAATGAAAAACTTGATACTATTATAATAGACTCCGCAAGATTATATTTTAATGTAATAAATGCAAGTAATTTAATCGAGGAAGCTGAGTTAAAAAGAGAACTCGCTAGTAAAATTTATCAGAGCAGTCTCAAATTATTTGAAAGAGGTATGATAACTGATAAAATTTTAAGGGAAAATAAAAATAATCTTGACTTAAATAATCTTGATTACGAAATCACCTTAAATAATCTTGAAACAACAAAACACGAAATTTTAATCTTTGCTGGCAGAGAACTATATGAAATTCATGATTTGAATCCAAACGCAGAAATTGAACTGGAGATGTACGACCTTAACAATATTCTGAAAATAGCAGTAAGTGAGAGCAATGCTATTAAATCAGCAGAATTTGATGTGAGCATGAACAAAAATGATCTTAAAGCAAAAAAATCTCAACATTATCCTACAATTGATTTAGTCGCTTCATATGATTACAACGATACAAGTAGCGGCACTAGGTTTGGTGCAAATAAAAGAGAATCAAGCACAATAGGCCTATCGCTAAATTTTCCTATTTATCAAGGAGGATTTCAGACCTCAAAAGTACGTGAATCTAGAATTAATTTATCCAGCGCAAAACTCACGCTCGATCATTTAAAAAGACAAATTAAAAGAGATGTAAATGATATATTTAATCAACACAGTACGTTGAGAAAGAAGATGAGCATTCTTAAGGACAATTATAATTCCTCATATGCAAATCTACAATCAGCGAAAAAAGGTTATGCCAATGGTATATATACTGATGTTGCTCTTCTTAGATCAGAAATTGAATATACTGAATCAAAAAATAATTATACAAGATCTGTTTTTGATTATTTATTAGCAGATCTACAGCTCAAAAAATACTCCTCTACTCTTTCTGAACAAGATTTATTGAAAGTAAACTCTATGTTAGTTTGGTAGATTGGAATAATGCTAATATATAATTTAATATTATTTATCTTATATCCGTTAATAATTTTTAAGATACTCATCGATACTTTGATAAGGAGAGACTCATTAAGATTTTTTTTATGCAAAGTAGGTTTAGGAAAATATATTAATCAGGAAAGCTGTATCTGGATTCATGCATCATCTTTAGGTGAGACTAAATCTGCAATTAAAATAATTGACGAAATAAAAAGGAGGGATGCAGAGGCACAGTTTATAGTATCGACATCTACCTCTTCTCCAAAAAAATTATTAAAAGAAAGATCTGATATTCTGCATTTCATAATCCCATTTGACTTCTTATTTGCAACTAAAAGAATAATTAATAAATTAAAACCCAGGGTTTTAATAATTATAGAAACTGAAATTTGGCCAAATCTAATTTGTTCATGTCACTCTAAAGGAATTCCTGTTTTTATTGCAAATGCCAGGTTATCAAAGAAAACCTTAAACTCTAATTTTTTGCTGAAAAAAATATACAAAAATACTATTTCAAAAATAACAAAAATTCTATGTAAATCTGATCGAGAGTTAAATCATTATTTAGAACTAGGAGCAAACAACAAACAACTAGAGGTTTGTGGAAATATTAAGATGGTAAATGAAGTTAAAAAAATAAATACTGAGAGGATTATAGAAAGGAAGTATGTGCTAGCTGCATCTACGCACAAAGATGAAGAAAGACAAATTATAACCGAATGGCTTAAGACTAATGAGAGAAAAACTCTATTAGTGGTGGTGCCAAGACATGTAAATAGATTAGGTGATATACTCTCTGATCTGCCGCTTGACATGATTAAAATAGGCATAAGAAGCAAAAATGATCCAATACGAAAAAATACCCAAGTATATATCGCTGATACATATGGCGAACTTGATTCATTAATTCAACATTGTGAATTTGTATTCATGGGAGGGTCTTTGGTTGATCATGGAGGACAGAATTTTATAGAAGCAGCCGTGCATGGCAAAACAATAATCGTAGGATCTTATATGTACAACTTCATTGATGAGACTGAAGAGTTTTTAAAAACTAATAGTATGATTATGGTAAAAAATTCACAGACTCTTAAGCATGTATTCGAGAGACTTTTAAAATCAAAACAAAGAAGAGAGCTATTTGGTAGTAACGCATTAAAGCTTTTAGAGTCTAAAAAAAGTATTATGGATAATTATTACTTACATTTTAAAAACTATTTATAGTTGAATTATATGAATTAAGGAATAAATCAAAATAATTTTTATTGTATAATTTATTTTTTATAAGTGATCTCTTGAATCTTTGAATATTTTTAGCTTTGTCATTATCTGATAGTTTTTTGTAGTAAGATTTATCAAAATCTATTATAGAAGCCGAATAGTTTTCAGTATTAACTATAATGTTACTAATATTAAGATCACCATGAAAGATTGATAGTTTATGCATCTTTGCTATTGTTAATCCTATATTCTCATATATCCTCACTAAGATACTCTCAATAGGATCTTTAGAGGTAAGAAAATCATTAAAATTCATTCCTGGAATATTTTCTGTAATTAGATTCGCTCTGTATAATATTCCGCCAATATATTCCACCCATCCAATTAGAGGTTTACATGTACTAAAATCTGAAATTACAAGATAGTTAAGTATTTCAAATTCTCGAAATGATCTTGTCCTTTTTATGGGGGTGTATAAATAGAGATCATTGAAGATTTGCATCATGCCCTTGCGTTGATAATGTTTTTTCACCCATTTATTATCATTAATCCATTCAACATTTACCTTGACTCTTGTATCAAGTTTTCCCTCAACCATAAGTTGTGGTAAATTCTTGCCATCGTCTTTATTATTGAATATGAATTTATTATCTAATTTCTTTATAACAATCTGTGAGCTATACTTCATTATATGAAACCCCTTAAATCCATCTGTATTCTTAGGTTGTCCTCTATTGGAGATGTTACACATATAGTGCCAATAATCAATACTATTAAAAAAAATAGTGTTGAAACATCGATTACATGGGTCATAGGTAGTACAGAATATGAATTAGTTAAAACAATGCCTAATATAAATTTCATAGTAATAGATAAAAATAATTTTTTTGATTCCGTTATGAAATTAAGAAATCTCAATAATGGTAATCCTTTTGATGTGCTTTTACATATGCAGGTATCATTAAGATCTAATCTTTTAAGTATGTTCATAAATGCAAACAGAAAAATAGGATTTAATAAAAAACTATCAAAGAACTTTCATACCTTATTTATAGATGAATCAATAAAAGAAAAGAATAATCAGCATGTACTAAATACATTTATTTTATTTCTTGAAAAAATAAATATTAATGATATTTCATATGATTGGAATATTAGTATTTCAAATGAAACAAAGATGAGTAGTAAATATAAAAAATATTTTGTTATTAATCCTTTCACCAGTAGCAGAAGATTTAACTATAGGGAGTGGGATATGAACAACTATATATCTATTTCTGAATATGTAAAAAATAAATTCAATATGAATACTATAGTTGTTGGTGGAAATTCTTTTTATGAAAAGAATACCTCTAAAATATTTGATAAATATGAATTTATTTTTAATTTAGTTGGCAAGACAGATCTTCAGGATTTGTATAGATTGCTGCAAGATTCAGAATTTTATCTAGGACCAGATTCTGGGACACTTCATATTGCATCTATGTTAAAAAAGAAAATCATAGGGCTATATGCAACATCTAATCCTTATAGGACTGGGCCTTTCAAAAATATGTCTCATACAATTAACTTATATCCAAAAGCGGTAAAAATTTATCTTAATAGTGACATAAATTCAATAACGTGGGGTAAAAGAGTAAGGAGTCGAGAAGCTATGAATTTAATTACAATAGATGATGTAAAAAATAAGGTTAATGAGATTCTATCTGTTTAATATCTTATTTATTATGTTTGTCGTAGAAGTATTTTCTATTAAATCAATAAGTTTTATAACTTTACCATTTGCTTTAAGGCAGTTTTCACCTGCAATCATTTTCCCTTCATAGTCTTTACCCTTTATAAGCACATCAGGCAACAGATCGCATATAATTTTTTCAGGCGTCTCTTCGTCGAAAACTATGACATAATCAACAAAACTCAAACATGCTATAATCAATGCTCTATCATTCTGATTATTGATAGGCCTGTTCTTACCTTTGAGTTCTCTTACAGAGCTATCGCTATTAACTGCAACTATCAAAATATCTCCATTTTTTTTTGCTTCTGATAGTGTATGAATATGCCCAGAGTGTAATATATCAAAACATCCGTTTGTGAAAACAATTTTTTTACCGCTATTTTGTATTGTAATTGATTTCTCTTTGAGAGTATCTAAATCTAATATTTTTGACCTGATATCAGACATTAAATAATTCATCCTGTGAGACACTAGTTGAACCCAGTTTTTGAACAGATAAACTAGCAGCTATATTAGAATAATCAACCGACTTTGTTATGTCCTCGCCGGATAAAAAACATGCTGTCAGTATTGATATTACAGTGTCTCCAGCACCTGTAACATCAAACACATCTTGTTGTAGAGCTTGAAAGTGTTCCACTTTATTGTTACTAAAGAGTGTCATTCCATCCTTGCCTTCAGTTACAAGTAGATATTCCAGTGACAAATTACTCAACATCATTTTTCCTTTTTCGATAAATTCTTCTTTATTATTAGATTTTCCCATTATTATTTCAAATTCTTTCAAATTTGGTTTCAGTAAAAAACTATTCTTATAACAATCAAACGATGTTCCTTTTGGATCTATAAAAGTTTTAATGTTATTTTCTTTACAATAATCTAAAATATTTTTAATAATCGGTTTTACAACGCCTTTATCATAATCAGAAAATATAATACCATCAAAATCATTTATATAAGACATTATGCTTTTATTTAAATCATCTATTTTAGATGATGCATTAATATCTTCGTGATCTATTCTTATTAGTTGTTTATTTCTATCAATAACCCTCAACTTAAGTGTTGTTCTTATATTTGGATCAATTATAGGCAGAAACTTTATGTCAAGTGAGGAAATATTCCTCTTCAAATCATCTGCAGCTTCATCTTTTCCGATTATACCTACTAGTGTAACTTCCATTCCAAAATCTGAAAGATTTTTTGCAACATTAGCAGCGCCGCCAGGTTTATCTTCACATAGATTTATATCAATTATTGGAACCGGTGCTTCTGGAGAAATTCTATTTACAGACCCCATCCAATATCTATCTAACATCAAATCGCCTACAACTAAAATTTTTTGTCTATTGATCATTCTTTTTCAAATTATAGTTAGCCAATCGGAATGTCTATTATACCTTCCAGTAATTAATTTAAAATAATTCTCTTGCAACATAGAAGTAATTTTTCCTGGTTTCCTATTTCCGATGCTCTCATTATTAATTTGTATGATTGGAGTAACTTCTGCAGCAGTCCCAGTAAAAAATGCCTCGTCACAATTATATACTTCATCCAGTTCTATTTTTTTTTCTTCTGTAGATATTTCTAGATCAGCTGCAAGCTGAATAATGGTTTTGCGTGTAATTCCATCTAAAACTGTACTTAATCCAGGAGTTATCAAAGTTTCATTTTTTACAATGAAGAAATTTTCTCCTGATCCTTCATTCACCGTATCTTCAGTATCAAGAATAAGAGCTTCATCATATCCTGATGAAAGTGCATCTTGGAGGGCTAACATTGAATTCAAATAATTTCCCGTTGCTTTAGCCTTATAAAGCATGCTGTCTGCCGCTCGCTTTGGAAAAGGAGAGACTTTTACCTTGATTCCATTCTTTATCTTATCCTCTCCTAAATATGCTCCCCAATCCCAAGACGAAACTGAAGCATGCACTTTAAGATTATCTGCTCTAAGACCCATTCCCTCGTTTCCATAAAAACATAAAGGCCTTATATAAGCATTTTTAAGTTTGTTTATTTTGACAGATTCACATTGTGCTTCCATAAGTTCAGTTTGAGAATATGGTATGTTCATACCGATAAGCTCAGCAGATTTGAATAATCTAGAAGTATGATCTTGAAGTCTAAATATTGCTGGACCTTGCTCAGTTTCGTATGCTCTTACACCCTCAAAAACTCCTGTTCCATAATGAAGTGTGTGTGTCAGAATATGAATCTTTGCATCTTTCCAATCACAGAAAGTGCCGTCTAACCAGATTTGTCCTTGAAGATCAGAGATCATGATAAAAAATTATTATAAATTAACTGAAAACTATATCATGAGTTAGGCTTCATAAATATAAGTATTTTCCAATTTACTCTCAAGGTTTGAGTTTACCAAGAATTAATTATAGTATATAATGAGAATCATTCTCATTATTAATATAATTTTCATGCATGCCCAAGGAGCGATAATGATTAAAAAAGATATGTCATTCATATATATATACAAATTATTGTCTATATTTTTTATATGTATAATTGCTCTAAATTCTGTATCTGCAGAAGAAGTGAATGTTTATAGTGCTAGGAAAGGATATTTATTAGAGCCACTAATTCAAGCATTCGAAAAAGATACAGGAATAAAAGTTAATATAATATCTGGTAAGGCTAAAGCGCTTCAAAAAAGAATTCAACAAGAAGGCGATAACTCAAAAGCTGATATTCTACTTACAGTAGATGCAGGTAATTTAAATAGAGCAAAAGAAGCAAATTTATTGAAAAAAATTAATTCTTCAAAATTAAACTCTCTTGTTCCTTCATTTTTAAGGGATAAAGAAGGTTATTGGTACGGTTTGTCTATTAGATCTAGAGTTATAATGTATAATCCGATGAAAGTTACTGTAAGAGAACTTTCAACATATGAAGATTTAGCAAATGAAAAATGGAAAGGAAGGATTTGTATTAGATCTTCAAGTAACATATACAATCAATCACTACTTGCTTCTATGATTGCTCATAATGGCGAGGATGAAGCAGAAAGCTGGGCAAAGAAAGTGGTTAATAATTTTTCTAGGAAACCTAAAGGAAATGATAGAAGCCAAATGACGGCAGTTGTTTTAAATGAATGTGATATCACTCTCGCAAATACATATTATCTAGGCAAATGGATAACTTCAGATAAAAATACTGAAAGAGAGTACTCGGATAAGATAGCTGTATTTTTCCCCAATCAAAAAGGACGTGGTGCCCATATAAATATAAGCGGTGCCGCAGTTATTAAAACATCAAAAAATACTAGTAGTGCAATTAAATTCATAGAATTCCTTGCTGGTGATAAAGCACAAAAACTCTACTCTCAAACTAATCATGAATACCCAATAAGAGATAACATTCAAGTAAGTAAAATAGTTGAGTCTTGGGGTTATCCGTTCAAGAAAGATAAACTATCTTTGAATAAACTTGGTATGTTTAATAAAAAAGCAGTAATTATTTTTGATAAAGTTGGTTGGAAATAGCCCCTATGAAACGGTTGTTTGTGTATGATAACTTTTTAATATTCGTTTTTTTATTATTGGTGATCATACCTATCTTAACAGTATTCAGTTATATATTCGTACCCTCTACAGAACTTTGGGGGCATTTAGCAGATAATTTGCTCTATGAGTATGTACTCAATACCTTGTTTATTGTATTTTTTGTTTCTATATTTTCGACAATTATTGGTGTTTCATGTGCGTGGATTGTAGTTATGTATGATTTTAAATGGAAACATACTTTTAAATGGCTGTTAGTGATGCCTATAGCCCTACCTACTTATATCACTGCTTATATTTATGTTGGTATTATGGAGCCATCAGGTTTTATTTTTGAATTCTTTGAAACAAATTTTAAACTTGGAGAGAATATTTATAGAAGTATAAATTTTCAAAATATTTATGGAGCTATATTTATTCTTACAATATGCCTTTATCCTTATATCTATTTGTTATGTTACTCTTCATTTAATGAACAATCTTCTTCCGCGATAGAGGTGAGCAAATCACTGGGATTGACTCAATCTCAGTCCTTTCGAAAAATAGCGTTACCGCTAGCAAGGCCTGCAATATTTGGTGGTCTTGCTCTCGTAATAATGGAAACACTAGCAGAATTTGGAACTATGGATTATTACGGCATTGCTACTTTTACAACTGGCATTTATAGAACTTGGTTTGCCTTTGGTGACGAATCAAGCGCCCTACATCTTGCGTCTATTCTACTTACTTTTGTATTTGTGTTAATAATTTTTGAGAAATCCTTACGAGGATCAAGACAATATTATAATTCGTCACAAAAAAATAACAAGCCTCGCACAATAATGCTCTCAGCTAATCATCAAATCTTAGCATTTTTATGGTGCATGCTAATTTGTATGTTAGGTTTCCTAATCCCTATTTTTCAGTTACTTCTGTGGTTTCTTAAAACTTATAATTACCTATTCACAACAACTTTTTTCCAGATTGTTATAAATACAGTTTTCATAGCTTTAGTCTCAGCTCTCGTAATTGTATTCATATCAATTATATCTTCTTATAAAAATAGAACTATTAATAATTTTATAACAAACATGTCGTTGAAAATTTTCTCGATTGGCTACTCAATTCCGGGAGTAGTAGTAGCAGTAGGAATTATTATTTTTGTGACATCGATTGATGAAATTCAGTCTAGCATATGGGGTTCTCCATTTTTTTATCTAAGCGGATCACTTATTTCGTTATTCATAGCGTATCTTGTTAGGTTTTCATCACTCTCACATAATACTGTTGAATCAGGGTTGACTAAAGTTAAAAAAAATATCGATTTAACGATAAGATCATTTGGCTTATCAAGTCTAGAAGCAGTGACTAGAGTGCACTTTCCCATGATGAAAACAACAATAATCACAGCATTGATCTTAGTATTTGTAGATATTGTTAAAGAACTTCCGGCAACTTTAATATTAAGGCCATTTAATTTCGATACTCTTGCGATTCATATTTACGAACTAGCCTCATCAGAACAACTATTCTTTATTGCATCGCCATCATTAATGTTAATTATAATTAGTATAATTCCTGTTATAATACTTATAAATAAAACTATTAATGATGAAAAAATCAAAACTCAAAATTGATAGTATATCTTACTCAATAAAAGATAGTACTATTCTAGATAATTTATCTTTTAGTGTCTTATGTGAGGATATCGTTTCTATAATTGGTCCTAGCGCAGCTGGAAAAACAACGCTTCTAAGAATAATTGCAGGTTTTGATAAAGTTGATCGTGGTTATGTTCAAGTGAATGATGCTATCGTTGATAATACAAAGATATTTGTTGAACCTCATAAAAGAAAAGTTGGGATTATTTTTCAAGATATTGCACTCTTCCCACATCTATCTTGTGAAGATAATATTCTTTTTGGGATATCTTCCCAGGAATACCATAAAAAAAATGAAAGGCTACAATACTTGTCTGATATTCTTGGCATAAACGAAATTAAAAATAAATTCCCTCATGAGATATCAGGTGGGCAACAACAAAGAGTTGCTATTGCTAGGGCACTAGCCCCTCAGCCAGAAATTCTCCTGCTTGATGAACCATTCAGCGCTCTCGATGAGGAACTTAAAGATCAACTCATCAAAGACCTGAGAAAATTATTAAAAAAAGAGAAGATAACTTCAATCATCATCACTCATAACATAAAAGAATCTTTTCAAATATCTGATAAAGTAGCATATCTATCATCAAAGAGAATTTTGCAGTGTGATACACCTTATGATCTGTATCACAGGCCTAATTCAAGAGAAATTGCTAACTTTTGTGGAATAGGAAGTTTTGTTAAGGGAGTGGTAATAGACTCTAATCATATTGAAACATCATTAGGAGTTCTTTTTGGGAATACTTCACCTTTTAGCAAAAATGATTTAGTAGATGTAATGGTAAGGCCAGATGATATTATACATGATGATGATTCAACTCAATCTGCTAAAGTAGTAGAAAAATTTTTTCATGGATCAGATTTTCTATACAAATTAGAATTAAGTGATGGTCAAAATGTATTATGTTTTACTCCGAGCCATCATGATCATTCTATTAATGAGATGATAGGTATTAAAGCTGAATTAGATCACCTTATTTTATTTAACAGATAATTTACTCTCTCTTAACTTACGACGTAATATTTTACCAACATTATTCTTAGGAAGCTCGCTGATAAAAAAAACTTTTTTTGGTATTTTATAGATTGTTAGTCCTTTTTTACAAAATTCAATTATATCGCTTTCAGAGAGATCCTCATCATGTCTTACTGCATAAAGAATTATGCTCTCACCGCGATTTTTGTCTTCTTTGCCAATAACACCGCATTCTAGTATACCTGGGTGTGAAGAAACATACTCCTCAATCTCATTTGGATAGACATTAAATCCAGATGATATAATCATATCTTTTTTTCTATCAACTATAGAAATGAATCCATTACTATCAATTCTGGCAATATCACCTGTCATGAAGAAACCATCGCTGGTAAATACATTTTTAGTCTCCTTAATATTATTCCAATATCCTCTCATAACCTGAGGACCACGGACGCACAATTCGCCCTCAGCCCCAATCCCTAATTCATTTCCATGCGAATCTCTTATGGAGATTTCAGTAGATGGCAGAGGTAGACCTATCGTGCTGTTAAATTTATCTTCAATTTTATTAACACTGACGATAGGTGATGTTTCGGTCAATCCATAACCTTGAGTGATTTCACAACCTGTTGTTTTTTGCCAATTGTTTGCTGTGGATTTTAAAACAGCCATGCCGCCACCAATAGAGAATTTAAGTTTTCTAAAGTTTATATTTCTAAAAGTAGAGCTTGTTAGTAATAAATTAAATAAAGTATTGACTGCAGTTATGACTGTGAATTTATATTTTTTTAACGTACTTACAAAGTTTTTTAAATCTCTGGGATTAGTAATTAAAATATTTCTAGATCCAATATAATAAAAATATAATAAGTTAACAGTAAGTGAAAAAATATGATACAGAGGAAGCGCTGTTATGACAACTTCCTCGCCTATTTTAATATGACTTTTGACCCATAACGACAATTGACTTATGTTGGATAACAGATTTTTATGAGTAAGAATTGCAGCTTTAGATTTTCCAGTTGTCCCACCTGTATATTGTAATAGCGCTATATCATCTTCAGATAATTTGATTTCAGAGAATTCATTTTTACATTTGATAACTTTAGAGAATTTATGATACTTTGAATTAATACTATATACTTCTCCTTTGTATAACTGAACAATATTTACAATAACCTTCATCGAAAAACTCAATAAATCTGAAGCATTACAAACTATGACATTTTTAATTTGTGTATTATCAATTATTTTTTCTAACTCATTAAGAAATTTATCAAAAACTACGATAGTATCTAATTTAGAGTCTATTAAAACGCTTTCTATTTCTCTATATTTATATAAGGGATTAATGTTAACAACTGTCAATCCACATTTAAGAGCACCAAAAAAGCATACGGGGAAAGTATGTAGGTTTGGTAGCATTATTCCAATCTTATTACCTTTTTTTAAATGTAAGTGATTTTGAAGATATGACGCAAATTTATTTGAATAACTTGCAATGCTGTTGTAAGAAATATTTGTATTTAAGTTAGTGAAGGCAATATTATTTTTAAATTTG
>CEOJ01038631.1_pt1 | contig 33651 bp, 41 predicted proteins | sample 530281 | NCBI WGS metagenome assembly CEOJ01 (sample SAMEA2619879, study PRJEB7988) | marine metagenome | isolation source: saline water (ENVO:00002010), including | reverse complement strand
TGTTTGTGTTGGCTCGTCATGTTCCCTTGGTGAGGGTGCGATTGTGAAGGCCGCAAAAGATGATGGTGCTATTACAGTTGAGATAAACCCCAATCCAACAGGTAACAAAAACTTCGATGTCGTTATTCCAAAATCTGCGACAGAAGGCATACATGATTTATCAACATTAGTTACAGGTGCAAAAGGATGATAAGCAAAATGAAAATAAAATATCTTTTGGAACGCGATAAGTTCAGAAAGAAGCATGGAAAAATTAACATTAGTAAGATAGGTGAGGGGGTGAATGATGAACTCGTACATGACATGCTTAGACTTGCGTACCATGTCGGGGAATGGAGAGGTCAGCACAAACGTAACCTCAAGAGTAGAACCTATCAGACAACCTACCGCATCAAGAACCGTGACAAGGTGCGAACATATCAGAGGGACTACAAGAGGAAGCTTCGTGGATACCAGACCGACATGTACACATATAGATTGTCACAAAAAAGCTGATGCAACAGTAAGCGGTAATCATTATTGTGCATATCACGCACTAAGAAAACAACTTGAAGAGCGGGGCGCGTGAATGTTGCCCCTTCTTTTTATCATTAACTTGTCAGTAGGAGAATGAAATGAGTAAGGACGATAGACTCTCTTTGAAACTAACACCGCAAGAAGCAAACGCCATAATGGTAATGCTTGACAGCGATATGGAGAGGACGTTTGATGAAGGTGTTGACCCAATAGCAGACTGGGAAACTGTGCATTTTTATGCGTACCAACTGCTTGCATATCAAACTTTCAAGATGGCCTATGTGGAGAAATACGGATGAGTATTTGCAAACAATGCATGAAACGTAGGAGTGAAATTAACTGGCAAAACTACCCTTATATACGTCCTCACCTTCTTTGGTTAGACGACAAGGGTGTTTATCACTTCTATCCAGAGTATGAGAATGTAACATATTGCAGAAAGGAAGTGTCCCATGAGACAAGTTCTATACATCATAACTGTGGCTATGTTCCTTCTGATATTCCTGTGAGTTAGTCATGAAAATAATTTCAAGGAAGGAAGCGATTGAACAGGGATTGACTCGTTACTTTACGGGCAAGCCCTGCCCTCAGGGGCATGTTGCTGAAAGGTACACACGCAAGAGTGGGTGCGTACAGTGTGACTCTGAAGGCCAGAAGCATCGGATACTTGTTAAGAAGGGGATGGCTGAACCAAAACCAAAACCAGTCAACCTACGAAAACAGGCAATCGATAGGGGTGAACGATATTATTTTACTGGCAAACCCTGTCCAAGAGGTCACGTTAGCAAGCGTCATGTCACCAGTGGGTGTGTCGAGTGTTGGCCTACATACGGAAAGACCCAGTACGAAAGACACAAGGATAGAATACTGGAATACGCTAGGAAAAACCAACACAAATACAGGGAAAAAAGAAAAGAATATGACCTGAAGAACAAGGAATACTTGAAGCAGAAAGCCCGTGAACGCCGCCAGAAGCCTGAGGTTAAGGAAAGAGACAGGAAACGGCTTAAAGAATACTGGCTCAACAATAAAGAGAGACGCAGGGAAATTGCAAACAGATATGCAAACTCTGCCAAAGGTCAGGCTAAGTTGAGGGTAAGACAGCTTGCTAAACGTAACGCAACTCCAACATGGGTATGCTTGGAAAGCTTAGAGGTGAAGCACAAAGAACGGATTACCATGTCACGATTGACTGGTGTCCTTCACCACATTGACCACATCGTTCCACTACAGGGTGATAATGTGTGTGGTCTTCATGTGCCGTGGAACCTTAGGGTTATCACGGCGGAACACAACCTATCAAAACATAACAAGTGGAGTAGTAAATGAATGGGGTAAAGCACAGACCAATAGTAAATTCTATAGGTCAAATTCAAGAACAAATCGACAATGCAAATCACGCTGTCACCATTATCTGGGGAACGTGTCAAGATAAGACAGAATCATATGCCTTCGATACTGAGGAAGATAAAGAGATGTTCTTGTTAGGGGTTGATGCCGCCTGTGGGTATCTTGAATATCATATCGAGGGAGATGACGTATGACTACTGATTGGAAGAGTGTAAATGATGAGATGCCTGAGGTTGGTCAGAGGGTGGAGTTCTTCTTTGCCCCAAAACCCGACTTTATTATTGAGGATACTGGCATATTTCAAGGTTACTATGTAGATGAAGACGGTAAAGAGTGGAAGGATATGCACATCTTTACTGGTGATAGTGGTGGCTGGTTAACTGGTGATGTCACCCACTGGAAACCACTTCAACAAAAAGGAAAATAGTAAGGGGTAAAAAATGTTAGATTTAATAAAATTTCAAGATGGTCATTATGAAGCAATTACTGAACTTGCGGATGGAAGCGTGGAAATGAGGCCAGCCACTAAAAAAGAGATTGAACGCTTTGAATGGTTTGAAGCACAACCAGATGACGGACCTAACTGGATGCCTGTATTTGGCAATATTTCAACAGACTAAAAACGAGGAGAAAAAGAAAAGGGCAACTCAGTTGATGCCTAAAGTTGCCCCCTTCCCGTCAGTAGGTAGTATGGGTAATGCAAAACCCATACCAATAATATACTAGCTGGAAGCCCTCACATCAACCCCACAGAACAAAGCGAGTACGCTAAATGTATTTGGCGTACTTGCCCATAACTTTATACAATTCATCAAGCGCATCCCTTAACATAGACATTCCCTGCCGCCTTACATTGCCGCCGTATTTTCTTTGTTGTTCTCTCATACTCTCATCGTAGACAACAACATTACGCATGACCGACAAGTAATCATGTGATGTATTTTTCTTTACAAAACTTTCCACCCTTCCCAAAACTAACCTTGCTTCAGCCTGTTTGTTTGATATGACTGGCTTGCTAGTTCCAACCCTCATTTTTCCTATTTGACTTACAACATGTGGGGAAGCTTGTGCCATTGAAGAAAGATTGTAATACCAGTTTGCGGCTCCGTGCTGTTCAGAGTTTATCTTTCCATCTAACATATATCGGTCAATGTTTCTTTGGTCCACTCTTCTCATGCGGGATTTGTTTTTATCTGCCCACTCAAGTCGCATAACACCAGAGGAAGTGTTAACCAAATTGTCTTTAGACTTCTTCGTACTCATGAAAGTGTGCCGTTTCTTCATCGTATGTATATAAAACCTGACCGCGCTTACCAATAACGTCTTCGTATCTTGACTTAGCTACCCGTGCGGCGGTGATACTATTGTTTCTGTGTATTATCATACCAAGGTCTGCTTTATTATACCACATTGCAGATTGTTCAATGTCATATAGGGTTGGTATTTCTACATTACCGTCCTTATCCTTATTAATTTTTCTTGGGTGTGCAACCACAACGATATGAACATTATGCTTTGATGCAAACCTCTTGAGGTTTTTTATAAACCAGCCAATGTAAATTGTCATACTCTCCCCTTCAGTATTGTGTTCCATCTCATTGAAGGGGTCTATGATAATCACATCGCAATCTTGCTGTACAACAGACGCAGACATCTTTTCAAGAAGCCAGTTTATATCTACACTATCTTCCCAGCTTGGATATATTACTCTAAAATGTCTGTCCAGCCAGTCGTTAAACTCTGTTGTGTCACTTTCATCCATATATTTTACATGGGTTGGTGCAATCTTATTCTTATATTCCCAGAACCACCACTTACGCAAAGCCCTAAGGTGGTCTGTCTGCGGTGCCTGTTCAAAGGAAGCAAAACAAACACGCATGTCATGGTTCTTAACCAGTTTACACATCATATGGTTAAGAAATGTTGATTTGCCTGACGATGGAACACCAGTGACAACTGTAAAATCACCGCGCCTTAACTTGAAATGATAGTCAAGAGACCCCATCCCAAGATTGTATACTGGTCTCTCGTTTATCTCTGGCAGTTCATCAAATCTATAAACACCGTCAACTGGAAACCATTTGGCCCTTGCTATGGTCTCAGTTACACCCTTCTCACCATATAATTTAAGTGCATCGTTGAGGTCTTTGCAGTTCTTTGGATACGAAACAAACTTACACCTTGTCTTACCAAGTCTTATGGCTAAGTCATCTCTCAGAACCTGACCATTGGTATCACCATCGGTACAAAGAATGATTTCCTTGCAGTCCTCAAGCAACTCAACAATATCCCTTATGTAAGAATACTTATGTGAGACACTATCACGTTCAGGCTCTATGCTTTTTGATGGCGCACCATCTGGAACAGATATAGAACGAACAAACCCACACTGAACTGCGGCGATACAATCCCATTCGCCCTCTGTTATAATGACTGGTAAATGTTGGATGCTATCATCCAGCAGGACATCCCTGTTCCAAACAACCTTTTCACCACCCTTGTCCTGTGACCAAGACGGAGAGTTGCTGGCACCTAAGTAGTTTTTGTATTTGTGATTAACTGTCTTACCATCCCTTAGATAGGGTAAGGCAATGACTTCAGTACCATGTTGACTTGAGGTGTAGACCCCTAGATTTATTGCGGTCTCTACGTCCAGACCTCGCTCCGCTATATAATCTGTTGCTTGTTCTGTTAGCGTCATCGAATCCTGACCGCCATCCACAGTTATGGCAGATGACATATATATCTCCTTCCTCTGGGTGACGAACACCCAGACACCTATCTGACTTCTTTCTTCTACTGTCCGAACACTTAGGACACCTACATCTTTTCCAACCGCTGAAGGTTCCGCTGTGTAGCAAGTCATCTAACTCAGTGCTAAATGCCTTGTGATAATCTAAAAATTTATCAATCACTGACATTAAAAACTGTCCCAATCTTTTTTGAACACTGCCGTGTCAGAGGTGTCCTTAACCTCAATCCAGTTTTCCCAATGCCCCTCAGATAAAAACTTCTTTGGGTTGTAAACGAACTGACCATCAGACTTCTCAGCACCGTAGTTTTTTGCGGCAGTCAATAACTGGTCAATGGTTGCCCCAGACTTTATAACAGTCGCGTATACACCGTGTGCGGAACCCCTGCCAGTTTTAGGCCAACGTCTTGGCTTACCATTCTCCATCACACCAGATGGATACGCCGTCCAAAACTCATCCCAGCCAGCTATATTATTTCTTTCTTTATTATTTATTTCTTCTTTATGTGTCAACTTCTGTCCATCAGGTGTGTCACTTCTGTGTCCATTTGATTGATATTCTTCATAATTACAAACAGTTACATGTGTCAAACCTGATGTCACTTCTGTGACAATCATGTGGCATGACTCAAGGCGTTTAAGAAACCTTGATACCTTCTTAACATCCCAGTTAACATTGGTGCATATGTGCCTGAGGCTAGTAAAGAAACAGCCCCTGCTTACCTTCAGTAACTGACCGTTAATGTAGGTTTCAGTGTCGGACCACGCGGCCCTCTCGATAATAGAGAGCCACACGATACGTTCATCGTTGTCTTTGAGGACGGGGTTGTCCATCCAACCCCTATGCATTTTGTAATATCCACCCGACTTCATAGCCAATGAATAAAAGAAGGGTGGGAACCTGTCAAGCACCCACCCTTAATTTTATACGCCGCAACTGCCGCCATGTTGTGTGATATCACATATGTCGTGAGTTTCTAAGGCTTCTTCAAACTCTGTCCCCAGCTTCTCGACTGCCTCTTTATAAGGTACAGAGGTCAGTGGCTGACCGCCCCTTGCCCCATCTGGATAGCAAGTAAAACCACGAAGACCGTGCGCGTACTTTGCCAGTGTGCCAGCAAACTGTTCGACAGTGTCCTCGTTGTTGAGGGATGAACCCCATGAGGGAAGGTTGATTGTAGATGAGATTGACATGTCAACATAAGACTGAACATCGAACTGGAACTTCATGCGCCGCTCGTAGTCTTCTGCTAAATCAATCGCAGACTCAATCTTATTTGGGTCTGCACCATATACATCAATCATCTCCTGTGCGGCGGCATCAACAACATACTGAAAGTGCCATCGATTGTTCTTAAGATAACGGCGTTTGTATGCAACAGCAAAGATTGGCTCGACACCTGTTGTAGTGCCAGCAATAATTCCAATAGTTCCTGTAGGTGCTACCGCACGTTTAGCTACGGGACGAGAGATGCCTAACTCATCTGCAAACTTGTCTGATGTACCATTGGAAACATCTTGATAGACCTTAAGCCATCGATGCAGTTCATCTGTTACCTCGTACTTTTCATTACGGGCAATCAACCACTCATGCAATCCCATCAGACCAAGACCGAGACGGCGGTTCTTTTCCCGCGTCTCATAAATCTTTTCATATGGAAGCTGTGCCACGATAGTTCCACAAATCAAGAACTTGGTAACCAAATGCACAATACTATTTAACTGGTCAATGTTATCTATTCTGGCGAAGTTCAGGCTGGCTAAGTTGCATAAGTCTGAGTCATCTGCGCTAGTCACTTCTGTGCAAGCGTTGCGTAGTGTTTCGTTTTCTTTATCGAAGAAGTTAAAAGAAAATCCCGGCTCCGCTGTGGATAAAGCTTGACGACAGTTCTTCATAAACACATCGCCAACCTCACCTGTGCGCCAATAATTTAGTAACCAGTCAGTGTCATAATTTACACTGATGTTTGTCATATCCAGTGGTGCAGGAAAATTAAAGTCATCTTGCTTTGCATCAAATAATGTATAGCCAGAGTTGCCGATAGGCATGTCTTGCCAGTTCTTTGCATTAAGAAAGTCTTGGATGTCACCATGCTTCCAGTTGAGAGAAGCATATATAGCAGAGCGGCGTGACCCACCCTGCATTACCGACCGACCAATCTCATTAATCATACGCATTTTAGTGACTGCACCTGACGCAGTTCCACCAGTTCCGCCAAGTGCCGACCCTGCTGGACGGTATATTGAGTAGTCAATACCTATTCCACCACCAGTCATTAGACATGACTCTGCTTTCCAAGACAAGTTGGCCCAGTCTTCTCTCGTATCTTCTTCAGCCCGTAACAAGAAACAGTTATTGAAGAACTTATTTTTTCGACCAGCATAATAAAGGTAACGGCCCCCAGCTACCCAGCGAAGATTCGTAAGGTGGTCAGTCAATTCATCCTTCTCTTCTTGAGGCATCATGTCACGACACACATCCTCTACCAAGGTACGGGCAAGTTCAGCCCATGTGGTTGCATTCTCATGTGCATACTTTGTATTAAAGATATCCTCAGAAAATTTCGTCCGAAACATCGGGTTCTTGTTCGACTTCCATGTCATCAGTCAGTTTCCTTCCTTGTTTGGCGAATGTATCACGCCATTCTATTAATGATTTTTTTGCTTCAACATCCCCCTTGGCGAGACGTTTGGCAAAAATAACGACAGCATCCTCTGGTATCGTTGCGGCTTCACAAACTTCACGGAAGTCACTCCCCCCACCGAGAAGCCAGTCAATAGCTTCTCGCTTTATCTGTTCGTGTTTCCACTCAGGCCATGAGGGATTTATCGAGCGTCCAAGTCCTGCGGCGTCAAGCAGTGCTTGTAGGACTACCGCTCTCCACATTCTGTTTATGCTTTCTAGCGAGACCCCAGTCAACTATTATCTCCAGTGCATCAGAGACTGAACGAGCAACGGCAACAGAACAACCGTCTTCCGTCAGTCTCTTGTGTAAATCAGTTTGTGCTGGAGATAGCCTTCCTGTTTCTGTCTTAACTTCAAGGCCATAGTAGTAGCCCTGATAAATAAGCTGGATATCAGGCCACCCTGCCTGAAGTCCAGCTTTCTTTAGTTTAGCACCCCTTACCCTACCACCGCCACCAGCAGGGAAGGCTGTGAATAAAACTTTTTTCTTCAGCTTCTTGCGAAGCATATCAACTATATCAGTTTGTAAGCTTAGTTCAGGCTCACGCCTAATTATCTTCTTACGAGTTTTGTTCACTTTTCGTTCTGTCTTCATGAATAAAACTATATTCTAATTGTCTTTTTATGTGAATCTTATTGACATAAGCGGCTACCTGTGGCACATATATGGTATGAAACTTAGCAAAGAAATATTACCAGAGTCCGTGAAGCGGTATCTACATGCAGAGAATTACGATGCTGGCTCTCTTCCAACGGACATAAGCGCAACCAGACTTAAGGATAGCCCAAGGGTCAACAGGTTGTACAAACTTCACTACAAAGATATCAAGCCTGACTACTTGAAGCGTGGCTTTGCCAAGCTGGGCGAGGCATGGCATGGGTATATGGAACAGTATGCCCCAGAAGATTGGGTGTGTGAACAAAGGTTCTATGCATCGGCTGGTGACAAGTTAATATCTGGTGCGATAGATGCCCTTGAGCCACATGATGGTGGCTATAACATCTGGGACTATAAGGTAATGACAGCTTACAAAGCCCAGACAGAACTTAAAGAGTTTGAGGCACAGCTTAATATATATGCATATATCCTCAGGCAAAATGATATGGAACCCAAGGGACTCTACATTAGTGGGTTAATAAGGGACTGGTCTGATAAGCGTGTCACTGGCACATACCCAGATACCATGTTCCCTGTGTTTGAGTTACCCTTGTGGTCAAAGTCACAAGCGGAGAACTACGTTTATGAAAGAATACAACATCACTTTACCGAAGAAATCCCCCTCTGCACAGATGAAGAGAGGTGGATGTCAAGTCCAAAATTTGCAGTCGTATCTCAGAAAACTGGGAAAGCCTTGCGAGTTTTTGACACCGAAGAACAAGCCCTTGAGTTCCAAACCAAGGCACCCGTCAGTATAGAAAAAAGAAAGTCGGAGCCAATTAGATGCCAGCGGTTCTGTGAGGTGGCTGAGTTCTGTGAACAGTATCAGTCTGAGTTATTTACCGAAGAGGTGCTAGGCGATGTCGAATAAGATTGAGGATATTCAAAAGAAAATATCCAAAGCAAGTGAAGGCAAGATAAACATACACAATAAGGAATATTCGACTGTTCCATTAAGAGTTGAATTGTTCAGGGGTAACCTAGATGCATCAGACATAGAGTCACTGGTGCCTGTTTTTACAAAGGTAAGCTTCATGAATGATAAGGTTATAACACGGGCTTATCTAGCAGAACAAGTCGATGTAATCTTTACCGAAGAAGGTAAGGAGATAGTTCAGATGAAGAATGTAAAGTCTGTTGGAACATCCGAAGAAAACCGTGACGCACACCGCATTAATCAAACAAGCGCAGTCGAGAATAGCGAGACGAGTGCTGTGGGTCGTATGCTTGCTGTGCTAGGATTACATGGTGGACAGATGGCATCCTTTGAGGAAATTGACAATGCTAAAAATACAGAGAAAGTGGTAGACCTTTTGCCAAAAAACATGACTTCAGATAAGTTCATGAGGCTGGCGGAGAAGTGCAGTACAGTAGAGGATATTAACAAGTTACTGGTAAAGCACAAAGGTTTCTTTGAGAAGCTAGAGGAACAAGACAAATCCTCTTACAAAGACCTTAAAGTAAATATCGAGAAGAAGAGAAAAGATTTGGCAAGCAAGAAGGAGAAGTCCAATGGCTGATTATGATAACAACCTGACAGGTGCTTTGTTCAGAAACAAAGATAAGTTTGGCACTGATGGTGATATTGTTCAGGGCAAAGAGAAGCACCCAGACTACACTGGCAATGCAGAGGTAGACGGCATTAAATATAATGTCGCTGGGTGGATGCAAAAATCTCAAAAGGGGATGAGTTATATGAAGCTGAAGCTTAGTATACCACAGCCGCAGGGCGGTGTTACCCCAATGTCTACACCAGCGCAGACGGTTGACCAGTCAATAGACGATGAGATTCCGTTCTAAGAAGGTTCGCTCCCCGAAACATCTAAACAGGGTTAGAAAAATGCCCTGTTTAGTATGTTCATGCCCACCACCAAACCACGCACATCATATACAGTTTGCGGAACACAGAGGTATGGGGCAGAAGGTAGGAGACCAGTGGGTTGTTCCCTTATGTGGTTTGTGTCACCACAAATTACACACAACAAAAGAAGGTGAACGATTGTTCTGGGTTTTTGAGGGGATTGACAGTGTGAAGATAGCTGAAAATTTGTGGAGACAAACAAGTGAAACAGATGGCGAACACAAAAACGTATAACTTAAGATTACCGCTCAAAGAATACCAAGTGCTGGCAAAAATATCCCATGACCAAACAAAACAACAGGGGAAGTTTATATCTGTAGCTGAATTAATACGGGAAGCATACAGGGCGCAGTACTACGAGGAACTAGATGAGGCGTGATGGCTCTTATATTAAGCAGTCATATCCAGATAATACATTCTATCTTGTGAAGAGGCTTATTGATGAGATGAATGAACAGCAAATTACAGCTAGGGATATGTGCAGGAAGGTGGGGGTTAGTGACCCATCAATAATAACTAAATGGAAATACAATCGTAGGCCAAGCTTAGATATACTAAGGGCTTGCTTTAACGTATTGGGGTATGACTTATCAGTAAAGAGGATAAAGGATGAAGCCAGTACCACGCGAAGCTTTCACAGCAGTAAGTGGATTTGAAGCAAAGAAACATGCAATACGTCAAACTACGGACGGGCTGTGGCAACTAACACTGACGGTTCATGAGTTTGGTGCGGCTGACTGGCTTGTCTTTGCACCTATGGGTACACCCCTAGCTATCGGATTGAAGGCGTTGGATTACGACAATCCAGAACAGCCAACGAGTGAAGACCCCAGAAAAAAATATATACAGCGTTCTGTCATGATGTGTAAGAACGAGAAGTTTCAGAAGTACCTTGAGGAACGTGCCTCAGAAGAGGGGTTCTATGATTGGGGTATGCAAGATGCAGAAGTGGAGACAACAAATGCCCTTAGAACTTTTCTTGGTATCAGTTCTCGTTCTGAGTTGGCTCATGTGGAAAGGGACGATGTGAGGTTCCAACTGGATGAACTGGTAAATGAATTTAAGAGTTGGTTAGCACAAACCGGGAACGCTGGCTAATTAACTTTATCCATTTACCAGTTAATAATATTATACAGGGATAGCTAGTTTTAGAAAACGGTCAGATATTCTCTGTGCGCGATTCGGAGTCTGCTTTGCCCATCTCGAATCGAGAATCTCGGTTGCTACGTTTTCCCATTCGCCGCTTTCCGCAAACGCAATGGTTTTTTTGAACTGGCTCAACCTTGGCCTCCCAAGTTGAAAGCACATGTTCGCAAAACATCTCTGCGCTTCTTCTGGATAATCGTCCCAGCCTTTGAATATTAGTGTACAATCTGCTATGCATGTTGCTATGTCCTGTTCAAAAACTTCTTTAACACGGTGAAAGGCTACACTTGTTCCCAAGTCTTTACCAAACTCAGGGTCACCCCTCACTATTAAATGACCGATTCCAAATGTAGGGTGTCCTTCTGAACAGAGGTATATCTCTTCCTTACACCCTTCATCTAGTGTCAGTTCTTCCCTTAGTAATTCTATATCCATCTTCTTCTCTCCTGACTGGTGACTTGTAAGGCACTCTGCGCCTTCTATTCTTCAGTCTTCCGAAATCGAAATATCTTTTTAACCTATTGCGCCGCGCCTGACTAGCTGTTGTTCTTTGTGAATGGTCAAATACCATATCACTTCTTCTTCTTTTTTAGCACGGACGTTAAGGTCTTTGCCTGTCTTGCATGTTTCCTTGATGCTTTACGCAAACCAGACGCAACCCTCTTTACTTTAGCTTTGACTCGTCTATCCACGTTATTTTCCTCTCGATTCTCTTCCTAAATAGATACCATACACACCTGTCATAACACCCATTATAACAGATACGAACGCCGACTGCTGTGTTGTTGGGTCTTCAAGATTCATAAACCATTCAGCACATCTCCATGACATAGCTACAGAAGCAATCATAGTTAGCTTGGCTGTGACGTTAAACTGAAGCCATCTTTTCCACCAATCAACCATTATTTCTTACCAAAAAATTTTGTTGCTGAACGCACTGCAAATGACGCAGATACAATAACTCCTAAGGTGTACTGATAGTACTCAGGCATAGCTTCCAATGCGGCAAAACCGTTAGCTACTATCTCCCTACCCCAATCACCACAGAAGGCTAGTATAAGGGGGATGCTAAAAAGCACCGTTAACCACTCGTCTTTCCACGAGTTTACCGAACCCTTTGCCATTACCTTTTCCCAGCTTGCTTCGCTGGTGGCGGCTACTTTCATAATCTCTGCTTCGGCTTCAGCCTTTGCAATCTTTGTCTTGGCGACAGCGGCTTTTTCTTCGGCCTTTCCCTTTAGCCAAGAGCCAGCTAGGTCACCCACTATGGGTAGTATAGCCTGTATCATTCTTCCATTAACTCCAGTATATTACCGTCTTCATTCATTTTGACTTTCATTTCTTTGCACGACCACTTCTCGTCAGAGCCAGTGTTTCTTTTTATCTTTCTTCTGACCGACAAACATTCTGATAATGACTGGTAAGGGGTATATTCCACCTTCTCACCACTCATTACCAACAGCAAAACAAATGTTAACTCAACCACCATTTCTCATCTTCTCTATGTTACCTTCTATGGTTGTTATGCGTTTCTCAAAGAAGTCCAGTGTTAGTTTCTGTTGTTGGTCATAGGGTGCTTGACCATTTTCTATTTGACTCTGTAGTTTTTCTAACTCACCAGCCAAGTGTTCTATAAGCATGAACTGTTCTGAGTCCGCTGGCAGTGAACCCATCTCACCACGGGGCCATTTAATTCTGAAGTCTGTGTTCTGTTCTAGGTCAGACTTCATCATGGTCTGATTTGTCTCAAGTGTATTGAGTCGTTCTATTAAACCAAAGTATGCCCAAGTTGCTAGGCTTGCCGCCGCAACCATGCTGATTATGTTTCTAAGCGGTAAGGCTACCTCAGTATTTTCATTTACTCTTTGCGGTTGGCGGCTCATGTAAATTCACTAAACCCTTTATATACACCGCTGTCTCCACCTCTATCACACTTAGAGCCACGGACTTCTGCGAACGGCATCTCTTCAAGTATCCTTTCGGACATATCCTCAATGCGTTCCTGACACTGTGCTATTTCTTTGTATGGACCCAGTGAGTCCTCTGCTACAACGCACTGTGGACCGTTAAGAGATATCCAACAAAATAACAATGATGCGTAAAACATTATTGTAACCTTCTTATTCTTTCCTTTATCTTTACCATCCTTTTTACCACCCTATTTCTTTGTCGTATTAACTGGTCAATACGTTTTTGTTTGGTATCCGGGTCTTCGCCGGACGCACGAACTCCAGATATTCTATCACTTAGATTGTTTAACTGTTGATACATCTTGTTGAGGGTTGACCTCACAGATATAAGGCCACGATTATCTGACCGCATATCTCTGGCTTCCTCATAGTTACCTTCCTCTCGCAACCTGTTGATGCCACGAACAACTTCGTCAGCCTCTCGTTTTAATTCGTAGAAGTCAGTCATGTACTGGTTTGCTGGGTCAGTTCCTTGCGGTTTTACAAACCGAGACAGACCTAAAACATTAGCAAAGTCTGCTGGTATACTATCTCCAAAGACACCAGATGGCTTAGATGGTATGGCACCAAACGCCCCAAGTATAGCATCCATACCAGCATAAAGATATTGACCCATAGAACCAATATAACCATTGATAAGTTGTTCTACTTCAATAGGACTGATGCCTAAATATTGACTAATGTTACCCACCATCTTAGCGAACTCAGATGTGTTTGAATATGCCCTCTGCTTTGTGGGTAATCCACGAACACCCATACTTTCTAATTCACGACCACGGAAAAAGTCGCGGTTTGTGGCCACCTCGACAACAGGTTTTATTGCCTGAGGGATAGGGTTGAACGAGAAGGTGTTTAAAAGAGTTTGTTTCACACCTTCAGCAACTAGTTGTCCATCTCTTTTTCTTATTCCGTCAATGATAAGTTCGGGTATTGTGGAGAAGATTGCGCCAATCTCGAATGGTTTAGGAAGAAGAAACTTTTTGTCACCTATATAGAAGATATAGTAATTAAGTTTTCTGTGTAGGGGTTCTTGGTCCCACTCGTCATGTGATGATGCCGCCGCATAGTATGCCATTGATAGTGCAAACATCCCCATGCCTTTTCTTATTGTGCTTTTAGCGTCAGCCTCCACACCAAATGCAGTACCAGTTCTATACAAACCCTGAAGCCTTGCATTTAAGAATGGAACAAGGGGAACCAGTGTGGCTATTGTCATGCCAAGTGCATCATTAGGATTCCCCTTTCGACTATAATTTATAAGGTTCAAAGCTTCATAAGCGGCGTCAGCTTTGGACATTCCAGAGTCTCTAAGTCGCCTGTATATACCCTCTCTTGTTGCGTTCTCCGTGGCTTCACCACCTGTGTTAATCGCATCAATTAAATCCGCACCCTTATCTAGGGCAAACTGCATCATAGCCTCTAACTTTTTGTCAGAGTCTATGATTTCATAGCCCTGATGTCTTCGATAGAACCGCTTCATTTTTTTGGAGAAGTCTTTATTATCTCCAAATGTGTAACCACCAAAGCCAGCCAAAGTTTTCATTTCTTGGACTGTTTCTGTGTCTTTTAAAGCGTTCTTTAGTCCGATTGCACTATCAACTATAGGACGTATTGGTGCATCAACCGTCACATAACCAGCCATATCGCCGCGTAAAAAGTTAGCTAACATAAATGGTGGGGTCATTGTAATTGCGCTTCTAAAGAAACGACCTACGTCCTGCATACGAGCAAATATTCCTTGCATTTGTACAGGTGTAAATGACCTCATTGCCTGAAGTAGTTCACCATCACTACCCACATCATAAAACCTAGTCTTCCCGTTTTCCCTATAGGTAAGGTGGTTGTTGTTGTTTGTAGCTTCAGAAGAAGTTATGTGTCGGGGTTGGTCAACCTCATCATACAAACCCTGACGTTTCATTTCTTCTGTTAGTTTTACAATTCTTTGTGTGGCTAGGTTTTGATATCCAGCGTTAACCAACGCATTAACATTTTTGTAAACATTTTCATACAGGTCACCTATCTTCTCTTCACCACCCTTTAACTTGTTAATCGCAGATTTAATTTGCGCTTCCGGGTTGTCAAAAGCAGAAGTTGTTCCGTATGTGCCTTCCTTGGCCTTCTTTATCCGCCCAAAGAAACCTTCAGTATACATTTCATCTTCTATAATTCTATAGAAAGGTATGTAATCAGTTGTCCCTGTAAGCTTTCTTTTTGTTTCTAAATCAATAGCACCAGTGTCCACCATAAACTGCATAACCTTTTCGTTAAATGCGTTATAGTTTCCATACACTCTGTCAAACTCTGGGTTTTGTGCGCCGTAGCTTAGACCTTCTTGTATGTCAGCGTCTGACATCAAGTTCTCTCTGCCCTCTGATTTAAGTCTTTGTGCGCGTTTTGCATACACATACATCATAAACTGTGCATATTTTTTGCCAGTCCCTACTGGTGAAAATATTTGACGCAGTCCACCTATTGAGTTGTCAATAGTTATCTCACCTTCAGCACCGAGAACTGGCGGGCCGTGTTCTATAAACTGTTGCATTCTTCCAGACCGCTGTTGTGCAAACTCAGCAATCTTAAAGGCACCTTCTGCAAAAGGCAGATATCTTTTTACGCCGTACTTTGCGGCGGAAAGTCTTATCTCCCTATCACCAATCGGCCTCAGTCCGTGTACCGCAGAGTCAATAAACCTATTGAACTGTTGTTTCCTACCTTCTTTTGTTGTGAACGGACGTAATACATTAAAGAACTTGCGACCAACATTATCTCTTGCAGGGTCAGCAAGAACACGCTTCATCCCTTCTGTCGTTCTGTAGTCCCTTCCGAGCCTAATTGATGCTTCCTGTCCGCCAGTTCCACCAGTGCCTCTACGAGATTGTCTATCTTCTTGTCTGATAGATTCTCGGACAGAGTCAAATCTGCCTCTTCCGTCCACGGTGCGTATCCCTGTTTCGCCATCTATTAATTCTCCAAAGCTATCTTCATATGATTGATTAAGTCTATCTGCACCTGACCCGTCATTACCAAGTTTGTCGTACAAGTCTTTCTCAGGATACCAAAGGATTGCCTGAAGGTCTGCCGATGTAACATTGATGCCCTGTTGCGCTAGTATCTCTCTTGCACGGACCACAACAGAACGCATCCACTGACGCTTTGTTCCGTTAAGTGCTTCGTTAGGCTTCATGCCATTATCATAGGCATTCTTAGCCTTCTTCATGGCTGGTGATTTAGCCATGCGTTTAGCATCTATTTCTTCACGGTTCTGTTTGTAGAAATCCTCACCCATCTTATAAACTTCAGACACTTTATTAAGGGTGTACTGTTCGTCTGTACCAAATAGTTCTTGGTCAAACTCAATACCCTCTTCAAGCATCATAGTTCTCAATGCGGCAATGTTGTCTTTGTAAGCTGGCTTACCAATTAATGTACCTGTCAGTCGGCCCCATGTTCTCATAAACCATTTATCTATTGTAACTGGGTCGTAGTTACCCATCAGGTTTTGGTAGAAACCCTGACCAATCTTTGGTCCAAAGACAAAAGAACCGTACAGTTTGGCGTCCATGTTTTCGCCACTGAGGGATACAGAATCCGGCCCCTTCAAGTCTATACCAGCTTGTTCAAGGGTTTCCATCAACTCTCGCTTGGTGTATTGACTGTCTAGGAAATCAACAAACCTAAAGTTTCTGCCCCTTGCGTTAAACGCTTTCATAAGTTTGTTTGCTGTTTTGAAGTTGGCCCTCATTGCACCAGCGGCTTCACCCTCACCGAACTCTGGGAACCTACCATTCTTTCTCCAGAACTCGTAAGCACCAAGGCCAATAGCAGAGTTTCTGTCTACCTTTATTCCTTGGGATGTTATAGCTAATGCAACGCTAAAAGCAGAACGATGTTCTCTGTTTGTTGCTATCTCTGGGTAAAGTTTGGACACAGAAGCTATTGCCCTCTTAATATTTTCTGTGTACCAGTTAGCCGCGTTGGTGTCTGGATTGTTTTGCATGGCGGCTACTGTCTCTGCCGCCATAATCTTAGCCAACATTTCGTCCGTCTCTGGGTTGGACTTTGTTATTGCCTGACCGATTATAGAAAGCGCACGATTTTGTAAGGCTCTAGCTACTTCATTAATGTTAGAACCAGCCGTCCTTTCAAATCCATCAGGGCCGGGACCACCTATATCACGTTCTGGAACAGTCACTGAGAAGTCAGGGTTATATAGAACATCAAGAGATGATAACGCACGCTCTCTATCTGTTAAGCCAAGTGTGTTTGCTACCTGATTGTTTGCTCGATTTGGTGTTACCTGACTTAAATCAGGAACACGTTCAAACCGCATTGATGCTTCACCAAGAATAGCTTCTAAGGCTTCTGAATCGACAACATCAAAATCCGCATCAACAGTAGTCGCATCATCATTGAATAAAGCTAACTGTTGTTCTATTCTCTGTTGCGCCCTGCTTTGTACGTCTGCTTTTGCTTGTCTGATTTTGTTTGTGGGCATAACGGTGGACCCAAAACCAGATATAGTCTCCATAGATAGTTCTGGAAACTCCTTGGCAAAAGATTTCATTTTAGCAATTCTATTATAAATTCTTTGCTTTTGATTGGCTCCAAACAACCCTTCTGTAGCGCGAGTCGCATCACGTTTAGACTCATTTCCAGCAAAGATTATTCCATCAATTCTTTCGCCGCGTTTCTTTTGTGCATCTAAGGCTTTTCTTACACCAGCAAGAACCGCGCCATATAGCTTTGACATACCCGAAAGATTAATTGGTGTGTTGAAAACTTCGTCAGCTTCAAAACTGTCATCAACCTTGAAATCTATATTGAGGAGTCTAACCGAACCACCTTCTTGACCTATGCGAATAGCATTGTTTTCGTCAATTAAAGTTGATGCTTCATATAAATCATCAGAGTACACAGTTCTAACATCTGATACCACTAAAACATTTCTTTTAATATTTCTAACTGACTTAGAAATTCGCGCCTCATCTATTAACTGTTGATTAAGTTGCCTAGTCTCATTAGAGTAAGGCAAATAAACGGTTGATGGTTCTGAGTCTGTTCCTAGATACTGTGTGGTTTCCAAAGCATCAGCTTTTGTAGACCTCATAGTGGTAACTCTTATATTATTGTTGCCGTCACCACTCATGCGAACCAGTGTGAAAGTAACATCTTCATCCATTTCAGGAGACGCACGATTTTTTTCTACTTCTCCAATAACAAGACCGTGATTGCCAAATTTTTCTATAACTCTATTGTCATTTGTTTGGTCCAAAATATACCTACTTGGATGATTTAAAAGGGCAGTGCGAAAATTTGCCATACTCTCACCCTTTGCGGCATCAATAAGTGATTGAGGTATTTTTCCTCGTAGTTCTGGAATGTCACTCAAATCACTTCTAAGTAATGTTCGCAAGAAATTCACACCATCCCTAAGGGGTGCTTTCTGTTCAACACTAGTTACTGGGCCAGCTTCCATTTCATATTCAATGGAACCCTCTATAATGTCTCCATCACGGGTAGGTTGCATACCAGTAGAACTTACTTGTTTCTTGTATTCTTCCATTATGTTCCGTTCACTAGCTTCTTCAGCCGCTTGACGGAATGGTGCTGGTTCTCTTGGGGTTAGCTTACGTCCTTTTAGTTGTTGCCCAGTTTTACCCTTGCCAGCACGGGCGAATACATCCTGTGCAGTTTGGAAGCCCATACCATTTAGGGAGTTCTTAAGGCGTGGTAGAAACTGACTTATAAAATTAAAGTACCCACCCATAGGACCAGACAAGGGGTTGGCTTCACCAGCGGCTTGGGCCTTCTTGTAATACTCATAGGTCATAGCCTGAAACTCAGATGGACTTTTAGCTATCTGGTCTGGTAGTTGACCCTTGAGTGCTAGGTCATGATAGCCTTCTCGCCCATGCTTTTTCCACAGACGCTTTATAGATGCAGGAAGTGCCTTGTAATTGACCTTGCCGTCCTTGTCCAACTTGTAGAAAGAGTCGAGAACCTTTTTATCTTTGGGGCTTTCTGATGCATAGAAATCTTGCAAGACATGAAATGCTTCGTGTGCCGCTGTACCACGAACACCCTCAACAGTGTCACCTTGTAACGCCAGTTCAATAACAGCTTTTGATTTACCCTCTACAGTATCCTCATATAACTTAAATCCATACGCATCGTTGCGCTGTGTTAACCTGTCAAAGAAGCGTATATCAACACCGTTCTGTGCGCCCTGTCCACCTAATGTATCTACGATTGCATCTGCGGCTAAGAAAGCACCAACAATTTCGTTTGATGTAATCTTCTTGTTATTGAGAACTTGTGTCTTGATAGCATTAGCGGCCTTGGCACCTTGGTCGCCACGCTTCGCCATAGCATCAAGTCTGGTCATGAGGTAGTTTGTAGCACCTTGATAGCGGGTTTCTGCCCGGCTGGTTGCATCTTCATCCATTAACCCGTCAGGGGTAAATCTTGTAGATGCTTCTCCTCCTCTTATCTTCAACGCATCAAGAAGACCACGGGTGACAATCGGGCCAATCTCTTGACGGAGTTTCTTACCTTCCGCTGTGTCGGTCCGCCTAACCATGCGAGGCTGTGTTGCTATATCCGTTTCCTGAACTGTGTCAGGTGTTGCGGTCAACCTAATCTTACCGTCTTCGTCAACGGCAGATGTTTTACGCAGGATTGGGTCACCAACTTGCTGGTCCTGTTCCAATGATGTGGTGGGGGAGATGTTCTTGTCGGCTAGTCGGCGGCGTATCAACCGCGCTTTTGCTGGGATGGGGATTTCTTTCGCCGTGATGTCGGCTAAGATTGGGTCTGAGTCTGCGTTCTGTTCAGCGAACTCAATAAGCTGACGATTGTTTAGCCTAGATACGTTTTTGTCAGCTTGAGAAACAGGAGTTGGTGCAATGACTGCGTCAGACTCCTGTTCAAGTTGTATGTTTTTAATGATGTCTTGTTCTATGGCAGGGTCAGATAGCGCAACAAGAGGGTCTTGACCATTCTCTATGGCACGGCGAGTGATATCCATGACCATGTCTTGGTTTATCTGTCTTGCACGTTCGTCAGGAGTTAGCCTTGTGTCCGGCCTTGCTTGTAGTAATGGTTCTTGTTGACCAGTCAATACTTGTTGTTGTACGTTTCCTTCCCGGTCAACTACTGGCTCCACTCTTTGTGGTCTTGGTGGTTGTATCTCTGGTCCTGTGGGGTCTGTGCGTTTGCCACCCATAATAAAGGACTCTAGTTGTGGTACAGGTGGTGGTCCTGATACAGCCTCTGGGTCTTGAGGTCTACCAGCAACAAACTCTTCCGCCGCCGCCTTAAGGTCTTTGTCTGGGTCTGGTGTAGGCTCAACCCCAAAGACACCACTAGCCGTACCAATTCCGCCACCAACCAAACCGCCAGCAAGGAATGATTCGCCAAGGCGGCGTTGATTTTCTGGATTGCTAATTAATTCAGCTATATCCTCATAGTTGTTTGCCTGACCAATAGTTAGTGCTTCTTGTATGGTTTCTGTAAGGGCTTCTGCACCAGTGCCTTGAAGTCCTTTCTTCACCATGTTACCAGTTATAGTTCTGCCTGTACCTTTAGCAAACAGAAGTTTAGACAATAGGGTATTAGCGGCTGACTGAACAGCGGCAGTACCTAATATTGATTGTTGTTCTTCAAATGTAGGGTCGCGGCCCTGTACACGTTTAAACTCTTCTACGTTTCTTCCAGCAAAGGCAAGCAGTCCAGCGGCAGTACCAGCACCGATAGAACCAATAAGTGCGCCTAAGGCAGTTCCGGGGCCGGGTGCTATGGCTGTTCCAACAGCCGCACCACCTTTACCACCAGCATAGAACGCGGCAGACACAGCGGCTAGTTCTGGTATTGACTGGGCAAGGTAAGATGCACCAGACGAAACAACATCGCCAATGCCTTCTGCCTCTAAGATAGGTTGAATGCCCGGAATGGAACGTGCTTCTTCTCTTTGCCCTTTGGCAAAAGATTGCAAACCTTGTTCAAAGCTATCTGTTCTGTCACCGCCAATCATGTCAGCAACAGTTGCTAGACCTTCGGCAGATGCACCAGCAAACTCTCTACCACCAGCCTCAATCAAATCAGCGGCACGACCAAAGAAACCTTGGTTTTCAAGTTCCTCTTGTCGCTCTCTGGCTAATCTCTCCTCTTCCTCTTCCCGTTGAAGTTGAGGGATAATGTCACCCTTGATTGCGGCAGTTATTTGTTCATCAGTAAAGCTGTCTGGAAAGGCAATAGTCTGATTAAACTGTTTAATGTAAATTTCCTGCACTAGAAACCCTCACTTAAGAAGCTGTGTCTTTATCTGCTAATCCGTCTTCATCATAAACACGGGTTCCTTTGGGTGGGGCATTCTGTGCGGTCAGGCTCTGGTCACCAGCCAAACCAAATATACCCAACAGATTGCCACGATGGTATGCATCATACTGAGCCAACGAATACTCCCCGTTGTTTGCTGGCTCTACCCCCGGAATTGGAGTTTGCTGTTCAAAGTCTGTCTTGGCATATGTTCTGACTGTTGTCAGTATGCTTGCCATAGAGCCAGATGTACCACTTTTAGAAGGATTGATAATGTAATTCTTAAGGTCTTCACTATCTAACCCGTACTTGTCCATGTTAGAAGATAGGTACTCTAAGTACTGAACTGAAGCGGCTGGCTTGGTTGCTGTTATTTCAGCAATTCTATTTCTTTCAGCGGCATTCAAACTATTTGCCCAGTTATTTAGTGACTGTAGTTCAAGACCCTCAAGTTGGATAAGCTGACCTTGTTCTGCCCTTGCATCACGCTGATTGGCAATATCTGCGCCTTGGTCAAGTTGTGCCTGTGCGGTCTCTGCCTGTAAATTCCTGCTGGCATCGCCCTCTGCTTGCCTTGAAGCGATTTGTCCTTGGGCAATATTCTCACCAGACACAATTCTTCTATCACCCTGTCTAATGCCAGCAAGCTGTGCGCCCGCAGACACGTCTTGACCTCTTTGCTGTAGTTCTAGTCCAGTTCCCTTTAAGCTAAAGCCCTTATCCTGTGCGCCAGCTTCTATCAATCCCTTTCTATCTGCCATGCGACCAGTTAGAATAGTGTTTAGTGCATTAACATCACCTTTATCTATAGCGTCTGCCGCCATAGTAATCTTAGACGATAGGTCTGCCCTTGTTTGTGCAAGGGTTACGCCAGCCGTATACTTCTTCAGTACATTTTCCTTTGCTTCTTTACTTAAGGTGTCCCATGTTTCAAGCCCCTTCTTTGCGGACTTTCCTAGTGCTTGCATGAAGTTGGCTTCAGGGCTTGCCAGCAAATCAATACCCATATCAGTCAAGGAACGAAAAAATCTATTCTCTGGTGTTGTAGAATTTTTGTCGTATGCATCCGCTAAATCCTCCATAGCACCAGTTACGTTGTCAAAGTCTTCTTGAAGACCAGATAGTCGTTTTCTTTGGTTGTCCGAAAGTACTGCTTGTGCTTCAGCTAGTGACTTTCTGTCAGCCTCATTGGCCTGAAACACTTCTTTAAACAAAGAAGTTTGGCTCTCCCCTAAGTCTACAGTTACCTTATCTCTAATACCCCTCTCTAGTTCTGAGGTATCCGTCTCGCCAGTTGTTTTGCCTATGGTAATCTTATCGCTTTCTATACCTGTTTTATCTATCTCTGCCGCTGTCACATCTGAGCCACCAGACTTTATTCCCTCTCTTGTTTTTTCTAAATCCCCCTCAAAACTTTTATACCCTTCGGCTATTTTTTCTGAAATAGTTAGGGGTTCAGTTGGTAAGGCTGAACCTGAGGTTTGACCCTCGTTCAGGCCGATTTGACCAAGTTCTTCTGTAGGTGCTGGTGGTGTAGCGTCACTTGTTTGACCCTCATTCAAAGACACTGGTATACGAAACTTACTAAAGTCCTCACTTCCCAATCCCTTTAATCCCTTTTTAGGATTTGGATAAATGTACGGAAGGTTTTGCCTTAACCCACTGAGGTCCATATCAGACATGTCCTTGCTTGGCTGTCGGTAAACCAAGTCATCCACCATATATGGTCTCTCACGCATCATTTGTGCAATTCTACTAGGGTCACCACCTACCCTCATACCAACAGGTTGTTGAGGTGGTCGTTGCGGCTGTTGTCTTCCTTGAGGTGCCATCTGTTGTGGTGCTTGAGACATAACAGGTTGCTGTTGCATACTAGCCATCCTGCGTTCTTGGGCCTGTGCGGCCTGTCTCATAGCTTGACGGCGGTTAATCTCAGCTACAATAAACTGTGATGGGATTTTGTCAGGACGCTTCAACATATCCATAAGCTGTTGGTCTGATGCGGCTTGCAGAACTTTGGTGTATTGCGCTGGATTAATCATATTATTCTCTATCTATTATATAAGTTAGCCATTGAAAATCCGCCGGGACTAAATCCACCACCTGACCCATAGATACCAAGACCTGTCAGGCCAAGACCCACAGCGGACTGGAATGGAGACGGTGTGGGTTGTGTCATTGTGGTAACCGTACCCATAGGCGCACCCTGAAGTAGGTCAGCCATAAAGCCAATCTGTTGGTAGGGGTATGCTTGCTGTTGTTGGAAGTCAGAATAGGCAAGGTCCAAACCAGACTGACCCATTTGTTGTTGTTGACCGCCAATCTGCATAAGGGCATTGGCTTGGTCAAATGTTAGCCCCTGACCCTGATTAACCAGACCAGCTATTCCCTGTGCGGCACCTAATGCTTGCTGTGTGTTTAACTGGTCAGCCTGAAGTCCAGACTTTTGATTAGCAAGTTGCGATTGCATGTCTAGGGTTGCGTCAGTTTTGTACGCTTGTTGTGCGGCTCCGTATGCCTTTGCCAACTGGTCAGCTTCCATAGCCGCCATACGGTCTTGTAGGTTTGACTGCGCTTCGCTGTTCTCAATAAACCTACGGGCATTATCACCGAACGCACCAGCCGCAAGCTGATTAGATGCACGTTTTTGTGCGGCTATATCTTCCGCATCAAACGCACGTTGACGAGCCACATCCAAGACCTGCTGTGTGTATGGGTTCATATAGTCTTGGGCTGTTTGGGCATCAAATTGTTTAGCTTGTGTTTGCTGGGCTTGTACTGGAGAAAGCGACTTAATGCCAGCCATAGCCGCATCTAGGTCTGTCTGACCTGTACCTACACGGTCTCTAATTTGTTGGAAGGCATCAAGTTGGTCTTGTGAAAAATCCTGAATGCGGTCCCCACTGTAAGGTATATACTCCTGCTTGACTAAATCAGCCGCCTTCGCAAGGTTATCCTTGAGTGGCGTTTTGATATAATCAGGTATATCTGTTGTTTGTGTATTTGTTTTGGTGCCTGACCTACAAAATGAACCCATTACTTATCTCCACAAGAAGTGACTTGTTTCCCCTGTTATTACTGTTACACCAAGTTCTTTACCAAAGGTTTTGTAAAGCCTTGATTTTGCTTTGGTATCTACTACTCCAAAGTTTGCTATGACAAGTGGAATACCAGCTTCCTTTGCCATACTTTTAGCGGCATCTACCAGTTTGAATATTGCCCTCGTTTTTCTTGCCTCTGGTGCTACATATGTAAATTGGTCAAACAACCCAAAGTCGTCAGACCACCAGAAGCGGTCAGGTCGTAATCCTAAAACTGCTTTTGGTACACCTTGTACCTCTGCAATAAGTATACACCCTAACTCACGGCAGTGCCGTATTGCTTTGTTTACCCTGTCTTTATTGACCGAACCTAAACCTGACTCTTTGTGCATATCCATCAATAAAGACAGAACAACCTCTTCATCACGCTCTGTTGCGTTCCTCAGATTTAACTCTGTCACTGTACTTCCTTAGTGCTTTCATGCGCTTCTTCTCAAGGGTTTTAATGCCTCGTTCGTAACTACCATTACCCTCATCAAGAACTCGTTCATACGGCTCTACATACTCTTGACTTGATAACATGAAAGGCCCAACCAAGTCATCTTTAGGCCCACCAGCACCAATTACTTCTCCATGTTTTCCACGGGGTATACCATCTTTTGCATTTATAATACCGGGCATTTGTTCAAAATACCTAAACTCACCAAGTCCATCTCGTCCGTACCTACTAAGGTCACTGGGCATTGATGGTGTACTACGAACAAAAGAATCTCCTATTGTCTGGTCACCAGTTGATGCAACAGGTTCACAGGAATTAGTTTGTGAATTAAACTTAAATCCTGCTGGGCATGGGTCTAAAGGTGTTTGACCCCTACCTTGTTGACCGCTATCATTATCATCATTATTCTTTGGTGGGTTAACTAAATTGGAAAACGGCCCCTCGTAATCAGAATTTGGATTGCCAGTGTAAGTTGTTACTCCAAATTTATTTGTCGTTAAGGTTCCCTCGCCAGTATCTATCTCAAGACTTAACCCGTCCTCACCAAGCGTAACTTTGTCAGGATTGTTTGCGGAATATTCAAATATATCGCCAAGTGGGTCATACCGTGACTCTTCCCTCAAGCCAAGTTTGGTAGAAATAAATCCCATTGGTGTGTAATTCATAGCCTTGGCAATACCACCGCCAATTTTTGTCATCAGGCTATTGTCAAAGTTTTCTCTAAACTTGTTATAGGCAGAACCGGGGGCGAATGTATCGGCACCTTGGTCACCAAAAACATTTTTCACCCCTTCGTTAAAAAGATTAGACGTTACACTTCTGTTTGGCCCTCTGTAGCTGTTGTCACTAAATCCGCTATCTGCTGAACCTGATGTGAAGTTTACGTTACCACCGCCTCTGATAGTGTCAAAAGTAACCTTATCCTGACCTTCATTAAAGCCACCAGCAAAACTAACATCTGCTCTTTGAGAACCTAAGTTTGCATTGGCATCATCTACTGCTTGTTGTGCGGAGCCGCTTTCTGGGCCACCTAAATCTGTACACATTACGCTAATATCCCTTTGTTTCTAAGTGCTTGTATTACCGTAGCCAGTACGTTAGCAACGTCCGCAGTTGTTGCAGTGCCAGCGTTCAAATCTTTATCTTGAGTAAAGTTACTTACAGCAAAGCTAACATCTGGGTCACCCGTGTTAGCCGCTTGGTTAATCTTGTCTATCTCGTTCTCAAGTTCATCTATAAGAACGTCACCCCAGTATCTTAAGTCTTCAGTCGGTCTGGGTAGCGTAGCCATTATCTCTCACCATCTGCTTGCATATCGACTCTTGTAAAGCCAAGACGCCAACCCGTGCCGACCGAGTTACTTTCTGCCTTGATAGACATCTGCCTTCCTCGCAACCTTGGATTAATTCTTTCCGTAGCCGAGGTGACTGGAAATGGTCCTTTAGTTGTAAAACTGGACATAGCGTCTTTTCTTGTTTTGAAGGTAACGTCAACCGTTCCGCTTGTTTCAATGTCAGGCAATGCGCGAGTGACGAACATAACCTCTTGACCGTCCCCAATGTCCATGTCTGCCGACTCAATGTAAGACTGCATAGCCGCGCCATCTGCATCCTCACCGATTTCATGTGAGTATAGATATCCGTTAGTTGCGGCACCTGTGTTGTTCGGGAATGTCGATGCGTCTGTCCACGCTGTTCTGTCCATTGTTCCGACATCCCAGACATTCTCACGATAATTATACTTAACATATCTATTGTTCTCGTTATTAGAGGCATCTGGATAGAACCAAAACACCTCGCTGTGTTCTTTATCTAGCCCAGCTACAACCTTCTCAACTTGGATAGGATTAAGGTCTTCAAACACAAAGTTGTTTACTGGTCCAATAAGTGGCCTAACTGTACCATCAAAAGCAAAGAACTGATTGATACCCATCCAATAAACAATACCGCCTACCTCAACAGCGGCAAGCGGTCCACCAAGCCCACATCCTGTAGCCAACTCACGAAAGCCAAATGTATAAGGTGGCCCACGAAACGTCATAGAGTGTAGACTTGTGTCAGTCCAAATCAATATCTGACCACGAGTTCTTCTCGCGCCAATAATCTTAGAACCACCAGTCAATCTCTGTGAACCCGCAGTATTTGTTGCGGCGGCTGTCCACGTTCCTGTTGTTTCTTGACTGGCAAACTTAACTGTCAGTGGGTCATCTGCACCAAGAGAAACTAAGTGTCTATCTGGTGTGGAGACGATAACGCTTCTTGATGTGTTTGGTGTCTCACTATCTCCTGTGGACGAGTCTGTTATTTGAGTTGCCCTAGTACCCACACCAGCGGAAGCGTCCCATGTCATAAGAGGGTGACCAATAACAGAAGCCACTAAGTCCTCACCGAATATATCAAACGACCAAGTTCTTGCGTCAACTTCAAGACCTGTGGTATTTGCTGGCACATTCCATCCACCACCGCTTCTTGCAGTGTTCCAAGTTCCAACACCCCAACCAAAATCAAATACAGAGTCAGACTGACCGGGGTTTAGAAGGTATTGAAATGATACCGTACCACCTACAGAGGAACCTGTTGATGTGGCGTTGCCGGAGGCTGTGATACTAAACGAGTTTGTGTTAATAAAAGTAATTGTGAACTCTGTACCAGCCGCCCAAGATACACCATTAAAACTAGCGGCACCTAGTATAATTCTGTTTCCGTCAACCATGCCATGTGCGGCAGATGTAACAGTCACTGTCGGAGAACCGTTAGTTACGCTAAATGCATTACTAAGATTGCCAGATGAAATGACTGGAGTTACATCATATAACACACCACCCTTAAGTATATATAGATGTGTATGTGTGCCGACAGCCATGAGGGCATTGCCATCGTTGTCTCTCCACTGCACGAGACCACGACAAGAACCAGAGAATTGATTTTGAGTTAGCTTTTGCCAACCCTTAATTTTTTCCGCCTTGCCATTCCAGAATCGTATTTTATCAGAGTCAATCCACCTACCCTCAGATGAATAGCTAGTATCATCCTTCACAATTCCCGGCATAAATTTTAAAGTAGCTAGTGGCATTAAGAAGCCCTTCCACCATAAAACTGATTAAGTGCTATTGTTCCAGATGAAGGCAAAGAAGAGTTAGCGGCTACATCTATGCTTGTGCTTCCACTGTTTCCATAAAAATAAACACCTGAACTTGCCCAACCAGCGGAAGGCCAAGACACAACACACTGTACTCTGTCACCAGCATTCAACGGTATAGTGCCGCTAACACTCACACTCGCATTTACAGTGTAGGCTGTGTAGTATTGTGTGTGTTGAGAATAACTACCAGTATCTCCTGCCTTTATATTCCATGTGTATTGCGCCCTATTTTGTCCATTTTGAATATAGTAAGTAGTCACATAGTGATAAGTACCAGTTTTGTTAACTACCCAATTTGTATTGCCAGAACCCACCCCACCGTTGTCGGCCCATCTGTTGTGAACATAAAGATAGTTTCCGCTATTTAATGTTGCGGGAGTACCCCAATAGTTTCCACGGACATCCGAAACACTTCCCCCAAGGGAACTAGCCGTGACTTGTTCCACCACTGTAGATGGCGCACCAGCACCCAAATAGTATTCAGATATACTGTGTGGCGCAGTACCACCATACTCAGCCGCTATGTCAGCGAGTGATATTGCACCTGATGTTTGTAGCGTCATGACTAGATAGTTCCAAATGCTGTTACGTCATCAATAGATGTTATATGACCGTCAGTTGCTATCTTTGCTTTTGCCGTGCCACCGTAGGAAAATACTAGGTTGTTATTTGAGTCCACTGATATATCCCAAGCGGAGCCAACATTAACTAGACTTAAAGATGAACCCAAAGAAGATGATGCGTTAGCAAACGCTATCTGACCAGAACCGTTCGTTGTTAAGACTTGGTTTGCGCTTCCGTCTGCTTGAGGAAATGACAGTCCGTCAATAACAACAGAGCCAGTTCCGTTTGGTGTTATATTGATGTTTCCGTTCGTATCTGTAGATGTAATTGAATTACCATTGATGTTAATGTTGTCTACATCTAGGTCACCAGTTATATCGGTTGTGCCTGTAATTGTTGTATTGCCAGCCGCCAGAGTTCCAGAACCAACTATGTTAGATGAGACGTTCAGTATACCAGTTACATCCACACCGCCTGACACGGCCTCTGCTTTTGTTACGCCGTTGTGCCTAAGCTGATTAGCGGACCCCTCGGATAGAGAGTAAACACTGTTAACGCCGTCAGTGTGTATAATCCCAGAGGAGTTTGCAAACACTGTCGTTGTTGTCGCGCCAGAACCAACTTGAAATGTGATGTTCTGGGAGTAACCGTTGATAATGTTAATTATCTTTTTGACGGATGACGGCAATGTAACAGTGACCGCACCAGATGGTGAACCAGTATATCTATACGTTGCGTATCTTTCTTCTTGACCAGATGTGCCATCGGTTGGTGCGGAAACAGTTTGTGACGTAGCACTAGAAGAAATTGTGTAAATTTCTGCCATTGCCTCGTCAATGATATCAAAGTTAGTATTGGTAATATCACCCCAAGAGTTAGCGTTCTCGCCTGACCCTTGTTTTTCAATTCCTAAGTTAGTGTAGGTTGACGGCATTTTATCCTCTTTCTCGACTTAATATAATATATCATAGTCTTAGTATTGGCGGCTTAACTATCTTACAGGGTCTACCCAAGTTACGCTTGCGGCAGAAGAACGGGGTGTCCATGTACCCGTACCTCTGCTTGTTGTTGTCCAGTTTTCTGTAGCTGTTGGAACTAGGTCAGCCCAATCCTCAAACAAGTTGTCTCCAAATGTATCTTGGGTAAATGTAAATGTTAGTGTACCAAGATTTGCGTCCTTCATCTTGTTACCAATCTGTGTACTCTCGAAAGAGAACGAAAGGTCACCAGACGAGAATCGGGTAACGGTTGACGGCGTAGTCTGTTCTGTTATTGCCCTGTGCGTAGACAGTGCGCTTACTGTCTTTGCCGCAGACAGGTCTTGTGTAAAGGCGAAGCTAGGTTCAAACCCTGCGCTTGCAGTAAAGTTTTGCGCCGTAGTTTGTGTAAAGACACCAGACATATCGGCATCCGCAGATGCTTTTTTGATTGGAGTGATATCCTTTGTAAAACTAAATGTGTTACTGGCACTGGTAATGTTTATTAACTGTTGACCAGTCTGTTGGGTGAATGAAGAACTCACTTCAACTGTACCCAAAGTCAAACCACTAGGCTGTCCCTCAAAAGTAAAACTAGAAGTTAACTCGTCAATAGCAGAAGTTATCTTTATTGCTGGAGTCTGTTGCGTAAAAACACCTGATAACTCTTGAACGCCTAGCTTAACAAAACCTTGTGTAGCGATACTGTCTTCGGATATTGCTTGAACACCAAACATATTAACTCAACTCACTGTATGTTTGTCTTGGTGTGGTTTATAAGCGTATAACTTGAACCACCATCGTGTGTTTCAAACTCTAAAAAATGCCTATAGCCCCTTGTGAAGAACTTAGTAGCACCGCTAAAGGATGTAGCGAAAGTTGGTATATACCTTGTGCCACGTTCAATAATCAACATTTGGTCAGACCAATACATTCTGTCTAGTGTAGGCATGTGTGTCCACATATTGTATGGACCTGTAGGACTTCCATTGAGACCAAATCTAAATATCTTATTTGAGTCAACTGTCGTATTAGTGTGAAGAAGGTAAGGGGTGGAGGGGGTTAGTGTGTATATGCAATGAGTTGCGCTATTTCCGGGGCCGTAGAACATTTTTGTTCCGTCAGCATTCCAAAGCATACACCCTGCGTAGCTTGCAACAGAACTTCCGTCAACCAGTGCGGTTGTTGCATCAAACCTTACGAATGAAGCAGTTGATACATCAAAGCCAGTTGATAAGAGATATTGGTCAACCCCGTCTCCAGTAGAGCCAGAAACCTGCATTCTTGTGCCATCAGCACTAAAGCTAAAATTATATGGATTTGTTTCGTTAGACCCAACAGAAAAGCTAGAGTCGTATGAAATAGTAGTCAGGTCAAAAGCAGTAGACAGATGAAACTCTTTTACTGCATCACTACCACGACCCATTACAAATAGCTTTGTCCCATCATTATTAAATCGCATACACTCAGGGACAGACATATTAGAGGTAAAAGACGACTTAATAACTGGGCCATAGTTACTTGAACTTTCGTTATTCAAATAAATTCTATGATTCCAAGTTGCATTATCAAGTTCAAATGGCGCACCTAATATAAATTCATTTATTTGGTCGCCACTGTAATTCGATGTATAGTACCTAAGACCGTCATTGCTAAAGAGTCTGCATATACCACCAGTTTCCATATTATTATTATAGTCAGCCCCATCGATAACCCAAGTGTCTGTATCATCTACTGAAGACGCACTGGTGTCGTAGCTTGGTATAAAGGTGTAAGTAAATCTTTTGTGCGGACTAGACGGCGTTCCAAAAGTAACGGTAGTGGCCCCAGTTAAAGTTTCAGCATCAAAGTAATCAAAGCTACCACTTAAATCCAAAGTAACATTGCCAGTCCTTCCAACAGCCGTTCTTTTTGCGCTAATTGAACTTGCGAGGTTTCTTGCCCTACTCATATCCTACTCCGGCTTATCAGGCCACACCACATCGTCAAGTGATGAGTATGTTTTGGTTATGTCTCGCAGTGCCTGACGATAGGCTGTACGTTCTGCGGACATAGTAAGGTCAGACGATGCCCACCAATCTGTCTCAGCAATACGGCGGTTGCGTTCTTCGCGCAGTAGCTTTAATGGTTCTGCCGCATCTAACTGCGCCTTTGCTTTGGACACAGACTCCCAAGACACAGCCCAGTTGTCTGGGTTGCTGGAAAGTACAGCGTTGCCATCTAGGTCCGTGTCAATAACCCGCTTGTACATAGAGTTAAACTCTTGTTCATTTGTGGGTTCACCTTCAAGAACCCACTCACCGTAGGGGTCTACTGCTAAGATTGCTTCTGATACTGATGCCATGACTTAACCTAAAAATGTTGCGCCAAAATAATTATTGTTGTGTACGTCCGCATATGCTGTTCCAGAACTTCTGTGAACCATAAAATAATCATTTGCTTCCGCTGGATATACGACAGTAAAGGTTGGCCCATCATAAGTTGACCCTGTGCCGTTAAAGTTAACAATAACGGTGGCGGTTCCTGTTGAAACATCATTGTGCTGAAGATAGCCTTCAATCCTTCCGTTGGGATTTGCTAATATTCCAAAAGTAATAAGATACAACCCTGTCAAAGGAACGGTTAGTCTTCCAGTGCCATCTGTCCATGTTATAGCTGGAGAACCCTCATTAACTTTTGTGGCTGAATAAGACCCAGTTAAGCCCCCGTTAGTTGTCCAATTTGCGCCTGAATAAGTAAACATAAATGACGGGCGATTTGGCAACAAAACATTGCCTGTGCTATTAATTGTTAGCGCACTGTTCGAGTTTGTTGGGTCTTGGATTTCGGTGACTTTTAGTACGCTGGTCATCCGCCAATCTCCGTTAAAGTCATTGTTGAAATAGTTGTTGATGAATAAGCGTAATTCCCTTCTGAATACTGGTAATTTACAGTGCAATAATAACTATTAGAGTGTGGGACTCCTGCAAATAGTTTGTAACTTACTGCGCTAGATGTAGCTGGGGTATCTAAAATTGTAACTGAAGCACTATCCATATCGTAGGTGGTAGAGTTACCAGTAGTTTTATAGAAGTGAATTACCTCGCGCACCTGATTTGTATTGCTGGCGTTCGCATCACCAACAGAAAGAAGAGTATCTGTTCCACCTTGACTTCTATAAACTTTAAATCCACCGTGACCAAAAGCACTATAAGTTACATTAATCTGTACCAATACTTTACTACTGCTACTGCTTGGGGTAATGGATGTTGTTAATCCTGCAACTTCTGCATAAGAGGTAGAGTTTGTAACAAATCTAGAGGTGTATGTATTACTAACAACTTGTAAGGGATGACCCGGAATATACACCCCGTTGTTTGTGGTCTTCTCATTTATTGTATCTACATATAATGTTGACATGCCTTACCCTATTAAATATCCACTAAAATTTGCATGGACTACATCTGGATGCCATAAGTAACCAGTATATGCGCCAACAGAGATTTGGTCATTAACAGCTAAATTCATAATGTGTGTGAAATTAAGTGTGGTCCAACTATAAGCATTAGATGTCCAAGAATAAACTATCGTTTCAACTGTTGAAGAACCCGCTGGACGATGAAGAACCCACAAATGTCTATTTCCATTTGATTGAGAATAATTACGCCTACACTCTATTGAGAATTGATATATCCCAGCAACTGGCGCGGTTAATCTTCCATCACTTCCATACATCCCACCTTGGTTTACTTCCACCTCTGACCATGATGTAACCTCTCTTAGATTAGATAATGCCGCAATATCTCCGCCTGTATTCGGTGCGGTATCTGTAGTAAAGGGGCTGGAACTAGAAAATGTTGCCGCACCTCTCAAAGACATAATTGGTTTAGCTGGTTGAAAAAGACGACCACTACTGTCAATCGTCATGGAACTTGTGCCAGCCGCGTTTTTTATCTGGTCTACATTTAGTATAGAAGCCATCTGTGTCTCACAGTATTGTTAGATTACCGTTGACGGTAATCGCAGTTGATGTGTCTATGGTCAACGGACCAATCGCCAATGCATTCTTGGTTGATGTTATTGTAGTATCTTCGTCTACTGTTTGTCCATTTGTGCGAAACACAGCCGTGTCAACTGTGGTGTTTGTGGTCTGAAACTGCGGTGCAGTAATTTCACCTGCAAATGTACCGCCGCT
>CEOJ01013578.1_pt1 | contig 35147 bp, 35 predicted proteins | sample 530281 | NCBI WGS metagenome assembly CEOJ01 (sample SAMEA2619879, study PRJEB7988) | marine metagenome | isolation source: saline water (ENVO:00002010), including | reverse complement strand
ATTCCAATGGCAATTAGTCTAAAATCGAGACCTCCGAATGAAAAAACTGTTGCAACAATTGCTATGAGCATACCAACTGAAGCTAATGCATTTCCTGTTCGAGCAGTTTTAGGTGAGCTTAATCGTTTAATTCCAAGAATAAATAAGACCGCAGCGGCAACGTAGGCTAAATTAGTATAGTCCATAAATTATTTTCGCTTAAACATTTTTAACATTCTATCAGTGACCATAAAACCACCTACGCAATTGATCGTTGCAAAAATAACAGCAGCTAAACCCAGCCATGTTCCAATTTCACCATCAAGAGTAGTGGAAATAATTGCTCCTACTATAGCGATCCCTGATATTGCATTGGACCCTGACATCAGTGGGGTGTGTAAAGTTGGTGGTACTTTTGTTATGATCTCAAATCCAACAAAGATTGCTAAAATAAAAACGGTTATAATATTTATATCCATTTTGCTCCTTATGATTTCTCAATTGCTTGAAGTGTGGGTTGATGAGTTATTGTACCATCATGAGTAAAAATAGCTCCTGAAATTATTTCATCATCCAGGTCAATATTAAAATTTCCATCCTTACTCATGTGAGCAATTAATGTAGACACATTTTTAGCATAGAGCTGAGATGAATGCACCTGCATAGTTGAAGGAAGATTTAAGCTGCCATCTATGGTCACTCCATTTTTATTAACAACTTTACCTGGCTCAGTACTTTCGCAGTTTCCGCCATTTTCCGCAGCTAGATCTACGATTACAGAACCTTGCTTCATAGCATCAACCATTGAGTTTGGAATGAGAACAGGCGCGGGTTTTCCAGGAATAAGAGCTGTAGTGATAACAAGATCTGACTTAGCAATATGATCTTTCATAACTAGTTGTTGTTTTTGTTTGTAATCATCTGAAGTTTCTTTGGCGTATCCTCCTTCGCCAACGCCGTCATCATCATCGCTTTCAACTTCTACAAATTTTGCTCCTAAAGATTCTACTTGCTCCTTGACTTCAGGTCGAACATCAAACGCTTCAACCTGAGCTCCAAGCCTTTTTGCTGTTGCTATCGCTTGAAGACCGGCAACGCCAGCTCCTATAATTAAAACTTTTGCAGGTGGAATCGTTCCAGCGGCCGTCATTAATAATGGCATATAGACTGGCAAGTGCATGGCTCCAATCAGAACAGCTTTGTATCCTGCTACATTAGCTTGAGAGCTTAATGCGTCCATGCTTTGAGCTAAAGTGGTTCTAGGGATTAGGTGCATCGAAAAAGCGGAAATATTTTTTTGAGCCAAGCGTTTAACCTTATCAAGCTCAATGGTCGTTTGTATCAGAGAAATATAAACAGAATTAGATTTTAGCTGATCGATCTCATCTAAGCTTGGAGATCCAACCTTAATCACTGCATCAGCTTCCTTCAAAACACTAGCAGCATCTTGAATGATCTTAGCTCCAGAATTTTGATATTCTTCATCTGAAATAAAAGAAGGGGTACCAGTATTACTTTGAACGTGAACTTCAAACCCACCTTTAATGAGGTCTTTCACAGTTTGAGGAGTAGCGGCTACGCGATTTTCTCCCTCTTGTGCTTCTTTTAAAACTCCTATAATCATTATAATAACCTGATAATTAATTGATTTTGAGCATTAAATTTAAATAATTATTTCGATATATATCTTAATTTGATTGATCAATTTAAAATTTATTCTGAGCTTTTATTTTGAAAACATACCATTCAAAAAAATACATCATTCTTGCGTTAATCATACAAAGTTGCGCACCAACAATAAAAATTGTAGATCGTCACCCCAACAACCAAAAAAAATCTTCTGAGGTCTTCAGAAGCAAGTATCTTGGCGAAGCATTACAAAAACGCCTTGAATATTTTTCGAATGGACAAATCAAATCTGAAACAAATTTTCGGCAAGAAAAAAAACATGGAAAATATGTGTCATACTTCACCAACGGTTCAATCTCCACAGAAGGAGAATATAAAAACAATAAGAAAAATGGTAGATGGGTATGGTTAGGTAAATCTGGCAAACTTGATTCTATTTTCCATTATGAAGACGGTCGTCTAAATGGATCATATGAGATCTATAACAAGGGTAGGATTTCAATAAAACAAAACTATAAATCTGGTAAGCTCAATGGAAAAATCACAGAATTCTATGCAAATGGAAATATTAAGAATAAGGGCAGCTATCTCGATGACGCTCCAAACAATAAATGGGAATGGTTTAGCGAGAAGAAACAAATTACAAGACTGATTCATTTTAAAGATGGAATTAAAAACGGTGATTTTAAAGTTTGGAGCGGGGATACGCTCATATTATCTGGCTCATACTTGTCAGACAAGCGTGATGGTACGTGGAAATGGTATAGGTCAAAAAAACAATTAGATTCCTTGGTCACTTACTCCAACGGTCAACTTGATGGGGACTATAAAAAATGGAATAAGGAAGGAGCTTTAAAAATTTCTGGTGGCTTTACAAATGACAGCCGTGATGGAGAATGGAGGTGGTTTTCTAAGTCCGAGGATGTTGACTCCACCAAGACATACGCCCTTGGCGTTCTAGATGGAGCAATGCACATTTATTATAAGAATGGCCAATTAAAGAAAAAACAGTACTTCATATCAGGATTACTCGAAGGGGAAACGGCGTCTTACTATATATCAGGCCAACTACAATCGAAGACCCAATTTAAACTAAATGAAAAGACGGGACCTTTCGAGCTTTGGACCTCAGCCGGACAACTTGAAGAGAGGGGTACGTACTTAAAAAATGAGTACCATGGTCCCATTCAAAGAAATTTTTCAACTGGACAATTGGCGTCTGCAGCAACATACAGCAGGGGAGTGTTGGACGGCATTTCTCAAATTTTTACCCCTTCTGGGTCAATGGTGAAGGAAATTTTTTACAAAATGGGTACTGAAATAGCTAGAATTGAATACCATGACAATGGAAGGTTTAAAAAAGTGATAGCTTTGGATGATAAGCTTAAAGTCTATGAAAGAGAATGGAATGCGGATGGCTTTGAAAATACTCGACAAATTTACATCACTGGAACCAGAACCAAGGCCGATTATTATTTGACCGGTCAGCTAAAATATGAATGCATATACAAAGGCGACAACAAGCATGGGATGGAGTGGTGGTTTGATGAACAGCGTAATCCTGTAAAAATCAACATTTACAACAATGGAGTTCAGTTGGTTTCTCATGATCTCCTTTACGATAGTGATGAATAGAAAGTTTTTTGTAATTTAATTATCTTATGGATCGCCATATTACATGGATAGTTATTGGTGCATGTTTAGCGTGCCTTGCAGTTGTTTTAGGTGCGTTTGCAGCGCATGGTCTAAAGTCTAAAATCTCCACAGAGGATTTAGCGATCTTTGAAACCGGCGTTCGCTATCAGATGTACCATTCGTTGGGATTGATCCTTCTCGGTCTCATTGGTTTTCAAACTGCCCAAGATATTGTACTTTTTCCTGCAATAATGTTCATAATCGGCATAATAATATTTTCAGGAACGCTCTATCTTATACCCCTTACAGGTTTACGTTGGCTTGGCGCTATTACTCCAATTGGTGGCACTGCCTTTATTTTAGGATGGTCTTTTTTAATATATAATTTGATCAAATTACAGTAATGAATGACTCACGGCGAGTGCTAGGCATTTTTGATGCTACCTCAATGGTGACTGGCAACATGATAGGATCCGGAATATTTCTATTGGTGGGTTATGCCGCTGAACCTGTTTCTAGTGGAACCTCTTTGGTTTTTGCATGGATTGCAGGTGGATTAATGGCATTAATGGGCGCTTTCTGTATTGCAGAGCTTTCAACACGATTTCCTCAAACAGGTGGTGATTTTATTTATTTGCACAAAGTATATGGATCTTTTCCTTCTTTTTTATATGGATGGATGAGCTTAGTAATTTTTCAAACAGGCACTACAGCAGTGCTGGCTCTATTTTCGGCAAAATACATCCTTCAATTCATTCCAATCCTTGAATTTTTAGGTGTTGCCGGTTTAGCCTCAATTTTACTTATTATCCTAACCATCATTCATTGTTTGAGGGTTCAAATTGGTTCTCGCTTCCAATCGATATTAACCACATTAAAGGTCTTAGGAATTTCTTTAATGATTGGTATTCTATTGTTTTCACAGCCTCAAATTCCCAAAGAGACAATCTTAAATAGCTCTTCATCATCTAATCCTTACATAGGTTTTTCTCGCGCTTTAACACCAATCTTTTTTGCTTATACTGGATGGAATTGCGCTGGGTATATAGCGGGTGAAATATCAAATCCACGAAAAACTTTACCAATGGCATTGATCGGGGGTACTTTGTTGACAGTAGTAATCTATGCTTTTGTTAACATATCTTTTCTTAAGTCCTTAGGTCTTGGAAATATGCAGGGCCAGGACATGGTGCCATTGCTTGCGTTGAACGCCGTTGGAGCCAGTCAATGGTCTGGCCTCTTGTCGCTATTAATACTTATCAGCGTTACCAGCTCTCTCTCTATTCACATTCAAACCGCAGCTACGAGAGTAATTCAAGCCATGGGACAGCAGGGCGTTTTTTTTAAATTTATTGGCAAGACCAACTCTAGATTTAGGACTCCCGTGAACGCTTTAGCGGTTCAAGCGATTTGGACGATTGGACTTCTATTTCTACTGGATATTGAGAATTTAGTCGATTCTACCACAGTGGTAATGATATTGTTTTCTGCATTGTCCATTTCAACTCTACTAAAAGTTGACAGGTTAAATGAAGAATCAGATAATTTCGTTATACCATTTTACCCGATAATCCCATTAGTGTACATTCTTAGCGCAATTTTCATTTCTTGGGGCGTCATTCAATATCATCTAAGTCAGGGAAGTTTTCTACCTTTTTGGGGAATTTTCTTTCTCATTGCTGGCGCTGGAATTTATCATTTCTGGAAAAAATACAACTAGCAATGTCACTACTTAAAAAAGCATCAAAAGATAATGGAGAAAACCTTTTGTCATGGGCAAAAGCAAGAATGCCTATTCTTGGTAAAATTTCACAGAGATTCATTAAAGAAAAACCCCTCAAAGGTGTAAAGATAGGCGTTGCCCTGCACCTTGAAAAGAAAACCGGAATTCTATTGCAAACTCTCCATGATGGAGGTGCAGAAATATCCGCGTCATCTTGCAATCCTTTGACCACTGATAATGATGTCGCAAGTGCGCTAAAAGGCAAAATGGAAATTTATGGTTGGGCTGGGCAAACGGATGAGGAATACTATGGGGCTCTTAATAGTGTAATGTCTTCAAACCCCCAAGTGATTATTGATGACGGATGTGATCTTATTCTCCTTTCGCACGCAAAATATTCTCAAAATCTTAGCAATATTTTAGGTGCTTGCGAGGAAACTACTACGGGAATTGTAAGATTAGAGGCTATGCAGAGTGATGGTAAGTTGAAATTTCCCGTCATGGCTGTAAATAATGCGCATTCTAAATATCTTTTTGATAATAGATATGGTACAGGCCAGAGCGTCATTGAAGGTATTGTATCTGCAACAAACACTCTCATTGCGGGTAAAAATATTGTCATTGCAGGGTACGGCTGGTGTGGAAAAGGATTGGCTGACAGGTTAAAGGGTTTAGGTGCAAAAGTTTTTGTTGTGGAGACCACTACATCGTTTTCGAGCGGACCCTCTGGGCTACATAGAGCCCTAGAGGCTTTGTATGATGGATGCGCTGTGGGCTCTATGAATGACTTTGTTTCTGAGGGCGATATCTTTATTACCGCAACGGGCAACAAACATGTTATCACTGAAAAGCATTTTCTTAAAATGAAAAATGGAGCCATTCTAGCTAACGCTGGACACTTTAACCATGAAATTGATTTAGATGCACTGCAATCTTTAACGAAATCAGAAAAAACAATTTTACCTAACCTAAAAAGATTCGATTTAGAAAATAATAAGCATGTAATAATGCTTTCTGATGGTAGACTGGTTAATCTTTCGCAGCCAACTGGTCAAGGCCATCCAATTGAAATCATGGATGCTAGTTTTGGTATTCAGGCTTTGTGCGTAGAATATCTTGTTAGACAATCAAAAAATCTAGAATCCCGTATTCATGATGTACCAAATCAAATAGATAACGAAGTTGCCAAAATTGCTCTCGAATCGCATGGCATTAAACTCGAAGAGTTAACCAAAGAGCAAATAAGCTATATAAACAGCTGGCAAGAAGGGACCTAATGAAGCTAAAAATAAAACCATTTACTGATCATGTTAAGTTAATGTATCAAAACCATGGGCATTTTCACGATGGGGATGCTGGATTAGATGTATATATTGTTGAACAGCAAACTATAGCAGCGGGTGAGACTGCGCTAATTCACTTACAATTAGCGTGCGAGCCCAATGATAATCAGCCCTATTTGTTAATGCCCAGATCCAGTATAGCCAAAACACCATTGAGGCTTTGCAATTCTATTGGCCTAATTGACGGCGGTTATAGAGGTGAAATAATGGCCGCGGTTGATAATATCAAAAAAGAGGATTACACCGTTGAACCAAAACAAAGATTGTTTCAATTAGTTGCAATGAATGGATCTCCTATATCATTTGAAATTGTTGATGAATTATCCGAAACATCACGAGGTAAGGGTGGCTTTGGAAGCACTGGAAAATAATTTTTAGCACTCAATACTCGAGAGTGCTAAAAAACATTGAAAATTGAATAATTTTTACGCTAATTTCAGCGCTGAATTTTTTTAAAATTAATAATTAAACAGGAGATTTAACATGGCGCTAAAAGTAAAACCTTTAGCTGATCGCGTAGTGGTTGAACCTGCTCCAGCTGAAGAAGTGTCCTCTGGGGGTATAATACTTCCAGATACTGCCCAAGAAAAACCTCAACAAGGCACTGTTGCTGCAACCGGACCTGGAAAGGTTTCTGATTCTGGTACAGCGGTAGCAATGGAAGTAAAAAAGGGAGACAAGGTCCTTTATGGTAAGTATAGCGGTACTGAGTTTTCATATGAAGGTAAAGATTATTTAATCATGCGCGAGAGTGATATTCTCGCGGTATTGTAAGGAGTAAAATTAAAATGGCTAAAGAAATTTCATACGATCTTGAAGCTAGAAATGCCTTAAAAGCTGGAGTTGATAAGCTTGCTGACGCTGTTAAGGTTACCCTGGGGCCAAAAGGTCGCAATGTAGTTATCGAAAAGAAATTTGGTGCACCTACCGTAACTAAAGATGGTGTTACTGTTGCCAAGGAAGTTGAGCTTGAAAATAAGCTTGAAGACGTTGGCGCTCAAATGGTTAAGGAAGTAGCTTCTAAAACCTCAGATGTTGCTGGAGATGGAACGACAACAGCAACAGTCCTAGCACAGTCACTCGTTGCTGAAGGATTAAAAAACGTTACTGCAGGAGCCAACCCAATGTCCATCAAAAGAGGTATTGATGCCGCAGCTACGGCTGTTGTTGATGCCTTACAAGCTCAAAGCAAAGATCTTCCTGATTCAAAGCAAATTGCTAATGTTGGTAAAATTTCGGCCAACAACGATGAAGAAATTGGTGAAAAGATTGCTGAAGCTATGGAAAAAGTAGGAAAAGATGGTGTTATTACAGTCGAAGAATCAAAGACCGCTGAAACTTTTCTTGAAACAGTAGAAGGTATGCAATTTGACAGGGGATATCTATCGCCTTATTTTGTTACCAACTCTGATAATATGGAAGCAGAAATGGATGATGCTTATATTTTGATTTACGATAAAAAAATATCGAATATGAAGGATCTATTGCCTCTTCTTGAAAAAGTTGTCCAAACTGGTAAGCCGGTAACAATTATTGCTGAAGATGTTGAAGGCGAAGCCTTAGCAACATTAGTGGTAAATAAATTGCGTGGAACATTCAAAGTATTAGCTGTTAAGGCTCCTGGATTTGGTGATAGACGCAAGGCAATGCTTGAAGATATCGCTGTTCTCACAGGTGGAACTGTTATCTCCGAAGATGCGGGTTACAAACTGGAGAATGCAACGTTAGATTATCTTGGTACATGCAAAAGGGTTGTTTCTGATAAAGATAACACTACTATTGTTGGTGGAAACGGCGCTGGAGATGCTATCAAAGCAAGAATCAATGAAATCAAGGTTCAAATTGAAAAAACTACCTCTGATTATGACAGAGAAAAGCTGCAAGAGCGCTTAGCAAAGCTTTCCGGTGGTGTTGCTGTAATTAACGTTGGCGCTGCTACAGAAGTTGAAATGAAGGAAAAGAAAGCCCGCGTTGAAGATGCTTTACATGCAACCAGAGCAGCTGTTGAAGAGGGTATTATACCTGGTGGTGGTGTTGCGCTACTTCGTACAGCTCCTGCTTTAGATAAGGTTAAAGTTGACGAAGAAGAAGCCGTTGGAGTTGATATTATGCGAAGAGCATTAGATGCTCCATTGAGGCAAATTTGTTCAAATGCTGGCGTTGAGCCTTCAATTGTCGCCCAGGCAGTAAGAGACGGTAAAGACGACTTCGGATACGATGCCAGAACGGGTGAATATGTCAATATGTTCAAAGCCGGAATCATTGATCCAACTAAAGTAGCGCGCGTAGCTGTTCAAAATGCTACTTCGATTGCTGGAATGATTCTTACTACTGAAGCCGCTGTTACTGAGATCCCTGAAAAGGAAGCACCTGCTATGCCTCCAATGGATCCAGGTATGGGTGGAATGGGCGGAATGATGTAAAACGAGTTTTATTAAACTCTATTTAAAAAACCCTCTCTTTTTAGAGAGGGTTTTTTTATATCTATCTTGATTGACGAAGAGTTGAGCTTGTAAATTGAATACATAATGGGCACAATTAGATTAAAAAATATGCAGTTTTTTGCCTATCATGGAGTGTTTGAGTCTGAAAAAAAACTTGGAGCACCCTTTGAAGTGGATATTGAATTAAAACTTTCATTTGATAAAGCCGCGCAATCTGACAATTTGAACTCAACCATTGATTATGATGCAGTTTACAAGATCGTAGCCTCAATAATTTCTGAAAATAAATTTAATTTAATTGAAAAATTAGCATCTACTATAGGTGATGCTATTGTTACTACGTTTAACACCGAGAGCGTTGTTGTTAGAGTCCGCAAACCTCAAGCGCAGATGAGCGGTCCGCTAGATACGGTTGAAGTTGAATTGAAAGTTGAGCGATAAACTTTGAATCAAATTGTATATTTAGGACTGGGAGCTAACATTGGAGATAGAGAATCCAGTCTTTTCACAGCTATTGCAGCTCTTGACGTGCGAGATGAAATCACTGTAAATCGAACGGCATCGATTTATGAGACAGATCCATTGTATAAGATTGACCAACCTAAGTTTCTCAATTCAGTTGTTGAGCTTGAGGTTTCGATACAGCCTGAGGAAATGCTTCAGTTGTGCAGAGGAGTAGAAATGATGCTTGGTCGTCCAGTCAAAAGAGATAAAAATGAACCAAGGTTAATCGATATTGACATATTAGCGTATGAAACAATTTCAGTCGACTTTCCCGATTTAAAGATTCCCCACCCTGAACTTTTTTCTCGTAAGTTTGTTCTAGTTCCATGGGCTGAAATTGCCCCTAATTTTTTGGTTCAAGACTATGGAAAAACTGTTTCTGAGCTTTTAGCCATTTGTCCTGATGTTTCAAATGTTCAAAAATATAATTTGGAAAAATCTGCATGAAAAATTTGTATTATGTTGCCATTGAAGGTACTATCGGTGTAGGAAAAACTAGTTTGGCAAATCTTCTCTCTGAGAGGCTCAAGGCCAAGCTAATCCTTGAAGCTTTTGAGGATAATCCCTTTCTTTCAGATTTTTATGAGGATCCTGAAAGTAACGCCTTCCAAACACAGCTTTGGTTCCTTCTTCAGAGATATCAGCAGCAACAAGATTTACGACAGGTAGATATGTTTCAACACCTTGTTGTTACAGATTATATGTTTGTTAAGGATCGACTCTTCGCATCTTTAAACTTAAATGAAAAAGAAATGTTGCTTTATGATAGTGTTGCCAATATGATGGAAAGAAATATCATTCATCCAGATCTTGTCATCTTTCTTCAAGCAGATACAAACACACTGATGGAAAATATAAAAAAGAGAGGTCGTGATTTTGAGAAGAATATGTCTGAGGAATACATTGATGCGTTAAATCAGGTTTATAATGAATACTTTTTCCGGTATCAAGACACTCCATTGATCATAATTAACACAAATAATATAGATTTTGTAGAAAACCCTGGCGATCTAGAAGAAATGATTAGTTACATTCGACAACCCGTAGCCGGCACTAAATTTTTTAATCCCTCTTCAGGACTGCAAGGTGATTAAAGCAATTTTACTTGGCATAGGATTCTATTTTGCTTTTTCTCTAATGAAATCACTCTTGTTTTTTAAAAATTCTGGCGCCACTAATAAAAAAAATAAGCCCTATAAAAATCTTGATATTAAAGATGCTGATTTCGAGGATATAGATAGTGATTAACTATCATAAAATTCTGACTGGTAATTCAAAGTATTACGATATCGGACTGCTTGTTTTACGCTTTCTGCCTTCTTACTATATGATTGTTAATCATGGTTGGAAAAAAATTACTAATCCTGAAAAATGGGAAAGATACGGAACCTTTTTCACAAAATATTTTGGGGACTTCCTTGATTTTTTAAATGTACCCCTAGGATTTATGGCAGCTTTCTCCGAATCTGTTTGCTCGGTTTTAATCATTCTCGGAATACTAACTCATCCGTGTGCAATATTGCTATCTTTTACCATGTTGGTAGCAGCTATGCATCACATCACGGGCACAGGTAGCCCAGAAAGCGCATGGATATATTTTTCAATATATTTTTCAATAACACTTTTAGGTCCTGGAAAGTACAGTTTAGATCACCTATTTTTTTTAAAGCAAAATTCAAAACTAGGATAATATGAAAAAAATACTACTATACATTTTAATTGTTTGTACGTCCGCAAATGTAAATGCTCAATTTAAAAAAGGCTTTGGTTTCACTACTGGATCATGGGGGTCAGGCTTTCACTTCATGGGAGACTGGGAGCTACGCGAAACTCTTTTTTCTGGTTTTGAGATTAGATTTTTAGATGTTAAGAACGATGGTGAAATTCCCGTTACAAATTATTATACCGGTCAAACATATAACATAGGAGACGATGCTCTTATAATGTTTCCTGCATTTGCAAAAATTCGGTATTTACCCTTTGAGGGGAAGATAGCAAATAATTTTTCACCATTTGTTGAGTTAAAAGTTGGTGTTAACTATGCAATTGATGGAAATGGTAATGCCAGAACATTTAGAGGTAGGTGGAGGAACTCTACTGGATATACATCTTTAGGGGGGCAAGTTGTTGCTGGGGTCAACTTTCCTCAAATAAACGGAACGTCCATTATTACTTCTTTTGGTTATGAAACTTTGCCTATGACCCAAAAAATCGATGGTAGAAATAACTATGATGGCATCACAATGAGTATTTCATATATTTTTAGAAATAATAATTAAAAAAATGAATGAACACTTTTTTCATGTTCAGCCAGAAGCAATCGCTCAAAAAAAATTTTCTCTATCCAAAGAGGAAGGTCTGCATTTTTTAAAATCACTTCGAGGTGAAATTGGCGAACAAATTTGGCTCTTAGATGCTAAAGGCATAGCCTATTTGGCTTTGGTTAAAGATACAAGTAATGGGGTTGTAAGTGGAGAAATTACTAAAACATTTCCAAATTATGGTGAATCACCAAATGACATTCATTTAATACTGGGATTGATTAAAGGAAGGCGAATGGATGTTGCAATTGAAAAAGCTGTCGAATTCGGCGTTAAATCCATTCAGCCAATTATTTTTGAACGATGTATAAAAAAAAAATTAAACCTTAATAGGTTGAATAAGGTTGTTATCGCTGCAGCAAAGCAATCCGGAAGAAGTTATTTCCCTAATCTATCAGAACCTCTGAGTTTTTTAGAATGGACCAGGAGGCGTTTTGAAGGTACGACCTTGGTTTGTCATTATTCTTCAGATTCATACATTCACGATTTGGAATTCCAAGATCTTCGTTCGGTAAATGTTATCATTGGTCCAGAAGGCGATTTTTCTCCAAAAGAACTCACAGTCTTTCAAGAGCTAAAAATTCCAAATGTCAAGCTGTCACCCAGAAGACTGCGAAGTGAATCTGCATGCTCAGCAGCGCTCAATCAAATCAATCAAGCTTATCAAATCCAAAATGGATAGCTGCCTTTTTTGCAAAATAATAGCAGGCGATATTCCTTCTAAAACAATTTATGAGAATGATTATGTTATGGCCTTTGATGATATTGAACCTCAGGCCCCTGTTCATGTTTTGATCATTCCCAAAAAACATATAAGCACTATTAATGACCTTGATGATTCTGACAAAAATTTATGTGGTGAGTTGTTCTTAGCGGCTCAAAAAATCGCTGAAATAAAAAATATTGAAACTAGCGGTTTTAGATGCATTATGAATACTAACAGCGATGGAGGTCAAACTGTTTTTCATATACATATGCATGTCTTAGGTGGAAGAAAATTAAATTGGCCGCCTGGATAGTTTTTTATAGCAAATTTAACTTTTAACATGATGGTTAATAATTAGATAATTAATAGATTTAGGCGCATCTTATACCTCGGAAATGTATATATCAGAATTAAATCTACATGGCTTTAAATCTTTTGCTAAAAAAGAAAAGATAAAATTTGGCGAAGGTGTAACTGTGATCGTTGGTCCCAATGGTTGCGGAAAAACTAATATTGTTGATGCAATACGCTGGGTACTTGGAGAGCAGAAATACTCTGTACTCCGTTCAGGTAAAATGGGTGATGTGATCTTTAATGGAGCCGATGGTCTTAAACCTCTGTCGGTTTGTGAAGCTTATTTAACAGTTCACAACAATCGAGGAAAACTTCCAATTGAATATAATGATATCGAAATAGGTAGAAGGGTTTATCGCGATGGAGAATCTGAGTACTATATAAATAAAACTCCATGCAGACTCAAAGATATTCATGATCTTTTCGTTGACACAGGCATGGGGTCTGATGCCTATTCAGTCATTGAGCTCAAAATGATTGAGCAAATTTTATCCGAGACTGCAGACGATAGAAAACGTATGTTTGAAGAAGCAGCGGGCATCAATAAGTACAAACAGCAAAGACATTCGGCGCTTCGAAAATTCGATGCGGTTCAAAGAGATCTTGATAGGGTAAATGATATTGTTCAAGAAGTTGAACAAAAAGTTCATAATTTGAACTTGCAGCTTAAGCGCTTTAAAAGACATGAAAAACTTTCTTCTAATCTTTTCGAAAGTGAACTTGCATTGGCTTACATCAAAGTTCATGATTGTGAATCAGAGCTCGCACCATTAAGGAAGAGCGTATCAGAGTCAAAGATCCTTAAAGATGAAAAAAAATCTGACACTTCACTTTTAGAAAAAGAACTCGAAGAAATAAAAAAAACTTACCTAGCACAGCAAGAAGAGTTAAAGGAAAAGCAGTTTAGCGTTGAGGATTTAGAAAAAAACAGAGAATTATCCCAAAGTAACATTTTAATATGGAACGAACAGCTAAAATCATCTGAGATGAATGTTGTTAGGCTTTCTAACGAACTTGATAGCTCAAAACAAAAAAGATCAATAATCAAAGATCAAATAGCTGAATATAAGAGCGATAGCAAAGCGCTAGAGCCGCAAATCAAGAAGCAGCGATCAGCGTATGAAAAAAAGCATAGCAGTTTTGAAGAGATTGAAAGGGAATATTCTCAAATCCAAGAAAGAATGAAATTAATTCAAGCTCAAAGATGGGAAGCTCAAGAAAAAATTATTGAAGATAGATCAGTACTTGATAAATCAATTTCTTTAATTGAAGAAAAAACAACCGTGTCTAAGCATCTTGACTCCAAGATTATTCATCTTGATACAGAAAAATCACAATATGCAGAAGAGCAAATTGAAATTGATAAGGAACTGAATAAAAAATCTGAATCAGTCACTAAGATAAGCGCGGAATTAGAATCTCTTAGGAATGAGCTTGATAAAAATGAAAGCCTGTCATCATCGCTGGAGATTGAAAAAAATGCTCAAAGGTCTGAGTTGAACTCATTGCTTTCAAAGCTCACTTTTTTTAAAGAGCTCATAGAGCAAAAAGAGGGATACCCAGATGGCGCTAAAACAATTCTTGATAATCATAAACAGTACGATGGGTTAATTGGTGCCGTAGGTGATTTATTTCAAATCGATGATAAGTTTGAATCTGCTTTTCAAAGTGCGATCGGGAGCTTTGCTCAATGTTTGATCTCAAAGGACAAAAAATCAGCTATCAAGATTCTTAATGCTGCTCGATCTCAAAAGTTAGGTGATTTTTCTATTCTGCCACTTAAAGAGTTTGTATCGGTTAAAGTAGACTTACCTTCAGTTCCAAAGATAGATGGAGTTCTAGGTCCTGCAATTGATTTTTGCTCTCTTCCCAAATCGGCCAAAGGGCTTGATGAAGGACTTATTGGAAAGCTGTTAATCGTTGAAGATATAAATAAAATCGATGTTTCTCACCTAATAAAAGAATGGGATATCGTTGATCTGAATGGAGCATTCTTTGGAAAAAGTTCATTAATAAAGTTTAGAAATAAACCTAAAAAAACTAGCGTTATCGGTAGAAAAAAGAAGGTCTTAAAAATTGAAAAGGATATAAAGCTCCTTGAGAAGTCAATTTCAACTAATGATAAGGAATTTAAATCTCTTAGCAAAAAAACATCGATTCTTATGGAAAAAGTAAAGAGCCAGGAAGAATTGTTAGTTCAAGAAAACAAACTATTAGCTGAGTTACAGTCAGATCAAATTAAAAATCACTACAAACAATCGCAAAACCTCACTGCAATAAGTGAAGTAAAAAAAGAAAAAAATATTGTATCCAAAGACCTCGCGGCTCTAAAAGAAAGAGTAGATGATATCAAACCTACGTTAACAAATAGTGAGCGTTTGATAAATGAATATAAAATTGAGCTTGATAAAATTTCTCATATCTTTTCATCTGTTCAGTTAAAAAGAGACACGCATCAACAAAAAGCCCAAGAATATAAAATTGATCTTCTAAATATGGAGAATAGACAAAAAAGCTTAGCAATGCAAATTGAAAGTTCTAAGAAATCCTTTAGTGAGCATGAAAAAAGGGATGCTGAGATCCAAAAAGAAACGACTGAGCTTCTTCATTTAAAGAAATCGTTGAGTGTAAAAATTGCCGAACAAGAAAGTTCGTTAACTAAGATAAGCGGTGATATAGCTAAAGAAAAATCTGTTTTAGACCTTAAACAAAAAGCAGCAACTGCAACTTTTGAATCAATGCAAAACATTCAAGAAAAGATTAATTCAGAACAGCAAATGAAAGAGACTTTACTTGAGCAGCAAAAACTAAATGAATTAAGAATTGTTGAATTAGATCAGACCATTAATAATATCAAAGAAAGAATGATGGAAAAATATAATTCAATGATTCCTAGCGAGATGAAGGTAGATAGTGATTCAGAAGAACTTGAGGACGAAATTGAAAAAATTAAAAGAGGTATTGAAAATATTGGACCCTTAAATATGGCAGCTCAAGAAGAGTTCGAAGATGAGCAGAATCGTCTTCAGAACCTACTTGATCAAAGGGTAGACATTTTAAAGTCTGAAGAAAATCTGAAAGAAACGATTGAGAAAATTGATGTTGTTGCCAGGGAAAAGTTCGAATCTACTTTTGAAAAAATTAATGAAAACTTCTCAAAATTATTTGGAATGTTCTTTGAAGGTGGAACTGCATCACTTAGTCTTTCAGGCAGCGAAGATCCGCTTGAGGCTCAGATAGTAATACATGCACAGCCTCCAGGAAAAAAGAATCAAAACCTCAGAATGCTCTCAGCGGGTGAAAAATCATTAACCGCAATTGCATTGTTATTTGCCATATATCAGTATAAACCAAGCCCATATTGCGTCTTGGATGAGGTTGATGCACCACTTGACGATGTAAATATTCAAAAATTTAAGAAAGTTTTAAATCAGTTTGCCCAGGAGACCCAATTTATTGTTGTTACCCATAACAAGCTGACTATGGAAGCGGCTGACTACCTCTACGGTGTCACTATGGAAAAGAAAGGTGTATCAAAATTAGTGTCGGTAAAGTTTAAGGGTGAAGCCTAGAGTTAATCCATTTCTTTTCTGTATCGCTCAGTATTGCATTGAGCAGGAACCCATGTATTCGAAGTGCTAGCGCTCTCACAGGCTCTTTTATTGTCATCGCCCGTAATGTTAAAATTTTCATCTTCGCAATAAGCTTCTTCTTGAAAATTCACTCTAAAAGATAGCTGATTTGCTGCCATTTCAAAAGGAGCGCAACTATTTTTGATGCAAATTGTTTCTCCAATCTCAGTCCAAGAGAAAGTTTCGGTTCTTGCATCAGGGCCAGTTGTTGTTTCGGTACCGGTCCCATCATTTTTGAATTCTAATGTCAAAGTAAACCCCTTAGACTTCAGACCTCTGTATTCTTCATCATCTATTTCGCCTTCACATTTACCAGCAACAAGATATTTTCCCATTTCTATCAATTTCCATTTACCAGTAAACTGACTAGCTTCTTCGTTCTTTTTATCCTGACAGGAAAAAAGAAAAATTGTGATTAAAAATAATAATTTATTTCTGCGCATGATTAGTCCCTAATAATTATGTACAAAATTACAAACAATGAAGAGAAAATACTCTATTTTTGAATCGTAGTTTGATTCAATTAAGAGTTAAATTTTAATATGAAAACTTCTCTCATTCGAAATTTTTGTATCATTGCTCATATTGATCATGGAAAATCTACTCTTGCTGATCGCCTCCTTGAGGAGACACAAACCCTGTCAAAAAAAGAAATGAAATCTCAAGTGCTTGATAGTATGGATTTAGAGCGTGAAAGAGGAATCACAATTAAAAGCCATCCTATTCAAATGAAATATCAACATACAGATAATTATGAATATGTTTTTAATTTAATTGATACACCTGGCCACGTTGATTTTTCATACGAAGTATCGCGTTCCCTAGCTGCTTGTGAGGGTGCGTTGTTATTGGTTGATGCTGTCCAAGGAGTGGAGGCACAGACCGTAAGCAACACATATCTTGCAATTGAAAACGACTTAACTATAATTCCTGTCATAAATAAAGTAGATCTTCCTAGCGCAAGAGTTGATGTTGTTAAAGATCAACTGGTAGAACTAATCGGTTGCAACGATGATGAAATTGTTTCTGTCAGCGCTAAAACTGGTGAGGGTATCAAAAATATTTTTAATGCTATTATTGATCAAATTCCACCACCCGCTGATCAATCTGACAAACCATTGAGAGCAATGATATTTGATTCTGTTCATGATAATTACAAAGGCGCAATTCCCTATATTCGCATTTTTGATGGATCTATAAAACCTGGACAAAAAGCCAAATTTTTTGCTCATGATAAAGTTTATGACATAACTGAGGTTGGTCATTTCGTCTTAAAACAAATGCCAGCCAAAGAATTAAAATCAGGTGACGTTGGTTATTTTTTAGCAAGCATAAGAGATGTATCACACATCCTCCCAGGAGATACAATTACAAATCAAAGCAGTGAAAAACTAGAGCCTCTTCCAGGATTTAAAGAAATAAAACCTATGGTCTTTTCAGGTCTTTACCCTTCTGACGCTGATGATTATGACCAGCTTCGAATGGCTCTGGAAAAATTGAAATTGAATGACGCATCTCTTTTATTTGAACCAGAAACTAGTGAAGCGCTGGGTTTTGGTTTTAGATGCGGCTTTTTAGGTTTGTTACATATGGAAATAATTCAAGAAAGATTAGAGCGAGAATTTGATATTACCCTGGTTACTACCACTCCAAACGTAAGGTATAAGATTGAGGTTAAGAATGGAGAAATGATAGAGGTTGATACACCCTCAAAAATGCCTCCTTCAGGAGAAATTCAATCTATTTTAGAACCCTACGTTTCAGCTGAAATAATCACTCCTAAGGATTACATCGGCGGTATTATGACGCTATGTCAAAAAAAGAGAGGCGTTTATAAGAATACTAATTATTTAACCTCAGACAAAGCCCAACTGCATTACGAACTTCCTCTTGGTGAAATTATTTTTGATTTTTATGATAAGTTAAAATCTACGACAAAAGGATACGCCTCTTTAGACTATCATCTTAACAATTATGTAGCTGGAGATTTAAAAAAATTAGACATATTGATCAATCATGAACCAGTTGATGCGTTATCAATCATTACGCATACTGATGATGCTTACCACAGAGGAGTAGCTCTTTGTAGTAAGCTAAAAGAGCTCATCCCAAGGCAAATGTTTGATGTTCCCATTCAAGCTGCACTTGGAAACAAAGTTATTTCCCGCTCTACTGTGAAAGCAATTAAGAAGAACGTGACTGCTAAATGCTATGGTGGGGATATCACTCGCAAAAGAAAGTTGTGGGAAAAGCAAAAAGAGGGAAAGAAGCGGATGAAGTCTATTGGAAAAGTAGAAATTCCCCAAGAGGCGTTGCTAGCCGTCCTGCAAATTGATTCCGATTAGATCATGAAGTCTGAATCTTATTGGACTATTACAAACACCCCGTTATATAGTTTTATTTTTACATTACCACTGTTGCTCGTTTATGAGCTTGGTTTGTTTGCTATTTCATCTAATGACCTACCATTGCTTAGGAATGGTGCAGATGTATTAATGAGACAAATACTTGAGATGTTTGGTATTGTAGGAACCTACGGTTTTGGAGGAACATTCTTGGTTGGCTTTATAATTGCTTTCATCAGGCAAAAGAAAGAATTAGAAGCTTCGCAAATCAAAGGAGAATATTTATTAACTATGCTCTTTGAGAGTATTGGATGGGCTTTGATTTTAATGCTAGCTATGATTCGCGCACCTGAATACCTTATGGCAACAAAAGATGAGCGTCTTTTACAGCAGGTGGTATTAGCAGTAGGGGCAGGTATTTATGAAGAGTTTGTATTTAGGGTAATATTAATTACGGGTTTTGCTTCTGTCTTAGGATTAGTTTTTCAATGGGGTAAAATCGGAAAGAATACGGTTTCAATACTTTTAGCTTCAGCTATGTTCTCAGGTTTTCATTTTTTAGGACCTTTTGGAGAGCAGCCATCGTTAGATCTTTTTTTAGTTAGACTTTTTGCTGGAACATTTTTAGGGGCATTGTATATCCTCAGAGGTTTTGGTATAGCAGCGTATACTCACACCATTTATGATCTGATAGTTTTAATAAAATTTACCACTTCAAGCTAAGAAATTCTTTGAAACTAAATTAGATTCACACTGTATATTTTAGAAGAAATGAAGCAATTATTCCTTAATAGTTTATTTAGTTTTTTTGTAATTCTCAATGGGCAGGTATCGCCGTTCAAAAGTTACGATGTTGTTATTTATCCTGAATATTATTTTAGTGGTGTCATGGCTGAAATTGAAGGAGAAATTTTACCAGATAATCTTCCATTGGATTTGCAGTTTCTAGCACCCTCAAATACTGATAGTGTTTTTTATGTAGGCGGCAACTCAGAAAACCCTACGATTGAAACCCTTAAGGTTTTCAATAAGGGTTCAAAAAAATACATCAATAAAGAGTTAAATGAGTCTCGATTTAGAATATTTGTTTTTTATGGAATCGATAAAAAAGGTACAAATAGATCATCTGGATTTGAGTTTGAGGTAAACCATTCAATCGATGATGCTCATATTGTTGTGCAGCAGCCTCTGGTTGCTGAAAATTTTATTTTTTCTGATGATCCCTCAGAAAATTTTACTGATCAACATGGTATAAACTTTAAACGAATACATTTAAACAATTATAAAAAAAATTCAATAAAGACCGTAACATTTAGTTACGATAATCCCTCTCAAGATATCTCTATAAATTCTTTACAGAAAGACCTTTCAACTGCACCATCTCTATCACCTCAAGCAAGCAGCAAGCCCATTAGACATAAGTTACCGCTTTGGCAGCCGCTGGTTGTTCTTGGTGTAGTCTCTGTAGTTGTAAGTACAAGTTTTTATTTTAACTCAAAAAGGGAAGGCTCTGAGGATATTACAAAACCTTCAAAAGGTAAATTTTGCACTAAATGCGGAGAAAAAATTAAAAAAGACGATAAATTCTGCTCAAATTGCGGAGAAAGGCTCTAATGTATCCCGTTATTTACGATTTTGGTGAAATAAGTATTTTAGGTTTTTCATTTCATCCTGTTATCAATTCTTATGGCTTTATGCTCATGCTGGCGTTTTATGCCTGCTATTATTTTTTAAATAAAGATTTAAAGATGTTAGGACATAAGTCTTCACTAGCCGGTGATATCATTTTTGCAGCTGCAGTAGGTGGAATTGTAGGGTCTAGAATTTATTTTATTATTGAAAACTTTGATCAATTCCTGAAAGATCCATTTGGAATGATTTTTTCTGGAGGCGGTTTAGTATTTTTGGGTGGATTGATGGGAGGACTGTTGGCTGTTACCTATGTGATAAATAAAAATAAATTATCTTGGTTGACAGTAGCGGATCATGTCGCACCTCTTTTAATTTTGGGCTATGCCATTGGTCGTATAGGCTGTTTGCTGGTTGGTGATGATTATGGTTTACCTACACACTTGCCATGGGGTATTGAATTTCCAAATGGAATACCCCCGTCAACCTATAGCGTTTTTCAAACCCAATATCCCTGGGTTGACATCTCTAGCTTCAGTCCAGGAGTTTTAAAAGTTCACCCTACGCAAATATACGAAACGGTTATAGGCTTTAGTATTTTTTATTACTTATACAATAAGCGTAAAAACATAAAAGTACCCGGTACTCTCTTTTTCAGTTATCTAATTCTCGGAGGAGTAGAGCGTTTCTGTATTGAATTTTTAAGGATAAATCAAAAATACTTCATTGGATTATCAGGCGCCCAATTAATTTCATTAGCAATGCTGGCTATCGGATTATGGTTTATCTATAACCCTGTATCTCAAATGCATGAGAATGCCGCTGGTAAAAAATAAAATCCACTTTTTACTTCTTTCCTTATTTTTTCAAATTGGTTTTGCCCAAGACCTTTTTCAAGCTGATAAAATCACAATTAATAAATTGAATGGGGCGATAAATTTTTCACCATCACTGATTACAGTATCTAACAAGCAAATATTTCTCTTAGATAAGAAATCGCGAATTTTAGCAAAAATAAATAATGATAGTTTAAATACTGTTGGAGGTTTTGGCGGCTCAAGGTATGGTATGTTTGACCCGGTAGATTTAATTGCCGATCAACTCGATATTTTTGTTCTAGAACAAGGAACGAGTAAAATATCCAGGTTTGATTTCAATCTCAATTTAATTCAAACTTTCCCCTTATCAAGTTTAGAGCCCAAGTATCCCCCTTTTTTTAACATTGACTCAAAGAGAAATATTTTATTCTATTCACCAGAGGATGGTATATTGTTTAAGACGGAATCAATATCAAATAAATTTTTCAATTTTATTGATTTTAATCTTTTGACAGATTCTTATGATTGCCTTTTGGATATTGCAATAAGTAGGAACGATCAATGCGCAGTTATTTTTTCCTGCACCAATGAATTATTAATGTTTAATCGCAATGGAAGTCTAACTAGAAGATTCAAACTAAATATTAAGAACCCTTTCAAAGTCTCATGGTTTGATAACAACTGGGCTGTGTTTAATGATATGGGGCAATTAGAGTTTCAGAATGCTCAGATCCTAAATATTGACACTGAAGAAACTAACATAATTGACATAGCTCACGAAAATAATCTTCTCTACGTACTTACAGATTCTATAATAAAAATTATTGAAATACCTAAAATTTCATTCTAGGTCAATAGCGCTTTTGCTATTCCTCGTGCCCGCGGTAAAGGCGCAGTCTCCATCGATCAAGGACACTTTAGAGCTTTTTCAAATTGGACCTCTACTTAAATCAATGCCTTCTCTTGACAGTCTAAGAGCTACAAAAAACGACAGCGCAAAAATTGATTTGCCTCAAGCCATTAACGCTAAAAAAGAAGAATTTCCGATGAACGCATCGGGTTTTTTCTTTCGGGGAATGAGTTTGGGTCAGTATGGGAATAACTCACTCAACGGTGGATTGCGTCTTCAAATAGCTGGTAAAATATCAGATAATACACAAATAATGGGTGTAATAACTGATGAATCCTTACCAATTCAACCTGAGGGTTCAACAGCCGATCTTAATGAGCTTGATAGGGTATTTATTAACGTTTTAAATCCCCAGTTTTCTTTAAAAGCAGGTGATATAGAAACCGGTGAAAATAATAATAGTTTAAATCTATACAATAGAAAGATTATAGGTCTCGAAAGCGATATTCAGATAAATAAAGGATCAATTAAGTCTATTTTTGGACAAAGCAAAGGAACCTTTCATCGTTTAGAGATTAAAGGTCAGGATGGCAATCAGGGGCCGTATTATTTAAAAAGCAAAGAGGGTAGAGCTAACGTTGTAATTATTGCTGGCTCTGAGCGCGTATGGCTAAATGGCAAGGCCTTAAAAAGAGGAGATGATCTTGATTATATAATTGATTATTCAAGAGGTGAACTCATCTTTATGCCGAATAATCTTATTTTCTTTGATTCTGATATAGATATTGAGTATCAATACCAGGAATTAAATTATAGTTCAAATTATTTTGAGACTGGCATTAAAAAACAATCAACAACGAATTCTCAGTTTGAAATTAAATACGTAACGGAAAATCAAAATATCAATACTTCCTTTATTTCTGACGATCAAAAAAAAGCGTTCAAAACAACCGATCAAATTATGATAGAGGGTTCTTATTTGGATTCTTTAGGTGAATATATTCTTGTTGATAGTATTTTTCATTATTCACCAGGAAATGATTCAGATACTAAAAGATTTTCAGTTGTTTTTAGCCCTAGTCCCAGCGGTGAATACATTCGAAAAATTTCACCGCAAGAAAGAATTTACTATGATTATATTGGAAATGAGCCATTTGAAGGGACTAAATATTCTCCAGGACAAAGTATTGCCGCTCCAAAGGGTCATAGCGTTTTACAGGTGGATTCAAACTACAAATTTGGTGATAATTCATTTTTGAAAATAGAATCTATTTTTTCTCAAAACAGAACTAATCTTTATAAAAGATCGAACCCGTCAAAACATGGCTCTGCTGTAAACATACGATTCAATAAAGACAAAGTCACACTGGGCGATATTGACTTTACTTTTGACTTATCACACAAAATGAACTCTCAAAACTATCAATCACTTGGTAGGGATAGGCGGGTAGATTTCAATGAAACATGGGATTACGAAGTCAAAAATTCAAATAAATTATCCATTTCGAAATTTGGCACAAAAATCAAAACATCTTCAACAAATATTGATTTTGACTTGTACAATATGAATACGGACCTTGAAAAAAGATCAAGATTTCAAACATCGATAGATCATAAATCAAAATATATCAAAAATGGGTCCCTAACTATCAATAGAATCAAACACAAAAATTTTTTCAATCAAGTTTCCTCTCATATCGCATTCCTTAATCGAACAATCAATCCGTTTATTGGAATAAAACATGAAATGCGTGAAAAAGACTATAAATTTAATGACTTTACCTATGGCGTAAGCCTTTTGAGCAAAAATCAATTCATGTCCATAGGCTTTGGCGAAAGAATTGATTGGATATTTAATGTTGAAAATTCTGAATTAATTGAAGATAAAAATTTTAGATTTGTTCAGTTTGATTACAGATCGACCTCTTCTAGTTCATGGAATCGGGAGTTTATGTTTAGATCTAAAAATCCAAAGAGCGTTTCAAAAGATAGTTTATCCTTTGAATCCGCAAAAATTGCTGTCAACTATTTTAATTCAAAATCACCTTTAAGATTTGATTTCATTCTTAATGCACAAAGTTCAATTACTGAATTTCGCTCTCTCGTCTATGACTCTTTAGGTGCTGGCAGGGGTATTTTTAGGTACGATCCTATCCTGAATGAGTATATACGAGATGAAAATGGTGCTTTTGTTGCTAACAATATTCTTTTAGGTGGCCTTGAAAAAAGCTTTAATGCTACTAGTATTTCAAGAGCCATTATTAACTTTAAAAAAAGTAAGTATAAAAAACTACATCATATAAAATATAGATTGTCAATTAATGGTGATTACATTGGATCTGATAAAGATCCTGTGCGCTCAATCGTAAATCGATCGGCAAAAACTTTCAGATTCAAGCATCGAAATGAAATAATAATAGATAGGGCTAGAAGGTCGATTAGGAGCAGATTCTGGTTAGAGTCCAATATAAATTTTAACGGGATGGATTTGAGAGGGTGGACTGATAAAAGGTCGAAGACTTATGTTATGGAAAATCAGATACCTATAAAAAAAGATTATTACATTGTTTACGATTTAAATTTTCATTCCTTTTTGACAAAAACTAATAAAAATCTGCAATTCTCAAGAAATACAGAGGGTATTTATCATGAATTTGGCATCAAAAGATCTTTATCTAAAAAAATTCAATTAACGGTTAAGACTGTTTATTATCGAGACGAAACTCTTTTTGACATTACATCAAAAAGCGTAAACGCTTATGGCCTTAAAGCAGATGCGGTAAAATTTTTTGGAGACAACGGAAGAATTGACTGTTCTGTTGACTACTTCAGCGCAAATGGTTACCCTGGTATGCCGCCAGAGGCGCTAAAAGGTATTTCGATAAATGAAACATTGCGGGCATCCTTTGCAGCATCAGCGATGCTTGATCGTTCGATGTCAATAAATCTTTCTTTATCATTTATTAATGATGACAGATATAAAAACTTCCTGCAAATGAATGGTGAGTTACGTGCGTATTTTTAAGCTAATTGCAATGATCTTAATTGCTAATATTATTTGGGCGCAAAACTCAGTAGAAACACTAATGCATAATTTAGAATCAAGCGGAAGATGGGGCGACTATTATGTTCTTGACTCAAAAAGGAATTTCAATCTTGTAACGAGAGATTTAACAGTTGATTCTTTATATTTCATTGGAGATAAATCAATTCACGACGTAGCATTATCAAATCTTTTTGGTAATGTAAAAGGTTCACCTTCAAAAAATATTGCTATATCGAGATTTTTAGATATTGTGTATGCGAATAAATTTATTTCCAATTCCTCTTCAATTAATTTTGCCAAATACAATAAGCATCGCGTTGCTGCAGTTGTCAACGTTAAAAATGATTTTAAAAGTCATATTGGAGGGAATATCGGTTCCAACAGGGATGAGTCAGGAGATTGGAAAATAAATGGTCAACTAGATTTAAGATTAGAGAATCTTTTAAAAAACGCTTCAAGGGTTCAGTTAAAATGGCAACAACCCTCCCAAAGCTTTAGATATTTACATTTTGAAATTGGTTTGCCTGTTTTTCTTAATATGCCATTTGGAATGCAGGTCAACACCGTAAGCGAGTTTTTTGATAAAAACTATGTCAAGAGAATTTTGAAGGGGTACATGACAAAGGCAGGTGCTTATGGAAAATGGAGGATTGGTAGTAAAATTGAAAGAGTTAAAGACCTCAGTTCATCTGAAAAAAGCATTACTAAAGCTCTGTCCCTTGGAATAGATGGTGACAGAAGGAATGATCGCTGGATTCCTTTTTCAGGTCGTCACTGGGACTTTGAGTTTGATTTGGGCAGTTATAGAGATGATTCAGGTGAGAGCTTCGAGATTAACTCAAATGCTACAATGGGTTTTTATAAAAATATTTTTTCAGGCTCCGTTTATGTAAAAACTCATGGGGCAATTAATCGAATTCAAAAGCGCAGACTTACGCAATCTAAAAAAATACTATTTGGCGGTACGAATAATTTTAGAGGATACATTGAGAATCAATTTGCATCAGATTGGTTTATTATAAACACCCTTGAAAATATTTATTATAATCGAAACAGCGCGCAATTATTTATTTTCATTGATCATCTCATTGCGGATGACATCAAATTAAATCCAACCACTGGCTTCGGTATTCGTGTTTTTAATGGAAGTATATTCTATAATATTATCCTCGCTTTTCCTGAGTCAAATATTATGAATGGAAAGCTTCACTTAAAGTTTAGTACTAGTTTATAAAAAAAGTAAATTGAAGCTGTAAATATTTTTAAAAAATCAATGTTACGATATAGTATAGCACTCATTAGTTTCTTATTTTTTTGTTGTCAAGATACAAAGCCTCGAGCTCAAGGAGGTGATAACGAAATCGTTTTAATTGCATCTAAATCCGATAGACTTTTTTTAGAACAAACACTTTCTTCAATGATCAACGATACCCTTTTTACGCCACAACCTGAACCTTACTTTAAAATAGTTTGGATTGAGCCAGATAGATTTAATGATGTAAAAAGGTATGTGAATGTAGTTGTTGGGGCAATTGGGGACTATTCTTCAAGCAAAGGAACAAAACTACTAAAAAACATTTTGACTGAACAGCAATACACATCATCCATGTCTGGAAACAATCACCTTATTTTTTCAAAGGATGTATTTGCAAGAGATCAGAATTTCCTCATCATCAATGGTCCATCAAAAGAAAAGATTGTTGAGGCTTCCTACGATCAAGGGCCATGGCTCAAAAAACAGTTTGATGATTTATTTATTTTTAGACAAAGCTCTCATTTATTTGAAGAATCAACGTTGCAAGTAGACTTGCAAGCTAGTTTATCAGAAAGGTATGACTGGTCAATTAAGATCCCTTGGGGTTATTCTGTTATACGAGATAGTAGCGATCAACAGTTTTTTTGGATTGGTAAAGAATTGCCGTTTAGATGGTTGGCGGTTCAATGGGAGGATGGTTTATTATTCTCTGATTCTCTTTCTGCTTTCCAATTTTCAAAAAATATACCATTGAAATTTTTTCAAAATATTCAGTATACAGACTATAAATTGAAAATTGAACCTTCTGTTTTTAATGAATACGGCTCATGGAAGATATCAGGACTGTGGGAAAGCATTGAGGATGCACAAGGCGGACCATTTATATCGCATTTATTTTATGACCAATATCAGGATCGAACCTACTTTATTCATTCAATGATCTTTCACCCAGGTAAGGATAAATACTTACTTTTAAGACAAGTCGATATGATCGCAAGAACCTTTAAAACTAATAGGTCCTCCAATAAATGAAAACTGTGTTAATAACTGGATCTAATGGGCAATTGGGTGAAGCATGTAAATTGAATTTAAGATCAAAATTCAATCTTATTTTATCAGATAGAAAAATTCTAAATGAGCCCACTTTTATCGATATTACAAAGAAAGATTCTGTTAAAAATGCAATAGATTATCATCAACCTAATGTTGTACTTAATTTAGCAGCATACACAGATGTAGATGGATGTGAAAAATCAATTGAAACATCAGAAAATATCAACCTAAATGGATTAAAAAACATATGCAAATATTTTAATGGGCATATCATCCAAATTTCTACTGATTATGTCTTTGATGGTATGAGCGGCCCATACCATGAAGAAGATCGTACCAATCCACTCTCTGTCTATGGAAAACACAAACTTGCTGCAGAAGAGTTTTTAATAAATAATAGCTCCAATTACACAATCATTCGCACCAACGTTCTTTATGGTGATCTTAGGAGTGGCGCGAGTTTTTTATACTGGATAGTAAATTCCCTTTCCAATTCTAAAAAAATAAATATCGTTAATGACCAATGGAACAACCCCACCTCAACACACTCTTTGGTGAAGTTCATTTCATACATTATCGAAAATAGTATTTTTGGTTTATATCATTATGCTGATAAGGGTATAATGAACCGCTATGATTTTGCAATATTAATTGCAAAATCATTTGATTTAGACCAACAGCTCATTAAACCTATAACGAGTTCAGAATTGAACCAACTTGCCCCAAGACCAATGAAAAGCGGATTGTTGACTAAATTAATAGAACAACAGCTTGAAATTGAACCTCCTTCAGTTGAAAGTTGTCTTGAAAATATTAGAAAAAAGTTCATGCAATGAAGAGTATTATCATATCACCCACCTTTAATGAGAGCAAAAATATCGATACGCTTGTCAAAACTATTTTTGATAGAAATCCCAACATCCATCTATTGATAGTTGATGACAGTTCACCGGATGGCACCGGGGATATTGTCCGCTCTTTGCAGAGCGATTATCCAAATCTTTTTCTTGAAACGAGAAAAGTAAAAGATGGCTTAGGTAGGGCCTATTTATTTGGTTTTAAGTGGGCATTGGATAAAAAATATGATGTGATAGTTCAAATGGATGCTGATATGTCTCACCACCCTAAAGAAGTCCCAAAAATGATTAAATTATTGAAAGAGTATGATCTTGCTATTGGCAGTAGATATATAACGGGTGTTAGTGTAATTAATTGGCCATTGAAGCGACTTATTTTAAGCTACGGTGCAAATTTATATTCAAAAATTGTTACGGGAATGCCGATAAAAGACGCAACTGGCGGTTTTAAAGCGTGGAAAGCAAGTACGCTGAGATCAATTAACTTAGATCAGGTAAAATCATCAGGATATTCTTTTCAAATTGAAATGAATTTCCGTGCTTGGCATAAAGGCAAAAAACTTGTAGAGCACCCAATTATTTTTATAGATAGAACCGTTGGTGAATCAAAAATGAGTAAAGCCATTATGTTTGAAGCTGTTTGGATGGTATGGAGGCTTAGAATGTGGCGAATTTTTCGAATGAATAAATGAGCATACATTGAAAAAATCTCTTAAATTTATCAACTTCAACAAATGATGAAATGTCTTTTTATTATTTAGATTTTGAACAACCTTTAAAAGAAATTGATCTGAAAATTCTTGAGCTAGAATCTGATGTCAATGTAGATAGATCTTCAGACGAACTCACATCCTTGACCAGTCAACGAGATGAGCTTTTGAAAGATATTTATTCTAAATTAACTCGGTGGCAAAAGGTCCAATTAGCTAGGCATCCACAGCGTCCTTTATCATTGGATTATATACAAGAATTATCTCCAAATTTTTTTGAGCTTCACGGAGATCGCCATTTTGCTGATGATCCTGCAATAGTATGCGGTATTGGATCGATCGAAGATGAAAAAGTTGTCTTTGTCGCACAACAAAAAGGTAAAAATACGAAAGAAAACATTCATAGGAATTTTGGAATGATGAGACCCGAAGGTTATCGTAAAGCGTTGCGCATCATGAAACTTGCTGAAAAATTTCACCTTCCCATAGTTTCCTTGATTGATACTCCTGGGGCTTATCCAGGAATCGGTGCTGAAGAGCGAGGCCAGGGAGAAGCCATTGCTCGCAACCTTTTTGAGATGTCTAGTTTAAAAACTCCAATTATTGCAATTGTGATAGGGGAAGGAGCTAGCGGAGGAGCTTTGGGCATTGGAATTTGTGATAAAATGTTTATGCTTGAGAATACTTGGTACTCTGTTATTAGCCCTGAAGGGTGCGCGTCCATTTTATGGAGAGATGCGTCTAAAGCGCCTGAAGCAGCAGATGCCATGAAAGTAACACCTCAAGATCTTGTTGAAATGGAAATCTGCGATGAAATAATCAAAGAACCCTTAGGAGGGGCTCACCGAGAATTTAAAGCTACTGTTTCAACATTAAAGAAATCAATTATTAAAGAAATAAATATCTTGAAAAAATCTGACCCTTCAACTTTTCTCGATCAGAGAATAGTAAGATATGAGAAGATGGGAAAAGTTCTAGAGCAAGAATGATATCATACGATTTCCATTTTAAAGTCTATTATAAAGATGTGGATCAAATGGGAATAGTTTATTACACCCGTTATTTTGAAATGTTTGAAATGGCAAGAACTGAGTTATTAAACAATATAGGAATAAAAGTAACTGATGTAGAAAAAAATGGCATTTTTTTACCTGTTGTCTCAGCTTCATGTGATTATAAAAAAACCGCTTCATTTGAACAAGAACTCTTAATTAAGACCACAATTTCAACTTTACCAAAAGCACGCTTAAATATTGAGTACAGCGTTCATTTAAAAAAAGATCTTTCCTTGATCGCTTCAGGTTTTACTCGGCATGGATTTGTTGATAAAAATGGAAAACCAAAAAAACCACCTGCTTTTTTGCTAAATGTTTTCAATACTTTTTTTGACAAAGACAAGGAAACGATTTAATGGCTGGTCATAGTAAATGGGCAAATATTAAGCACAAGAAAGCAGCGCAAGATGCTAAAAGGGGTAAAGTATTTACTAAAATCATAAAAGAACTTATGGTTGCCGCTAAGAATGGTGGCAGTGATCCTGATTCTAATCCTAGGCTTCGTCAAGCTATTTCATCTGCAAAAGCAGCAAATATGCCAAATGAAACTATAGTAAGAAATGTTCAAAAAGGCGCTGGCGAGCTTGAAGGTGTGAATTATGAGGAAATTTCTTACGAAGGCTTTGGGCCTCATGGGGTGGCAATAATGATCGAAGTAATGACAGATAATAAAAATCGTACGGTAGCTGAGATCAGACATTTGATGACTAAGTACGGTGGAAATTTAGGAGAAAACGGATCTGTATCCTGGATGTTTGAAAGACTGGGTCAAATCGTCATTCATGATGATACCTCAGAAGAAGACATCCTTTTAGAAGACATCCTTGAGGCTGGAGCAAATGATTTCACTAAAATTGAATCAAATTATTTGATTTCAACAGATCCTACATTATCTGCTGATGTTTCAGAAAAACTTGACAAGAAAGGCTATAATATCATCTCGTCTTCTGTTGAAATGGTACCAAAGGATGTGATTGAAGTTGAAGACTCAACATCCTCAAGATTGATCGATCTGATAGAAAATCTTGAAGATCACGATGATATTCAGAAAATTGCTTCTAATTTTGAGATAGTTAATCGCAAAGATTAATACGCTGACTCGTTTGAACAAAATCAACAGAATCATTGGTGTAGATCCTGGGTTAAATAAAACTGGATTTGGAATACTTGATTACAAAGGAAGTCAAGTCAAAACCGTTGCATATGGGTTAATTTCCCCTCCGTCAAAAGAATCACTTCCAAACAGGTTGGAGTATTTACATAGTCACATGAATGAATTAATTGATAAGTTCCAACCAATTACTATGGCAATTGAAGACTCTTTTTACAGTCAAAATGTTAAATCTGCAATCCTTTTGGGTCAGGCTAGGGGTGTATTGTTACTATCAGCTGCCTCAAAAGGCATTCCTTCAATGGTTTATGCTCCTAGGAAAGTAAAACAATCTGTTACTGGTAGTGGATCTGCCTCTAAAGAGCAAACCAAGTATATGGTTGAAAAAATACTCAATGTGAAAAAAACAATTAAATCTAATGATATATCGGACGCTCTTGCTGTTGGTCTTTGTCATATTAATCAAAATAAATATTTATGAGCTTAGTCAACTCCATAGCTGGAAAATTGATATCAAAAACACCTACTCTAGCCAATATTGAGATCGGTGGATTTGTTTTTAATGTTAAAATTTCCTTGGCATCGTTTGAAAAATTGCCAAAAATAAATGAAAATATCACTTTGCTTACGCACCTACATGTTAAGGAAGATATTTTAGAGCTTTATGGCTTTGTTTATGAAACAGAAAGATCTCTTTTTTTAAACCTAAACAAGATTAATGGCATTGGTCCTAGATCTGCCATGAATATTTTATCAGGAACTTCCCCAGCGGAGTTCAAGCAGAAAATAATCGATGGGGATGTAAAATCATTGACCAGCATACCTGGAATTGGAGCAAAAACCGCAAAACGCATTATTATTGAATTAAAAGAGGTGTTCTCCCATGATTTAGATGCATCTGAAGAAATTGGATTTGATGATAAAAAGGAAACCTCTTTTGCTAGGGACGCCACCAGCGCCCTAAAGTCGTTGGGTTACAAAGAAAATCAAATTTCAAAAGCAATATCAGAGTTGCAAAGGAGATCTGGCATTCCTGATAAATTAGAAGACGTTATTCGTGAAATTTTAAAAGAATTGAACTAAATATGAAATACGCAAAACAGCTTCAAAACCTAGGAACTGAAACCGCTTTCGCCGTTTCTGCTCAAGCTAGACAATGGTCAGAAAAAGGGAATAAGGTGTACCCATTCCATTTAGGTGATATTAATCTTCCTACTCCAAAAAATATCGTTGAAGCCACTGTAAAAAGCATTAAAGATGGTTTAACTGGGTACTGCCCTTCGGAAGGTATATTTCCGCTTCGTGAGGCCCTAGCAAATGACGTTGGATCAAAAAGAGGGGTTTTATATGAACCTGATAATGTAGCTGTGCAACCTGGGGGTAAACCAACAATTGGAAAATTTATTGCCTCAGTAATGAACCCTGGAGATGAAATCTTATACCCAAATCCTGGATATCCGATTTATGAATCTCAAATTGAGTATCAAGGAGGAAGAGCTGTTCCGTATTCCTATTTACAAAATGAAAATGGCTTTGAGATTGATTTGGATAAGTTAAAAGATTCTATTTCTTCAAATACGGTCGCGTTAATTTATAATAATTATCAAAATCCGATATCGGCTGAATCCAGCGCAGAGGAAATGCATGCAATAGCTGATATAGCAATAAAAAACGACTTATGGGTCTTATCAGATGAGGCATATTTTGAGATCGTGTACGAGGGTGAGGCAAGATCAATTGTTAATATTCCTGGAATGCTTGAAAGGACCGTCATACTTTATACATTTTCAAAAAAGTTTGCAATGACCGGCTGGAGGGTTGGCGGTTCGATTGGTCCCAAAGAAATTATAAGTCGCATTGCAAAGCTAAACGTGAATGCTGAATCCTGTACTACTCATTTCATACAAAATGCAATGGTTGAAGCTTTATGTGGTGACCAGAGCGGAGCAAAAGAAATTTTAAATACGTTGCAAAAAAGACGCGACGCTGCCGTTTTAGGATTAAATGCAATAGATGGAATAGATGTTGCCACCCCAAGAACAACTTTTTATCTCTTTCCTAACATCACGAAGGTTATGCAAAGAAAAGGCATCAAAAAGTTAGACGACCTTCAAAGAGGTGCGTTAGAAAATTCAAATGTATCCTTTTGTACCAGGGAGCATTTTGGAAGACCTCAAAATGATGAAAGTGAGTATTTTATTAGACTGGCTTATTCTGGAATATCAACCAGCGATATTCGAGAAGGACTATACAGTCTCAAGCAGTATTTTGAGTCATCATGAAGAAAACCCCTCTTCATAAATACCATCTAGACTTAGGTGCAAAGCTTGCTGATTTTGCTGGCTATGAAATGCCGATTCAATATCAAGGAATTATTGATGAACATATGGCAGTGAGAAGTACGTGCGGAGTATTTGATGTGAGCCATATGGGTGAATTCATTGTAAAAGGTAAAGGAGCAATAGATTTCTTAAATGCCATTACCGTTAACGATGTATCAAGTCTAAACGTCTGGCAGGCTCAATATAGCGCAATGTGCTATGAAGATGGAGGGATTATAGATGATATCCTTATTTATAGATACCCGGATTACTTTATGTTGGTTGTCAATTGTTCAAATATCGAAAAAAACTTTGACTGGATAATCGCTAACAAGCCTGATAACGTGATTGTTGCAAATATCAGCGATAAAATAGGATTAATAGCAGTTCAAGGCCCAAACTCTCGTGAAATTTTAAATCAACTAGTTGATGTAGATTTGAATGAAATGAAATATTATCATTTTTCTATAGGAAATATCAGCGGTTCTTCAGCAACTATTTCTCGAACGGGTTATACTGGTGAGTTGGGTTATGAAATTTACGCAGATACTAATTCAATCGCTCAAATATGGGAAGAGCTTTTTAAGGTTACTGATCATGAAATCTATCCAGCTGGGCTAGGATGTCGAGACACTCTTCGCCTTGAAATGAAATACGTTCTTTATGGAAATGATATTGATAAAACCACTAACCCTATTGAGGCGGGGCTTGGGTGGATAACGAAGCTTAAAAAACCCTCATTTGTTGGAAAGCAGGCCTTGGTTAAATTCAAAGAGAATAGTCAGAGAAAATTGATTTGTATTGAAATGATTGACAAAGGTATTCCAAGAAAAGGATATGAGGTTTTTTCTGGGTCTGAGAAAGTAGGCATGATTACAAGTGGCACGCAATCCCCATCACTAGGAAAAGGGATTGGATTGGCTTATATAAATACAGAATCGTCAAAGATTGGTTCTATATTGGAAATTGAAGTAAGAAATAAAAAGTTAAAATGTATGGTCGTAAAGGCTCCTTTTTACACTGATGGAACTGTTTTGCATTAGAATTACTATGAAAGAAAAGCGATTTGAAATATTAGGTATCTTGATTCTGACAGTTTCTCTGTTATTATTAATAAGTTTTCTTGGCCATAACCCAAACGAAGACCCTGGAATATCACCAAATATTCGCGTTGAAAACCCTATGGGAATTTTAGGAGTTTGGCTTTCTTATTTATTTATCAAGCTTGGCTTCGGCTACGCATCCATAGCGCTTCCCTTTTTGGCTGGATCTTGGGGTCTTTGGTTTTTTATGCACAAGAATTTTGATTTTCTAGGTAGAGTTTCTGCATATCTATTGGCACTAGTAGCGCTCAGCTCTATTACCATCGGGTATGGCCAAATACTTTTCTTTGGATTGGACAATCTGTCTTTTCCTTTCAGCGGGATGGCTGGGGGATTAATTGCCATTTTATTTTATGATTTTTTAGGAAATATTGGATCTTTTGTGCTGTTATTTTCTGGATGGATGGTGCTTGTGAGGAGTTATTTTGGATATAGTTTTTATGAGCCAATAAAGAATATGTTTTCGCTGCTACAAAAAAAACGAGCTGAAAAACAAGTAATCGTTGATAATAAAACAGCTGAAGATGAGAAGAAAAAACATACCCAGAGCTTAATAGCGAAAATTGAGGAGCAAAGAGAAGAAAATGACCCTTTTCTTAAAGAAGAAAAGGATGATATAAATCCTAAGCAAGATAAAAAATCAAATGAAGAAGAGGATTTCATTGATGGGGATGTAGTTCTTGAAAAACCTAGCGAGAGAACGAGCTCGACATCAGCCCTTGAA
>CEOJ01115192.1_pt1 | contig 37142 bp, 22 predicted proteins | sample 530281 | NCBI WGS metagenome assembly CEOJ01 (sample SAMEA2619879, study PRJEB7988) | marine metagenome | isolation source: saline water (ENVO:00002010), including | reverse complement strand
CGAAACGCCGCCGCCGCCGCGCCGCCGTCGTCGACGACGACGACGACTAATCCTCACACCACCCTCACACCACACACCCCCCGCGTCTCTTCGCCGTCCTCACCGCCGTGTAATCTCACGTCACCGATGTCTAGCCCTCCCCCTCGTCCCGCGCGCCGTCCCTTCGTCGTCCCGCGGGTTCGATTTCAAACTGAAAGAAGAAATTCAAACCACGCGCGACAGATGCGATGATGACGGACGACGCGCGCGTGACACGTCGACGCGCGAGCGCGAACGGAGAAGAGATGATGGCGGTGGAGACCGCGCCCGCCGGGACGCGCGAGACGGAGGACGCGGTGGACGTCGGCGTCGAGAGGGACGCGACGACGACGACGATGCATGGGAAGAAGAGCGCGAACGATCGAGGCGACGAGGGAGGAGGAAGGGACGAGGAGGACGAGGAGGAGACGGAGGAACGCGAGGAGGAGTATTTGGGAAGGATTCGTCGACGGGCGAGACGAGCGGAGGTGGGTGAAGAGAGCGAGGAGGATGACGAGGAGGCTGGGGAGGAGGACGGCGGAGGCGGAGGCGGAGGCGCGAGGCGACGACGGTTGAAACGCGCGAACGGTGAGCGAGTGGTGCGAGCGAGAGGTGTGGAGAGTGATGTTGATTCGAGCGATTCGAGCGATCTGGAGGAGGAGGACGAGGAGTTGATGATGGAGAGAAAGTACGCCGAGACGGGACGGTTGACGGATGAAGACGTCGAGGAGGAGGACGCCGAGGCGAGGCGCGAGAATGCGTTGGAGAGCGGTGCGTTCGACGATGAAGAGGCGTACTCGAGCGATTCGTCCGAGGGTATTCCGGTCGTGGACGACGTCGAGGCGCCGGCGAGCGGAGGGGGACGCAAGAAGACGAAGAAGCAACTCAAGAAGGAGCGCGAGGCGCTGCTCAAGGACCAAGAACGCATGATGAAAAAGGCGCAAAAACGAGCGCGATTTCCGGGATGGAACGTCGTTCCAGAGCGCATGTCGTATTTGCCGTTGATTGAAAAGTTGCGCGCCGCGCTGGCCAACTTACCGCCTCCGCCGAAAATGCAACCAAACGTGTGCAGACAGGCGCCGAAGGCGCCGACGCCAGAGACGAACGCCGCGGTGGATGCGAGAGATGACGACGCTGAGACGCGGGCTGAGAAGGATCCAATTGAAATCGATATGGATTCCGACGAGGACGACGATGTCATGCTGAGAGAAATTCTCGCGAAGAAGATGGCTCCAAATCCCGTGTCGGCCGTGACGAACGAACCCGAGAAACCCGCCGACAGCGAGACCGCCGCGGCTGGGGACGACGCCAATGACGAACCCGAAGAAGAGGAGGAGGAAGACGACAGTGAGAGTGAGCTATCGGAAGAAGAAGAAGACAGAACGGAAGAAGAACAACGGTTACAACGCAAGGCGGCGAAAAAGTATTTCAAGGCGGACAGAAAGACGAAAGCGAAAGCTGGTGGGGAGCTATTCGAAGACGAAGCCGAGATGTCCGAGGACGGCGGTCACACCGATGATGACGATGATGACATTCGAGATGATGTGGATGACATCGCCGATGCCATCGACTTCCGAGAAGAGGCTGAAGATGAGCGACGTACGAAGGCTCGTACGCGCGCTTTCATGAACGATCAGCTGGCGCAGGACGATGCCGAACTGGAGAAGGCGAAGGAAGTGATTGCCAACGGCTACGGTCGTTTTGATTCAGACGATCGCTGGCAGCGCAGGAAAAAGAGTAACGGCAATGATGAGTCTGATGATGACATGGATTACGGGCCCGTCATCGAACGTCCCGAGGAAGCTGTGGAATTGTCTGATGACGACGACGGTGAATGGCGCGAGCAGGCCGCGAAACGGCGAGCGCTCCAGGAATCTTGTACACAAGAATCACTTCAATTACCGAATGCGTTCGACAGTGTTGTCAGTCAAACTCTCTTTGCGGCGGTCAGCGGGCGATCGAACTCGCTTCACATCGAATCACAGGAGGTTGAGGAGGGACCACTCGCCCGCGCCTCCTCCATGCCAGCCACACTCACGCGCTCAGGCAGTCAACACGGCGTTGCAAGTTCATCGATGCTCTCTCGCCAATCCTCCAAGACGTTTTTGGGTAAAAAGCGTCTGGCTTCAAAGGGAAGCAGTCTGATGCTCGGTAACAGCCAAGCGAGTCGCTCCTACGTGTTCGGTAGAAACGACAGCCAAAGTCAGTGGGCTACGGAAGACGCGATGCCGACTTCTTTCAAGGAACTGGGTCGCGACGATGACGCTCGAGCCTTTGGTGCAACTAATACCGCAAATACTGTCAGGAACAAAGAGTCGGGCGGTAAGGAGACGAAGAGCAAGCAATCCCTCTTCGCGATGATGAGCCAAGGGGCAGACGAAAACAAGTCTAAACCAGACGTACAAAAAGCTTTGAAACTGGCGACACAGCGCAAGTAATGCGAGCGCTTCGAGACAGAATTATGCTTGTAATTTCGAGGCAAAGAACGGGACTTTTGATTGATATGAGGTGATCTTTACTGCAAACAATCAACTCTAAACACACTCCTTCACTAACGCTGAGAGTCACATCTAACCCTCGCTTCTCTAACCACGTAGATACCACATACTAGCTGATTGAAACACAACCGATGAGCTCAAGCTCATTCGTTTACATTTCCATCTCCTTACCGACGTACGGCTTGGCCATGTTTTCATCATCCTTCGGGGTGTGGATGACGACGGTATCCGGGATCGGCGTCGACGGACCGTTGCGGCCCTTCGGATCGTGGTCGAGCATGATCTTAACGCGCATACCGATGGTACCTTGGCGAAGCAAAGCGTGGCGAGTGCAGGAGACAATGTATTCACGAACCGGGTTACCAGAAGAGATCATGTAACCATCACTAAACTTCATAGCCTTGGCACGCTGGCCACGAAGCTTACCAGAGACAACGACTTCCGCACCCTTGGCGCCAGCCTCCATGATGTATCGAAGCACGCCGTAGCACGCGCTGCGTGGCGATAAAAAAACAAGTAGAATAAGATCAGTCAGTCAATTCATTCTTCGAAAGTCTCGCGGGATCAACACGCGTCACCCATTGCGACACAGCCTCAGTAGCAGCCACTCTCTCGGCTGACCCTAGCCCAACAGAGCTGCGTCGTCTCCACGAGCACCATCGCGTCCATTCTCGCGTAATCCGCAGGTGTAGTGCAGACTGGGCCAACAATAGTTTGACCAGTCGTGCAAGACAACTCGTCGTACGCTTCGAGATGAAAAATATCAGCAGATAATACGTACCGTCGCACGGCGAGACCGCCGAGAAGCTTGTATCGCAAAGACTCGCACTGCGCAATCGCGCACAAACCACGGTTGTTCACCTTTTCCGCGTAGAGCTCAACAGTGCCTTCGGCGAAACCGAATCGGCGCTGCACGAGCGAGGTGAGCTCGCGAATGCGGCGACCCTTTTCCCCGAGCACGTTAGCCGTGCGCGTGGCGCGGATGATGATCTCCGTCTTCATCGGCGTAACGCGGACCTCAACGCCAGAGTATCCGTCTTCCGCGAGCTCACGGACGAGCATTTCGTTGAGTTCGGCGAAGAACACGCCATCGGCGACGAACTGTTAACGGTTACGAAGACACACGCGCGTCACTATCGTCAGTCTCTCATTCTCACCTCTACCCTTTTAGGGCTTTGCGTACACCACAACATCCGCGTCGATCGGGCGCACCGCCGTCCATCGCCGACGCTCGTACGACGACAAAAACGAATGATGACGACTTCTCGACACATTTTCCTTCGTTTCCAACGTCGAAAGATCGCCGCGCGCGGGCACGGTGACCATCTCCAGCCTCAAACGCTCCCGCGATCGATGGCTGGGCGAGAAACCCCACACGGAGCGCTCATCGCTCGCTCGCACGTCTCGCGCGCGACGTGCGCGTCGACGCGAGGATCGTCGTCGCGCGCGTGAATCTTTTCTTCAACGTACCTTGCGCTTCTTGCTGATGTTGGCGGCCATGCTGTCGAAGTAGGCGTCGACAAAAGAGGCGGAGGCTGTCGCGCGCGCGCCGTGTCGTCGTCGTCGTCGTCGTCGAGGTTCGTCGTTTTGATGGTTTTTTTGGCTCTTCACTATGAAGTTTGGTTTTTTGTAGGGTACTCTATCGGCGAGGGTCCTGACTGGTCAAATGGAGGAGGAGGAGGAGGAGGAAACTTTTCGCGCGCGAACTTGGCTAGTTGTAACACGAGTTTACATGCTGCTATGCTTTTTCGCTTTCCAAATCTTCGATGCGGCGAGCTTGAGAATCCAACATGGTTCTGAGATGCTGGATTCTGTCTCGAAGCTCGTCGCACTCCTCCTCTCGTTCGCCTATGACTTCCAACGCTGCGGCGTACCGTTTCTCCCAGTCAGAGTTCTTATCCCCATCGGCGAGCCGTTCTGAGTTCACGAGCTCGTTTGCCAACGAGTCGCGCGTCTGTTCTAATTTCTTTATCTGATCTTGAGCGATTTGAAGCTCAGTCTCTCTCGCCGCAAGCTGACTCTTGAGCGTGGCGAGAGTATCGCGAACCATTAGACTTAAACCCGCTTCTCCTCCCGTGAGTAATATGGCTGGTGGCGGTGAAGACGTCGTGGAGTCGTTTGCCTTACCCTCTGTTTTGCTCGACTGTATCTCGTTCTGAGCAACCTTGAGATCAGCCTCAAGTTTGGCCACGGTGGCAAGTAACTCTGCGCGCTCACCATCCCAAGACTCAGCACTTTGCTTGTGCTTGCCACGCTCTTGCGCGAGAAGTTGCTTCAAGTTGGTCTCGCGTTTCCGAGCTTCATCTTCTAGTACTGAAAAACGACCCTCTTGCTCGGCGAAAGACTCGCTAAATTTAGACAACTTTGCCGACTCGGCGACAGTTTTCGCCCGCTGGTCCTCGAGCTCAGCTTTCAAAGTATCGCACTCCGAGTTGATCTTCGCCAAGCGCTCGAGTGCGACTTGTTTCTCTTTTTCTGCTGATTCTTTTTCATCTATCGCCGCAGCTTCACGCTCTGCTGCGGATTCAGCCCTCGACTCAGCGTCAGCCAAACGTACCGCCGCAGCTTTCTGAGTCGCCGCCCAAGCCTCTGTGCTTTCGTTCGCCTGCAGCTGCAGTGCCTCGATCTGTCGAAGTAATGGTCGAGTGCTCTCCGGCATACGTCGAAGAAGTTCGTCATGGCTGCTTTCAGCAGCCTGACAACGCTCCTCTACAGCGGCGAGATCATTCTTAAATCTCTCCTCTTGGCGCTCTAAAGACGCATTTGATCGCTGCAGGGAGTGCTGCAAATCTGAAATCTGGTCCTTCAAGCTCTGCTCACGCTCACGCGAGCTCTTTAATTCACCGGCGAGTTCTTCACTACGCGCCATGTTTGCCTTCACCTCTACGTCGGTCAGCTCTTCCTTCGCTTGCGCTAATTTGGATAAATAATATTCTTTCTGTTCACTCAGCTGTGTTGTCCATCGCTGCTTCTCCGCACTGAGTTCCTTGTGAGTCGCATCTAAATCTTGCGTGAGCCGGGCGATGGATTCATCCTTGACCTGAATTTCTCCACTCGCGCCTTTTTGCGCCTCATTGCGCTCCTTCAGCTCTAGCCTAAGCTTCTTGATGGTTCCTTCCATATCAGCCTGCTTCTTACTCAGGACCTCACCCTCCGCCATGACTTCTTTAATCATTTCATCTTTTTCTTTAACCAGCATATCCACGCTGGTGTAAGCATCCGCTTGCTTTTTTAGAGTTTTACACTGAACCATCAACTCTTTTATCCGTGCTTCGGCTTCGACGAGCTTTTGCTCGGCTACGACGGCTCGTTCGGCAGACTCTTCTTGCTCAGCGTCCAACGTCGCGCGTTGAGCCGCTCTGCGCGCGATCTCGTTCTCCCTCGCCTTGAGCTGATGCTTCACATCCTTCAACGCTTTGAGTGCATCCTCGTGACTGATATCATTCACGCTCATCTCGATCTCCTCCGCGTCATCCAACTCCTCCGTCGCGACGGGCGGAGAAGGTGACCGGGGAGCGATTTTTGGCTCTGCGGGCGGTTTCGGCTCATACTCGAGCTTCTTCGCACCCTCGGTCTCTTTCACCGCCGTCGTCGCGCTCGGAACCGACGACGATACGTCCGGTTCGGCGACCTTTTCCTCACTCACCGAAGCGTCCGCGCTCTCGTCTCCGCTCGCCCGGGCGGCGTCGCCCGTGGCATTCTTCCCCGCATCTTTCAACCCGAACGCCTCGTCCGCGCGGTGCTCCAAGTCTCTTGCCGCCTCACTCGCTCTCTCTGTGATTGCCTCCGCCATCGCCCGCACGTCCACGCTGTTGAGTTCGTTCAACGCCTCGCTCGCCCGCGCGCTGATCGTCGTCGTGAGCGAGTCAAAACTCCAGTCGTTCCCGGTGGTCCAACCCATCATGCTCGTCTCGAACGTCGAGCCACCGCTCGCGCTCGACGCCGGGGCATCCCTCGCATCGGTGTTTTCGCCCTCGGCGCTCGACGCGTTCGACGCCATGCCCCCGCGCCGTGCTCTGGACGCGGACCGGGGCCTCTGAGCGCTTTCGCAATTTCCACCGGCTGGAAGAGACGACAGTCGGGGACGCGCGGGACCGCGCGCGAGGGCGACGGCGCGCGCATGACGGCTGATGATGAATTCGAGGACGCGAGCGGGGAGGATACGTCGGCGCTGCCCGAGAGAAAGAGGATGACGCGTGGAGACGCGCGACGATTAGGAGATGGGCAACAGTTTTGGTGTGTCACGAAGTGCTTCGTGCGAGAGGTGTTGGAGGGACGAGAGATCGCCGTCGTCGATGATTCGGTTGAGAATTCGGATGGCGAGTTAGTGCACGGCGAAGATGAGGGGTTGGCGAGCGAGATGTACGAACTTCGGCGCAGGGGTGGAGGAGTGAGCGTCCAAGCGGCGTCAGAGGAGACGCCTCGCGTGGTTCGTCGAGTAGAAATTTGCGGATTTGTCGTGGAGAGGCGCGTCAGAAAAGACTCAAAAATTATTTTCACGGTAGACGATGGATCCGGGTGCGTAGAGTGTGTGGTTTGGACTCAGGATGGCGGTGTGAGTGGAGAACAACTGGAAATGTTTGGGATCGGTAGCACGCCTGATGGAGCGGTGACAGTGGCCAAGGAAATTCGCGTCGGAACTCTCGCGTGCGTGCAAGGTAGAATAAGAGACTGGCAAGGACGTCGGCAAATCAACGTAGATGCGGTGCAGCCGGATCTTGATCCGAACGAAGAACTGTTGTTTTGGCTAGATGCATCTCGAAGTTGAGCTAGAGCTAGTGTATTATTTCTAGATTTTTTCTACTCGCGTGCGAGTGCGCTACCTGCATCCGAATCATCCTCGCTGATTTCAGGCAGCGTTGCAGCCGTCTGCTGTATTTCTGTAGATCTTCTGGATCTAAATACTCCCTTTGCGGTTGACAGCCAGCCGCTCAAGATGCTCGTTGAAGTCTCGCTGAGGGCGGCACGTTTGGAGCGCTCTGCATCAAATGGAAGTTCAGGATCACTCGACGATTCTAGATTCGAGCTGTCCGAATCGGATGACAGTGCTTGTTTCTCTCGGCGCACTACTACTTTTTCCTTTGGACGCGTGTCCATATTTGACGCAGCTTCAGCGCGTGCAGATTCTAACCAACCTCGCATCATTGAAGCAGCAGCAGGGGACACAGCAGCGTGCTTCGGTGACGAGTTATCACTAGACTCGTGGGAAGATGATTCGCCTGAATCGTCTGAGAGGTTTGTTGCTTCCTGTTGTGACTTTTTGCGGGATTCTCTCGCTTGTAACAACCAGGTTTGCATCATTGTTCTCGAAGACGAACTCATTTGAGCCGGTGTAGCGTACTTGGCCTCGGTATCTGTGTCACTTTCTGATGAGAAGTCAGTCGACGAAAACACGCCTACTTCTTTCAGTGATGACTGCCTATTTGCGCGAAGTTGCTTAACTGCCGCCAACCAACCCATAAGTGCAGCTGAAGCGCCTTCGGACAAAGTGACAGCCGGGAACCTTTGCATTCCAGTCTCAGCTTCACTCTCCGACGTATCGGAAAGCATGAGAAGGTTCGCACCGCGTCCGGATGCTCGCGATCCCGCGTGCGTGAGCCAAATACGCATGATTTTATCAGATGACTCTGACAGCCTCACTTCTCCGAACTCATCTTCGAACTCTGAATCTGATTCTGACATCTCTCCGGCTCGCATTCTTCGTCGAACCGCCTTGCCGAGCTTGAGCCGTCTCGCCGTGCGTGGTGAGAGAATGTCTTGTAACTGGTCGATAACCCAATCCCTATTTTTCGACATGAACGCGTGACGGAACTGATCACTCGTCAAATCTGCGGTTGTGATATCCATGGCGCGTCCATCCGTGCTTTCGTCAACTTGTTGCATTTTTGGAGCGAAGAGAGTGGTGAAGTCTCCTTCGTCGAGCTCTTCTTCAATAATCATCTCACCTTCGGTGATGGATGAGGTGATTTTCCACAGTCCGCAGCGATCTGCAAGTACCATGGACAATCTTTTTACGGTGTACGACGCGCCTAGCACTAAAATGATGCAAACCCAAAAGAGAATATCTTCAAACATATTATATTTTGCCCGAAGCATCATGGATAAGGCGAGAACAAACAAGAAAGAGCCAGCTCCACCGAGAGTGACGACGAAGTAGTATTGACTTGAAAAGCACATTTGATCAATGGCTCTTAGACCAGGATCGATCGATTCGTCGTATACTCGCTCAAGGCCTTTCCATCTTGACGTTCGATTGACGAAGCGGTACCGCGCATACTTGAGGTATTCGTATACTTTCCATCCATGAAACAGCTCTTGGATATTGAATGTCAGTACATCCATAATGATTTGGAACGGAAGGATGAAGACTGAAAATAGCAGATAGATCTGGAGATCCTCCTGTCTGAAACCGTAGAGGTGGGAAAGCCGTAATTGATCGTTGTAGTCCAAGAAAAAGTAGGTGAAGATGGGCGTCATGTAAACATTCGCAGTGTTTACACCGTATGCTGCGAGAAATCCCATCAAATCTTCAACTAGAGTGTCCTCAGCATCGACTTTCACTTCCTCTTCGATGTCGTCGTCGTCGTCGCCGAATTTAAACGGCAGAAGATCAAGAACGAAGTTGACCACATAACTGATTTTGTCGGGAAGCACAAGAGCACAGTACGCAATGAATGCATCCAAGTACACGTATTCAACCATACCCATGATTGTTTCGAAGAAGAAGCCGAGCGTGAAATCTGTGAAATCGTCTGCACCGATGGTCGCTACGCCTACAGACGCTGCAAGCACGACTGACACCGGGGCTAGTAAAAATGCCTCCCCTAGCGCTGTTTCAATTTGCATTTCCAAGATGACGTGTACAACCTTCAGTAAGAAGAAAATGGTAAAGAACTGAACGCCGAACGTGTCTGTGAAAGAGAACTCGATCAAGAAGACGTTTGTAACATTAACCAGAAGATTTATCAAGACAAAGTGACTTCGTTTCCAGACTTCTGGCTTGAACATGACTTCATCAACGTAACGCTCGTCTTCCAACTCTTTTTCTTCCTCATCTTTCAGCTCTGCTGGTACCAGGATTTCAGCACAGACACCCATCATGTACATGCCCGCTGTCAAAAAGCAAACCGCATATCTACCAGCTGTTGCTTTTTCCACGACTGCTTGGTCGATCTCACGGCCAATATTGTCAATACTGATAGGAAACGTTTTGATGATGGGGAAGGTTGCGAAAGCAGCTCGAAAGCCAAATTGACATAATACGAAGGGTATCATCCCGAGTGCGACGCCAAGGAGTGGAGGACCAATCATGATGCGGATGTACGGTAGGAACCGGAATCTTGGAGGATCTTTCAGTAACGTAAAGATTCTCACCACCAGCCATATTGCAAAAATGAGAACAACGGCGACCAATCCAATCACACAGAAGAGCACCAGGTAGAACTGAACGTCGAATGCAAAGAAGTTTAGCAGATCGAACCATCCCAGAGCTTTTGTTACGACGTTAAGAGTGTATGAACCATCGTGACTCGCTGATGAAACATAATTGTCCATGGTGACCGTGGCGGCGATGATGCGTTTGTCCTTGGCGCTTTCCTGGTAGTACAGGATTTCAAAATCAACAGTAGTGGGAATGAGTCCGGCTGTTAATACGAACCCCTCGACAGGGCCAAAAGGAACCGGAATCAGTTTCTGAGCGTCAATAGCTGAAGAATACTTGGTTTTGTCGACCGGAGGTTCGGTTTGGTCGTTCGCTAGAATACTCGCCTCAAACAATGCGTCTTGACTCTCAGGCTCACGCGTCAAATAGAAGAGCGTATCCCCTTCTGATTCATACCAACGCTTCTTCGCGGCAGCTTCAGTGAACAGTTCTTCGTAGAAACATGAGAGAGATAAACTTAATTCATCAGCCACCGCGACCTGCACTTGCGGGCTGTATTGATCAATGTGAACAGTTTCCTCAGGGGGTACCAACGTAGATTCACCGTAACTGACAAATGTTTGATCTGTTCCAAATGTGACAGGCTGGTAGTTCGTTTCAGTGATGTGCTGCAAGTAAATATGACTGTCATGACCTCTGCATGCAGAAAAGAATGGCAAATAGTCCATCGCAAAGAGTGTCTGATCGGTCGACCATAGCGCTTCATTCAAGATATTCTTTTCGGATTCATAAATGTCTGGAAGTGAAACGATGGCATTTTCATCTTGCTGTCCGTCCTCTGACGTGATCACCCAGTCTTCTGCGGTTGTAGACGTATTCAGAGTAATGGCTGCCAAGCTAGCTGAGCTTTCCTCCGTTAGGATTCCTTGTTGTCGTAGGAATTTGTATTTTTTCCATTCAGCTCCGACTGTCGAGTTGTAGTCAATTGTTACTCGAGCTTCCACCCTTCGACAGCCTGAAAGCTGATCGCTCGTAGCGCACTCAGCGTAATCGTTACCTATGGCTCTGTAGAAAGTGGATGCTAGAGGTGAATTCAGTGGAGACAGATAATCCTGGTCCGTTTCGAAAGACAGGATGGCATGAACTGAGTATAGTTCATTCGAGCTTGCCCGCTTTGGATAATCAACGTCAATACAGAGCGAATTTAAGAATGAAGCACGATTTCTCAGCCCAGTATTTACATTTAGAGCTTGTTGAAATCTACCATGCAGCATTCGTAACTCCAATCTAAACGGCAGATCATCCAAAGCCTGTATAACGAGTTCATGCAAACCTCTCTTCCAGATGTAATTTCCAAACGCAGGCTCTTGAACGTTAAAACCAGCCGCAGTTCCGTCACGGTTTCTGGTGAACCAGAATGGTAGTTCGAGTGATTCTTGTGATGGAGGACACTTCTTCTCTTGTTCCTCGCCTGCTATGACTTTCATATCTAACCAGGTAATGCCGTCCGCCGTGTCCCACGGTGGACACGGTACTGATTTGTAGTCTGATTCTGCACAGCGTGTATCATCTATGACCGGATTGGTAAAAATCAGGAGTTCGTAATGTTCTCCATACTTTAAGTTTTCGTCGATTAAGCGCCAGTCTAGCTTGATTCTTGCTGTGTGACCACGCGGCAGTGTGAACTTCATTAGCGGGATATTTTCATCGTCTACGGCAACATTTTGGCCGTCATTATCCAGAATGAACGTCGGATTCAAGAGTTCCCAATTCTTGTTCTCACAACTATTCTGAGCCATATACGCGAAGGGATCAGTCGCATTTGGATCAATCGGAGATACTGTTGAACTGTTGGACGAATCATCAACTTGTAGTAACCTTCTACCGGCATCAATGCTTTGCCTGACGGCCGCAAGTGAGTCTTCATTAAGACTACTTCCGTTCACAGCTTTCGCGTATGACTTTTCAATGAGATCAAAGCTCACAGGCATCACACGCCAGAATGTAATTAAGTCAGCCGAGCAATCGTCCAAGCTCAGCGCGGACGCAGTCGAAGAAGTCCCGTTGGGACATCGATTCAGAACTTGTCCAGTGCCTGCTGGACAGAAGAAACACGGCTGACATGGGAACTGCTTTCGCGTAGAGTACGAGGAACCCGCTGGACAGTAGTAGCCAGCTGGACATTTGTTCACAAACTGTGTCTCAGGAGTGGTACCAGGTCCACAAACGTAACCATCTGGACACTTGTGCTGCGCGAGTGACGTGCGTGCATCACAAACATAACCTTCAGGACATAATTCAGCCTCACCCTCCGAATCCAGCTGCAACAGGACGCATTTGTCCGCATCGTAGCACTGCGTCGTTTGGGTCGCACTGCACGGAGTGTTGGTGGAGTCACAGTAAGCGGAATACTCATTGGTTGCGACAGTTCCTGTACCCCGAGGTTTGTTGTTGCTCATACCATCAATGCCGCATACGATCCCACTGTTGCATGGTAAACAGAGAGACTCTTCCGTTGTGGTGATGGCTGGACCCCAAGTTCCCTTCGGACACTGACGGCAGGCGACAGGATCACGAGCAGAACGGAAGTAACCAGCTGGACAGGCTTGTGGCTTGTACGTAGCTTCATCTACACATTCGAAACCCGCGGGACAAGCGAGGCACTCTTGGAAGCCTTCGTACGGTGTGTATGTGCCTGGAAGGCAAGTTACCGCTGCTGAGTTGCCCGAACCGGAGCTAAAAGAACCTCTCGGAGCTGGAATTGGAATATATGTACGTTTTGGACAGTAGTGGCCAGGTGTACACGGACGCATTGGGTTGAAGACTTCCGTGGCTGATGACGATGCCACGGTAGAATCACCGGTGGCCCATTCACAGAAGCTACCTTCTTTGCATGGTTGGGGCTGCCTGAAGGAACCTTCCAAAGTCAAGTTCGTCGCCACACCTTCCGTACAAAAGGTGGTAGGTGGACATGGTTTTGGTCGGAAATTCTCTTCTTTCAATTCAATACCAGCCTTTGCAGATGCGCTCAGAATGGCGGCGACATCGATGATCGCAAGAGGGTCTCGTGAAATTGTGTTCTCAAGACAATAGTGCCCAGCTGGACAGCGTGTTCCTGCAACAGCAAGACCCTCTTCATCACAGACGAAACCGGGCGTGCACGGTTCTGGTTTTTCGCGCGCGAACCCAGGACAGATTGTACCTTTTGGACATTTCTGACAAGACTGCTGTCCGTACTCAGAGTTGTATTCACCAGGGAGACACGGTTTGGGCTCCGCATTTGCCACCCCTGGGCAGTACATTCGCTTCGGACATCGCAAACTCTCTCCAGGAGGACAGTAGTGACCAGGGGGGCACGGTCCCGTGCCCTGAGGTGTGATGGAACCTGGCTCACACACGTAGCCCGCGTAACACTGCTGCGGAGTGGTGAAGTTGTATGCAATACTTGTGCTGGACACAACTCCAGCGGTGCAATACATACCGAACGGGCATGGCAACGGTCTTTCCGCGATGGTGAAGTCGGTAAAATCACTTGTCCTAGTTCCTTCGAGACAGTAGTGTCCTGGTGGACAGTGTTTTTGGGGAAGTGCTAGACCAGCCGAATCACAGACTGAACCTCGCGGACACACAAGTGGCGTCATTGATCCAGTTTCAGGTGCAATGAAGCCAACAGGCGTCGGCAGGCAGTCAGACTGACCAGTTCTCGGTTGAAACGTGCCTGCTGGGCATAACGTGAAGTTCTTTCCACCACCGCAGTATGCGCCTCGAGGGCAGAGAATGGCTTCACTTTCCGGGCAGTACGATCCAGACGGGCACTGGGAAAAGTGGAACAGCAGTCGCTCATTTGAGAAGTCGATACCATTGGTGGAGACTTCTACGAAGACAGTGCGAGTACCGGACTGCTCTAATCCAACAATACAGAGTATAGAAGTGGGTGACAAATAAGTCGCCTTGGTGAGTTCTCTTCCAAATCGGCACGTCAAACTGGAAGAGTTGACAAAGTTTGAACCAGTGATGAATATAGGACTTCTACTGCCACTTAAACCAACCTTTGGAATAATACCTGAAATTCTTGGTGGTATTTGGTAATCAAATGTGACCGTTTGATTGCTGGAAAGATCCCGCTTGTTTCCGGAGATGGTGATGTTGGCACCGCCCAACTTCCGTGCCGGTGTTACACACGTTAAAACATCGCTTTGTGTTCGATACGCCGCTATGGGAAAGAACGTACCGACGCCGCAACTGTACTGAATGGAATCGTGCAAACTTGCTGCAGAAAGTGATAAAGTCGTTCCCCCATTTTGTGAACCAGTCGATGGAGAGAGCGCTGTGAACACTGGATCTTGGATATACTCGTACACGGTACCATTCACAGAAATAGCTGAGGCGTCATTTCTAGAGCTCACACCAAAGTCAACAAGTCTCTCCATCCGATCATCGTTGTCGATCACCTTGGAAAAGCCAGTTACGTCGGCAAAGCGGAATTGCCACGTTGATGGCGGTGTGACACAAATAGCGAGATGGGACGACACTACCTGTATCTCCATAGGTTCCATGGCGTCGTTGCCAAAGAAGCAATAAGCAGACTCATGCAGCTGTGTACCACTCACAAATAGTATTGTTGAGCCTTTGACAGTCCCGACCTGCGGTTGAATGTTGAAAACGACCGGCTCAACGAAGATCTCAAGTTCGACTCGAGCATGCTGGTCCGGCAATGACACAATTTCCACAACACTGAACCCGTGGGTGGACATTGGCGTTTCACACATAACTTGAGAATGAGTTGCATCCACTTGTGCGTAACGCGCTGGCACCATTGTGTCGTCGAGTTGACAACCTAACCGTAAAGTATCCGGCAAAAGAAGTGCAGCTGTTGCGAAATTCATCGGCGTTCCTCCCGATGCGCCGGCTCTTGACGGTATTACAGACAAAATTGACAATGGGTCATAGTACTGAACAAGGCCTGCCGCAATGTGCTCTTTCGAATTGAACGTCAATGAGACGCTAATCCGCGTGTTTCCGACACCAGCGGGTGTTGCGCATGTAACACTATTGTGCAAACGCTCACCTGATGTGAGAATCGTACCAAATCGACAGAAAGTGTCGTGATTTGGGATGTGTTCATCTGATGGACCCTCAAAGCTAACCATCAGCAGCTGCCCACCTTCTGAGACGATGTGAGAAAAGCTGGGAGATAGCATTCTGAAGTAATCCATGTACGTGAATGACGCATGATGCTCCGAGGTAACTTGGTCGTCGTTTTCAAATCCAAATTCGAACGATGTGAGGATTGGTGATCGTCCATGGTGGTCACGAAACACAGAAGGCGAAGTACAAATAGAAAGTGCAGAAGAAACCAGATGCGCCTTGCTCGTCTGTGGACCGAAATGGCATAAACTCGGTACATGTAAGTCAAATCCAGTGACATGAATTACGGAACCGCCATCGAACCCTATCAACGGGAAAGCACCTTTCATTGCTGGTGGCTTGAACAGCTCGAAATCAACACCCGGTCCATCAAATCCAACAACCGACACCTCAACAAATCCCACCAAATGGGTGGGTGCTGCGCAGACGAGCGTGAAATTGGTACAACTTTTTTCGTTTATGCTCGTGCATGACGATGTAGTGGTCATCTGCGAGAGTGGTACGGGGAAAAGTCCGAATTTGCAAGCCGTCGGTGAGGAGCTCCATTTGTTGGCTTCAATCTCCACAGTGAGTTCAGTAAGACCCGCTGTGGAAGCCCTTCCAGGGATAGAGGACACTATTACTATATCGTCGTCGAAATAATGTACGGACAGATCACCGAATTTCGAACCCAGGTTCGAAGATAACCAAGCAGTAACGTTCCTTGGAGCAGTCGCCGGGGTGATAAATTCAATACTATCACCTGTACTGCGAGCATACATCGGACCTATCGTTCCGACGTGTCCTATGGCTAAATCGACCATCTCATCGACGATAGTAGCGCTAGTCGTGGGAGCAGCCGCCATTTTGATGACATCCCCTCCTGATGTGCCCACTTTAGCATCAAAGTTGTAAACAAAAGTAGGACTCGACAACACGGTCATAACCACATGTTCACTGTAGTCCAAACTCTCACTAGTATCGACGTAGAGCTCAACTTGCCGTTTCGAATCGTCGTCTTCGAACTTGAAATGTGGCGTCTCGCACATAGTGAGAGCTGTCGAATGAACTTGTGCGGGCATACGAAAAGTACCGAATACGCACTTCACTGAGATTCCGTCAAAATCAAGGAAATCAGAACCATGTAGGATGACTACTTCACCTCCAGCTTCACTAATCGTGTTCGGATGAGACGAGGTTAACGTTGGATCAGGTTGAAACATGAACACTAGATCAGCTTCATCGATGCCGGGCGTGGCACCAAGACTTATTTGCGTAAACCCAGCAGTGTACGCTGGCGTAATGCACTCTGAAATGTATGTTGGCGTTGTAGACACAGTCACTGCAGATACGTGGAATCCAGCGATGTGACACTTAATAGAACTACCCATGGGGTTTTCGTGAACAAGATTCACTGGCACGCCCCCATGCATCGACCCAAACGACGGGTAGATCGCAGAGGAGGAAACTTCAACAGATTCTCGATAGTTGAAGGGGTGCGTGAGTTTGTCAAAGCTTTCGCCGAATAGCCTGGCGTAAACTGGGACTAAGCCCTGTGCATGAGCCGGAATCACACATTCCAATGCGTTTACTGTGAAAACTCCACTGATCGGCGCCAGTGTTCCAAACTTGCAAGCAGCGTTGTCGAAAGACTGCTGGCGTCTAGTTTTGAAATAAATCAACGCCACGGAACCTCCCTCATCACTAGCATCCTGCGGTATGATACCTGACGTTGCATCTTCGACCGAATAATCAAAGACAACTCCGGATGGTTGAGTTTCGTCATCTGTGAGGCTTGTCGAACCACTCGCAAGGGTACTGACAACGACAGAGCCCTCCAAATGCGCGGGTTGCTCCACCAGTGCCAGCGCGCTTGATATAACAGTGGCGACAGCAGGTTGCTCCTGACCGAAAACAAACTTTGCATGAGTAAAACTATTGAAGTGCTTTCCTGATATTTTCACGACTTCACCTCCCGACTCTCCTCCATCGCGAGGTTGCAAGCCTGCAATTTCACCCTGAACCTCGTAACTGAGCTGCGCCTGTGGGGCCATCGTTATGCCCACATCATTCACCTGTATCCCGATGGAAACGAAACCAGAAGCATGATCTGGAGCGAGACACGAAACAACACCATCGGATGTAACTCTTGCAACGACAGGCTGAAGATCGAACACACACGCGACGGGTAACGTTGAGATGGAGGACGGCAACGGTTGTGAGAGCGTAAAATCTACGAAAGATCCACCATCCAGCGATATTAACGTACGATGTGGCTCTGTCGTCTCAACATTCGCAATGTAGTCATAGTATAATACCTCAGTAGCACTGTCACGACCGTTCATTGCCACGCTCAATGGCACTTGACCCGGCGAGTGTGCTGGTAGTATACATTCAACTTTTTCGGATGAGCCCTGGGTGAGAGCAATACCAGAAATAGTCCCAACTTTGCACGTGATCACACTCAGCTCCGTCGAGAAATCGCCGTAGATGTCTAACACTCCTCCACCAGTTTCTACTCCTCGCATTGTAGGCAGGCCAGTTTCTATTTCGGGCAACTTATCGCGTTGAATCTGTACACTTGTTGTCTCCCCAATCCCATCGTATGAGAGTTGTACGAGAGCCTCATCCTCGCCTTGAGGAGAAATACAAATCACCAGAGTTGAAGAAACAGTATGCAAATTCGATACCTGCGATTTTCCATTCACTTTGAAGACACACTGCCCGCTCATATTTGTGCCTCCCCAAGCCATGTTGAAACCGGAAATATAAGTTATGCTGCTACCCAGCGTCGGTATGATGAAAGGCATGATTCGCAAAATTCTTGGCTTCACGACATATTGGAATTCAGCATGCGAGTACGTAAAATCCTGTGAGTTCATGGAAACTGTTACGACTGTAAACCCAGCCTTAGATGCTGGAACGTTACACTGTGTTCCGTCGGAAACACTTAGACCATTTGTAGTCGTTGTGCCAAACTTACACGAACGATGAGATCCATAAAAATTTTCACCGTGCAGTGTGACCAGCCCACCTCCTGTGACGAATCCAGAGGCTGGAATAACTGACAACGATAGCGATAAGATTTCTTTGTATTCGAAATCCACCCCACCCTCCATCAACTTTATCTCTGAAGCACTATTATGGTGAAATACATTCACCCGCACGACTCCTACTCTACTCGCCGGTGAAACACATGTTGCTGTACTAGATGATATCCATCTGCCATGAACATTCATAATCGTCCCGAACCTAAAACCCATTAAAACATCGTTTCTCAGGGATAAACCACTCAAAGTCAGGATAGTTCCTCCCGTGAAAGGGCCAGATGTGGGAGAGACACGAGACAAAACAGATGATGACGTGTTCATGAATTCAAATGGTAACCCAGGTACAGACCAGTCAAACGGATTGTTTGAGATAGCCAAGTGATGATAACCAACCTCCATGGTGGAAGATTCACACAGCACTTGAGTTGATGATATGAATGTAGCTGGAGTTGGAGTGAGAGTACCGAATCGACATAATGAAGATGTTGAAAAGTGATCTCCGTAAACAGTAATCATGGTACCACCTATTGCGGGTCCAGCAAACGGGGACAAATGATCAAGCGAAACCTTCCTTGTGAGAATGCCATTTGCATCGGTTGTTTCGACGATGTTGTTGCCTTTGCTATCGACAATCGTGATGTCGTATTCATTCACACCGTTGTTGTCTTCCGGTAACCCGCAAAGCACAGAGCCATCACTCAAGACCGTCCCTGGTACCAGAGCGTCACCGTTGCCGAGATTACAGTATACATCCTGACCAGGGACAAAGCCCGTACCCGTGATAGTCGCGGTATTGTTGTCGTTATCGATCACTGTAGTCACAGTTGCTTCGTCTACGTACATGAAAGTCAACTGCGGGCCATCGGCAAAATCTGCACCAAACTCGCTCAGCATTCCAACGTCAAAGTTCACGATCTCTTTTGAATGCGCTGGTGCGATACATCTATACTCATCTACTGCAATCCACTCGCCAACAACGGGTCCAATAGATCCAAATTTACATCCAAGCTCGTGAGAATCACTGAACGAGTGTCCAGCCGCAGTCACTGTTGTGCCTCCCTCGACAAGTCCCATGAACGGTGACAAAGCCGTGACCACTGGAGGTGGATCAAACAAAAACTGCGGCTTCATCGCTAATTCTACTGCGGTTGCTACTACCGACACATCTAAAGCGTATGCACCTTCAAGCATAGATGGGGTTTCACATATAATCAACGATGACGAGACTCGCATAGCTGCCACAGTGACTGTACCAAACCTGCAAACTGGACCCTCTTGTAGTAAATTCTTCCCATCTAAATGTACCAAAGTACCTCCGCCCACGGCGCCAAATCTGGGTGTTATTCTAGTAATTTCTATCACGTCTTTCTGCTCTAATTGTATACTCACTAACCCATCACTAGAATAATGGAAATCTTGCCCGTTTGCGGCGACTGCCACCGTCACAAATCCAACACCGGCCGGAGCAACACAGCTAACATCGTTATCAATCCCAGCAACAGCAGGAACCGAATGAGAGCCGAATTTGCACGAGAGATCTGGTAACTGAACCACGCCTGGAACAGTCAACACCACATGGGACGATCCAGAGGATGAGACTTGCGATGGCGCAATAGCATCGACAGCGAGACTTGACTCAAAAGTGTATGAATCTGTGTAGGAAACATAGTCCCGATGATTCATTGAGATACTGAACTCCTTCGCCCCTGAAGTCGTTCCTGGTGTCGTACACTCAACCGTACTAGCAGTCTGCCAGACACCCATGACGTCGATTGCGGCGAATCGACATCGGAGCATGCTCGTAGACGCAAAATTTTGTCCAGTCACTGTGACTAGCGTACCTCCTTCACTTGTTCCCATCTTTGGTTGAATCTGATTCACGGAAGGAAAACCAACATAAGTGTGATGGATACTGCTGAACGCTTCGAAAAAACTAGAAGTTGTCAGAGATACATCGATCGGAACTGTGCCTGAATCAATTGAAGGTGACTCACACTTCATGAGGCTTGAAGAGACGATGTGTCCAACAGTTGTTTCTTCACCAAAGCGACAGTACTGAGAAACATGCATATCGGCGCCAACTACATCAACTATGCCTCCTGAAAGACCATAAATTGAGTTCACTGCATCAACCTTTGCGCCACCAACGAACTGATAACCCTTTGTTCTGAGAAAATCTCCAGTTTCATTGTTGAGAGCGAATTCTACACTCACGAACCCCTCTCTGTGCGCGGGCGCTGTGCATTTCACCGTTTCGCTGTCTATATAATATGCGGGAACGAATACGTTGTCGAATTTGCACGTCAGCTCCGCTCCCGGTAAATTTCTCACATCCGCAAGTTTCTTTCCCGAGAGCATCAAGACTTCACCGCCACCGATGTGTCCCGAGTTTGGGTGCAACCACTCCACCTCTGGGATTTCGTATCCTCGCGCTCCGAGCGCGCACAACGTCGCACAAACAGCGAAAAGGGAAGAAATAGACCAAACACTGCGCCATGCGCCCACCATCCTCGCGGTGATTCGTCGGAAGTGCCCAGACCTCCGCCGCATCCTCAACAACGTGGGCTCAAGACGTGCTCAAACGCTCAAACATGATCCTAATCTTCGAGTGTACCCGCCACTGAGGGTTCTGGCGTCGATGTCGCTACGATTTTTCGCTCGTCCTGCGCTCACGACCGCGAAAACCTCGCCTCGAAGCTAAATCGAAGCCGTGTTCGCGACGGCGATGAATTCAAAACAGAACAAACGAACAATCAAAGCCGTTCAGGGACGACGACAGAGATTGATTGTGCCTCCAAAAACGTCGCGCTTCACTCGCACACACGTTTTTTCACGTCTCTTCGCGACGTCGTGTGACGAATACGTTGCGGTGACCGTCGACGGGACCGTTTCCGAAGCCGCTGGCGCGCGACCGACCCGCGGCTCGTATGAACGTTGGTCATTTTCACAGCGATGTTTTCATCAAAGTATGTGGGTTCCGTATTTAACAACGCGTAGGGGTATGATATTCACGAGCACATCGGACGCGGTTTTCGCGGGGATGACGGAGCGCGCATCCGCCTTTTCGAGACGCACGCGAGGTAAGCACGCTCGAGCGACGCGAGCGCGAAGCGCTGTGTGAAGCGATATAATCTTTGTGCGCATTCTTCCGCGTCTGCGTCGTCTTCGAACGCGGAGACGTCGAGGAAGCGACGGAGAAAGTAGGACTCGCGTGAGGGATTTAGGGTCACCGCCGACCGATGAGGGACGATGTTCAACCCGCGTGCGGCGACCCGTATGAATAGCACGGCGCGTGAGGGCACCAGGAAGAACATAACGAATATGTACTGACGAATACGTACGCTTTCCCCGACTTGTCATCAGTAGCCAGCAGGAAAGATGGTGACTCCGCTCATCAAGCACAAGATCGTCAAGAAGCGCACGAAGTCGTTCAACAAGTACCAGTCCGACCGCTTCAAGCGCCTCCAAAACGTACGTATCGCGAGACTCGGCGAAGCAGTGGTCGTGAAAATTATTCACGTTTCGACGCGGCGTCTCAAGCGCGCTCGCTTGCATTGTCAGCTGCCACGCAGCCGACGATCCTTCGAGCCCATGAGAGGGTTGCAGACCCTAAACCAGCACCCGGGCTGCAAACCTTACGAACCAGCGGCGTCCGGCACTGGAAAGTCGTGTGAACGCACGAATAAAGCGTGTTTAGAGATTGAGACTGACTGTATTTATTTTCGTAACGCAGACGTCATGGAGACGCCCGAAGGGTATTGACTCTCGTGAGCGCCGTAAGTTTAAGGGCTTGGCGCCGATGCCAAACATCGGTTACGGCTCGGCCAAGAAGACTCGTCACTTGTTGCCGAACGGTTTCTTGAAGTTCGTTGTGCACAACGTGAAGGATCTTGACCTTCTCCTCATGCACAACCGCAAGTACTGCGCCGAAATCGCGCACAATGTGTCCACGCTCAACCGCAAGGCCATCGTCGAGCGCGCTCGTCAGCTCAACGTCAAGGTGACGAACGCCGCGGCTCGTCTCCGCAGCGAAGAAGATGAATAAATGTCTTCTTAGCCTTAAACTTAGGAGCAGCGTCAGCGAGGAGGGTGTGATATTTGGGATAGCATCAACTTTGGAGTCTTTGTTAGAAAAACATCGAAGTCAAGAGCACTTTCGCGATGGCTCAAGTCCCCAGTAATTCGTACATCGTCCTCGTTTCTCTTACAATTCGCGTCTATAGAACGTGCTCTGCTCACACTCATCCGCTCGCATCTCTTCGAAACCCCACGCACGGTTTTTACGCAAGTTGCGAGAGACTCAGACACCACTGCAAGGCGCGTCGCTAACGAGAGCGCACTCGGCCGTGGTCAATAAAACCTCGTCGTCATGACGGACGATCGAGGCAGTACAGGAGACCCTCACGCGGCATCCTCAACTGCGTTGGATAATATTCCTGAGCTGGAAAAGTTTCTTGACGTCGACGAACAAGTCTTGGCGGACGATTACTCCAACGACGTCCAAGGGGCATCAGAACTTGAAGTTACCGCCAAGTATTGCCGAGATTGTCACGTCACAAGTCAAAGATTGTACCACGTCGCTGCGCTTTCAAGAGTTTGCGATAGATTGGACGATGAAGACGCTTTTCCGATCGATCTGATAGCTGAACTCGCAGAGGATGATGACAATGACGTTAGACGGTGTGTGGCAGAGCAGCTCGATGACTTCGCGCAGTGTGTAGGACGGTTGAGTGGTAGTCTGGACAGTATAAATGCGATTAAACTACTCGGAGTGAACTTTATGCTCGTAGAGGATGACTGCGACGAGGTTATAGAGGCAGCAGAGCACACTTGCAGAGAAGTGGCCTCTCTACTGTCAACGGAGAAGCAACGTAATTTACTTCTCCCGACGTTGAAAGATTTCGCAGCCAACGAAGAGGAAGAGATAAGGGTGAGTGCGGTAAAAATGTTCGGCCATTTAGCGAAAGTAGTGGGGGTGGACATGACGAAGAGTGACGTTCTTCCAAGCCTGGTGAACTTGGCGAGCGATGAGGAGTTCAGAGTTAGACAAGCCGTAGGCTCTGCGCTGAGTGAGACATTTGAGGTTTTGCCTGCGAAAGATAATTTAGAAATGACTTTGCCAGCATTCAGCCGGTTATGCAAGGATAATGTATGGGCGGTTCGCGCGTCATGTGCTAAGCACGTCGTGCAAGTGGCCAGAGCAGTTCCGTCTGAGGTGATGCTTGATGTTGCTTCGGAGATTTTCGAGCCTTTAGCGAATGATGTCAGTTTTAAGGTGCGTACTGCGGCTTTTGAGTACCTTGGGCCTTTGATCTTTGCGTTGAGCTCTGTAGAAGTTCCAGTTATGTTTGTTGATCATTTCACGAGTATGGCGGAGAGTTCAACTAGCAACAGCTCACTTCAAGAAACCTGTGCGTACAATCTACCTGGTGTTGCGCTGTCACTGACGGCGAACCGATGGAAAGAGCTTTACCCTGCATTTCTGTTACTATCATCAAGTCTGAACTGGAGAGTTCGTCGTACACTAGGCTGCTCTCTCCATGAGGTGGCAAAGATCATCGGGCGGGACAGGGCAGAGAAAGATTTGTTACCTGTTTTAGAAAAGCTCTTAGAGGACACTGACGAAGTGAAAATTGGTCTGATTGAACACTTGGATGAGATTTTCAACGTTATGGGCTCAGGAGCTCGGCTTTCTCTCGTTCGCCTTCTATCGAACTTCCACTCAGAAGATGCTGAGAAGATAGGCAACTGGAGAATTCGTTTTGCGCTTGCCAAGCAAATTGTTCCAATCGCCGAACTGTTACCTGGAGCAGCCACGGCCGAGTTTATGCTACCAGTTCTGTTAGCTTATCTAGATGACACCGCGGCGGTAGTTCGAGAAAAAGCTGTCAGTGTCGCGAGTACAGTTCTCATCAACACAACAAAGGAGCTTTCCTGGTATTCTGAGCAAATTGTAGACGCTCTGTCATCCATAAAACTACTTGCGACGAGTCACAGATGGTCAGATCGTAGAGCTTATGTGACAATTTCGCTAGCTCTCGCGAAAGAAGTGGAGCAGAGAATCGTGGTCGATGAGTTACTACCGCTATTGGTCATGCTTGCCGAGGACTCGGTCGCATCAGTAAGACTTGCGCTGAGTCAATTCTTGACTGAAGTGTTGCAACTTGATCCTACATATCTCTCTTTGCCCGACATCAGTGCAGCAATTAATATTTTGAAGGCTACTGACGATGCCGTGATAAGGTCATTGCTACAAAGTGCAGAGGACAGTGCAACATTGGCAATGCGAATGGACACCCTCGGCGACGGTGTCACATCGGCGCAACAAGTACAATTCTCACCCACGGGGTTGTAAGCATATTGATGTAATTTAGATATTGTAGCTACTATTACTAACGCTAGCACTCTCTAAAGTGCTCTTATCGTTTCATTGGTAGACTCCGACTTCAGCAGCGCGAATCACCCGCTCGTGAAGCGAATAACCAGTCTTCGTAACGGCGGCAATGGTACCCGGCTTTGCGTCCGAACCTTCGGGGATGGGGACATTAAACAGAGCCATGTGTGCGTTTGCGTCGAACTCTTCACCTTCTGGATTGAATTTGGTGACGCCGTTTTTATTGAAGACGGAAGCGAGTTGTTTCTCAGTCATCACGACGCCCTCATGAAAGCTCTTCAGTTTCGCCTTCGTCGCCTCCAAGTCCGCCTCCGCATCATCTTCGGTGACCGTGGCGATTGCACGATCAAGATTGTCCGCGACATCGAGTAAGTCTTTGCAGAACCCCTGGATGGCGAATTTTTTCGCATCTTCAGCCTGTCGCCGTGTGCGCTCGCGCAAGTTTTCCATCTCAGCCATGGTTCGCAAAACTCTATCCGTCAAATCCGCCACCTTGGCGTCTTTTTCTTCCAATTCGCCGCGAAGACGCGTCAATTCATCCTCTTCACCGTCGCCACCCTCGGCATCGCCCTCACCCTCCTTGGCTTCCTCCTCTGTCGTCGCCTCTCCCTCCGACTTGTCAGTCGAGAACCCAAGAGCCCCCGCCGGCGTCTTGCGCACCCCTCCTCGTCCCCGTCCCGCGGCGAAACCGCGGCACGACCCCATCGCGCCCGTCTCTGCCAACACTTTTCTCTCAATCGTCAACGCTCTCTCGCGAATCGTTCGCGTCGTCGCCAGCGCTCGCGCCATCCCGAGCGTCGTCATCCTCGTCGATGGGGCGCCCTCGAGCGCGATACCGACGACGCGAAGGGCGCTATCGACGACGCGTCGAGTCACGGCGCGTCGCGCAGACATGTCTCAGTCTCCTCCTTCCTCGCTCCCCGCGCTCTCACCGACGTCCAAACCGTCGTCCGTCTGTCGTCCGCTCGCTCAATCGCGGGATCCTCCCCTCGAGCTAAACCCTCGGTTAAACCCTGTGATCGTCGGTTCGACTCGCTCGGGCATCTTCATTGACCGGAGGGCGGTGCGACGAGAACGCGCGGGGGATGGGGAAGAGGAACGAGAGGGTGAAGGAGAACGTGCATGATGGAGAACACGCGGTTGAGCGCGAGAAAAAGACCGCGAGGCGCGAGAAACAGCGTCGAGAGGATGACATTGACATGGGAAAAGACACGACTCAAGAGGACAGGTGTCGTTTGGATCGAGCGTGGACGGGGCACGGGATGCACGTGGACGATGATTCGCGCGTCTTGAGTCGATGCGGATATAGGACCGCGCGTGCGACGCGCGGAAGGTGGGAATCTGGGACGTTTTATTACGAATTATTTCTCGAACATCTCGGATCAACGGGGTGTGTTCGCGTGGGTGTGAGCAATGATACAAACGTGAATTTGGACGCTCCTGTAGGCGTAGATGAAAACTCGTACGCATTCGTACAGCGCAACGGCGACAAGGTTCATAATAGGCATCGAGTTGAGTACTCAGATAAGCGAGCGGTGGAGGGAGACGTCATCGGTGTGCTTCTGTATTTACCCTCCGCACGCGATGTCTCGTCTGCTGACACCTCTCGTCTCGAATTTTACCTGAATGGGCGAGGACTCGGCCGTGCGTTCGAAAACCTGCGCGCTTGCGATCGTAATCACCCATATTATCCATGTATTTCACTTTTCTCATCCCCGGAACAGCTCGAGCCGGTCGCCATACAGGTTAATTTTGGTCCGGAGTTCATTGCTCCCCCGAGAAGAACGAGAACGAGTGCCCTTGCGACGTTTTGAACGATAAAACTACAGTATAGTGTACACCGTAAACATTACAAAGATGTAGAAATCGAATGCTTGTCATCTAGAACGAATAAATGCTCGTCGTTTTTGTTTGATTTTGAGACTCTTGGGCGAATCGTCGTACGAAACGGTCATTGCGGTCTGTGCCAAGATCACTGCGTGAGGACACTTCAACTGATTCCGGAGCGACTTCGCGGTTCCGCCGTATCTGCTCTTCGAGAGAAGCGCGATATTTCAAGTTGGCCTGAGTCGCGATCCTGAGTTTTTCGTCGAGCTGTCGCTGCGCGAGGTCCATATCCTCCTGATTCTTCCTTTGCCACTCCATATCCTCAGCCTTTGCCGCACATCGTTTCGCCTCGCGCTCTGCGATTTGCCGAGCCCGGCCTTCGCGCACCTCTTCCATCAATTTTTTGCGTTTTATTTCCTCTGCCATCTCTCTCGCGCGCATTTTTTTGTCGTATTTCAATCGATCCTCTTCGATGCGCGCATCGTCCAATTCCTCCTGGGCTGTTCGCCTCAGCAGATCTTCACGATATTTACGATACAACGCTTCCTCTTCTTCGATGCGACGTTGCGCCGATTGAATGCGATCTTCTTCAACAATCCTCTCTTGTTCCATCGCCCGTTCAACCAGCTCCCTATCACGTTCCCGCTCACGCTCACGTGTTTGGATCTGCTCCGAGTACCTTTCTCTGTTTGCCGTCAGCAATTCTGCGTGCATGCGACGCTGTTCCATGACCTCTTCGTCCTTCGCTCTCGTGTCGAGCAACAATTCCTCACTCCATTGCGCGTTTAGACGAGCTCGTTCGGCTCGTTGTTCCTCTAAATGCTTTATACGATTACTCTCGCACGCCGCCATTTGTTCGCGAAGCGCGCGCACGTGTGCCTCGCGACTCGCCTTTGACGCCGCTTCTCTATCGTCCATGCGCGCTGAATCCTCCATGAATCGACGAGAAATCACTGCATTTAATTGTTTCGTTTGTTCTTCCGCCTCCTCATCCAATCTTCTGCGCTCTTTCACTTGCATTCGTCGACCGAATTCCACCTCTCGCGCCAGTTTCTCACGCATCTCCCGCTGCGCGCCCTCGTCGCTCTCCAGAAACTTTCTATATTCCATCTCCTCCGCGTGTTTTTCCCGCTCTTCCTCGCGTTTCGCCAACAATTCTCGCGCGCGCGCCTCTAATTGCGCCCTTTTCGCCTCCGCACTCGCCCGCGTACCCGCCATCTCCGCCGCGTGCGCCTCCGCCTCTCGCGCGAGTCTCTCGCGCAGCGTCGCGCGTCTGCGAGTCAATCCAGCCTCCCGCGCCTCAACTCTCTTCACCGCGGCGCGAGCCTCCATCGATCTCTCTTCAGCCTCCAGTGCCTTGGACCGCCAATTCACCCCCACTTGTCGTCGTCGAAGTCCCTGCGTTCGTCCGTCTCATCCGTCAGTCGCTATAAATACACACACAGACATCAATCATTCATTCATTCAAACCGTCGGGTCCACCGAACCAGATGCGTGCGTTCCATCGCGCACCTCTGCGTACTCGCACCGCCGTCGGTGTTCCTCCTCGTTCGCCCTCGCCCTTCGCGCGATCGCCTCCATCGTCCTCGACGACGACGTCCTCGACGACGACGCGCGACGACGACTCGACGACGCGCGACGACGTGTGACGACTCGACGACTCGACGACTCGATGGATGAGACGACTGCACGACGACTGCCTGCCTGAGGGACTCATCGTCGAGTCATGATCGGTGGTGCGTGTCCACGCACGACACGAGGGAACCAACCCTCGAGATACAAAACACGCGCGAGGGGAAGGGACGCGGGCGAGCGGCGGCAGGGTGACGCGCGCGACGGGACGGGAGCGATGGCGACGCTCGCGGACTCGTTCTTGGCGGATCTGGACGAATTGAGCGATGAGGAGGAGGATCTCGGCGGGCGAACGCGCGCGGAGGCGCAGACGACGACGGAGGAGGCGACGGGAACGCGAACGCGCGGTGGTGGAGACGGCGTGGATGAACTGTTGAAGAGCGACGATTTAGACGAGGTCGCGCCGCTCACGTCGACGGAGCGGTACGCGAGGGTGACCAAGGCGGTGGCTGAATCCATGGCGTCGAGCGCGATGGAGGTGAACGACGCGGGGAGGCGCATCGGGGCGGTGGACGAGGGCGCGGAGGCGCTCGTCGTGGAGTGCAATACGCTCACGGTGGAGGTGGATAACGAGATCGCCGTCGTGCATCAGTACATAAAGGATAAGTACAAGAAAAAGTTTCCAGAGTTGGAATCCTTGGTCATGCATCCGATCGATTATGCGAGAGTGGTGAAGGTGATTGGTAACGAAATGGACATGATGAATGTGGAGCTCGACGACGTGCTACCCTCGGCGACGATCATGGTAGTGAGTGTCACCGGATCGACGACATCCGGGGAGCCACTGAGTGAGGTTGAATTGAAAAAGACGCTCGAGGCGTGTGATCGAGCGTTGGAGCTAGATGAAGCGAAAAAGAAGATGTTCAACTATGTCGCGACTCGCATGGCTGATACCGCACCCAACTTGAGCGCCGTCCTGGGAAGTGATATCGCGGCTCAACTCATCGGTGTCGCCGGTGGATTAAACGCTCTGTCGAAAATGCCCGCTTGCAACGTGCAAGTGTTGGGCTCGAAGAAAAAGAATACGGGTGGCATGTCGAGTGCGTCAGCTATTCGAGCCGGAGACATGCACGCCGGCTTCATCTATGACTGCGACATCATTCAGAAGAAGACGCCTCCTGCGTGGCGAACCAAGGCGGCGCGATTGATCGGTGCAAAGTGCTCCCTGATGGCACGCGTCGATGCGTTCGGAGAATCCCAAGATGGTGCCACGGGGAAGAAATTTGCGGATGAAATTATGAAGAAGATAGAAAAATGGCAAGAACCGCCGCCAGCGAGAACATCAAAACCGCTGCCCGCGCCGGGAGTTGAGCAGAAGAAGAGACGCGGTGGTCGGAGAGCGAGAGCGTTGAAGGAGAGGTACGGGCTCACCGACATGCGCAAGGCGGCGAATCGAGTGAATTTCGGCGAGGCTGAGGAAGAAGTAGGCCTTGACGGCGAAGGCTTGGGCACGCTTGGCTCATCCGCCGGAGCGGCTGCCGTCGCTGGTAGAATGCGAATCGCGGCAAAGGCTGCGAAACTCATCAAAACAGACAACAAAGGCGGTAGATCCACGTTCGCGAGCACAGCGGGCACGTCTGGGATGGCTTCTAGCTTGGCTTTTACTCCCATTCAAGGAATCGAACTCGTCAATCCAAACGGACCCAAGCAAGACGGGCTGACTTCCGGCACGGATTCCGTCTTTTCGGAGCGTCGCGGGTTTTCAAACGTTGCTCGTCAATTGAAACGATAATCTACACACTAGCATTTATTAATACAGACATTTGATTAGACTATATTCGAGCGGAAAAAGCGGTTGGTGAGCCGAAATATCTCGGCACCGTCGCAGAGCTGTGCACTCTTTTCGCAAACGGCGCGTCACCACACGACGTACTCAACCACTTATTTCCGAACGCACGGTATGAACATAATCAACACTAAAGTTCATCCTTTTCTTCGCGTGGTGGATGGAATCCTCTCTCGCTCAAGTAATCCTTCACGTCCTCGACGGACCACTCGCTCGTCAATTTAGCAGTCTCAACAATCGTCCCATCCTCCTCCTCTACGTGTAAAGAAGGTGGATAATGCGGCGTCCACTGTACCGTGACTCTCTCACCGTACCCCCCGACCTCAACGACCTCTTTCAGGAACGTTTTGATCTCCGGGAGTCGGTTCAGTTTTCACCCCGGACACGATTGAAACCGCGCTCGCGCGAGCGTCCCCGCGGCGTGTGCGACGAGCGCTGGAGCGGAGACGGCGACGACACAGAAAAGCGTCGCGAGAACACGAACTCGACGACCCGCGCCTCCGGCGAATTCTCTTCGGCGATTTCCCCGCTCGGACGTCCTCATCGTCCTCGCCGCGCAAAGCCAGCCCACCGCGACGAGGACTGAGGTACAATCGACGGATCAGGACTCAGAGGTTTGGGGTGAGGAAATCCATCCAGAGAAGACGAGAGCGATGACGATGACACGGATGCGCTCCTCGCGCGCGACCGCAGTCTGTGAGTGCGACGATGACGATGACGATGACGACTGTGATGACGACGACCGCGCGATGCGATGCTCGACGCGTCGCGAGGACGCCGGTCGCGCGTCGAGGCGCGACGGTGGTCGTGCGGGCGGGCGATGAAGGTGACGCCAAGTGCACGGGTTCGTGCGATTCCTGCGGGTTGGCGAAGGATAAGATGCAGTGCGATGGGAGCGGACGCATCATGGGTGGGATGGGAGCCATTCCTTTGTTCTCGTGGTGGCCAATCAAGGCGTACCGACCGTGCCCGGGATTGATCGATAACGGCGGAGTGTACACCAGAAAGGGACAAGACGTCAATGGCATTCTTTGGGGAGAATCTGGGAAAGACTAACGTCCTGGAAAGACAATTCCTACTAGTAATGTTACGCTATGCTACTAATTCTTAAAGATCCTCGTTTTCATCTCTACTCGCGGCCGATCCATCCGTGCGAAACTGTTGGGCGAGGCGAGTGAACCCAACCTCGCCTCGACTTGCGCTCGTCATATCTTGTCGAGCCGCGTCCGCGAGAGACTCCTCGATGATGACGCCTTGTGTCTCCGGCAAAGACAGCGTCACCATACAAGCTGAGCCCGCGACGAGACCGAGAACCACTGGCGGTACAGCCGCACTGATGGCTTGCGCGAGAATGATTCCAGGTGCGATGATACCGCCGACTCGCGCGGCGAGTGAACACGTGCCCAAACACGACGAGCGCACAATCGTCGGGAACAGCTCCGTGGTGTACAGGTAAATCATGTTGAAAGAACCCGCAATTCCAAAACGCCCGATCATCGACACCAACACTTGTGTCGATCCACGGAACATGGCGCTTGAAAGTACACCTACAGCTGCGGTTCCCATGAGGAGAAACAAAGTCTTTTGTCGGCCGAGTATGTCCACGCAGACCTGAGCGAACGCGTGCGAAGGAAATTCAACGATTCCACTAATAAATGTGTTCATATAAATCGAACCGCTCAGAGAACCCACATTCAGGGACAAACCATAGTAAACCATGCTCGTCACGCAGAAAATGTAAGCCATGGAGACGAGACGCTGTCGTAAAGCGGGATATGGAAACACAGCTGTGACATTTAAACCCTTCACAACGCGAGTTTGCTTCAACGGGGGCAGTCTTCCGCTGAACTTATCGTTACCTTTAGCAAGATGGGTCATGATCTCGTGTGCCTTGTCGATTTGTCCCGTGGCGAGGTACCAACGCGGAGATTCCAGCAAGAACCGACACGAGAGAAGGATGTACGCCAACCCGTGTAAGCCGCAGAAAGTCGCAAAGCTCCGCCATCTTGGCATCATATACGCGACCGGGGCCATGAGTGCGATACCACCAGACCAATAGTATTGCGTTGCGATGCCAAGAACGGCTCGCCATTTGATTCCGAGCACTTCTGTACACAAGACGTAACTCGCCACACCCAAGCCTCCGCATCCAAAGCCGCGCAAGCACATGCACCAAAAGTATAACCAATATCCATTTGAAGCCGCAGCGAATAGCGCTCCGGCACTAGCTAACGAGGTTGATAAGTATAATCCAAACACGCGACCTTTACTGTCAGCAACCTGACCGAGAATTCCAGCTCCGGCGAGGAACCCGACAAAGAAGATTGAGTCTGCGAGCTGAACTTTGTATTCGTGCGAGCACACGAGATCCCACTCGGAGACTATGGAGCTCTTGGGATCGACCCACTTCCACAGCTCACGATCCATATCGCATATTTCAAGCGGTAATCCAGTTTCTGCGTGTGAGCATGTACCCTCCACCGCGCACACCCAGTCCGGCACACGCGCTGTGAACACTGATGTGAGCGTCAGAAACGCGGCTGGAAACCACGCGAACGAACTCAGCGCGAACTGCGCAAGCTGTGTTCTGTTTGCTTGTCCGATGCGTTCGTCGAATAGTTCATCCACCGTTCGTCCATCGGCGCTGTCCTCCTCGTCGGCGACGAACGCGCGCTCTTCACCGTCCTCACCATCGTCCAACCCGTTTGCGCGCGGTCCAGGCGAGGCGCTCCGCCAACTCCCGGCGAGCTCGAGCTCGACGTCCGCCGAGTCGCGCGCGGGCCCAGACGCCATGGCCCGCTGTCTCGTCGTCGATGTCGCGATCTTCCTCGACGAACGCGACCGCCCCGGACGCGAACTCCCGTCGCTCGGCGCTCAAACCAAACGAACTCTCGAGAACTTTGGGGGGGTGGTCGAAGGTTCACGAACCGTCGAAACACATCGTTTCGTCGAAACATTGTGTCGGGCGAGAAAGTGCCTCGTCGACGAGCGACGTCACTTCACTTCGCTTTGTCGACGGCGAGGATGTTCAGACGAGGCGCGAATGAATTGATGAGGCGAGCGATGACGACCGCGACGACGGTCAAGTCGTCGTCTAACGCGACGCGGTCCTTCGTGAACGCTAAACTTCCCGATCTCGACTACGACTTCGCCGCCCTGGAGCCGGTTATTTGTGCAGAGATCATGGAAATTCACCATCAAAAGCACCACAACACGTACGTGACGAACTTTAACGTCGCTCAAGAGAAGTACGCGGAGGCGGAAGCGAAGGGTGATCACGCCACCATGATTGCCATGCAACCGGCGATCAAATTCAACGGTGGCGGACACGTCAACCACACATTGTTCTGGAAATGCCTCACGGCGCCAAAGGATTACGCGCTTCCGGAGGGCGAACTGTTGAAGATGATCGAGCGAGACTTTGGATCGCTTTCGGCGATGCAAGACAAGTTTACCGCCGCGACTGTCGCCGTTCAAGGCTCTGGATGGGGTTGGTTGGGCTTCGACAAAGCTAGTGGAAAGCTCGCGGTGACGACGACGGCAAACCAGGACCCGTGCGTGACCACCGGTCTTACTCCCATCCTGGGAGTCGACGTCTGGGAGCACGCGTACTACTTGCAGTACAAGAATCTTCGTCCGGATTACGTCAAAAGTGTCTGGAAGATCATTAACTGGAAGGTAAGTGTAATCTTTGTTGTGACGAGAGAAAAGACTGACGAGCTCGATTTTTTTCCGTACAGAATGTTGCTGATAACCTTAAGAATGCCATGTAATGCACATTCTAACTTGTACAACAATTTTTTGTGAATCGATGTGTGAATTATTTCATTTCGTTGCTATCTACTGGATCATCGTGGTGCGTCAAGGGACGTTTCACGGCTCAACTCAGTCTGCTTTGCTATGAGCGCCTCCTTCGGGCGTCTCTTTCTAGTCATCGCCGTCCATGCGCTCTTCCTCGTCCTCGTCCTCAGTAGTAACATCCTCCGCGCCTTCCTCGTCCATTTCCTCGAGTTCGATGTCTTGTTCGCCCTCCGTCTCCATAATTACTTTAACGCACTCCTCTTTGTCGTTGTGCATGGCCTCGTCCAGTGGCGTCCGGCCGGCCTGGTTACAAATGCTCGCGTTCGCTCCTTTGTCCATCAACAGTTGAACGATGGTCGCTTGGCCGTTTAGACACGCCCAGTGCATCGCCGTGCTCCCTTGATCGTTCGTCTTGTTCACATCTGCGCCGTACTCGAGCAAGAGGTTGACAATTTCTTCGTGCCCGTTCGCCGCCGCGTAGAGCAGACCGTCGTACGCGTCCGCCAGCGCGCCCTGGTCCAGGTACGATCGACACTCGTCGAACTCTCCGAATCGCGCGGCATCGGCCAAGGCCTCGCTCAATTCTTCCTCCGTGGACATGACGCGTCGCCTCGCTTTTGCGTCCCCGGCGGCGATTGTGGGGAACCCGAGCGAGCGCGGCCGATGGAACTTGGACTCATCTTCGATTCGACCGGTCACGATTGGTGCCACCCCGGACTCGTGGGTTTGGGATCAGAGTCGTTACGAGCGACGCCCGCGTCGACGCCGGAGACACCGCCGCGACGACATGGCGTCCGCGCGCGTGACTCGGGCGTCGACCCGCGAGGGAAAGAAGGCGTCGACCCCGAACTTCGTCGTCGGGTTCGCGTACTTGCTCGGTGCGTGCGCGCGACTCGTCGAAGAGGAACATCTTTTTTAGCGCAACCGCTCCATCCTCCGACTGGACTGTGGACGACGACTGACGCACAACACGCGTTTTTCATCGACACGTAGCGACGCAGCTGACGTCGAAACTTTTACCCTTCTTCATCAACACTCTCGTGGCGCGACAGCTCACTCCGGAGGAGTTTGGTGTTCCCACCGTACACTTCTACTTGCTCTCGACAGTCATCCTCACGACGCGCGAAGGCTTCAGACGGGCGCTCATGCGGGATTCTGTCGACGAGGGATCCTTGGGATACGCATGGTTCGTTCTTCCTCTGGGTTTTGCGCTCTCCATCGCGGTTCCAGCTGGCGTTATCACGTCGCAGAAGATATCCGCGAGTGAACCGTACGGTTTGGCTCTCGTGTACTACAGCATCGCAGCGTTCGTCGAGCTGTGCGCCGAGCCTTACTACATTCGAGCCATGCGGAAGTCCGCTTTCAAACTGAGGCTGATTGCAGAATCAATTTCAACCGTCGCGAGAAGTACTTTGACGTACTTACTGGTCTCCATGAACCAGCAAAACGTTGTGATGGCCTTTGCCTACTCGCAGGTGGGAATTAATTTTTTGTATTTTTGCGCGAACCAAATGAGTGCGTCTCCTCGTGACTAACGTGAGTTGCTCGCCGCAGCTCCTCTATGCTGTTTCGATAACATTCTTTTATGTCATCGGAACGCCGAAACACACAAATCAAACGACGAGAAAGGATCCGGCGACAGTAAAATTAATTGGTATTTTTTCGTTACAGGTGTGCTCAGTCAAACCTTTTGAAACATCTTGATCATTACTCTTTCACGCTGCAGGCTGCATGGAAACTCGTTTTGGCAGAAGGAGAAAAGGCCACACTCATAGCCGTCGCTGCGGCGGATGAAGTCGGTGTTTACGGCCTTGTTGCGTCTCTTGGGTAAGATTGAATATTTTCACGAATTAATTAATTCTGAATTAACTTTTTGTTTCAAGCGCGGCGTTTGCGAGATTAGTGCTCCAACCGTTCGAAGAGGCTGCATTCGTCATTTTTACACGCAGTATTTCGTCGAAGGCACGCGCTACGGAAGAAAAGAAAGTGTTTAATGCATTATTGCGTGTAGCAATTATTTTCGGCAGTACGGCGGTACGTATTACATGCTACGCAATTCTAGTGGCGACGCATTGACGTGTGTGACTGTCTAGGCTTTTATGGGACCCCATTTCTCCTGGTTGGCGCTCAGGTACGGCACTAGAGATGACTGTGTCGAACTTCTTGTTGAATTATTTCCCATTTGCGAACAGAATTTTATATGGTGAGCGGTGGGCAAATCAGCATTTCGCATCAGAAACGCTCGGTTTCTATGCGATTTTAATTTTGCTGTTAGCGGTGCGTGTCTTCTTACACGATCGCGCAGCGTTACTTCATTATCTCGACGTTGACGACATCGCGAGAAAAATTCATCGCACGAATTTATTGTTAATTAATTTATTTATTTCTGATTTCTTTGATTACCAGGTGAACGGCATCACGGAGGCTTACGCACACGCTGTTATGGTATGTGTTGAGTACATCATTTCACTTGGATCGTTTTAGACTCACCATGTCACTGTGCATAGTCGTCGACGGAGTTGAGTTCTTCAAACGTCTGGCTCCTCGTTTGCTCCCTTGTCAATGTGGTATGTGTGTGCACTGTGTGCGAGTGGTCTTTTTCGTGACTTTACGTTTTCCAGGGTGGTACACTGATGCTTCAGCGCTCGCTGGGACCGATCTCGCTTTTGATAGCGAACGCCATGAGTATGGTTGTTCGCATCGCTTTCACCGGTTCGTACATACGCAAACGCTTTGTTCGCCTGAAGTTGGATACTCATGTCAAGCTCCTCTCAAAGTCTTATTTCTTGGTAAGTTCACTCCACTGAAGACACCTGTGACCATCATTATGATTGTTTCATCGCAGACTTTGATCATTTTCTCTTTCATTGCTCGGATGTCTGCTCAAGAGTTGCGCAGCAACCCAACAACTGCTGGGCTCTTGGTCCACACTGGGTGCGGAGCCGTTATCCTAGCTATCCTCCTCATCACACTGTACGTCTGCGAGCGTGACGCATTTTTATATCTGTCAAAGCATAATAAAAGTGATTAGTGTTGACATAGTTTATGAAAATTGTGACAGTATCGATAGCCTGATTTGCATTCCCGTTCGCCACAACTGCGCCACCGCCTCAAAAAATCAAGTAGTCTTTGACCTAGATCGCCTCCTCGTCCTCATCTGACGACGCTTTGACGGCATCGCGGTGGCTTTCGATCGCGATCCAGCGAAGAATCCATCGAGCGCACCCTTCGCTCGCCCCTGGCGTGTTATTGTTTGCTTCGGTCGACGATCAACCTAAAAACGGCGCAATGAACGTCACTCGTCGTATTATCTCTGCCGCTTCTTTGCGCGGCGTGCAGCGTGCTTCGGTGAGATCCTATGGCGCTGGCCCGCCGGGTGGCTATTTTGCTGAAGGTGTACAAACTGGACGCAACGGTTACTTGTTCGGTGAGACCCCGGCGGCGGCAGGGAAGCGTAGAGTTTGGGAGGACTGGGAGGCGCCGTGGTATGCAACTCTCACGCTCGCCACTGGCATCCTCTGTTTCGGTCTTCAGGCGAAACCAGACACGAAGATGACATCGTGGGCTAGAGAAGAGGCGGCGCGACGACTTGCCGCGGAAAAGTAGCCCCATCGTCGCGGATCTCGTC
>CEOJ01002211.1_pt1 | contig 37974 bp, 14 predicted proteins | sample 530281 | NCBI WGS metagenome assembly CEOJ01 (sample SAMEA2619879, study PRJEB7988) | marine metagenome | isolation source: saline water (ENVO:00002010), including | reverse complement strand
GGTGTTGGATATGGTGTATCTGATGTCATTAACTTCCATAGAAGACCCGATATCCAAATCAAAGACATTAAATCTGAAGCACTATTGAGACCAATTGTTGTTAATGGTTCTATTGTCGATGTTCAATTCTTAACATTTGGTTCTGGATATGAAAAGGGTATTGACCTCGTAGTAACTGGAGATGGAACATTTGCAGATTTAAGACCTGTAGTTGATGATAATGGAAGAGTAGTAGCAGTAAATATTGCTAACGGTGGAATTGGATATAATTCCGATACTACAGAGATAACTGTCACCAGAAGAGGTATTGATGCTAAATTCTTGGGTGATGTATTTGAGTGGAAAATCAATCAAGCAGAAAAACATAAGGAATTATTATCAACTCCTGATGAAGCTCTTATTGTTCCAAGTAAAGTAAAAGAATTTGGATTACATCCAGTCAACTTCTACACACCAAAGCTACTTAGAAGAACTTTAAAAGACCACATTGATGATTCCAATAGGGAAAAACCAGATAATACCCACTCTCCAATTGTTGGATGGGCTTATGATGGAAATCCAATTTATGGACCATATGGTGCAGTTGGTTCTAGTATCCAGAAGATTAGATCTAGTTATGCGAAGAAAGTTGAACCCAATCCACTACTACGTCCTTCTACATTCCCCGAAGGATTCTTTTTGAATGACTTCTATTATGATAGAGCAATTGGTGACTTAGACGAATTTAATGGAAGATTCTGCAAAACTCCAGAATATCCTGATGGAATTTATGCATATTTTACAACAATTGATAACAGTGCGGTTGCAAAACCAGAGTATCCATATGTTGTTGGTGAATTCTTTAGAGATTATGTAATTCCAAGGAATTATGAACCAAATTTCAATCAAACAATCTCTATTGAAGATCTGAATTTGATTAGAAATACTTCACCATATTACTTAGACTCTGAAACATCAACATATGATTTGCTTCAAAAGTCTAACGAAAAGTATAAACAAGAATTCAGTGTCACTAGTACACTTAATTCTGGAATTGATGGAGTAAGCATATATTCTCCAGGAACAGGATATAAAGTTGGTGATAATATTAACTTTAATAACTTTGGAACTGGTGGAACAGGTGCTTCTGGAGTTGTTTCAAGGATTAAGGGAAAACCCATTAACACTATTGAAGTTGGAATTTCAACTCATACTGGAGTTAAGTTATTCACTACTGGAAATTCAGTTATTGGATTTACACAAGAACCACATGGATATGTTACTGGTGAAATAATTCAAGTTAGTGCAGTTTCTGATGCTGTTCAGGCAAATTTTGAGGGTTCTAGAGAAATTTTTGTTCCACAAAAAACAGTAAATCTACTTTCAGATATTGATACACTAGCAGCAACTGGTTTAACTACTTCAATTACTGTTGGTGATGTTAATGGATTCAATACAAATGATTTTATTAGAATTGGTGAGCAAGAAACTGCACAAATTGTTAGAATTTCACCAGAAGAATCTAAATTTACTGTAAATAGATTATCAAATTCTGGTATTCATACTGTTGGTATTTCTAGTATTACTTTACTTCCAACAGAGTTTAGATTTGGTTTAAGTGCAATTAAAAAGCAAATTCCACGCAATGATTTGTATTTCTTTGATGCAAAATCATTTATTGGATTTGGAACTCAAATTAATAATTATACTTTATCTGATGGAAAGAACTTACCAATTCCTCCAGGTGGAATTTATATCCCAAATCATAATTTCCAAACAGGACAGGAATTAAAGTACCATGTTGGTTATGGTGGAACTGGAATTTATGCAGGTGGTCAGGCACTTCAGGATGGTTCAACAGTATATGCTATCAACCTTGGTGTAAACTTTGTTGGTCTATCAACAGCACCAAACGTAGTAACACCTCTTATCATCAATGATAATGCAGTTGTTACAGGTGCAGCACACTCCCTAGTATCAAATTATTCTAATGTAACTTGTAAAGTTGAAGAGTTTAGTTTGGATGTTGTTACTGACGGAGCACATAAATTAGAAACAGCAGAGAATGTAAAATTCAATCTTCTACCAAGACTAACTGATACTTTCAATGTAAGATATGACACTAAGTTAAGAAAATTAACAACAGAAAAAGTTGATTTTGATGCTACTCAAGGTGGTGTTAATATCTCTACCAATGAAATCAATCTACCCAATAATACTTTTGAAACGGGTGACAAGATTGCTTATTACGTTGGTTCTGGAACTACTATTGGTGGATTAGTTGATAATCAAACTTATTTTGTAATTAAAGAAAAGCCAGACTTTATTAGATTATCCGATTTCTTTATCAATGCAAATAATGGTGTTGGAATTTCTCTTACTTCTTATGGAACTGGAACCCAACAATTTGCAAAGATTAATCCACCTCTCACTGGAACTAAGCAAAATATAATTAAATTTGACTTATCCGACCCCAGTTTGACTGGAATGGATTTGAGAATATTTAAGGATAGCAGTCTATCAATTGACTTAGAAACATACAGATATAGAAGAAATTCTATTGAATCTGGTCTTCCTGGTGCAGAATTGATTATTGATTCATCTGAAGAGTTTATTGGTAATACTCTTTTCTATAATATTATCCCATTAGCACCAAGTGTAGTTGAAAAACGTCAGTCTTCTGCAGATACTGAGGTTGTTGGAAATAATAAAATTATTCTAAAACCAAGTATTTTCAATCAACAATACTCTGTTGTCTCTATTGGTACTACTACATTCAAGTTTAATCTAAAAGACAAACCAGAATACTTTAATTACACTGTGAATAGTGGTGTTAGTACTATTTTCTATGATACAGACTCCAGAACTACTGATGGTCCAATTTCTGATATTAAAGTTAATTTTGAAGGAAGAGGATATAGTAAAATTCCAAGAATTGATACGATTGACAGTGATTCTGGTTCTGATGCTGTTATCAAAGCATCATCAAATACAATTGGTAAAATTGACCTGATTGAAAGGGTTAAGGATGGATTTGATTATCCAACGGACCCAACATTGAGACCAATTCTTAGTGTTCCAGCAGTTTGTCAGATTAAGGACATTGCTAGAATTGATAATATTGGAATTACGACTGGAGGTAAAGGATACCAGGTTGCTCCAACTCTGAAAGTCATTGGAAATGATGATATTGAACTGGAAGCATCAATTCAAGGTGGTAGTGTAACTAATGTTGTAGTCAATAGAAATACTAAAAATCTAAATGGTCCACTAAAAATCGTTGCAACACGAAATTCTAATGGATATGACATTGATGATATTACTTACAATATTAGTCAAAATGAAGTTACTCTTGAACTAGTAAACTCAGACTCACAAATCTACCCTCTAAGTGGAGAATTCCCATTTGAGGTTGGAGATGAGATTTTTGTTGAAAATACAAGAATTTCTGATGCAGATACTAAAAATGGTTATAATTCTTCTGATTATAACTATAGATTCTTTGTTGTAAGTGGAATTAGCACAACTAATTTTACAGTCACTTACAGTATGAATGGATTTGGTACAAATCTTGGTGACTACAATACAGATATCAATTATGGTTATGTAATAAACAAGAAAGATATCGCAACTTTCAAGATGAACATCATTGATGACCTTGGGTATTTCTCTGGTGAAAATGTCATTGGTTATAACTCTCTAAACCAGCAGGTATTCTCTGCTAAAGTCATGGAGAGTGGATGGGATAATAAAATTAACCAATTGAGACTTATTGACAGTGAAGGTGTACTAAAACCTGGTGATAAACTATTAGGTAGTAGGTCTAGATTGTTTGGTACAGTTGAAACTGCTTCCCAATTTAATCTAACAGCTGAACTTCATACTACCAGAGAGAAAGTCAATGACCTTAAGGATAATGCTGGTTACTTAAATGATTATCAACAAAGAATTGCTGATAATGATTATTATCAAAAGTTCTCATATGCATTGAAATCTGAACTTTCTTATGAAAGATGGAGAGAGTCTGTTAGATCATTGGTTCACCCAGCAGGATTTAAGGAATTCTCTGACCTTGATGTTATTTCCAACACATCTTCAACAGGTCAAAATATGAAGGTTGGTGTTGGTGATTCTTCACTAAATGTGCTCATCAATGTAGATGGTGGTGGGTCCATGTATGCAAGAAATAACTTTGCAATGGTTACTGAGGATGAAATTCTACCAAATGGCACCATTGAACGTATTTTCTTCCCAGAGGGAGTAAATCTCAGACCATATATTCTCAATAAGACCAATAAAGTTCTGGCAATTGATGATATAAGTTCAAAATTCACTGGATTTACAACTACTACTGGTGGTCAAATAGTTGGACTAACAACATTCTCACTTACAAATAAAGGATTCCCACTATTCTATAGAGAGTTTGATGGTGGTAATGAGACAAACTTTGATATACAAAGTGATAGATTTACATTCCAGAATCACAATTTCCAGTCTGGGCAGACTCTTAAGTATGTGACTAAAGATGTTCTTAGAACACCAGTTGGAATTGCTAATACTTTTGTTGAAAATTCTTTCTCATATCCATCACCAACAAATACATTTGATTCTCCATTCGATAGTTATGATTCAACTGTCAGAACATTCGATGAGAATTAACAGATAAATAAAAGAAAAAGTATCGTGTGCAATGGCGAAATTAGGGATAAATACTGGTTCCACTCCAAATGATGGCACTGGTGACTCATTATTGAGTGGTGCTATAAAAGTTAATTCCAATTTTGACGAGATTTACGCCGCATTGGGTGATGGTTCTTCAATCACCAACTCCATCGACTTTGCGGTTGTTGCTGGTTACTCTACGGCATCTGGTATTGCTACCTATGCCGTTAATTCTGGTGTCTCTACATATGCAATAACAGCAGGTGTAGCAACTAATTCTAGTCTTGCTTCCGTTGCATCGTATGCTTTTTCTGCTGGAATTGCAACAGAAGCACTATTTGCTGGTGGATTAGGTGGAACTCCAGATATTATTGTTGGTGATGTAACTGCATCTACATTAACTGGAGCAGGAGAAAGAATTTCTGGTATTGTCACATACCTCGTTGCTGGTGATAATATTGGAATTGATACTAATTTTGGTCAAGTTACCATTAATAATAACAAACCAGATGATTTCCCATCAAAATGGGTTCAATCTGGTGTTGGAATTCATACCTTTGCAAATGTTGGTCTTGGTACAGATAATCCACTTGCAGACTTCCATGTTCATAGTTCCAATGCGAAGTTTACAGATGGAAGTACTTTAAGTTTGGATGATAACAATCCAATTAACTTTGGTTCTTCTGGTGCTTCTGACTCTACAGTATTCTTTGATGGTAATGAATTAGTTCTAAAATCTGGATCAAAAATTAGTATTAAAGGTGCAAATACCAAGATACTTGATGCACCTAATGCTGAAGGTCCAATTCTTTATTACAATGGTGTAGAAAAACTCCAAATACAGCAAACTGGAGTTGATATTACAGGAAAAACAGAAATTTCTAGTGATATCAATGTAGTAGGTGTTGCAACTGCTAGTGAGTTCCATGGTGATGGTTCCAATCTCACAGCACTTCGTGCTGAGCAACTTGAAGGTGGTCCTCTGCCAGTGCTTGATGGTCAAGCATTGACTGGAATTGCAACAATGCGTTCTAAGGTATCTGTAGCAGCAACTGCTTATGGTGTTATCTTTACTGGAGTTGGATTTACTGAGTTTGAAGCATACAATACTTACTCACTCTTAAAAATTGGTGTTAGTACATCCAATGTTAGAGTTAGATTGTATGCTGATATTACATCAAGAAACAACGATACTGGTAGAGCAGTTGGTGCAGCATATTCCACAAGTGTCCATCTAATCCATGATGAATTCATTGGAGAGACAGCAGAATCTTACTCTCCACTTGGAACTTATGGTAAGAGACAAGTAATTGCACCAGCAATTACTGGATTTAATATGGAAGATGGTAATAGAGATGGAAAAATCTATGCAACATTTGATAATTACACTGGTTTTGCAACCGATATCACTACAGTTCTAGAAATTGTAAGATTAGAATTCTGATAATGAGCAATAGTCAATAACGAGTAAAATAATATGAGAACAGTACCAGGATCAGGAGCACAATTTACTCCAATATTTAACTCCGACTATGGTGTAGAGTCCTTCATTGTAGGGGCTGGTGGAACAGATTATGATCCAAATGACCCACCAAAGATTGAGATTGATGAAACGAATGTACCTATACAAGAGGGTGTATTTTTTCCTATCATTAGGAATGGTGAAATCGTAAGGATTGCAGTATTAGAAAAAGGATTTGGATACTCACCACTTATTCTTGCTGGTGGCAGAAAAGTTGGTATCGCAACAACTTCATTTGTAGAGAGTTCTCTTCTTGTTAGAACTGGTGTTGGAACTGAAGTTTCTGTCTCTGTTGCAAGTACTGATTCTCATGTAATCATGGCAGTTGAGGGTAGTGAAGGTTCTTCTATCCTTGAAAATGGTTACAATAAAACAATCACACAATCTGGTTATGCTGGAACATCAGCACCTGTTGTTCCAGATGGTAGTAGCAATCAAAATGCATTTTACGGGTTTACTCATCCATTTGAATCTTATGCAACCAGTGGTGTAGGAACTGGTTCTAAGTACAATGTATTCATTGTTTATGACTCTGGCACTGGTAATGCAATATCAACATCAATCGTTCTTAGAGAGGGTGGTAATGGGTATGCAGTAGGGGATACTGTGTCTATTGCAGGAACCTATATGGGTGGTCAAACTCCTGCTAATGACCTTACATTTACGGTAAGTGCTGTTGCAAATACAAGAATTCCAGCACAAGCAAATGTAGTATATTCTGACTTGGAAGCAGAAACTATAGTTGGTTCTGGAACAAGTGCAATATTTGAGATTTCAAGAGATGGTCTTGGTGATATTACCGATATTAGTGTAACTAACGGTGGTCGTGAATATGAAATGACCAGTCTGCTGAAGATTTTAGGAACAGCAGTTGGTGGTGTAACACCTCAAGATGATATTTTCCTTTCACCAAAGGTTCTTGGTGCAGATAAGTTACCACAAAAATTATATGTTAGAAAGTTAGATAATAATACGTTCACAGTTTCGGGTCTATCTACATCATCAAAACTTGATATCACCTCTGTTGGTGAAGGAACTCATACTCTTGAGTATGAAGATTCAAATGAAAGTAGTATAATTTCCATTGATAATATAGTACAAAATCCTCTCTATAGGAGAGACCTTTCTGTAGGATTGGCACAGACAGTTGGATATACAAGTAGTACGATTTATCTTACTGGAATAAGTTCAATCACTGTTGCAGATACCATTCAGGTAGGTTCCGAATTCTTTAAAATTAATACTATTGGTCTTGGTGCTACAAACGAGTTTGGAGTAACTAGAGGGTACTTGGGTACTAGAGTTGATTACCATGCTGTTGGAACGGCAGTAACTATCCATAGAGGGGATTATAATATTGTTAATGATGAAATTCACTTTACTACTGCACCATATGGTCCAGTAGGACCAGAAGGATTAAAGGTCAACTCAACATTTAGTGGAAGAGCATTTAGTAGAAGGTTTGATCCAGGAACTCCAAATGATAGAAACGTCATCTTTGATGACCTGTCAACACAATTTGTTGGTGCGTCATCAACTGAGTTTGTATTGAGAACAAATGAGGAAAGAATTGTTGGCATCTACACAGATACAAATACAGTTTTAGCAAGTGGAATTGATGTTAATAATAATCCATTAGTATTCATCAATAATGTTCCACAGATTTCAGGAACTGATTTTACTGTTGATAATGACAACGATGGTAATAATAGAATAAGATTCCTTACTGGAACACCTTCTGCTGGTAGAATTGTTAGAACTGGATTAACTAGTGGTACTGGTTATGCTCCATTAATTGGTGCTGGTGCAACTGTAACAATTACTGGTGGTCAGATTACTGATATTCATCTAAGAGGTTCTGGTAGTGGATATAGAAATCAACCAGAAATCTCTTTAAGTGCTGCTGCAGGTGCAGGTGCTGCATTTACTTGTACTGTTGGTGCAGGAGGAACAATATCATCTATCAGTGTTGTAAATGCTGGTGCTGGTTATACTGCTGGTGCAGAAGTTAATATTGGAATTCCATCAAACTATTTCTCTGTTCCACTGGTCTATGCCAATGGTTATACTGGAAATGGAGAGGGTGCTAAAGCAGATTTACAAGTTGGTAATAGTGGTGACATAATTTCGTTTATGATGTCAGACCCTGGTGAATTCTATAGAGTTCAGGATGTTTTAACTCCAGATACATCATCTAATGGTTTAGTCACTTCAACTTCTGGAACCTTTACAGAGTTCTTAGTTGAAGTTGAAGATATCATGACTGACAAGTTTAGTGGATTCTATCCTGGTCAATTTATTCAATTTGATAATATTGAAAGATTCTTCAATGGTTCAAAGAGGAAGTTTACCCTAACTGTTTCTCAAGGAGGAGAAACAGAAATTTTGAGTCTTAAAATAGACCCAACAAGTGACATGGATTTGGCACAAAACATGTTTGTGTACATTAATGATATTCTCCAAGCACCAAACCAGTCATATGATTTTGATGGATCTAGAATCGTATTTACTGAACCACCAGTGCCAAATTCTAAATGCACAATTTTGTATTATAGAGGTTCTGACTTAGATGTTGAGCAGGTAGACCCACCAAGAACAATTAAAGAGGGTGATGGTGTTCAAATTGGAGATAATGTTTTAGATCCAAAGGATAGACCACAGTTTGAACGTATTGTTAAGAAGATTATTTCTTCAAACTCACTAGATACATTTACATATGATAGTATTGGAATCAATACAGATCCAACTGCCGAACGTCCTATAAGATGGACAAAACAGACAGAAGATAAGATTATTAATGGTGTTCTTTACTCTAAAGCTAGACCAGACCTTAAATCTCGTGTAGAACCTACTGCAAAGTTAATTAAAACATTAACTCCTGGTGCAAACGAAATTTATGTTGATAATGCATATCCATTATTTGTTGATGTAGATGAGTTATCGGAAGATATTAACAATGTAAAAGTTGTTGATACGGGTGAGGTTAGAGCAGCAATTTCTTCAGCAACTGTTTCTGCTGCTTCTACAATATCTTCAATTTCAGTTATTGATGGTGGAATTGGATTCTATAGAAATTCAAGTCCTATAGTTGCTATTTCTTCTGCAGTTATAAGTAAGAAAGACCCCATTTTCGGTTGGGTTGGTATTTCTACTACCTCTGGTATTTCAACTACAAATACATACAGTGACATTGTAATTGGTAAACCTATTGTTGCAGTTGGTTCTAGTGGTGCTCTTGGAATCTCAACTAATGGTTTTGAGTGGGCAGAAGAGTATATTGGTTATGGTGGAACAATCAACTTTAACTCTGTTGCAGTTGCAGCAACATCTAGATTCTTTGCTGCAGGTGATAATCAGAAGTTGGTTGTTAATACTGGTGTTGGTACAGGATTCCCTAACCCTTGGACAGAGATTAAGTTACTGAAAGAGACTGTTGTTCTTGGTCTTCCACAACCAGTAATTACTTTTAGTCAATATAGTGGTGACTTTAAGTCTGTTTCACATTCATCATTCCATGATACTAGTGTTGTTGTTGGTTCAAATAATGGTGTCTTCAGTGGAGTTGGTATTGGGACAACATCTTTCTTTGAACGAACACCTGGAACTTTTGCTAACTTCAATGCAGTAGCAAATAATGGTGCTGTTTATGTTGCAGTTGGTGATGCTGCAACAATTATCCATTCTTCTGATGGTGGATTTATTTGGGCACAAATACCACCATTACCATCAACTAGAAACTTCTTAGATGTAATCTGGACAGGAACTCAGTTTGTATTGGTTGGTGAGCATGGAACCATCTTTACTTCAACTGCTGGAACTACAAATTGGAATAGAATTGTACCTAATATTGGTGATCACCTGCATAAGATTAAGTATGAATATGGTGTTTACGTTGCAGTAAACCATGTTGGTCAAGTTCTGTTCTCATTAGACCTTTCTTATTGGACTTATAGAGATACAAATCAGACCCAAGCAGTTAGTGACTTGGCATTCATTCCAGTTCCACCACCTGCATTCTCAAGACCTGCAGGTATGGATGTTGTAAATGAAGATGGTAGATATATTCTTGTTGGTGCTGGTGGAACAATTATGTATGCAGACCCTGTATACAATAGAGCAACAGCAACTGCAAACTTAGTTAATGGTGTGGTTGACAGTGTAGATGTTGATAATCCTGGATTTGGATATCTATCCAATCCACCAATAATTATTGAATCGGGAACTACTCTTCAAGAAGAAATCTTCTCAATCAAAGCAGAGGGTGATTATGGTGAGATTGTTGAAGTTGGTGTCGGTAATTCATTCATTGATTTTAGACTTAAGTCTGAAGATTATGACAATGCTACCTTAGGAATTGGATATTCCTCACTTAATGTATTTGGTATTACTAACTCTCAGATTTCTGTAGGTGATTACTTCGTAATTACTGACAGCAATACCACAATTGGTGCTGGTCTCGCACTGACAGGAATTACGACTAGCACTGGTGGATTAAATAACTATGCAGAGTCTGTAGTTGGTGTTGCATATACAACTCTAGATGGTGTGTACAGAGCAGAAAGAGTTAGTGAAGCTTATGCGGGAATTGTTACTGTACGATGTATGTTTGCCTTCCAGAATAATGCTGCCATTCAAGTTAATGTAAATAACAATACAAATGGTATCCATGGTAAATATTCCTGGGGAAGAATCCACGATTTCCAGAACAGAGCAGTGTTCTCACCAAAACACTTTACTGTTGATTTAAGTAATGGTCTCACTGGTCTTTCAACTTCCGCAGATGTCTTCAGAACGAGAGGTCTGAAGTAACTGTAAATTTGTCCACTAAATAAAAGAAAAGTATTCTAGTAAAATGCCTGCGATAATTACTGAACAATTTAGGGTGATGAACGCCGAAACCTTCGTTAATAGTTTGGTTTCGGTAGGTAATACTGCTAACACTTATTATACTTTTATTGGTCAACCAAACAGTCTGAATGTTCAGGCAGGTGGTTCAGCAGATTGGAATAATGGACCTGCACCACTTGATGGATTTGAAGAAGAAAACTCCATCAAGGAAACGATTCTTGCTATGAAAAAGGTGACAAAGCAAGATGTTAGGAGAATGATTAGAAAGGTGAACTGGATTTCTGGTTCTACCTATGAGATGTATCGTCATGACTACAACATCTACAATCAGACTCCTGTAACTAATCAACCAAATCTCTATTCTTCTAATTTTTATGTAATCAATGAAGACTTTAGAGTCTACATTTGTTTGCAGAATGGTACTGACCCAGAGAACCCAAAGGGAAGACCATCTTTTGACCAACCAACTTTCGTAGATTTGGAACCACGACCAGCAGGAACAAGTGGTGACGGTTATATCTGGAAGTATTTGTTTACCGTAAAACCATCGGAAATTGTAAAGTTTGATTCTATTGAGTTTATTCCTGTTCCTGAAGATTGGGGCACTAAAGGAGAAACTATTTCTACCAAGAACAATGCAATTGATGGTAAAGTAGAAATTATAACTATTACTAATAGAGGTATTGGTTATCAACCAATCTCAAAATCATTCACAAATATTCCAATCCTTGGTGATGGTGAAGGTGGAAAAGCAACTATCACTGTTGACTCATTTGGTAAAGTTTCCGAAGTATTTGTTACTGATGGTGGTAGTGGATATACAAAGGGAATTATTGAGTTCAATCCAGGTGCTCCAGGAATTCCATCAGAATTATCTAACTCAGGTTCATTAGCAACTTTTAACGTAATTATCCCACCTAAAGGTGGTCATGGATATGATATTTACAGAGAACTTGGTGCATATAGAGTTTTAGTTTACTCACGTTATCTAACAGATGAGTCAAACCCAGATATTATCCTAGGAAACGACTTTGCTAGAGTTGGAATCATTAAAAATCCAATGATTCTTGGTAGTGATACGGAAAGACTTACAACAGGTGAAGTAAGTGCATTAAACTCTTTAAAACTTTCTGGAGTTACTACACAAACAACATATCCAGTTGATTCTATTATCACTCAAACTACTGGTTTGGGTGTAACTGCTATTGGTTTTGTTGCTTCTTGGGATGATGTGACAGGTGTTCTCAAATATTATCAACCTGTTGGACTAGCAACTGAAGGTGTTAACTACAAGATTAATAAGTTCTCGTCATCCATTGCTGGTGGTGGTTCATTTAGTATTAATTGCCCTAAGGTAGTTGGTCCAGCACTCAGTATTGATACGGACTTTACGGGTATTAGTACCGTAATAAATAATAAGACATATCAGCTGGGCAGCAATTTTGTGTCTGGAATTTCATCAGCAGAGTATAACAAAAAGTCTGGTGAGATAATTTATATTGACAACAGAAGGGCAATTCCAAGGTCCACAAGCCAAAAAGAAGATATTAAAATCGTATTGGAGTTCTAAAGTCAAATGCCACAAAATACTAATTTAAATGTATCTCCATACTTTGATGATTTTGATTCCGAAAAGAATTATCAAAGAGTTCTATTTAAACCAGCAACTCCACTTCAGGCAAGAGAACTAACGACTTTACAATCCATTCTTCAGAATCAGATTGAAAAGTTTGGACAGCACTTCTTCAAAGAAGGTTCTGTTGTTATTCCTGGTCAAATTGCATACGATTCTCAATATACTTCTGTCCAAATTGATGAGTCACACCTTGGTGTTCCTGTATCTCTTTATATTCAAAGTTTAATTGGAAAGACAATTAAAGGTGAGAATAGTGGTGTAAGGGCAAAAGTTGAAAATTATATTACAAATACTGAATCAGAAAGAGACAACTATACACTATATCTTAAGTATCAAAGCTCTAGTGATGATGACTTTTCTACAGAAAAGTTTGTTGATGGTGAGAACCTTGTAGCAGAAGAAGATATTTTCTATGGTGTTTCTGCTATCAGAGATGGTTCCACATTTGCAACTACAATTATCCAAAATTCTACAGCAATTGGTTCTGCTGTAAAGATTGCTGCTGGTGTTTACTTTGTTAGAGGATTCTTTGTAGAGGTAAATCCACAGACAGTAATTCTAGACCAATATACTAGCAATCCAACATATAGAGTTGGTCTATTAATTAATGAAGAATTGGCAGTTGCTTCCAATTCATATGAAGATTTATTTGATAATGCACAGGGATTTTCTAATTTCTCAGCACCTGGTGCTGATAGATTAAAGTTCGGATTAACTTTAATCAAAAAAGAGATTGATGATTTCAACGATGAAAACTTTGTTGAACTTCTAAGAGTAGAGAATGGTGTTCTTAGACAATTTGTAAAAGAGAGCAACTATAATTTAATTAGAGATGAGTTAGCAAGAAGAACTTATGATGAATCTGGTGATTACTATGTAAGACCATTTTCTCTTACTATAAGAGAGTCTCTAAATGATAGAGTAGGAAATAATGGTGTATTTAATGAGAATCAAGCAACTAAGTCTGGAAATTCTCCAAATGACAATTTAGGATCACTTCTTGTATCTCCAGGTAAAGCAGTAGTTCGTGGATATTCATTAGAAACCATTGATACGACTATTGTTGACTTTGAAAAACCAAGAACTACTGCAAAAGCAGAGAATCAGGCAATTCCATTTAGTGTTGGAAGACAAATTTTTGTCAATAATGTAAATGGTTCTGCTCCTGTTGGATTTGGTTCAACTTCCCAAATAGCACTATATGATACAAGAACATCACAGGAAGGTCTTGTATCTGGTCAGAAAATTGGTATTGCAAGACTATATGATTTAAAGTTAAGAAATGCTAGTTATGAAGGTGCTAATACTCAATTTGAAGCATCTTTATATGATGTTCAGACATATACTGTATTGCGTCTAAATGCTACAACAAACTTATCCAAATCAACATATATTGAAGGAAACTCTAGTGGTGCCAGTGGTTATGTTGTAGAAGATGTAGTAGCAACAGACTTAGTAAAACTATACCAAGTTTCTGGAACATTTAAAAAAGAAGAATCGTTATCATTTAATGGTATTTCTGATGGAAGAATAATTACAAATATTCGTGATTATTCTTTAGGAGATGTTCATCAAATTGCATCTGACAACTATGCTGTAGGTCTTGGAACATTTACTGCAGACCCAGTTTTATCTCAAGTAACTATTCTCACAGAACCTGGTGCTCAATTCAGTATTACTGCAGAATCTCTAGGTGTCAGTACAGTAACAAGTTCTAGTCCAGCACCATTTGTTGGAATTCAAACTGGTGATATCGTATCTTATACTAAGCAAGGTTTTAGTATTCCAACCTTGAATAAAGTTATTGAAGTAACTCAAAGTGAAATTAAAATTGCAGAGACTACCGATTTAGCAAATATCAATGATGGTGCTCTTCCTTCTGTTGGAATCACTGCTAATGACTTTAAGAAAGTATCATTGGAAGTTCTTAATACTTCAAATGCTTTCTTGTTTGCTAAATTAAATCATAAAAATGTTGAGAGTCTTGATCTCAGCACGTCTTCCATTATACTTAGAAAGTCATATAGTGTAAACGTTGTATCAAATGCGTTCTCTGCAACTCTTGAATCTGATATTGATTTAACTTTAGAACCATTTGATGAAGAAGATTACAGTCTTGCATATACTGCTGGTGATATTGAACCTCTTAATAACCAAAAGGTTGCTGTATCTGGAAGAACTATTGGTCTTAGCAACTTGACCCAAAATGGTCCTGCTATACTTACAGTTACCTATAAGAAAGTAAACACCACCGAGAAAGCAAAGACATTTAATAGATGTGAAAGTCTAATTATCAATGGTTCTAACCAGACCTCATCTGGTGTTGGTAGAACTACTCTTAATGATGGTCTGATTAACAGAGAATATTATGGATTGAGAGTTCAGGATAGAGACATATCATTAAATGTTCCTGATGTTGTTAATGTTCTTGGAATTTATGAGTCTTCTACTGTAAATGACCCATCTCTCCCAAGAATACATTTTAGTGCGTTAAATTCAAGTATTGGAAACCTAATTAGAGGTGAAAGAGTCATTGGTTCAACCACTGGAGCAGTTGCAGCATTTGTTGAATCTGATGGCAATAATATTGCAGAAATTGTTTATCTGAATGAGAATAGATTTGCACTCAACGAAGAGGTTACTTTCCAAGAAACCAATATTACTGGAACAATTAGTGCTGTTGATGTTGGTGATAAGAATATCAAAGAAAACTTTATTCTAGATAATGGTCAAAGACCAGAAATTTATGATTATGCTAGGTTGATTAGAAAGTCTGGAGTATCTGCTCCTACTAAAAAAATTAGAGTAATCTACAACTCATATAGCATTTCTTCTTCATCGGAAGGTGACTTTGTATCTGTAGATTCTTATGGAAGAGACAGATACAGCAAAGATATTGCAACTATTAATGGTGTCAGAAATTCTGACATGATTGATTTAAGACCAAGAGTTACGGAATTTAATGTATCCTCGGCAGATAAGTCACCTTTTGAATTTAATGCAAGACTCTTTGAATTAAATGCAAACTCAAGTGATTCAATTGTAGCAAAAGATAGAACAATCAATCTATCTTACAATTTCTATCTACCAAGAATTGATAAACTATTCCTAACCAAGGAAGGAACGTTTACCATTAATAAAGGTGTTCCATCATTAGCACCAAAATCACCAAACAAGTTAGACTCTGCACTTGAAATTGCTACCATATATTTCCCAGCATATCTTTACAATACTAAAGATGCAAGAGTATCTCTATCTACACATAAGAGATATACCATGAAGGATATCTCTAGACTTGAGGATAGACTATCTAATGTTGAATTCTATAGTTCATTATCTCTTCTAGAGACAGATACCAAAAACCTTTCAATCAGAGACCCACAGACTGGTCTTGATAAGTTTAAGTCAGGATTCTTTGTAGATAACTTTAAGTCATATGATGGTGGTGACCTGTCAAACCCAGTTTACAGGGCATCTGTAGACACCGCATATGGTTACTTAAGACCACAACACTACACAACTTCGGTTGACCTAGTTGTTGGTTCTGAAGCAGTTATTGGCATTGGAACAACATCTAACCCAGATGTTGACCTGAGATTTGCTACTGATTTGGGTAATAGCAACGTCAAGAGAATTAATGACCTTGTTATCCTTGATTATAGTGATAAACTATATGTAGAAAACAGATTTGCTACTAGAGTTGAGAACGTAAACCCATTCAATACACCAAGTTGGATTGGTAGTATTGAACTAAACCCATCTACAGATACTTGGGTAGAAACTAGAAGAACAGAAAGAACGGATGACGTTGAAGGCAACTTTGAAGCAACAATGTCTCAGTTGGGTGTAGATTCCAATACTGGTCTATCACCAGTCAATTGGAATGTATGGGAAACAAATTGGGTTGGTGTAAACAATGTAGAAGGACCAGTAATTACACAAATTCAAAACGGTTCTAGAATTGTTGATACTAGTGTCACTACTGATTGGTGGAGCAGAACAACTACAACTACTTGGGAAGATTCATTCACACAGTTCAGAAATGATACATTTACCACTACAACAGAACAATCTAGACAAGGTATTCAGTTTGGTGTAAGTGAGAGATTTGATACTGTAAATCTTGGTGACAGACTTGTCTCTAGAGTTCTCATTACCTTAATGAGGTCTAGAAATGTTGAAGCAGTTGCTAGAAGACTAAAACCATCCACTAGATTCTACGCATTCTTCGATAATACTGATGTAACCAACTTCATAGTTCCAAAACTGATTGAAGTCAGGATGACAAGTGGAACTTTCCAAGAAGGTGAAACAGTCACTGGATTTATACCAGTTTCTGGTACAAATAGGTCTATTACTTTCCGTCTTGCACAGCAAAACCATAAGTACGGTCCATACAACATTCCTACTGAAACATATAGGGAAAATCCTTATAATCCAAATAGCACACTATCTAATTCATATTCATCAACAACTACTGTTCTGAACGTTGATACTGCAAGTCTTGAGAATCAAGCAGATTCAAGATTCTTCGGTTCAATCGTTAAAGATATGCAACTTGTTGGTTCTGATAGTAATGCAGTTGCAACAGTTTCTGACATTAGACTTATCTCTGACTCTGCAGGAACCCTAATTTCTTCATTCTTTATTCCTGACCCAACTGTTCCATCAAACCCAACGTTTGAAACTGGAACTAAGACACTTAAGTTGACGACAAGTCAGGTCAATAGTGACATTAAAGGTATCTCTGACAGTATGGCAGAGGCAAACTTCACTGCTAGTGGTAATATTGATAATATTGAGAATACTACTCTTAGAATTAGAAATGCTGAAGTTGAAAGAAACATTAGAAATGAGAATAGAACTCTTACAGAGACGGAAGATAGATTAGTTGCTAACACCATTACAACTAACAGATTGGAAACATCTAGAGTAAGGATTAGATGGGTTGATCCACTTGCTCAGACGTTCCAGGTTCTTGATAATAATGGAATTTTTGTCACCAAGTGTGAATTGTACTTCCAGTCAATTGACCCAGGAAATATCCCTTGTACTTTAGAGATTAGAACTTCTGAACTTGGTCAACCAACACAGGAAATTCTACCTTTTGCAGAGGTCAGCCTCAATCCAAGTGAAATTAATGTTTCTGATGATGCATCAGTCCCAACAACGTTCACATTCCCTGCACCAGTATTCCTGGAAGGTGGAAATGACTATGCACTAGTCTTGATTTCAAATTCCAATGAATATAATGTCTGGATTTCCAGAATGACTGAGGTTGATGTTTCAACCAGCAACAAACCAGAAGCAGAGAAGATTATTGTTTCTCAGCAACCATCTCTTGGTTCACTATTCAAGTCACAGAATGGTGCTACTTGGGAACCATCTCAGTTAGAAGACCTTAAGTTCTCTCTTTACAGAGCAGAATTCACTTCACAGACAGGAAGTTTCCGTTTCTACAACCCAGATTTGGGTGTAGGCAACAGACAGATTGCATCATTGAGACCAAATCCAATTGTTGCTGAGTCTAAAGAAGTTCTTGTTGGTATGTCTGGAAGTCTAACTTCAACAGATGTTACCAATCTAATTCCTGGAACATCTATATTCCAGGCAAATTATCCAAACTTCTCTGCTAAACTCAAGAGTATTGTTGGTACGATTGGAATTGGAAGTGCTCTATCAATTACAAATTCTGGTACTGGATATACTAGCAATGCGACCTACAGTAATGCACCACTAACAACTATCAGTGGTAGAGGGTTTGGTGGTAAAGTCAATATCACAATTTCTAATGGTGTTGCAGTTGCAGCAACTGTATCTGTTGGTGGTACAGGATATGCTATGGGTGATACCCTAACAGTTGAACCACAATATACTGGAAACTTTGGTGAGAATCTTATTATTTCTATTCCGAATGAGGTTGGTGTCATCACAGCATTTAATTCGTTAATTGTTGACCAAGTACAGGATGAATTAAATGCTTCAGGAATTGGCAATGAAATTTCATACGTTAATCCTTCAAATGGTATTTCAACAATCAGCAATGGTTATGTAAACTATACTGAGACACTATCTGATGGTCTACATTTCAAGGTTAACCATAACAATCATGGAATGTATGATGTTTCAAATAAAATTACCCTATATGGAATTGAATCAGACGTTGCTCCAGAAAAACTAAGTGCTGATTATAATCAGTCTTCCACTGCTGAGATACAACTTTCAAATGTTGGAATATTCACTTCATTTGAGAATCTACCAGTTTCTACTGATAATCCAGGTTACATTAAGATTAACCATGAAATCATTAAGTATACTGCTGTAGATACATCACTGATGCAACTCAGTGGTATTACTAGAGGAATTGATGATAATACTGATGATATCTATCCATCAGTTATGGTTGGTTTGCATCCAGCTGGTTCACCAGTATTTAAGTATGAATTTAATGGTGTTTCATTGAGAAGAATCAATAGAACTCACTCTATGAATCAAGTTGATTCTAAGTATCAAATCGAAATGGATAGTTACTATCTCAAGATTGTAACCAATGAGCAGGGTAAAGATAGATTGTTTGGTCCACCAAAACTTCACTTTAATGAAACTAAGACTGGTGGAACATATGATATGAATATTTCAGCATCTGGATCTAATATTCTTGGTGGTCCTAAAGCATCACAGAATGTTCAGTTTGATAGTATTAGACCTAATGTTCAAAGACTTCTTCCAGAATCTACAATCATTGATGCTAAGATTAGGACTGTAAGTGGTTCAAGTGTTGATGGTAGTGAAACACCATTCCGTAGCAGTGGTTTTGAACCAATTTCACTCAATTCAAATAATCTTTTCAATACACCAAGAATTATTGCTTCCAGAGTAAATGAACTTCAACATTTGCAAAGTAGCAATGGTTATAAGTCATTTGAAATGGAGATGAATCTGGCAACAACAGATACTAAGGTATCTCCAGTTATTGACTTGGATAGAGTTAATGTCATTACCACAATGAACAGAATTGACTCACCAGTTACCAATATGTTGAGTGATAAGAGAGTCAATAGTCTTTACGATGATCCACACTCTGCAATCTATGTCTCAAGAGTAATTAGATTGGCAAAAGGTTCTACTGGACTTAAGGTTTACTTTGATGCATATAGAGATGCAACCAATGATATTAGGGTAATGTATAGATTACTGAGACCAGATACTCCAGACAATCAAGAGTTGTTTGAATTTATGCCTGGTTTTGAAAATCTAGATAGCAATGGAAACATTCTTGATCCTAAGAATAATAATGGATTACCAGACAGACTAGTAAATCCATCTGCATCTCCTTCTGATTTGAGGTCTTATGAATTCACTTCTAAAGAAGTTCCATTGTTTGATGGATTCCAAATCAAAATTATTATGAGTGGAACAAATCAAGCATATGTTCCTAAGATTAAAGACTTGAGAGTAATTGCAACTATCTGATGAAACCAATTAAAGATAATAATGGTCTTCTCCGAGATGAGAAGACCAATGCTGTCATTAATATTAATGATGTTGAATATGATGCATATCTTGCAGAAAAAAAGAGAATACTTTCTGAAAAAAGAGATATTGACAACATGAAGAAGGACATTGATGAAATTAAAGATGCCCTTCACCTCATCCTTAACAAGCTAAATACATAAAAAGTACTTTTTGCTATGGCAGCAAAGATAATCAACCTAGTTGTAGAGCAAAATGCTGATTTTCAGGCAACTGTTACCATTTCAAATGATAACGGTACTAAGCTAAATCTGACTAACTACACTGCAGCATGTAAAATTAAAAAAAGTCCTTTGTCTAGCACAGTTGCTGGTACAATGACTGTATCTTTCGTTGATAGAGTTAACGGAAAAATCATGCTGTCTATGAACTCAACTACAACTGCAGCACTTCCTGGTGGAAGACATGTTTATGATGTAATCATCACATCTCCAACTAATTTTGTCACAAGAGTCATTCAAGGAAGTCTGCTTGTTAGCCCAGGAGTGAGTTGATGAGTAATAACTATGAAGTTACAGTAACATCTCCAGATTTAACAGTAAATGTTGACGATAGTGGTGCCTTTAGTGCTTCTATTAACTATGAAGCACCAACAAAAAGTATTCAACATACCAATTTAATACTTGATAATTTTTCATCTGGATTTGATGGCATCACAACGCAATTTCCTCTAACAGTTAATGGTGTTCCTTATTCACCGTCCAATGAACAACAACTGATAATACAAATTAATGGTGTTGTTTTAAGACCAACTATTGATTATACAGTTTCTGGTTCAACCATAACATTTGTGATTCCTCCAAGTGGTGGACAAACATTTTCTGGTGTTGCATTACAAACAATTGCAGATTTAACTAGAACTGTTGTTTTTCATATTGATAATGGGTCTGTTGATATTCAACCAGGTAGTAAAGGACTACTAACACTTGATGTTGCTGGTACAATTGAAGAGTGGAGAGTTCTATCCGACCAAACAGGAGTCATTGCTATAGACATTGAAAAGTCAACATTTGATAATTATCCGAATAATTTTTCATCTATTGTGGGTAGTGAATATCCTGTTCTTATAAATCAGAATAAACGCAAAGATGAAGAGTTAACAACTTGGTCAAAAAACCTCGCACTTGGTGATGTGCTTAAATTTGTAGTTTTATCATGCACAGGAATTCAAAAATGTTCTGTATTTTTGAAGTTGAAACTTTAACATCACTTATTAAACATTATAAATAAATCTAGAAAGCATTCCAATAAACGTAAGATAGGAGACTTTATCAATGGCACTTTTAGTACCAGATTGTGGCGAACTTCAATCCCTAAGGTATCTCGTTAACAGTGATCACAGAATTCCTAGGAATCTGATTCTAAAACTATATTCTAGTTCAACGACACCTGCTGAAGGGGATGTTCCTTCACAGACAACTTATTATGAACCATATGATGCATCAGGTTCACTTGGTTATGGTGTTTCACCATCTAACGGATATCCTGGTGTAATTAACAATAGATTTGACCAGGACTATTCCAGACAGTACGGTATTCTCCTTAATGGTAATCTTTGGAATGTAAGAACGATTACCACTGCAATCGCAACTCCTACTGGTTCTGGTACAGTTAACGAGTATCTAATTACTGTTGATAGCACAACCAACATTGCTGTTGGTCACTATGTAAGTGGTGGTGGTGTTGGTTCCAACGCAACTGTTGCTGCAATCGATGGTAACACAATCGTCCTAACTGTTCCTAACACATCTACGTTTACCAACCAACCACTTGAGTTTGGTGTTGGTACAACTACTGCATCCTATCCTGAGCAAACTTTCACCTTCACCTCTGCTGCTAATAACCAGTATGGTTACTACCTAGTAAGAGCAAATAACCTTCCTAAGGAAATCCACGGTGTTGAGAATGCTACTTCTGTTGCTGAAGCAGTTGCAATTGGTAAGACTCTAACAACTGGTACTATCGGTCAGTCATACTTGACTCTCTTCGATAAGAAGTACGAGCCAACCATCACTGGAACTGGTGGTGATTACGAACTGACAGTTAACGTTAACACTGGTATCACAACTAACCAAAGAGTTGCAGGTCTTGGTATTGCAGATGGAACCAGAGTTACTGGTGTAACTGGAACTACAATTTACCTGTCTAAGGCACTGACTGGTTCTGCTTCTGGAATCGGTACATTCTTCGAGAACGTTGGTGAAGACATCTGTGTAGGTATGGCAGTTACCCACAGCAACGTACAGGGTGAAGTTAATGCAATTACTCCTGGTACTAAGGTTACTGGTTTCGATGAAATCGAGAGAATTGTATATCTTGATAAGGAACTAGTTAACAACGTACAGACTGCTACTGGTGACCAAGTTAACTTCGGTACTTCTCACGTCACTGCAACTGACCACGGTCTACAACCAGGTGATGTAATCTACTTGGCAGCAGGTGCAGGTAATACAACTACCCAATCCTCAACTTACACTGTACACCGTTCACTCGACGCAAATACTTTCTCAACCGTACCTGCTCTTGCAGTTGGTGCAGGTGGAAGTTCCACAATCTACAGCAGCATCATGTTTGCTGAAAGATTTACAAACGGTCCATACAACATTCAGAACAACGGTGACCAAATTAAGGTTACCCTTAACATCAGCCTTGACTGATACATTTTACTTGATTTCATACTATATCATGGAGGGGTTGCGGAATCGTGGCCCCTCCTTTTCCTTGTTTTCACTAAAGAGAATGCGAGATGCCAGCACTTAATGTAGGAATAAATTCAACCTTTGAGCAGCAAAGACTTGTCATCAATACACTTGCAGTTGATGTCAATTCTATCCTTACTGGAACTGCTGGAATAGCAACGTACTCACCATTGTCGGGAATTGCATCTAATGCAGTTCGTCTAGATGGTCAGTTACCAAGTTATTACCTGGATTATGGGAACCATACTGGAACACCAACCAGTTTATCTCAGTTTACTAATGATGTAGGTTTCATTACTTCATTTAACATTAACAGTGGAGTCACTGTTAGTGGTGTCATGACTGCTACAACATTTGATGGTAATCTGACAGGTAATGTAACTGGAACACTTTTTGGTAATGTTAGTGGTGGTAATGTAAGTGGTACTTTATCTGGTGATGGAAGCAATATTTCTAACCTAAATGCTTCTAGGATAACATCAGGCACCTTGAGTGCTTCACATATTCCTGTACTCAACCAGAATACTTCTGGAACTGCTGCAGGACTAAGTGGTAACCCAACTATCGGAATTACTTCTTTAACGGCATCAGGGAGGATTGTAGGTGCTGCTGTAGATAACGTAATTCCATTCTTATATTCCGATTTAAGTGACTTGCCAAGTGCAAGTAGTTATCATGGTGCATTTGCTCACGTTCATAACACAGGTTCAGCATACTTTGCACATGGTGGAAACTGGGAAAAACTCGTAAATTATAATACTGATTCAGATAATATATCCATTGGTGGTACATTATCTGCTGTTGGTGATGTCGTAGTTACTGGTATTGTAACTGCTACTAGATTCTTTGGAGATGGTTCTCAACTAACAGGTGTTGGTGGTGGATCTGGTGGACTACAGATTTATGATGAATATAACCTAATTGGTACAGCATCTTCACTTAACTTTGTTGGTGGAAATATATCAGCAAACTTTGTTAATGGTTATGTTACAGTTAACGTAACTGATACTGATACAAATTATTGGGAAAGAAATAGTTCTGGAATTAGTACAACATCATATCTTGGTATTCAGACCTCAAATCCAAACTATTCATTGGAAGTTGGTCCATATGGAAGTACTGGTATTGATTTTTATGTTCATGGAAGAAGTTGGTTTAATAATCAAATCAATACCCCAATTGTTGGTTTAGGAACACTTTCAATTAACTCGGAAACTAGGCTTTCTTCTTTACCTAGAATTGTAACATCAGAACTTGCAGTTGGTAACATCTCTACGACTAGAGTTCTTAACGTTACAGGTGATGCACATATTGGGGCAGGATTAACAGTCCATGGTGAACTTGATATTAATGATGATTTAAGAGTTAAAGATAACAAATATATTACTGTTGGTGATGGATTTGACCTATCAATTTATCATGATACGATTAATAGTCATATTGCCGACCAGGGAACTGGTAGTCTGATTATTCGTGGTAGTGATGTTGTAATTAAAAATGCAGCAGACAGCAAAGTATCTGCAGAATTTACAGGTGGTGCAGAAGCAAAACTTTTCTACGATAATTCAGAGAAGTTTTCTACAGTTAGCACTGGTACAACAACTTATGGTACGCACTTTGCAACAAGATTTGCGGGTGATGGAAGTCTACTAACAGGTGTTATTTCTTCATCAAGTGTTGGTCTCGCAATTCAAGGTGCAGGAACTCCAGTTGGTACTGCTACTACATTAAACTTTGTTGGTGCTGGTGTAAATCCAACAGTTACTGGTGGTATTGCAACCATTGATATTTCTGCTGCAGTTGGTAGTGCAGGTAGATTTAAGGATGGTACTTCAGGTATACATACAACAGCACCTGCTGTAGGTTTAGGTACAACTAATCCAAAAACACAACTCCAGGTTGGTGATGTTTATGGTATAGAGGTCTATAGTGGTATTACATCAGTCACTGCTGGTGTTGCAACTGATGGTGTAGGTGGATGGACTATTGCCGATACAGATTTCCTAAGTGTAGATTACAAACTATACTTTAATTACAATGGCACAGTTCAAACCCAGAGAGCATCAGTGATGCATGATGGAACCACAGCATATGTTCAACCATATGCAATGATGATGACAGGAAATACTGCAGTAATGTCAATTGATGCAGTAATTTCAAATGGACAAGTAATTCCAAGATGGACACCAGGAACTGGAATAACTGGTATTGTTACATATAGAGTAGTAAGGGAGTCAATGCTATGATTATAGACTGGACTGACGAAGAGAATATTGAAGCACTAAATCAAGCATATCAAGATGAGATTGCTGAGTTAGAGAAGGTTCCTGATGATCCAACAGCAAGGGTTCAGTATGTTATTGGGTGCGAAAATGCTTCGGATTGGCAATATGTCCATCAAGTATTAATCACTGATGGTACTAGTGAAAATATTCTTCCAACAAATTCAATAAATTGTGTAGATGATTGTAAGCATAGTCCCGTAAAAGGAAGATATATTTTAACTGCTGAGCAAGCAGAAACAATAAAAGAGCACCCAAAAGTTAAATATATTCACCCAGACTTTAGTAGATACCAGGGAACATATAAACCACCTACACACGAAATTATATGTGCTGCTAAGTACAATAGGTATAACAGTAATAGAAGGCAGTATAGGGATATGCAAGTATCCATGCCATATACACCTACAGATGCAGAAGCAGGACGTAGTGGATATCAGCTATCTAGGTGTATGCAAGTTGATGACCCTTGGTGGGGTGAAACTGGAACATATCAAACAAAGAATGATGTTGTTTTAAATCAAAAAATTCAGCAATATGGTGATGCTTCTGATGTTGATGTAATTGTTACAGATACTGAAGCATGGTATGGACATCCAGAGTTTATTAATACCGCAATAAGAAGTACAGCAACTAATGATGGATATAATTCCACTGGTTCTGGTCCTTCAAACTATAGAGGTGGTAATGTTTTACCTGGTAATGGTTATTGTGATATTTTAGACATTTACTTAGACGCACCATATTACATCGATCCAGATTTCTTTGATAATGACCCAGGAAATAGATTGATAACAAGATTTGATGGAACTATGGTTCCTGTTGAATCTGTAGCAAGAAGTTGGTGGTCTAGTAATTCACTATCTTCGAGATCATCAAAGTTTGTAAGTCCAAGTAATGGTGGTACTGCCACTGGACTTAACGATTTTGGTGTTATTAATGGTGGTAGTCAATGGACCTCCTATACCAGAGCAAGAAATAATGGTTCAAATAGTGCATATTGCACAGGAAGTGGAACTCATGCTACTCAATGTATGGGTGTTTGTTATGGAAGGGGACAAGGATGGGCATATAATGCAAATAAGTGGCATATAAACAATATTGGTAGCAGTGCTGTTAGTATTGAAGGATCTGCAGATTTAATTAAAGTATTCCACAACTGCAAACCTAATAATCCGTCTTTAGGGACAAAAGACCCAACATTAACAAGTAATAGCTGGGGATATCGTTCCACTTCTCACTCTACCGTTTATAGTGCTGGTTCTAATTATGTGTTTTTCAGGCATGGTCAAGGAACTGGTAATGTAGCTGCAGCATCTGCGTCATATAGTAGCTCATCTACTATGCCAAATTGTCTTAGAACTGTTGGATATTATGGTGATGGTGGTAGAATGAAGGGAGAAATGCTTCCTAATTCTATGGTGACTGCATGGACTGAACTGGTTGATGCTGGAGTTATCACTGTAGTTGCTGCAGGAAATTCAAACCAAAAGCAAGTTCAACCAAATCATCCAGATTTTGATAATTTCTGGACACATAGTGGAACTGGTGGTGGAGGTGGTTCAAATACTAATTTACTTGCGAATACTCATTATGAGTTTAGTGTTGAATGTTATAACACAATGAACAGACCTGGATTCCCACAGCAGGTTGGTAGACATACAGATTCTAATGGTAACGTTGTACTGAACAAGGTTATTAATATGGGTGCATTAGATTATCAGTATCAATCAACTGGGCATGAGAGAAAAGTAAATTATAGTGATATGGGTAATGGTATTGATTGTTATGCACCAGCAGATGATGCTTTAGGTGCAACTAGAGGAAGTTCTGGTGAAGGAATCCACCCAGAGACATATCCTGAACTTTCTGTTACAGCAGTCGATAATGATTTTGGTGGTACAAGTTCTGCATGTCCAGTAGCAGCAGGATTGATTGCAACTAAACTGCAGTATAACAGGGCATGGTCTTGGAGTGATGTAAAAACTTGGATTCTAAACTTAACCCAACAAAATACAAGTAAGTTTTATGTTGGAAATGAAGCAACAACAGTTACTTCTAATGATTGGCAAGATACCGTCCATCTTAACGGAGGTAGTCCTATCGTCATATATGACAAGGAAACAGGACAAGAGCCTTCTGGTGGTTTTGGAAGTATTCAATCTAATACTTATTCAATCACAGAAGGAGCTACAATTAATGTAACAATACATGCAGTTGGTGTTTCTGCTGGAACATATTATTATTCTATCGAAAGTATTCCAGGTGAAGATTACACAGTTCCAGGAGATGGATTTAGTCCTACAGGAACAACAGGCAATATTTCTTATAATGGTACTGGAAATATTACCTTTAACATAGTTACAACCACTGATTTAATTACAACTACAGACGCTAGAATAAGAATTAGAATTCGGGAAAATGCTGTTAACGGACCAATCGTTGCAACTACTGACGATATTATAGTTACTGGAACATTAGACCCAGTACCATTCCAGTTTGCGTCTGGTGGAGCTCAGTGGGGTGGTGGTGTCATAGTGACTTTTCAACCGTAACTAAATAGTAAAAAGTTCTAGTGTTTACTTGAAATATGTTTGACGAAGAAATTCTAGAAACACCTGGGTTTCAGGAAGAAAAAGACAAACTTCCTAAAGAACCAGAAGGTGATGTAGATAAGGAATATGTTGTCGTTTGCCATACCAATGAAGGATGGCAAACGATTCATAGTCTCATCATGGAAGAAAATACTTCCGAGGACTATGTTCCTAATACATCAAAGAAATGTTGCAATGATAAGAAACATAGTCCTACTAGAGGAATCTATATGATGACAGACTCTGAGGCAGAGGAACTCAGGTCCCATGAATTAGTTGAGACTGTAAATATTAATCGTGCTGCATATCCAGGAACATATAGAATTGATCCTGCTTTAATGAAAGATGGAATTGGACCACAATATAGGTATGGTTCAAATGTTAAACACCAAAAAGACCCTACTTTTCCATCTACTCCTACATTAGCAGATTTAAATCGTGCTGGATATGCTATCTTAAGACATTCCTCGTATCAAGATCCTTGGTATGGAAGTTCAGCATCTACAGTAATTAATGATAGAGCTCAGCATTATGGTGCTGGTGAAGATACTGATATCATTACTGTTGACGAAGATATGTGGTTTGGACATATCGAATTTCAAAATAATACAGGAACTGGTCCAACTAACTACAAGGGAGGAAATGTTCTTCCAGGAAATGGAACTTGCGATTTGCTATGTTTAGTGAATGATTCACCATATTATATTGACCCAGATTTCTTTGATGCCGATCCAACAAATAGATTAGAAACTAGATGGGATGGAACAATAGTCCCAACGGAAGCTGCTGCTAATGGTTGGTGGCGTAATAACTCATTGTCATATAGGTCATCAAAGTTTGTAAGTCCGTCTAATGGTGGTACTGCTACTGGTAATAATGATTTCGGCACTATACTTGTTTCATCTAATTATACTAGAGCAAGACAAAATGGATCCAATACTGCATATCAAACCAGTGGTGGAAGTCATTCAACACCATGTGCTTCCTTAGCATATGGGAGAAGTTATGGATGGGCATATAATGCAAATAAGTGGCATATTGCCCTTATGGGTTCTTATGCTGTAGATGAAGAAGATATTTTTGATATGATAAAAATATTTCATCAGTGTAAACCAATAAATCCCACATACGGAAATAGAGACCATACATTATGTACAAATAGTTATGGTTATAGGTCTTATGCTCCACCATCTAGTGGATATTACTATTATGAGACCCCCGATGATGGTACTGGAGGAGTTTACTATTCGTCAAAACCTAAATTTCTTAGTAATTTTTATCAAAGTTATATTAGATCTGAGATGCTCCCCAATTCATTACTAACTGCTGGTAATGAAATGATTGATGCTGGTGTTATTTTTGTGTGTTCTGCAGGAAATACTAGACAAAAACTAGTGAAGGCAACCCACCCATCTTGGTATAACTATGTTTCTACTAGTAATAACCACACTATGGCAGATACACAATTCAGTTCTGGTGGATTCAATTGGGTGAAATCTGTAAATAGACAAGGATTTCCTGGTCAAATTGGTAAAGTTGGTGTTGGAACAAATACTGTTTATAGAACTTTTCCAATTGGATGCCTAAGTGGTGGCCACCGTTCAGATGGAAGAGAGCAAAGAGCAGTTTACAGCAATATGGGTAATCTAATTGTTGGATTTGCTGCTGGTGATAGGCAAGCAGCAGCATGTGATGACAACGCTGGTTCTCGTAAGAATCGTTATGATGCTTATTATACTCTTAATGGAGTTCAATCTGTAGAGTCTGAAGATAGAGAATTTAATGGTACAAGTGCTGCATCTCCAGTAGCTTGCGGATTCTTAGCAACTAAAATGCAGCATAATAGGACTTGGGACTGGCAAGATTTGATGAACTGGATTGAAAGTTTGACTCCAGTCAATAGTTCAGAATTTTATTATGGTACTGAATCAACTACTGCTACAGATAATAACTGGGATGATGATTACAGTATAGAAGGTCATCCTGGATATGTATTTTATGATGCAACAACTGGTGGAAATGAATCTTCTTATAGGTGGGATGCTGCTTCTGGTAATGTTGCTACACAAAATCCTAAAGAAGTAACAGAAGGTGGTACTGCAACTGTCACACTCTCCACTAATGCACCTGACGGAACTTACTATTACGTTGTTGAGAAAGATGACCACCAATCTGATATTCAAGCAAGTGATTTTGATACAGGAGGAGGTTTCCTGGGAATGTATGGTGCATTCTCTGTTTCTGGTGGTGCAGCAACACTTAATTTCAAAATTGCAGCTGATGCAGTTGCAGTAAATGAAACAGAATCATTTAGAGTTAGAGTTAGGAGTGGTAGCACTACAGGACCTGTTGTTGCAACTTCACATGATTTTATAATTTTAGATTCTTCCTCTGGAGGTGGTGGTGGTGGTGGAGGAACACCAGCAACACCTTTCGTTTTTGCATCTGGTGACGGTCTGACATTTACTGGTGTCAGCATAAGTTTCTCTTGATAAATAACTAAAAGTAGTATTCCCATCAGATGGCAAATAAAGGATTTGGTGCAGAGAAAATTAATCTAATCGGTGGTGGGACTCCTAATATTAGTAGTCCTAACGACTTGAATTTAACTGCAGATAATGTTGCAATCAGCACCAATGCATCTATCGGTGGTAATTTGACTGTTTCTGGTGGACTTACATTACCGAGTGGTATTGTAACTGCTACTGGACACTATGGTCCAATTTACATTGAAGAAAGTTCAGATGATGACGTATTTTATGATATACCTTTTCTAAATTCTACTGGTTCTGCAAATAATTATAGGCAGTTACAAATTGACGCAGGTCAATTGCAATTTAATGCATCAGATAATTCACTAAGATTATATGGTGCAATGTATGCCAGTAGAGGATTTTCAATTGGTATTCAGTCTGCTGGAACAACCATTGTCAATCAAGGAAGTCAATATGTTGAAGGCATAAACTTTGCTGGTGCAGGAAATACTATTACATATAATAGCTCTTCAAGGTATGTAACAGTAGAAATTGCAGGTAGTAGTGGTGGGGCAGGTGTTGGTACAAATACTAATATAAACACAACTGGTATTATTACTGCTGCTGCATTTAACAGTCCCTACTACAACTCTGGAGTGCCCTACATTGGTGTGGGTGCAGGGGCAACTCAAATTGAATTCCAAGCACCAAATGTTGCCATAACAACTGACATGACTGTTGGTGGTGCTATTAATGCTGCTGGTGCAGTTTTTAGTGGTATTGCTACAGGAACTTTTGTTGGTGATGGTTCTGGTCTAATTGGACTTGCTGGTATTGGTTCTGGTATCCAGGTTATGGATAATGGAACCCTTGTAGGTATGGCTCAGACCATTGATTTTGGTACTGATCTAACTGTATCAAATATTTCTGCTGGTATTGTAACTGTTAGCAATGCAATCAATCTTGTAGGAATTGATACTGTTGGTGTATCCATATTCAATCATATTGATGCCTCAGGTATTGTAACTGCAACATCTTTTGATACTATTGGTGGTGTTGGTCAATCACCAGTCATTAATTCTGGTATATACACCACTCTTACACTAAATTCACCTACTGTTGCAATCAGTACTGATATGACGGTTGGTGGAAACCTAACCGTAACAGGAACAATTAATGGAAGTAATCTAGGAGGAACTCTAGCACCAGATGGAATTAACATGCTGGGGCAGAAGTATATTACTTTCTATAAAGATAATAGTACTGCATTCTCAAGTCACAACTCTGAAATGTATGGTACTTCCTATGGAACTACCATTTGGAGAGAATATGCTACTGCTGCTGGTGACGGTATTAGAATTGGAACTAAAGAATTAACCATAGAGCCCCAAAATCTATATGGGCATATGGCAAAGTTCACTCAAAATGGACCAGTGTACTTAAGTTGGGGTGGTCATATAGGAGAGGGAACTGAACATAAACATAAATTTGCAACTAGTGGAATTGGTGTTTCTGTTCTATACACGAACGGTACATATGGTCATATGGATGTTCGTGACATCAATGCAACTGGTGTCGTTACTGCAACATCTTTTACTGGTGACGGTTCTGGACTGACTGGAGTTACTGCAACTGGTTCTGGTATTGTTGTTAAAAATAGTGGAGCATTAGTAGGTACAGCAGCAACAGTTGATTTCGGAACTAATCTTTCTGTATCCGCAGTTTCTGCTGGTGTTGTAACTGTGACTGCTAGTGGTTCTGGTGGTGGTGGAAGTACAGCAGGAATTGATACTGCTGGAGTTTCACACTTCAATCACATTAATGCAGTTGGTGTTATTACAGCAAATACATTTGCAAGTTATGCTGGTGGTGCATCTTCTATTACTAGTCCTGGTGCCTTAACTATTGCTGCACCTCATGTTGCTATTACAACCTCAGTAAGTATCGGTGGTACAGCAAGTATTGGTGATACTCTCTCAATGTTTGATGATGATTTAAAAATCTTCAAAAATAACAGTAGTGGAAACGTTGTAATTCAAGAACTTAGTGGCGGAAGTCTTAATATTAATGCTAATGACTTACAACTAAAAGATTATCTTGGTCAAGAGAATAAAGCAAGATTTATAACAAATGGTGCAGTAGAACTGTATTATGATAACTCTCTTAAATTTGAAACTACTGGATTTGGTGTAACCATTTATGGTAGCACCATGATATCTAATTCTCTTGATGTTGGTGATACCAATGTCTCTGGTGATTTAAATGTAACTGGTGATGTTACTTCTGCTCGATTCATTGGTGATGGTTCTGGTCTGACAGGTGTTGTTGGTTCTGGTTCTGGTGTAATCGTTCAGGATGGTGGATCGATTGTTGGTACTGCAGGTACAATTAACTTTGGTACAAACCTAAGTGTTTCTGCAATTTCTGCTGGTGTTGTAACTGTTACTGCTAGTGGTTCTGGTGGTGGTGGAACCACACAGAACCTCTTTGAATCCATTGCAGTTTCTGGTCAGAGTAATGTAACTGCTGATAGTGCAACTGATGTACTGACATTCGTTGCTGGTAGTAACATGACTATCACAACAAATGCAGCAACTGATACTATCACCTTTAACTCCACTGGAGGTGGAGGAGGTGGTGGAGGAGGCACAAGTGGGGTATATTCATGGGATGCTGCTTCTTTAACTCTAGAGAATGTTGACACAGTAAACCTTTCTACTGATAGTTTCAGGGGTGCTGAGTATCATATTCATATTGAGCACTCTCAAGGAATACAATCTCAGAAAGTTCTAATCATGCAGGATGGAACTAATGCATATGCTAATGAATTTGCAATTATGCATGATAACAATTTGCTTGTTTCTATTGGTGCATCAGTTAGTGGAGGCAATTTCTACTTAAATGCTACACCAGAATCTGGTGTAACTGGTGTTACAACTCTCAGATATCTTAAGACTATCATTAGTTGAATAGGAGAATAGTAAATGAACGTACCATCTTCAACAGAAAAGAACGTATACACTGTCGGTTGTGAGACAGAAGAAGATTGGATTTATATTCGTGATGCTTTACTTGACGAAAATTGGTTAGATGATGAAGAAATACCAACTGAAGCATGTGAGTGTGTAAGTGATAAAAAAGTAGGACACACTAGAGGCATCTTTATGTTGACAGATGCCGAAGCAGAGCAACTTAAACAGCATCCTAAGGTTGAGTATGCTCATCATGATAGTTCTTATTACCAAGATTATTATAGACCACCTCTTGAGGAAAGATACTTTGGTTTAGATTATGGTCAAAAGTATCAGTGGAGATGGGAAAACAGAGTATTAATTGAAAGAGCAAATCAGTCTCAATCAAATTTCTATCCAGATCATAAAACACCACGTCAAATCAACAAAGCTGGTTGGGAATTAGCTCGTCCAGCAGCAAAAAGAGACCTTTGGCATTATCTTAAAGAGGCTAATGGTTTAAGTGGTGATGTAACTGCATATTCTATCAGTGCTAGATTGGCAAGAACAACAACTGGTGAAGATGTTGATATGATTGCCTGTGATACAGGAACTTGGTGTAGTCATCCAGAATTTATCAATAATCTTCCTGGTGTTGAGTATCCAAGAAATTATAAAGGTGGTAATGCTTTAGACCCTAATGGTGGTTCTGCAGTTCTAGACTTATTTTTACATGGTCCATACTATATTGACCCAGAATGGTTTGATGCTGACCCAGCAGATAGATTAACAGTAAGATGGGATGGGACTGTAATTCCGATAAGATACTGGGCTCAGAAATGGTGGTCTGATAGTGACAGTCGTTCTCCTCAATTTAACAATGTTGATGAAGTTAGCATTGGTTATAGTTACTATGAACAATGGTCTATCGGTGATTTATATGGTAATGGTGGTGCAAGTTCTCATGGTACTTCAGTTGCCTCTCAGATGTATGGAAGAACTCATGGATGGGCATATAATGCCAATAAATGGGCAATAAGAACAGATATAACTTCATTTGATGATATGTTTGATGCGATAACTATATTTCATCAAAATAAACCAGTAAACCCAAAGCACGGAAATAGAAACCCAACAATATGTAATCATAGTTGGGGTTATGTTAATCCCGAAATGGGTGGTGGATATCAGTATAGAAGTGGACACCACTGGTTTAGACCAAGTAGTGCAACTGTTACTACTACTGCTACTGAATGGTCTATTGCTCCCTCACCAACATCTTGGTACACTGCAGTTCAGCCAAACCATTCACAAAATGCAAAAGAACAGTGGTTTAGGTATCTTGGTTATTATGGATACGGTTCTACATTCCCATGTGAACTACTTTCCCATGGTGATTTAACTGCTTCCACAAATTGTTTTAATTCTGGAGTTATTCATGTTGTTGCTCCAGGAAATTCAAACCAGAAAATGGTATTTTCTGACCATGAAGATTATAACAATCATTTTGCTCCAAATCGAGATGATGCAACTAGATCATTTAATAGTAACACACTTACACTCAGTGGTAAGACTTATTATAGGTCAACGAACAGAATAGGTTATCCTGGTCAATCTGGTAGGTATTATGATGAAGGAAAGTATAAGTACAAAGCACTAATTGTTGGTGCTCTTTCTGATATGTGGGGGACTGATAATGGAGTCTATAAAGAGTTTAAAGTAGACTATAGCAACATGGGTGAAGTTGTTGATTGCTACTGTGCTGCACATGACACACAGGCAGCAACCAATAAGGAGTTTGGTGATAATAGTAGTTGGAGAAGAGCAGATAATGAAGCTTTCTATGAATTATATAATGTTGGTGCTGCATCTACTTATACCTCAAGTTCGTATATAAGTGGTTTCAAGGCATATACAGATACAGCAACCAATAGAGGTGGTGACCCAAATGCAAATAAGTATTGGGGTCTCAGTAGTCCAAATGATTGGCCTGATGTTTTAGGTCAAGGTCGTCAAAACCATGGAAGTAGTAGAGTTGTAGTTGGTCCCAACTCTTGCGGTAGAGGATTGGGAAGACCCGAAACAATTTTATTTAAATCAAATACAGGTCATCGTTTTGCAACTGGTGGTAGTCTTAATTACCCAACAGTAACTTACACTGGAATTGCCGCAACTTTCCGTGGTCGTGTTGGTATTCAAACTACAGAACCAGAACCAGCAACAAACTATTCAACTCTTGCTGATTGGAGATGTTATAGATGCGATCTACCATTTACTTTTGATTATTGTGGTGTTACTACCAATAGAGTTGGAATTTCTCCATGGGGAGTTCTTGAAATTGGTGGTGAAGGTTCACATAGTAAGACTAGTACCGAGGTTTCTTGGATACACCATGGTGGAGTTCCAAAGTGGGGACAGATTGCCCTTAATCATGGGCATGTAAGTCCTTATGTAGGTATTCGTACAGAGGTTTTAGGAGTAGCTCCAAATAGACAATTCTGGGTTAGATATGAGTCTAAAGATGGCAGTGGACATACCAGTGGTGATATGGACACTGTATGGGAGGCAGTTTTTACTGAAAATTCTGGTGTAGTAGACTTCCATGTAGAAACTAATACTCACATAGGGGAGACTACCCAGACTGTAGATAACGACTACTTCCATGATGATTGGTTTAGTGGAACAAGTTCTGCTGCACCTATTGCTTGCGGTATCGTTGGAACTAAATTGGAAGTTAATAGAACATGGGATTATGCTGATGTGAAGAACTGGGTTACTACAAAAGTTGGTATTTCAAGTAGTGATGAGTTTTATTATGGTGATGAAGCACCAAGTGGAACTAATGCACGCAATGATATTTCTTGGGGAACGGTAACCAGTCTTCATGGAGGTAGTCCAATTATATTATGGAATGCACCAACTGACAATGACCCACCTATTGAAAATCAATTACAGATTGATATTGGTAGTAATTTAACCATTGAAGGTGGAACCAACAACTTAAATATTAAATACGAACAATAAATAGTTAAAAGACTCAAACAATGGCTAATAAAAGTTTTTCCGTTAGAGAATTTGAGATTGTTGGAAATTCTGGCAATTCTAAATTAACATCTACCGAGTATATTGAACTTAATACACCTAGAGTTGCTATTAGCACTGACTTAACTGTTGGTGGAACAGTGAGGAGTGATATAAGTCTTCCAGGACATAGTTTAACTGCTCTTCAGGCAAACATAACAGGGGTTACAACCATGTCCTCTGTCAGTGTTGTTGGTGTATGTACGGCAGCATCTTTCTCTGGTTCTGGAGTAGGTTTAACTGCGTTATCTGCACCGCAACTTACTGGTTCTTTACCTGCACTAGATGCATCATCACTTACCAATACTGTTGGAACTATCACTGCTGGAGCAGGAGTAACAATAAATCAAGGGACGGGAACAGTACATGTATCCCAAGGAATTACTTATGTTGTTGGTGGTAACACTAGTGGATATACAATGGTTGGTCCAGGTGTTTTGCAGACATCTTTAAATCCAACCATTTATTTACATAGAGGATTTGTATATATTTTTAACAATACCACTGGTTCAGGTCACCCATTCCGTATTCAATATACTGGTACAACAACTGGATACGGTAGCACATGGGTAACTGGAAATACAGCAGGGACTCAGATGTTTGTTGTTCCTCATGATGCTCCAAGCACTCTTGAATATCAATGTACTATCCACCCTGGAATGAAAGGGACATTTGTTATACCTTCTTGACAAGACTATTCATATATGATTATAATGAGTCTGTGGACGGTCAAGGGTTACTTATATCTTTAAATACTAGATTCTAACTAACCTAAATAGTCAAATATGGAAGGTTTCTAGTGACTTGTAAGGAAATAAAAGTTACTAAGAATATTCAGGGTGTTGCGAGTATGCCCTGTCTAGAAACCTTTGTACGCATTAGAGAGAGGATGCGTTAAGTATGGCTCTCTTTCAATACAACTTAGGCAGTGAAATTCCGTTTAGTAGTATTGATTATGGATTTATTAATGAAACACCTACAACCCCATCGGAAGACCACGGAGATTTAGCAGTAGTTGCTCAGACGACTATTGCTCCAGATGATATTGTCTCCACATATAGTGGTAGTCTTAGCACCGTAACTATTACTAATACTGGAAGTGGTGTTGGTGAGTTTGGTGGATTTAATGTAGCAAGACATATTAAGTTTACTGGAGCTGGTACAAGAGCATTTACTTTTGCATTTGATACAAGTAATCGTGAAGAGATAACATTTTCAGTTATTCGTGGCACTGATTCAAATGGTGGTGAACTTCCTGATAGTGGTGAAGACCTTCTATTTGAATATTCAACTAATGGTGGAAGCACTTGGACTGGAGCCCAAGTTTTAGCTGCATACAATGATACTGCATTTAATAATTTAAATGATGTTACTGTAACACTACCTACAGCAGCAAGAGTATCTAATGCACAGTTTAGAATTAGACAAGCAAGTAATAGTGGTTCTAATTATGATCAATGGGGTGTAACTGCAGTTACTATTGGTGGTGAGATACTTACTACTGAAGATTATGGATTCTTAACACCTGCAAGGCAGACTGTTCCATACGGTAGACTCAAGATTGTTCAAGAGTTTGCTGACGACAGACTACTCAGGAATAGTGTTGGTGGTATTGAATTTACCCTTGGTGGTAAAGCAAATATCTTTACTCTACCAATTCATGTTGGTAGAGGATTCTTGCGTCTTGATGGCAAGGAGTTCACAAGAATTACT
>CEOJ01019050.1_pt1 | contig 38862 bp, 35 predicted proteins | sample 530281 | NCBI WGS metagenome assembly CEOJ01 (sample SAMEA2619879, study PRJEB7988) | marine metagenome | isolation source: saline water (ENVO:00002010), including | reverse complement strand
TCCAATGTAGTTAAATCATTAATCAAATTAAAAAACTGAAAAACTATTCCAATATGATTTCTCCTAAATAAAGATAATTGACTTGTATTATGATTAGTTATTATCTTATTTCTGAAGACAATATCGCCTGAAGACGGATAATCAAGTCCAGAAATTAGATTAAGTAAAGTTGTTTTTCCTGTTCCAGAAGATCCTTTTAAAGCAACTATTTCTCCTAAATCAATTTTTAAGTTAAGATTTGAAAGTACCTTTATTTCTTCTGTAGCACCTTTAGAATATGTTTTTACTATACTCCTACATTCTAACATTTTAAAATTTCTCCTTGAAAATTGTAACTGGTCTCAAAGAGGCTGCTTTTCTTGCAGGAAATAATGACATTAAAAAAATTAAAATGAATGAGGTTAGTACGATATATTGTATATCCTTAATTTCTACAATTGATGGTATTGTACTTAAATGATAGATTTCTGGGGGCATTAATGTCCTATTAAAAATATATTCAAGAAAGAGGATAACTTCGTTTATGTTTGATGATAACAATAATCCTAAAAGTACTCCGAATATGATACCTATCGTACCAAATATAATACCTTGAATTAAAAATATTCCTACAATTTGATTTTTGCTAGCACCTAGTGACATGAGAATTGCAATCTCTTTTTCTTTGTTTTTAATGGATATCAATAAAGATGAAACAATATTAAATGCAGCTATAACAATGACTAATATCAAAATAATAAACATTACTCTCTTCTCGTTATTTATTGCCAGAAAGAGTGACTGATATGATTGAGTCCAGTCTTTTGCATACATTGTTGCATGTTTATTATTAAAGGCTCTTGTGAACTCGTCAGCATCAAGGGGATTAGATAATTGAATACGCACAAGTGAAATTGGTAAGTCAGATGAAGATAATTTGGAATTACTTAAAAAAGCATCAAAATTGACATAAGCATAGGCATTATTATATTCGTATAACCCAATATCATATATACCTATAATTTTAAATGATTCATTGAAGTCGATGGATTGATTATTGATTATAAATCTAGTGAAGACACTTAAATCATCGCCGATAGTTACACCAAGTTTATTTGCAGTTCCTATACCAATAATAACGCCATCATTGTCTGGACTAAAATATTCTCCTTGAATTATGTTCTCATCAATTATACTGACTTTTGCCTCTAACAAAGGATTAATTGATCTCAGATAGATACCAGTAGATATATTATTAAAGGAGATTAGGGATTCATTTTCAGTGTAATATGAATATGCCTCAATTCTCTCGGATGTAATTAAATCATCTAACAATTTGATACTTTCAGATGAATTCATATTTGATCCAAAAATTGTCGCATGCGAGGTGAATCCTAATATTCTGCTTTTAATCTCTCTTTCAAAACCATTCATTACAGACATTACGGTAATGAGTATTGCTATACCTAGAATAATCCCTAAAATAGAAATTCTTGATAGAGTATTTAAATAACCTATATTATCTTTTGAGAATATGAATCTATGTGCTAAAAAAAACTGCATAATATTACTATAACATACTAAGAATTTTATATGAGCACTAAACTTTTACAAGACAATGAGACTAACTCAGTTGCTTTAGTATGGCCTGATATGAAAAATGTAAAAAAATATAAAAATGATCTCAAAGATTTTTACAGTGATTTCATAAATTTATTATTACAATTCAATATAAAGGTATTTTTAGTTATAAACGATAAAGATGATATGAGAAAATTAACAAATAAATTATCTAGTAATCTTATAGCTAATCTAAAGATGATTAAATTTTCATGTGATGATATTTGGATAAGAGATTATAGCCCACTTATAGCGCTAGATACTATCACTAGTGAATATATATGCATAAATTACAACATCAATGGATATGGTGGAAAATATAATTATAAAAAAAATGAGGATTTTAATAAGAAATTTAATAGTATTTTGTTTAAAAAAAAATTTAAATCATTAAATATCAGAGATATATTTCTTGAGGGCGGAAATATTATCTATGATGATAAAATTATACTATTTAACAAACAAACATTAAGGAGTCATAATAAAAGCTCTTTGGCACTAGAAAGTTTTAGAAGTATATTAACTAGTATGAATTATAAAATAGAGAATATTGATATCAAAAATATATCCGGTGATGATACTGATGGTCACATTGATAATCTAGTAAGAATTTATAAAAACAATATTCTGTACATGAGCACTGATGATAAAAATCATCCTGATTACAAGATTTTAAAAAAATTAAGTGCCCAGCTTAAGGTTAAAAGTAAAATTTTTCCAGAATATAATCTTATACCAATTAATCACACATACGATGATACAATTACTAATAAAGGAACATTCCTGCCATTTTCGTATTTGAATTACTTACATTGTGGTAAGTCAATTTTTATCCCAAAAATAGGAAATGTATCAGAGAATGTACTAAATACAATGAATGAAATATTTAGAGAGAATCAAATAAAATTTATTGATATTAGTTCTTTGTTGAAAGAATACGGAGGACTACACTGTTGTACGTTTAATTTTAAATATAATGAAAACTAAAATAAATATAGTAGCAATCCAGTCTAACATATCTAAAGATTTGGATATTAGCATAAATAATTTATTAAAAAAGATTGATGAGATTAAATATAGGAAAAACAGTATAGTAATCTTGCACGAACTTTCTTTTTACAGATACATTGCAATAACAAAAACAAAAAAATATCATAAATTTGCGCTGAAATTAGATGATAATGTTATTGATAAATTTATTAAACTTTGTAATCGTAAAAATATTCATCTCTTATTGCCCATTTTTGAAAAAAAAGGGAAAAAATTTTATAATAGCGCGATAGTTATCTCCCCTAATCATAAGATTATTGGGGTATATAGAAAACAACATCTACCAGAAGAAACCTGTTATCATGAAAAATACTATTTTTCTTGTTTTAAAAATACTAAAAATGTCTTTGATTTAGGTTTTTGTAAACTTGGTGTAGGTATATGCTGGGATCAATGGCATCCGTCTACTTATAAAAATCTTGTACAAAATGAAGCAGATTTAATTGCGTTTCCTACATCAATAGGTACCGCATATCAAAAAAATAAAATTATTTCACTTAAAAATGAGAAAAAAATGTGGAGAATGGTTATGCAGGCTAATAGTCTTATGTACAACATCCCTATAGTGGCAGTCAATAGAATTGGCGTTGAATCATCAACTAACAGAAAAATTAGGTTTTGGGGATCAAGCTTTGTAACAAACCACTCGGGACAAATCATTCATGATCTCAAGAGTAAATCTGGGGTAATGAATTGTGAAATTAATACTAAAGAGCGAAAGATTCATCAAAAAAAATGGGGTTTCATTAAATAAGTATATTATTTTGAGCAACTTAGGCGTTTTTAGGAGTCAACTTTTCCGTATTAGCTCCAAAAAACTGTTCATTTAGTATTATAGATACTGTAAAATCAAGATATGAGGCAACGTGGTTGTTGCTGGAAACTCGTGAATTAGGAACATTATGAGAATATTATTATTTCTTTTCATTGGATTACTGTCACTAAACATAAGTTATGCTGATACATACCGTTTTGGTGATGTAGATATTAAAATAAAAAATATCGTGTTTAATGAAGATTCTGATGAAGCTGAAGAAGAACCTGATTGTGAGTAAATTTAGGAGGAGGAGTATGAACCTTAAATCAATATTAACCATAACCTTGGTTACGGTTTTCTCTTTTTCAACAGCATACGCTGAAAAACCAGTGGCTATCTCCAAAAGCGATGGTCCTTACTCTCTTGAGCTAGGTGTTTCAGTTGATGTTGGTGAACACAAAATTATGAGAAACCAAAACAATAAAAACACAGTAAACCCATCATTTGCAAAAACATCAAGACCATGTCCACCATTTTGCATTCAACCAATGCAACTTAGACCTGGTATAGAGACGATTGGTGAGCAAGAAATGATTCACTATGCAGTTATGATGAGTAAAGGACAAAAAATGCCTGATGGATCTGAGATAATGATTATTGACTCAAGAACACCTGACTGGACTGCAAAGGGAATGATTCCGGGCGCAGTAAATCTGCCATGGACATTGCTTAGCGAGAGAAAAGGTGCTGACCCAATATCAATCGCAGAAATTATGACAGAACAATTTGGAGCAAATGAACAGAATGGATTATTCTATTTTGATCAAGCTAAAACACTAGTGCTTTACTGTAATGGCATGTGGTGTGGACAATCTCCAAATAATATTAAAAGTTTATTAAAATATGGTTATCCAGCTCATAAAATTAAATGGTACCGTGGTGGTATGCAGAACTGGGAAATCTTAGGTTTTAATACAGTTAAATAAATAAAAATAATTTATGATGAAAGCAGCACAAAAGTGCTGCTTTTTTTTATAATATGACTAAAGTGAATAAATTCAAAGAAAAAATAATAGGAAGCGTCCATGGGTCTTCTTTAGGATATATATTAGATAATTTAAAATGTGATTATAAAAGGGTTTTAGTAATTCTTAAAAATAATAATGATTTATACGAACTAGAAAAAGAAATTAATATTTTTAAAAGAAATAAATATAGAGTTAGTATTTATCCAGATTACGAGACTGTTCCATATGAAAATATAAATATCGATACTAGTATACTATCATCAAGAATCAAAACAGGATTAAATTATTTAAATAGTGATTCATGGATAATAGTTACGACTATATCATGCCTAAAAAAATATCAATCAATACACCCATTTACGAAAGATTATTTTTTTAAAATTGATATACAAACTGAGTACAATGACTTGATTAAGAAACTTAATCAGATGATGTTTGTAAAAACTAACAGAGTTTTAGAGAGAGGACAATATGCAATCAAAGGACCAATTATTGATATATTCTCAGCATGCTCTGAAATTCCTGTGCGAGTTATTTTTAATGATAATAAGATTGAGAAAATGAAGTTATTTGATTTAAATAATCAAATTACAATATCTGAAGTTACTCAAACGATTATATCCTACAATCATGAGATAATCATTAATAATGATGATCAAAAATTTTTTACTAGTGAATCTCTTAAAATATTTGGAAATGAATTTTCAGAAGAAATATTATATAAGAATATAAAAGATAATTATAGTGAATCAAATTATGATCTAATTCCTGTTATTTATAAAAAACCATTCAAATTATTAGATATCATTGATGCAAAAACATTAATTTTGCATTCAGATAATATTTCAGAGGAATGTCAATTACTGGATGATAAATATCTTAAATATTATAGTGAATTTTCAGATTCTAAATACATAATTCATCCTGATAAATTGCTTGTAGACAGTAATAAAATTAAAAAACATTTTGATAAATCTGATATATATTCTATATCTTCATATAATATAGAAACAAATATAGATTCTAAAAACTATCCTATAAAAAAAATATATCCTTTATTGATTGATAATAAAACTAAAGAACCTTTTAATAATCTTAATAAATTTCTAAATATGAATGTCTATTCAATAATAATATGTATAGAAAAAAATAGTCTTTTTTACAAATTATGTAATTTTTTTGAGTCGAATAATATTAATTTCAATTATATTAAATCTTTTTATGATTTTAAGAAAAATAAAATTTCAATTCTTCATGATGAAATTTCCGAAGGTTTTATTGATTACGAAAAAAAAATAGCTGTTGTATCTTCTAAAGATATCTTTGGAAAGTATATGATGCAACAAAATAAAAAAAACTATTCATCTATATTTGATGAGCATATAAATGATATTTCATCAATTAAAATTAATGATCCTATTGTACATGAAATCCATGGTGTTGGAAGATATAAGGGCTTAATGAATATGACTGTAGAAGATATTAAAACAGAACTAATTAAAATTGAATATGCAGATAATGATTTATTATATATTCCTGTAACGTCAATAGACTTATTAAGGAAATTTACTACTCATTCTAAGCATAAAGCTCCTCTTCACTCACTTGGTTCTACAAAATGGGAAAAGACAAAAAAAAGAGCTAAAACTAAAATAAATGATATAGCAGTTGAAATACTGGAAATTGAATCTAAAAGAAAATCTAAGAAAGGGTTTAGTTTTAGTGTTGATAATAATGATTATGAAAATTTTACTGAAGACTTTCCTTTTACAGAAACACCAGATCAAGAGAGAACAATATTAGAAATAATAAATGATATGAAATCTGCTAATCCAATGGATAGAATAATTTGTGGAGATGTTGGATTTGGGAAAACTGAAGTCTTTATGAGAGCATGCTATATTGCTGCGATGAATTCTACACAGGTACTAGTCTTAGCGCCAACTACTATACTAGTTGAACAACATTATAAAAACTTTAAAAAGCGATTTATTAATACACCAATAAAAATTGGTAGATTATCAAGATTGGCTAGATCAAAAGAGAAGAATCAATCATTAATTGATATAGAAAATGGAAATATTGATATTATCATAGGTACCCATGCAGCATTATCTTCAGGTATAATATTTGATAATTTGAGATTACTTGTTATTGATGAAGAACATAGGTTTGGAGTACGAGCAAAAGAAAAGATAAAAAAAATAAAAAGCTCTATTGATGTTTTATCACTCACAGCAACGCCTATACCTAGAACATTAAATGCTGCTTTATCAAGTTTTAGGGATTTAAGCTTAATAGAAACACCTCCTGAAAATAGAAAATCTATCATCACCAAAATAACTGAATGGGATGATAATATTATAAGAGATTCAATAGAGAGAGAAGTTGATAGAGGTGGTCAAATCTATTTTGTTCATAATGATATCAAAACAATGAATAGTATTAAACTTAAATTAAGTATGATATCACCAAAACTTAATATTGGTATTATACATGCACAACTTGATAACAGAGAAATAGAAAATCAAATGAATAAATTTATTAACAAAGAATATGATCTGGTCATATGCAGTAGTATAATTGAAAGTGGTCTTGATATTACAAATGTAAATACTATTATTATCAATGATTGTCATAAATTTGGATTGTCACAATTACATCAAATAAGAGGAAGAGTTGGCAGGACATCCCGTCAAGCATATTCTTACTTGATAATACCGAATAAATACAAAATATCATCAGTAGCGCAAAAAAGATTAGATGCTATAGATTCAGTCAATAGTCTTGGTGGAGGTTTTGAAATTGCGACTCATGATTTAGAAATAAGAGGAGCTGGTGAGTTACTAGGTGATGAACAAAGTGGACAGATCTATGAAATAGGCTATGCATTATATATACAACTTCTCAATCAAGCCATAGAATTAAATAAAAGTGGCAAAATCAAGATGCCCTCTTCTTATGATATAGAAATTAATAAACCATGTCTTATACCTGAAATGTATATAGATGATATTTATATGAGACTAAAATATTACAGAATGATATCATCCTGTAAAGACGAAAATGAACTTGAAGAATTATTATTCACCATTCAAGATATCTATGGTCCAGTACCAGAAGAATTAAATAATCTTCTTATCATAAGCTTAATGAAACAAAAATTATCTGACAAAAATATTCAAAGATTAAAAATCTACAACGACTCAGTAACTATTAAATTTAATAAAGAGTCTGACTTAAAATTTATTTTAGAATCTGATGACTTAAGAACAAATTGTGATGAAATAATAGAGCGAGTGAATAATTCGAATTAAGGTTTTTGATCCAAGTCGATTGTGGTAGTAGGAAAGGCAATTGAAGAACCATTTTTGTCTATTATTTCTGAAATTTTATATAATATATCCTCTTTTACTCTTAAAAATTCTCTCCATTCTTTAGTATTTGTGAAGGCATATACAATAAAATCACAAGAGGAAGATTCAAATCTATTAAAATACACAACAGGTTCAATGCTATGATCGATATCCTGATGAAGATTTAATAACTCTCTTACAGCATCAACAATTTTTGGCATGTTACTAAAATCTGAGTATTTAATACCAATAACCTCATTTATTCTTCTATTGGTCATTCTAGTAGCATTTTCAACAACAATATTTGAGAATACTGAATTTGGAATATACAGCACATTCTTTGAAAATGTTCTAACAACTGTAAGTCGCCAGCCTATGCTCTCAACAATGCCCTCAATATTTCGATCAGGAGATTTTATGAACTCACCCTCTCTAAAAGGACGATCAAAATATATCATCAATCCTCCAAATAAATTAGACAAGAGATCCTTTGCTGCTAAACCAACAACTAAACCGCCAACTCCTCCAAAAGCTAAGAGTCCAGACACACTTAAGCCGAACTCTTGCATCAAAATTAAGGATGTAATTATAAATACTATTACTTTAATAATTCTTATAAAAATCTCATACGTTTGAGAGAGATTAGCTTTATCTTCATTATCTGTAACAGATGATAAGAAAAGCTCTTTTCTATAATATTCATTAAGGAATCTTATAATTGACCATGCTAAAGAGATAATTAGTAATGAATATATAAATGAATTAGCATCATAATGTTCAATTATTTGATATTGATAATTTATTGGTTCTAATAGATGTATAAATATTAATAAGAAAATAAGAAATGTAATTGGCCTATCGAGTGAAAATAAAATAACATCATCAATTTGTGTTTGTGTTTTACTGGATATCCCAGATAGTATCTTAATAAGATATTTTTTGATGATTAACAAGAAAAATCCTAACAGTAATACAAGTAGAGAGTGAGAATAAATATCATTCTGATTTATTAAAGATAAAAAATCCATCATAACTATATTATACCACTAAGATTTTTTTTTGCTTCGAAATATAAATTACTTAATTCATCAAACTTCTTTGTTTTTTTAGTCAAATATTTAAAATTATTATAAGAAATTCCATCAGGTCTTATTTCTTTATATATATTCCTGACTTCATCTGTAAGATAGTTTTCTATAAGATATTCGGATGTTTTATTATGTATTCGTACTTCATCTAACAGCATAGTTGTTACAATCAGAAATGAACATCCTGCATTAAGCGCTAAACTTACTCGCTCTACAGGCTCAATTTCAACAGAATTTTTATATTTTGCAGAGTGCATTTCTAGATCATCACTTATTAAAAACATTTGATTATTTTTGTTAATCATATTAAGAATTTTTTTAGAATATGTAACAATATAATCATCAATATTCTTGAAATGTATGTGACTTGTCATAATCGGTATATCATATAGTTGTGTAAGTTTTTTAAAAATTGAGAAATGTTTACAGAATTTATCAGACTGTTCTCTCTCATATGACACGCATTCCTCAATATGACTATCTGAGTGTACAAGGCCATGTCCAGGATAATGCTTCATAACAGGTATTATACCTGAATCCATCAAACCATTTATATAGTTAGACGACAATGAAATAATGTCGCTTTCATTGTTGCCAAAGGTTCTTGTGGAAAGCAATGAATTGTTTTCATTTTCGCAAATGTCTATGACTGGAGAATAATTTAGATCAATACCAACTCGAGATAGTTCATAGCCCGCTACAATGCCAGAATAGTAACTAAGCTTTTCTCGATTATATTCAACTGCATTAGCTAATTGATAGAAACTTGGTAGATTTGTAAAATCATTACGGAACCTTTGAACTCGACCTCCCTCATGATCAATACTGATGAGAATATTAGGTTTAATTTCTCTAATTTCATTTAAAAGATTTTTTAATTGTGAAGTTGATTGATAATTATTACCAAATAGAATGACACCTCCTATTAAATCATCAACAAGTAATAACTTATCTGTATTACTAAGTGATAATCCGTCTATATTGACTATTAATGGTCCAAGATTATTCATAATGCTGACTAGTCACTTATGATAGAAACTATGGTATGACAAGCTATACCCTCGCCTCTTCCTACAAAACCAATACTCTCAGATGTAGTAGCTTTAATATTAATTAAGTCACTATTACAATGAAGTAATGAACTTATATTTTGACACATATTATCTTTATATTTTTTGATTTTTGGTTCTTCCAGTATCAGAGTAATATCGATATTGTTTATAATATATTTATTATTTGTCATTAAAGAGTATGCATGCGAAAGAATTTTACCACTATCTAGATTTTTATTCTTTAAGTCTGAATCTGGAAAATGCATACCTATATCGCCTTTTGATAAGGCTCCAAGTATAGCATCAGCTAATGAGTGATAAATGATATCTCCATCAGAATGTGCCTTAATCATTTTTTTACTAGGAATACTGACGCCTGCTAGTTTAATCATCGTGCCTGCTATCAGTTCATGGATATCAAATCCCAATCCTACTCTAAAATTCATGATAATAATTTACTTAAAACATATAAATCATCTTTATAAGTTATTTTTATATTTCCAGGTGATGATATCATTATTTTAACTTTATGTGAATCATATGTCATTACTTCTAAATCATCATCCACATTGATTTTATCATTAATTACTTTCTTATAAGCATTATATAGTTTCTTAAAGTTAAATTTCTGTGGTGTAAATGAAGCAACTAAATTATTACGATCAATGTTGCTTTCTACAACATCATTATTATTTACATATTTAATTGCGTTAGTGAGAGGATAGCCTAATGCAACACCTGTAGTTGTAAATATCTTAAGTAATTTATTCAAATCAGTTTTATTGATATATGGTCTTGCAACATCATGAATAATAATATTATTTGATGGCTTATAATTGGTTATAATATGATTAAGAACATTATAAACTGAGTGACTTCTTGTTCTTCCACCTGCTACGAATATTATTTTGTTTTTATATTTTGTATTCAGAGGTATTTTTTTATTATATGCAACGAATATGTTATTTATCTCTTTGCGATTAATAAAGTATCGTATTGCTATATCCACCAGAGATTGATTGGATATTTTTTTATTCTGCTTTTTTTGCTTATCTCGAAAACGTTGAGAATTACCGGCAGCTAAGATGATAACATCATTTTTATTTTTGATCATTTTTTATTATTTGAACAAATGATTCTCTTTTTTTTATATATCCAAATTTTTCTCTAGCATACAATTCAATACTGTTTTCATTATTAGTAAGATCAGAAATCTCGCCTTCAAGAATACGATTACTATCAGATAAGTCATTAATATCAGACATGATTAACTGTTGCATTTCTTTTGTATTTTTATAGGAAAAGTAACTATTTTCACTAAGTAACAGAGAGTACTGTAGATTCAGAAACAAGATAGTAGCAATTAAATAAAACAGTTTCAAGATAACCACCGATTAAAAACATTATTACTATATTTATTATTTCCTAATTCTTCTTCAATTCTAAGGAGCCGATTATATTTTGCTACTCTATCTGAGCGAGATAATGAACCAGTTTTTATTTGTCCCGCATCTACGCCAACTGATAGGTCTGCTATGGTTGTATCCTCTGTCTCGCCTGATCTATGTGAGATAATGCAGGTATAGTGATTTTTTTTAGCCAAATCAATTGTTTGAAGTGTTTCTGTTAATGTCCCAATTTGATTCAGTTTAATCAATATTGAATTAGCAGCAATGGAATCTATGCCTTTTTGAAGAATATTCTTATTAGTTACAAATATATCATCGCCAACAAGCTGAATCTTGTTTCCGAGTCTTTCAGTGATTTCTTGCCAGCCATTCCAATCATCCTCTGACATGCCGTCTTCAATGCTTATGATAGGATAGTTATCACATAGTTTAACTAAATAATCACAAAATGATGATGAATCTAAGGTAGTTTTATCATTTAATATATATTTATCTTGTTTATAAAACTCAGTGCTAGCTGCATCTAATCCAAGAAAGATATCTTCACCAGCAGTATATCCAGCACTTTTTATTGCATCTAATATAATATCTAACGCATCCTCGTTAGATGATAAGTTAGGAGCAAATCCACCCTCATCACCAACTGCTGAACTTAAGTTTTTTGAGATTAATAATTTTTTTAATTCATGAAAAATTTCTGCTCCTGCTCTGAGTGATTCAGAAAATGAAGTAAACTTAATTGGTAATATCATAAACTCTTGAAAATTAAGCTCATTATTAGCATGAGCTCCACCATTGAGTATATTCATCATTGGAACTGGTAAAGTATAATTATTATTAATAAATGATTTATATAAAGGAATATTTTTAGATAAGCTAGAAGCATGAGCATAAGCAAGAGAAGACGAAAGAATTGCATTAGCACCTAATACACTCTTATTCTCTGATCCATCAAGATCTATAAGAAAGTTATCAAAATCCTCTTGAGAATTAAATGATTTACCTTTTATGGCATTTTTAATGTTCTCATTAACGTTTGCTACTGCTTTTAAAACAGATTTACCATTATACACTTCCTTGTTGTCATCTCTTAGCTCTAATGCTTCCAGACTTCCTGTTGAAGCTCCTGATGGAGAAATGCCTCTTCCTTCACTATCATCATCTAGCTTAATATCTACCTCTACTGTAGGATTTCCCCTTGAATCAAGTATCTGCCTACCTTTTACATCTTTAATCTTCATTATAATCCTCTATCTCTTAACTATATCATTAATATTAACAACTGATTCTAAAAGAGATTTCATATTATTTAAATTAAGACTATTTTTACCATCGCTCAGTGCTATGGCCGGATTAGGATGAGTCTCTATAAATAAAGCATCAACACCTACTGCTGTGGCTGCTTTAGCTAGACTTGGAATGAATTCACTGCCACCACCAGATGAAGTTATATCTTTACCAGGATATTGAACAGAATGTGATGCATCATAGATTACAGGACATTTAGTCTCTCTAAGTAACACCAGAGATCTCATATCAGACACCAGATTATTGTACCCAAAACTAACACCTCTCTCACAAACAAAAATATCTTTATTACCTGTAGATTTTGCTTTTTCAACGACATTGATCATTTCAAGTGGCGATAGAAATTGACCCTTTTTAATATTGACTGGCTTCATAGCTGATGAGACTTTTAGAATAAAATTTGTTTGTCTGCAAAGAAAAGCGGGAGTTTGAAGTATGTCAACGCAATCTGCAACTTCATTAATAGGTGTGTCTTCATGAACATCGGTCAGAACAGGTATTTTAAAATCAGTTTTAATTCTATCAAGTATTTTCAGTCCTTTTTCTATACCTATTCCTCTATTAGAATTAATAGAAGATCTGTTAGCTTTATCAAATGATGCTTTAAATATATACGAAATGGGCAAAGGATCAGTTATTTCGCACATGTGTTCAGCAATCTTGAGACATAAATCTTCAGATTCAATCGCGCATGGTCCTGAAATTAATGTCAAATTTTTTGTCTTTCCAATATTTATCATATAATTATTCTTATGTTTTATTTTTAATAGCTGCCTTAATAAACCCGTTAAATAACGGATGTCCGTTCACTGGGGAAGAAGTGAACTCTGGATGAAATTGACAACCAAGATACCAGGGGTGATTATTTAATTCAATAATTTCCATCAAATTATCCGAATGAGATTTTCCACTAAATATCATATTACTATTATCAAAAAAATCCAAAAAATTACTATTAACCTCATATCGATGACGGTGTCTCTCATTAATTACAAGAGAGTTATACATTTTAAATGCTAGAGAATTCTTAATAATGTCACATTTTTGAGATCCTAAGCGCATTGTCCCGCCTAGATTTTTTTTATCAACTAAAATATTTTTCCCAGATGAGTTTTTCCATTCCTCAACAAGTGCAATAACTGGATTTTTTGTTTTCAAATCAAACTCTGTACTATTTGCTTTTGTTAAGTTTATAACATTTCTTGCATACTCAATCACAGAGATTTGCATCCCTAGGCATATACCAAAATATGGAATATCATTTTTTCTCGCATACATAGCAGCAAGAATTTTTCCTTCTATACCTCTATTTCCAAAACCGCCAGGCACTAAAATACCATTAACCTTTTTAAGATTTTTAAGGTATGTTTTATTTATTTTTTCTGAATCAATATACTCAATATTTACTCTTGCCCCATTAATGATTCCAGCATGATAAAGAGCTTCGTTAAGTGATTTATAAGAATCCTCTAAATCAACATACTTCCCTATCATCGCAATTGTTGTAATCCTTTTACATCTATTAAGTTTTTTTCTGTAATCTGTCCACGGTTTTAAGTTTAATTTTTTATTTTTCAGCTTCAAACTCTTAGTAATATATGTGTCAATATTTTGTTTTTGCAATAATACCGGGATATCATATATTGTTTCAGCATCTATAGCGGAAAAAACCGCCTCTTTTGATACGTTTGTAAATAATGCGAGTTTCTTTTTAATTCTGTCATCTATCTCATTCTTCCCACGGCACAAGAGAATGTCTGGTTGTATACCAATTGATCTTAATTCTTTCACAGAGTGTTGAGTAGGCTTAGTTTTAATCTCTTTCGTAACATCTATATAAGGTAATAGTGTTAAGTGCACAAAAAGCGACATGTCGCTACCTACTTCTAATGAGAATTGTCTAATAGCTTCAAGAAAAGGAAGTGACTCTATATCACCTACAGTGCCACCTACTTCAACAAATGCTATATCTGCACCTCTAGAACCTCTTTTTATTAATTTTTTTATCTCATCAGTAATATGTGGTATAACTTGAACTGTGCTACCTAGATAATCGCCTCTTCTCTCTTTATTGATTACATTAGAGTAGACTCTACCTGCCGTAACGTTACTGTCTTGTGACATCTCTATTCCGACAAATCGCTCATAATGTCCTAAATCTAAATCTGTTTCTGCACCATCTTTTGTTACAAATACCTCGCCATGCTGAATAGGACTCATCGTTCCTGGGTCAAGATTAATATATGGGTCAAGTTTTTGAAGAGATACCTTAAAACCACGAAGTTTGAATAAAGAACCAAGGGAGGCTGCGGCTATACCCTTGCCCAGGGAAGATACAACGCCGCCAGTGATAAAAACGTATCTTGTCATGTTTAACTACATAGATTATAGACGAAATAGTATGAAAAATATAGATATATTCACTTTTGCAACTTGATTAATAGCCAATCACGATTTTTTATAATCCTTACATTATTAAACTCAAACAAAGGATTCTTATCATTAGTTGCATCAAAAAATTTTATAATTTCATGTATTTGTCTTAAATTTAAAATAGTTTGATTTAGCTGAAAAACCCAGTGATGAATTATGATTACTTGCGCCGAATAGCTTAGTTTTTTAATTTTAGAAATACATAGACTTTCAAAATTATTTTCACTACAACTCTCAAGAAGCATACTGGCTTGATCATTAAGAAATTGATTCTGAATTGAAAATATTGATGTATTATTGTGAATGCTTTTCTCTATTGAGGTCCATCGTTTTTTTATTAATGGTAACAAATTTTTTCTAATAAAGTTTCTATCATGTGTTTCGTCAACATTAGTTATATCTTCAATATATGATATGGAGTTTTTTTTAGAGTATGTAATAATATCCTCTTTTTTGATATTTAATAATGGTCTCAATAAAATTACATTATTTATAACTGTAATATTACTCATAGCAGACATGCCTTTGATAGATGATCCTCTAAACATTCTGATTAAGAAAGTCTCAATCTGGTCATCAAGATGATGAGCTAAAATAATAACTTCATCTTTCCTGCAATTTTTTGATAATTCATTATATCTAAGCTCTCGACACTTCTCTTCTAAATTACTCGTATCATCTAAAAAAACATTAAAATTATTATGGCGAATATTTTTTTGTCTCGCTATTGTCTCGCAGTGATCTTGATATTGATTCGAAAAATTATTCAAATTATGATTAATATGAATTGTTCGCAATGATATACCTAATTTATCTTTGATATTTAAAATACATTCAAGTAAAACAGAAGAATCTATACCGCCACTATAAGCTAGGATAAGTTTACGGTACGGCAAATCACTAAAAAAATTTAAACAATGATTTTCTAGTAAATTATTTTTCAAACTCACCATATGATTGGATTTTATTATGTCTTTCAGATAATAACTGATCTACAGGATAATTATTTAATTCATCAATTATTGAGAGGATATTCATTTTCAACGAAGAACTAGTCGCTACTATATCTCGGTGAGCTCCACCTAGCGGTTCAGGAATAATTTTATCAATTAAATTAAATTTAAGAAGTTTTTTCGAAGTTATACACAATGCCTCAGCTGCATGTGAAGCTTTTTTTGAATCTTTCCAGAGTATTGACGCGCAACCTTCAGGACTAATAACAGAATATATACTATTCTGTAACATGCATAGTCTATCAGCTATACCGATTGCCAATGCTCCACCAGAGCCTCCTTCTCCAATTACAACAGATATAATAGGAACTTTTAAATTTGACATTACATATAAATTCTCGGCAATTGCTTGACTTTGGTTTCTAGATTCTGCATCAATACCCGGGTAAGCTCCCGGAGTGTCGATAAAAGTTAAAATTGGTAAATTAAATTTTTCCGCCAACCTCATTACTCTTAATGCTTTTCTATAACCCTCTGGTTTAGACATTCCAAAATTACGTTTTACTTTCTCCTTAGCATCTCTACCTTTTTGATGTCCTATCAGTACAAACTTATAATTATCTATAGTTGCAAGACCAGTGACAATAGCTGAATCATCTCCAAACATTCTATCTCCATGAAGCTCAGTAAAATTATCAAAAATATTCGGAATATAATCTAATGTATGAGGTCTAAGTGGGTGTCTTGCTACTTGTGAAATCTGCCAGTCCGATAAATTATTGAATATTTTACTAATTAAATTATCGCGTTCTATTTGTAATTTATCGAGAGTCTTGTCACTTTTGGCTGTTTTCTCAGGATCATCATGAATTTTTTTGATCTTAGCTTCAAGTTCTAAGATTGGTTGTTCAAAATCAAGATAATTTGGATCATATTCATTCATTCTTAATAATTATAAACTAATAGGCTGAAATCACTAATGATATTTCACGATAATATTTTCACTTCCAAGTAAATCACCTAAATTATCTATAATGTCTGTAGTTGGATTTATATGCCATTCATTATTTAGTTTCATTGGAACAACATGATTATTGCTCACACATTTAATTATTACAGGACATTTGCCATTTTTATGAGGTTCAAGGATTGATGATAATTTCTCTAATGTATCATCATTTGTTTTGCTTTCTCTAATTAATAACTCTATACCTTTTGAATATCGTGTACGAGTTTTTTCTAAATCCATAATTGAAGAAGCTTTCATGTTGAGTGAGCCACTATAATCATCGAATGATAATTGACCGGTTATAAAATATAATTGATTATCAATGATAGTTTCTTGATTAGTCTCTATCGATTCAGTATACAAGATTATTTCAATTCGTGATGATGAGTCATCTACAGTTAAAATTTTGATATACTTATCTTTACCAATCTTCTGAAGTCGTTGTTTAGTAATTACTCCACATAAAATTATGTTATCTGTTGGAATTAAGGATTGAGTCTGAAAGTCTGATATATATGAAGAAATTGGCTTTATTGACATAGATGATATTTCAGCTTTATATTCATTGATTGGATGTCCGCTTAAGTGCAAACCTATTACCCTCTTTTCATCAGATAGACTTTGTAATCTCTGCTCTCTTGTTTCAATTATTTGATAATCATTTAGATTAATAAGTGACTCTATATCATCGGCAGATGATTCTGATGAGAATAAATCTTTTTGTCCAAGTTGTTTATTATTTTGTTTATTGTTTCCGTAAGAGATTGCTTTATTTAAAAGCTCTTTTAGCACATATCGACTACAATCAAAATCATCGAATGCACCAGAGTATATTAAAGCATCCATAGTACCGATGTTAATGATATGATGTGAAACCCTCTCGCAAAAATCGAAAATATTTTTATAATTACCATTTTTTGATCTTTCCTGAATAATATGTTCTGCTGCATTATAACCGACGCCTTTTATTGCTCCCAATCCAAAAATAATCTCGGTATCACTTAAAGAGACGAAAGAATATTCAGAATTATTTATAGAAGGTTGAATTATTTTTATCCCATGTTCGGAACTAGAATCTGTGAGTGATAATATCTTATCTGTATTATCCATATCTGAGGATAATGCAGAAGCTAAAAATATTGATGGATAATAAGTTTTTAGGAATGCAGTTTGATACGAGATATATGCATATGCTACAGAATGTGATTTATTAAAACCATATCCTGCAAACTTCTCCATTTTTGAAAATATAGACTCAGCGATATTTAAATTTATTTTATTACTTTTTGCCCCATCGATAAATTTTTTTCTCTGTGTCTCCATTTCTTTTTTCTTCTTCTTGCCCATTGCTCTTCTAAGTATATCTGCTTCACCAAGAGTATAGTTTGCAAGTGTTTTTGCTATTTCCATTACTTGTTCTTGGTATAAGATAAGACCATAAGTACTTGAAAGTATAGGTTCTAAATGAGGGTGCTCATAAACAATCTTTTTGCCATGCTTATTTTCAATAAAATCATCAACCATATTTGTACCGAGTGGACCCGGTCTATAGAGGGCTACTAATGCAACAATATCATCAAAACAATCTGGCTTTAATTGCCCCATATATCTTTTCATTCCTGGTGATTCTAGTTGAAAAACTCCTGTTGTAAGTTTATTTTGCATAAGTTTAAAAACACTTTTATCATTCATACTTATTGTTTCTAAATTAACTATATCTCCTTTAATATTTTTTATATCCTCAATTGTTTTTTTTATAATACTTAGTGTTCTTAATCCTAAAATATCAAACTTTACTAAACCAAGTTTCTCGATATCATCTTTATCAAATTGCGTCACTAATTCATTGCTCTCCTCAATTCTATATAACGGAACAAATTTATCGATAACATCTGGAGAAATAACTATGCCAGCAGCATGTTTACCTGGATTTCTAGGTAAACCCTCAAGTTTTTTAGAGAGATCAATGAGGGTTTTGACCTCTTCTTTTGACTCATATTCCTTTTTTAACTCTTTGTTTTGTTTGATTGCCTCATCGATAGTTATATCTACAGAAAAAGGAATCATTTTAGCAATTCTATCAACATACAAATATGGTAAGCCTATTACTCTTCCAACATCTCTTATTGCTTGTTTTGCCATCAATGTTCCATAAGTAATAATTTGAGAAACTTTGTTAGCTCCATACAAATCAGTAATATGATCAATAATTTTTTGTCGGTTATTTTTACAGAAATCTATATCAAAATCCGGCAGTGATACTCTCTCGATATTAAGAAATCTCTCAAAAAGTAAATTATGCTTTATGGGATCGATAGAGGTTATTCCGAGCGCATATGCTATAAGGGAACCGGCACCTGAGCCACGTCCTGGGCCAACCGGGATATCATTATCTTTCGCCCAAGAGATGAACTCATGGACAATTAAAAAATAACTGACATAGTCCATTTTTGTAATCACATTTGTTTCTGTCTCAAGTCTCTCCATATATTTAAGTTTATCGGTATCAGATACAGAAGATAAAATCTTATTCATACCTTGTTCAACTTTATGAGTAAAATAAGTATCAACATTAAAATTTTTAGGCGGACTATATATAGGAAGATAATCAGTATTATTGACAGGTATGTGAGTATTACATCTCATTATTATCTCAGATACATTTTCCAAGGCATCAGGAAAGTCATCAAATAGCAGATTCATTTCATCATAAGATTTTAAATATTGCTCTTCCGTATAGTCTTGTTGATTGCCCCTCTCTTCGAGTTTAATTTTTTTATTGATACATACTTTGACTTCATGAGTTCGAAAATCATCTTTTTCGATAAATCTTACTGCATTAGTTGCTACAAGAGGCACTTCAAATTTTTCAGCAAGCTCAACACATTTTGATTTATAATTATACTCATCAGTAAATGAAAGATTCTGAATTTCTATATATAAATTATCATTAAAGATACTCTTTAAATTCTCAATATGAGGATAAATAGAAGATAGATTCGCTTGTAGCAAATTTCTTCCTATAATCCCTTCTCTTCCTCCAGAAAGGATAATTAGATGCTCGCTAAATTTTGATAGTTTCTTAATTGAGGTTGTAGGAAGAGTATTATCTGAATTTACATGAGCATCTGATAATATTTTTATCATATTTTTATATCCGTCATAGTTTTTACACAACAATGTAATATAAGGATTTTGATATTTGTTGCTAAACTCTATCAAAGGAATCTGACAACCCAAAATAGGCTTAATTTTATTCTCTATCGATTTCTGATAAAATTTCACTAAGTTAAATATATTAGTGAAATCTGTCAACGCTAAAGTGGACATTTTTTGTGATTTTGCTCTCTTGATAAGACTGTTGAGGTTTATTGTGCTATCTACTAGTGAATATGATGATCTGAGATTAAGATGAGTAAATAACTTTTTCATACTTATTTATAACTCGCAAACTGGTTTAAAGCTGAATCTGTGAAAGATAGAAGGACCAAGAAGCTCAAGTGCCAGCACATGCTCTTTGGTTGCATAGCCTTTATGTTTAGAGAACCCATAGCCAAAAGCTATTCTATCTAGATAAGCCATATAATTATCTCTTAAAACTTTAGCTATTATACTTGCGGCAGAAATTTCTGGTATTTTCTCATCTCCTTTAATTATAGTTGAAGTCTCTATATCAACATGCGGAGCAAATAACCCATCAATTAAAACCTCAGAAGGCTTAATTGATAGATTCATAATAGCCCTTTTCATAGCTAACAACGATGCATTATGAATATTGAGGTCGTCAACTATATAATTAGAGCATACTCCAATCCCAATGGATAATGAATTATTTAGAATATAATCAGCTATTAATATACGTTTTCTCTCTGACAACTTCTTTGAATCCTTTAGTATATTGCGATCAATCTCTTTTTTGAGGATTACAGCAGCAGAGACTACAGGACCTGCCAAACATCCTCTGCCTACTTCATCTACGCCTGCATAAATTTGGCTTGTCATAAATACGGCACTCTATATAATTATTATATATTCAATATAGCAAAAAAAACTAAAATTTACTTATATGAAAAAACAAAAAATCAGGATAGGAGTCATAGGAATAGGGTATTTAGGTAAATTTCACTTAGAAAAATTTCAAAAGAATAAAGACTGTCAATTAGTGTGGTTGATTGATAAAAATATTAAAAATCTTAAAAAATATAAAGATAAATATAATGTAAGCACAAACTATAAAGAAATCGTTAATGATGTAGATGCAGTCTCAATAGTCACTCCAACAATAAATCATTATGAAATTGCACGTTATTTTATTGAGAAAAATAAACATGTATTAATTGAGAAACCAATGACGCAGACAGTGAGTGAAGCAAAAAAATTGATAAATCTAGCAAAAAAACATAAAAAGACCATACAGATAGGTCATTTAGAACGGTTCAATCCGGTAATCAGAAAAGTCTCAAGTTTGATAAAAAATCCACTTTTTATAGAAGTTCATAGATTAGCACAATTCAATCCCAGGTCGACTGATGTAAATGTTATATATGATCTTATGATTCATGATATAGACATTACTACTTCTCTTGTTCCTAGTAAAATAAAAAAGATATCCTCATTTGGGAAAAGCATCATCACCAATAAAATTGATATTGCTAATGCAAGACTTGAGTTTTTTAATGGAACTATTGCGAATCTAACAGCAAGCAGAATTAGTCAAAAAAGTGAGAGAAAAATAAGAATTTTTGAGAAAGACAAGTATTTATCATTAGATTTTCTTCAACCAAAGTTAAAAATAGTTGAGAAAGTTAAAAAAAAATCTAGCAAATTATTTAAGACATTAGAGTATAATTATAAAAAAACTGATGCATTAAATGATGAAATTATAGATTTTATCAATTCGATAAGAATGAATAAAAAACCGTTGGTTGATGGGATTCAAGGTATGGAAGCCTTAAAACTTGCTGCTGCTATATCAAAAAAATTATGAAATCTATTAAAATATTTGATTTACAAAAACAATACAGTGTAATCTCGAAGGATATTAAAAAAGATATTAATAAAGTTCTTAAGTCTGGACAATACATACTTGGGAAAAATGTTAAGTCGCTTGAGAATAAAATAGCCAAGTTCCTTGGTATAAATTATGCAATCAGTTGTAACTCTGGGACAGATGCTCTAATACTAAGTTTAAAAGCTCAAGGAATTAGTGAAGGTGATGAAGTAATAACTACTCCTTTTACATATTTCGCTACTATAGAAGCCATAATTCATGTTGGTGCTAAACCTATATTTATTGATATCAATCCGCATACGTATAATATAAATCATAAAAAAATTGAAAATGTTATAACTCGAAAAACTAGAGCTTTACTGATAGTACATCTATTTGGTCAATCATGTAATATGGCAGAAATTAAAAAAATATGTAAAAAAAATAAACTTAAATTAATAGAGGATTGTGCTCAATCATTTGGAGCAAAATTTAATAATAAACAAACAGGAACGTTTGGTGATTTTGGTTGTTTCAGCTTTTTTCCAACTAAAAATCTTGGATGTTATGGAGATGGAGGTATCATCACAACAAATAGTAGTCAATACGCAAAAAAATTACAAATGCTTAGAAATCATGGAGGATTAGAGAGAAATAAACATATATACGTTGGATACAACTCTCGATTAGATGAAATACAAGCAGCTATACTGCTTGTAAAGCTTAAATATATAAAAAAATATATTAATCAAAGAAGGGCTTTAGCTAAAGTATATTCAGATACCATATATAATAATAAGATAATGATTCCATTCCAGCAGAAAAAAGCATTTCATACATATAACCAATATACAATTAGAACTAAAAACCGAAACAAGTTGATTAAGCATTTGAATAATCATCGGATTCCATGCTCTATATATTATCCTCAGCCGATGTATAAAATCAGCGCTATTAAAAATAATTATAAGAAATTAAATTTGAAATGCTGTGAGGTAGTCTCAAATGAATGCCTATCTTTACCAATATATCCTGAGATGGATATTAGAGATGCGGAATACATATCAAATATTTTGAATTCTTTTAAATGAAAAAAAATATTTTCATAATAGCTGGAGAATCATCAGGAGATCAACACGCAGCAAGATATGTGAGAGAACATAAAAAAATTAATCCTAATCTTATTTTTAGAGGTGTTGGTCAAAATGAATTAAAAAAGGAAGATGTTGAAATAATTTTTGACTCTGAAGAAATTTCAGTTGTTGGAATTATTGAGGTAATTTCAAAATATTTTACTATCAAGAAAGCTATGAAAATAGTGAAGGATAATCTAAAAAATAATAAACCAGATTTAATAGTTTTAGTTGATTATGTTGAGTTTAACCTTAAAATTGCAGAATATGCAAAACAACTTAATATTCCAGTATTATTTTATATTGCGCCGCAAGTATGGGCTTGGAGAAAAAAAAGAATAACTAAAATATCTAGAGTGGTAGATCATTTAGCAGTTGTTTTACCTTTCGAAAAAAAAATCTTTGATGCACATATGAAGAACGTTCACTATGTAGGACATCCGTTACTAGAAAATAAAGATCTTGTTCTATCAAACATCGATTATAATGAAAAAAAATTTGATATTGGAATATTTCCAGGGAGTAGGGAATCTGAAATTAAGAATAATCTTTTTACAATGCTTGATTGTATAAAACAAAGCAAGAACACAATTGACAAGTATAAGAATATTAAGATTTTTTATTCTAATGAAACTTGTAAAAAAATAATTATGAATATGTTGCCAGATCAGTTTCATAGTATGCTTTGCTCTGGGAAAGATTTAAATTCTGTAAAACAATGTAAAAAAGCAATTACGGCGTCGGGAACAGTAACATTAGAACTTACATTAATGGGCATACCCATGATAATAGTCTATAGATTATCGCCAATAACATACATGTTGATGAGAAAACTAGTAAAGATAAAGTATATTGGTCTAGTTAATCTTATACTTGGTGAAAATATGGGAATGCATCAAGTAGTTAAAGAATTTATTCAACCGGATTATAACGATCAAATTGACATAATGGTTGAAATAGAAAAAATTGATCATGACGAACAATATAGAGAGGAAATGGAGATTAATTTTTCAAAAATCAGGGCAAAACTAAAAAGTGGCGCATCATCAAATTTGGCAATATTAGTAGAAGAGATACTATCTAGTGACTCCTCTTGAACTATTTCTTAAAAAGTCAAAAAAATACTTTGTCTCATTGTAATTAAAATTATAATTATTGTATATAATAGTAGCCTCTTCTCTAGTTTTTTTTGACTTTATAAATAATTTGAAAGTTTTTTCAAGCGCTACAATGAGATCACTATCAAAGCCTTTTCTCTTTAGACCTTCAGTATTAATTTTGTAAGCTTTAGCGTGATTTCCAGCTATTAGTGTATAAGGAGTTACGTCTCTAGAGATAACTGTACCCAATCCACTGAATGCATAATCACCAATATTACAAAATTGATGAACAAGTGTAAATCCACCCAAAGATACATAATCACCAACTATCACATGTCCGGCTAAAGAAGCTGCATTTGAGAAAATACAATGATCTTTTATCACGCAATCATGGGCAACATGAGTATAAGCCATGAACAAATTATTCGACCCTATTTGAGTTTTATTAATACCCTCTTTCGTTCCTCGATTTAAAGTACAATACTCTCTAAATATATTATTATTGCCAATGATTAATAGAGAGTCTTCGCCCTTAAACTTAAGATCTTGTGGTTGCTCTCCAATAGATGAGAATTGATAAAAATGATTACCATTACCTATTACCACATTTTTTTTTATAACAACATGACTCTCAAGAATTGTATTCGGTCCTATAGTTACATTTTCATCAATTATACAATAAGGGCCAACTGAAACTGATGAATCTATATCAGCTTTGTCACTTACTATTGCTGTTTCATGTATCATTTTTGTCTCGAATAGCACCTAATAGTTCTGCAGAACAAACAATAATATCGTCGACTTTACAACTCGCATCAAATTTATAAACATCTTTTTTACTTTGAATTAAATTCACATCAATGATCATAATATCACCAGGAAATACAGGTTTTTTAAAACGAGCTTTATCAATGCCTACAAAATAGTATAGTAAGTTCTCTCTGTCACGATTGTTACTCTTAAAATCTAATAGTGCTGTAGCTTGAGCCATAGCTTCAAGAATAAGAACACCAGGAAAGACAGGATAATCTGGAAAATGACCTTGAAAACATGGCTCATTATTCGAAACATTCTTTTGAGCTCTCAGAGAATCATGTTTTTTAAAATCTAGAATTTTATCAATTAACAAAAAAGGGTATCTATGCGGAAGGTAGTTTCTTATATCATTATTACTCATTATTTTTTTCCTCAATATTAATTTTTTTTACAATTTGATCAAGATTTTTAAATCTAGCTTGATTTTTTCTCCATATACTTGCTTTTTGAACCGTAGTTCCTGAAGCATAACTTCCTGCTTCGCTAATACTTCTAGTAACCATTGTCATTCCATTAATATGAACATCATCACAAATTTGAATATGTCCATTGATACCAGAACCTCCTCCAATAGTACAATTTTTTCCAATTGTTGTGCTACCCGCAATTCCTACACAGGCAGCTATTGCAGTATTTTCGTCAATCTCGACATTATGAGCAATTTGAACCTGATTATCTATTTTAACATTCCTACGAATAATAGTGCTATCAATAGCACCTCTATCAATAGTTGAGTTTGCACCAATCTCTACATTATCCTCAATTATTACATCACCAATTTGGGGAACTTTAAACCAAAAATTGCTCTCATCTTTTACCAGGCCAAATCCATCAGAACCAATGACACAGCCACTTTGAATTATGACATTATTTCCTATTTTGCAATTATCATATATGGATACATTAGGATAAATTATACAATTATCACCAATCTCAACTGAAGATCCAATTGAAACGTTTGGATATATAGTTGTTGAAGATGGATATTTTAATTTGCCAGAAGACGGTGTAAAAAACTCAATTTTATTGTTATCAATATAATCAGACAAGAATCTAGAGAAAACAAACAAGGGATTATCACATATAATACGAGCATTTTTAGTATTCAAAGAAATATCCTTAGCTATAAGTATTGCGCAGTCAATATTTGAATCTAATTTGGCAAGATGTCTTTTATCAGATATATAAACTAATGAGTGATTCTCTATCTTATTAATACTGGAGATAGAATTAAATTTATAATCAATATTGGAACTTAAACTACAATGATATAAATCCGCAATTTCCTTTATACTATATTCTCTATTAAGCTTCATTATTGAAGTTTAGAAATTATATCTTCAGTAATATTTATATATTTTTTTGCGTACAGTGTAGTACCATCAGCTCTTAAAATGATATCAAAATCATTAGATTCTGCATATTCCGTAATTGCATCATTAACGATTTTCTCAATTTTGCTAAATTCAGATCTTTGAGTCTGCTCCAAATCAACTTGTAATTTTTCTTGGCCTGTTCTAAATTTTGTCTCTATATTTTGAATTTTCTCTACCAATGATTTCTTTTCTGAGTCAGACATAACTGCTTCATTTTTGAGATACTTATCATTAAGTGTATTCCACTCTTTTTCTAGCGTCTTTAAATTACGAGCACGAGGATCAAACTGTTTTTTTATCTTCTCTCTAGCTTCGGTGTACATAGGTACTTCGTTAAGCAGTCTACCTAGATTAACAATACCTACTTTCATTTCAGCATAGGAGTATGTTGGGATAAATACCAAAACACATAATAATACCGATAGCAATGATTTATATAATTTCATATTTAAAAATTACCTCCTAATCTAAATATGACTGCCTGAAAATCGTCTCCCTCTTTCTCACGAAGTGCATTTGCAATACCCACAGATACACCTCCTACAGGTGTCATAACATTGAATTGTACACCATAGCTAGCTCTTAACTCATTGTAGTCGAAATCATTCATTTTCTCAAACACTTGACCAACATCAAAGAAAAGTGATGTTCTGATATTTCTTGTATCTTCAGCAAGTATAGGTGGCGGTGGAAATAACCAATCAAATTGTAAAACGGTGAGAAAATCTCCACCTACTGCATCACATTTTATAAATTTACCTGGAACCTGTATTGCCGCACATGTGTTAGCCCCTCTTGGTGCATTATAAGTTAGCGGACCTAGACTAGATGCTTTAAAACCGCGTACGGTTCTATTGCCTCCAGCAAAATATTTTGCATAAAATGGCATTGATGTGGCACTTCCCAATCCTGCGCCAACTCCTACAATAGTTTTAGTTTGAAAAACTGTATTCCAATCAAAACCAAAAATATCAACTACATATGGCACATTAAATTCCGTATCATATTTTGCAGTTACATACGATGCACCCTCAGCTGCAAGATACAAATTACTTGAAAATCTATTTAGTATTCCTGTTTCGGCAAATCTTGTTCTGTTTCTAGTATCTGAAATATACTCTGCTTTTAACATAACTCCTAATGAATCAGAACCATGATCATCTAAATGATGAGTAACTATGATCGGTGAACCTGATGTAGTTGTAAATTGTGTGAGACTCACATCATATCCAAGGCCAAATGATTCTGTTTCTGACAACGGTGTATTATACATTACACCTCCTGCAAAAGTATCAGACAAATATGAAGCAGTAGATGTGCTACTCACATCAGTTTGACTTATAATTACATTCGTAGTCCTACTCACCCCATCCATAGTGTAATATGGATCTGTCAGATATAATTGTAGGGAGGTTTGTACATTACTTCTAGAAGCTTTTACAGCAATATTATTTCCACCACCTAAAAAATTATCTTGTTTTAAATCAATGTCAAAGACAGCTCCATCGGTATCAGACCAACCAGCACTAACACGGAATTCACCAGCTTTTCTCTCAGTAATCTTGAAAGTGATGTCGATTTCATCCGAACTATCAGGGACCCTTGTTTTGACAACTTCAACATTATCAACAAACTTTAGACGCTGTAATCTTATCTTTGATCGATCAATTGCAGACTGTTTGTGAATAGCAGACTCCATTTGCCTAATTTCTCTTCTATATACCTCATCGTTAGTACTATCATTTCCAGAAATTGTAATTCTTCTTACTTTACTTCTATTACCAGGAGTAACTCTAAATTCAACATCAACAATCCTTGTCTCATCATCTATGATTGGGGCAGAAATGATTTCAGGGAATGCATAACCCTTTTCACCAAACATATTTTTCATCAATTCTTCAGCCTGCTGAATTTGTCTTCTAGAGAAAGTTTGTTTTGGTAAGAGAATTTGAGATACATATTTTTTTACTTCTGTAGACTCTAATATCGTATTACCATAGAGTTTTATGTCACCAAATTCGTATTTTTCACCTTCCTCTACATTTATAGTAATAATGATATCTTTATTATTATTAGACAAATTAACTTGATTAGACAAAATCCTAAAACGAATATAGCCTCTGTTAAAATAATAGTCTTCTATTTTACCTATATCAGTTTTTAAAGTTGAGTTTGAATAGACATCTTTGTCAGACCAAAACATGAAAAAATATTTTGTACCTGAATTCATTAAACTTTTAAGTTTTTTAGTAGAAAAAGCAGAGTTTCCAATAATATTAATTTCTTTTATGCGACTAGCTTCTCCTTCATTAATTTGAAGATTAATTGATACACGGTTTCTCTCTAGCGTATTAATCTTAGTTTGAATTTTCGCATTATATCTTCCTCTGTCAAAATATAATCTGACAAGTTCTTGTTCTACTTTATCAAAGATATTTCTATCAAATGGCCTTGATCTTGTTATACCAACATTCTCTAATGCATTAAGTATATCCTCATCTTCAATTATATTATTATCTTCAATTACAATATCCGAAATAATAGGCCTCTCTTGCAGTTTTATTACAAGGTCATTAAAATTCAGTACTACTTCAATATCATCAAAATATCCAGTTTCATATAGTTTTTTAATAATATTCTGAATATTTTCCTGCTGAATAATATCTCCCTCATTTATTTCTGCATAATTTAATACAGTTGCATTAGATACTCGATTATTACCTTGAATAATAATGTTGGATATTTTTATATCTTCAGCATTGATATCACATGATATTATAAGAAAAAATATAAAAAAATATCTCTTAAAAAACTCTGTCACTTAAATATTCTCAAAAAATCATTATAGAAAGCTAATATCATCACTCCAAAAAGAATGATAATGCCAATTTGTTGTGCAATTAATTGAATTTTAAGAGATACCGGCTTACCTGATATCATCTCGAATGTGTAGTATACTAGATGTCCGCCATCAAGAAGTGGGATTGGCAATAGATTCAATACACCAAGACTTATGCTTAAAATCGCCATTAAATACACAAAATAAACTAATCCCATCGAGAGAGATTTACCTGAAAATTCAGCTATACTTAGCGGTCCACTCAAATTATTTACATTAGCTTGACCTGTAAATAGTTTCATAATCATCTTTAAAGTCAAGACAGTGTAATCGATAGTCAAAGCAACTGATTTATTAATAGAATCTATGAAATTGTATTTTACATTCACTTTATACATATCAAGATTTTTCCTAGTGGGTGATATTCCTGCAAACCCAATTTTCTTACCATTAATATCTTTAAGTGATGGGACTAAAATTAAATCAATTCTTTCATCATTTCTGAGGATACCCACTTGAAGAATATTCCCAGGATTATTATGAATAATCTGGACGTACTCGTTCCAAGTTCTAACAGGAGAATCATCAATTGATATTATTTCGTCATCAATTTGAAAACCTGCCAATGATGCAGGAGAATTATTCTGCACATAAGATATCGTAGTAGAAAGTTCAGGATTCATTTGGACAATTCCTATATTTTTAATGACATCACCATCTTTTTTTAGAATATCCTCATTTACCTTGACTGATAAGATTTTTCGTTCACCAGTATTAGATCTGACAAGAAAATCTATTTTTTTATCTCCTTCTACTACAGCATTAAGAACTTCAACTCTTACATCTTGCCAACGTTTAGTTTCAATATTATTTACTTCTGTAATTTCAACAATTGAATTATTATCAAAAATAGGATCCTTTAAATCACCAAATGAACCGACCAAAGGTTTCAGTCCATTCATACCATTCATATGAACAAAAATAAAAAATAAAAAAGCCAATATTAGATTAAAGATCGGTCCAGCAGCTACAATTAGAAATCTTTTCCAAACTTTCTGTTTATCGAAACAGAACTCTTTGTCAAAAAATTCATTTTTTTTATCAATTTTCTCTAGTTCATCTGACTCCAGCATCTTTACATATCCGCCGAGTGGTATTAATCCTATTGAGTATTCTGTGTTGCTACTTCTAGGTTGATATTTGTAAATAGATTTACCAAAGCCAATTGAGAAATTTAGAACAGTAACATTGAATAGTCTAGCAGTGATAAAATGTCCATACTCATGGAAAGTAACAAGTATTCCAATTGCAATAAAAAAACCTATAATACTCTGAATTATTTCCATTTTGTCTTTATTAGTTGTTCAGTCAAATTCCTGGTTTCGATGTCATACTTGAGAATATCAGATATATTTGAGATATTCCTTATTTTAGACTGTTTTAAAATATACTTAATTATAACTGGTATATCAGTAAATTTGATCTTATTTTGAAGAAAATATTCAACAGCTACTTCATTAGCTGCATTTATTATAGTAGTGGCATTTTTACCAATCTTTAATGCTTCAATACACAAATCATAGCATGGATACTCGCTTTTTTTAATTTTTCGAAGTTCGTATGTACCATTCAAATTGTTCATTTTCTTGGATAATCTCTGTCTATTAGGCCAATTAAGTGCGTAACTAATTGGAATCTTCATATCATGATAGCTTATATGTGAGAGAGTTGAGCCATCATAAAAAGTAATAAGTGCGTGGATGAGACTTTGGGGATGGATATAAACATTGATTTTATCTGGATTGATATTGAAAAGAAGGGATGCCTCAATAACTTCTAAACCCTTGTTCATCATAGTAGCAGAATCAATAGAAATTTTTTTACCCATTTTCCAATTAGGATGCTTAATAGCCTGATTAGGCGTTACTTGAGATAACATTTTGTTATTATATCCAAGAAAAGGTCCTCCAGAGGCAGTTAATGAGATACTATCAATATTTTGTGGTAAGCTTTTTTTGCCATGGATATAGTTTAGACCAAATATACTTATTAATTGCAAAAGGGCATTATGTTCACTGTCAATTGGTATGATTAAAGATTTAGTTTTTCTTGCCTCGCGTAAAAGTAAATCACCTGACATAATGAGAGCTTCTTTATTAGCTAATAAAACTTTTTTACCTGCTTTGACTGCGCTATACGTAGGTTCTAATGCTGCTGCACCTGATATAGCTGAAACTAAACATTTTCCCTTTTTAAAAGATGCTAGTCTACATAATCCCTCTTTCCCATGGAGGATTTTTAACTTTTTTGAATAATCTCCACAAAGAGATTTAATTTTTTGAATATCAGATTTTTTTTCAACAACCACATAACTAGGCTTATATTTACAAATTTGTTTTGCTAATAATTTTAGGCTTGATTTAGCGGTAAGTCCAAAAATTTTATAATTCGATTCCGAGGAATCTATTACTTTTAGAGTATTCCTGCCAATTGTTCCAGTAGATCCTAATATAATTATATCCATTTTTTATAAAAACATCCAAAACTTATAAATAAAAACTGTAGGCAAGTAACTATCTAGTCTATCTAATAGACCACCATGGCCCGGTAAGAAATTCCCTGAATCTTTAACAGAAAATGCTCTTTTATAAGAGCTTACTGCTAAATCACCTACTGTACAAAATATACAACATAATGTCACGAAGACTAAATCTAATATGAAAAATGGATAAGATAGTATTACGATAAAATATATATAAAATATCGCTGTTGGAATGACTATTGACGCTATAAAACCTTCAGTAGTTTTGTTGGGGCTTATAGTTTCGATAAGTTTAGTTCTGCCAAATTTTTTTCCAATAAGATAGCCTGAGATATCAGATAATGATATCAATATAATTAGAAATAAAAAATGATAGGCAGTAACGGAATCAAGATTATCAGAAGATAAAGATAATTCAAAATATAGTTTATTATCCAAATTATTCAAACTAATGACGCATAACCAAGATGTTAAAAATATAAATAACCCGATGCTAAGATAGTTACGAAGCATTAGATTCAATAAAAGCTTATAATTTTTCAACAAAATTAATATGATTATCCAGAAAATAATGGATAGATAAAATATAAATATCAAAAGTTCAGGAGTAATATAGATGTATAAGATGAGCATGCTGAATGTTAAAAATAGAAGATATAAAATTTTTCTAATATTTGTAATATCGGTCATCGATAACCATTCATAAAATGCATATACAAACAACAAAGATAAAATGCAGTAAAAAATATAGGTATTTGTATAAAATAATAATAAATAGACAAAAAAGATTAGTGCTGTACCGGTAAGAAAACGCTCAAACATTACTCTTATAATCATCAATATTGACTAACCCACCAAACTTTCTTGTGGTATTTAGAAAATATTTTATAGCTTTATCAAATTCTACTTCATTAAAATTTGGCCAAAGACAATCAGTAAAATATAATTCTGTGTAAGCATGTTGCCAAAGCATAAAATTACTCAAACGATGATCTCCCCCTGTTCGAATAAGTAAGTCTGGGGGATTATTTGAGAGAGTTAGATAATCGTCTATATCTTTTTCTGTTATAGGATAATTTATGTTATGACCCTTTTCTCTAATAAGGGAGTTTACAGCATTGGCAATATCCCATTTTCCGCCATAATTAACGGCAAAGTTCAAATTTAGACCAGTATTATTTTGTGTTAAAGTAATTAATTTATGAATTTTTTCTCGCAGGGTTGAATTAAATCTTTCAATGTCACCAATAAATTCTACTTTAATATTATTTTTATTTAACTCATGCATATACTTTGTTATCGACTCATTAAAAAGACTCATTAGAATTGTGATTTCATCATTCGGTCTGTTCCAATTCTCACTACTGAATGCGAATAACGTTAAAGTGTCAATCTGCCTTACTAATGCAGCATCAATAATTGTTTGGACGGATTTTATTCCTGCTCTGTGCCCAAGAGACCTCACTAATCCCCTCTCTACAGCCCATCTTCCATTACCATCCATGATTATTGATATATGGTTGATTTTTTTATTCATTAAACTTCGCTAATTTCTTTTGTTTTTTCATCAATAATAGTATCAGATTTTTTTATATAATCATCAGTTATATCTTGAACTTCTATCATATAGTCTCTCTCAAAATCTTTAGAAATTTTTTTATCCTTTTCAAGATTTGATATTAATGTGTTAGTATTTCTTCTTATATTTCTTAGAGCAACTTTAGTATTTTCTGACTCTTTCTTTAAAATTTTTATGAGATCATTTCTCCTCTCTTCGGTTAGAGGAGGTATTTTTATATGTATATTAGTTCCTGATACAGCTGGCGATAAACCAAGGTTAGATTCCATTATTGCTTTTTCAATTGGTGCTATAGCAGACTTGTCCCACACATTAAGGGTTAATGTCGAAGCATCTGAAACTGAAATATTTGCTAGTTGTTTAATTGGTGTTTTTGTATCAAAATAATCTGCTTCGATATCATCTAGCAGACTTGGATTAGGACGACCTGCTCTAATCTTCGCGATATTTCTTACAAGAGTGTCCAATGCTTTAGACATTGTATTCTCTAAATCTTTTTTGATATCATCTATCATTACAATATTTTAGCATCACAACAGAATAATAAAATAAGAAAATAGGCTCGGTATTACTTAAGATTATTTAATTTGACTATATACTTCTTCGGCAAAATCATCAGATTTTTTCTCGATACCTTCACCAAGCTGATATCTAGTATAATCGATGATTTTGTTGTTCTTCAGAATCTTTTTTAAAGTTAAAGAGCCATCTTTTATATATGGTTGGTTTATCAGTGTGTTCTCTGTTATAAACTTTTTAATCTTCCCTTCCAAAATATTTCTTTTTATATCATCTTTCTTATCAATTTTATCTAATTCAGCTTTATATATATCCTTTTCATTATCTAATATAGCTTGATCAATACTTGATTCATCTAGTGCTAACGGATTAGATGCAACAATTTGCATACATATATCTTTAGCAATATCAGGATCCTCGCTCTCGAGCACAACAAATGCACCTATTTTTCCATTATGAGTATAACCAGATATATAAACATCTCTATTATCAATTACTTTAAAACGCCTTATAATTATATTTTCACCAAGCTTAGTAATAATATTATTTCTGATATCTTCGAGTTTATCAAAAACCTCTTTATCTTTTTCAAGTTCAGAAATATTTTTATAGTTTGTCTCAAGTATTATTTGACACACATCGTCTACATAATTCTTAAAATCATCACTTCTTGCCACAAAGTCAGTTTCCGAATTAACTTCAATCAGTAATGCTTTTTCTGAATTAGAAATATAATTTACTAATCCGTCAGCTGCTATTCTCGATGATTTTTTATCAGCTTTAACACCGCCTTCTGATCTCATTAATTTTACTGCTTCATCAAGATCATTATTTGACTTATCAAGATATTTTTTACAGTCCATCATCCCTGCGCCTGTAATATCACGAAGTTTTTTTAGTAAATCTAAGTTTGACATTTAGTCTTCGTCCTGAACATGAGCTTTAAGCTCATCATCTGTATTTTTCTTGTTTTTTTCTACATCTATTACTTGTTTTTTTCTTAGTGATTTTGTTTTAGGTGATTTATCTGAATGAATTTTTGAATCTTTCGTGTCCTTTTTTACTCTATTATTTTTAATTATTTTTGTAACTTCAGTTAAGAAAAGATTAATCGATGACATAGAATCATCATTGCCTGGTATCATGTAATCTACTCCATCAAAAGAGTTGTTGCTGTCAACAATTGCTATAACTGGGATATTGAGCTTATTTGCTTCTTGAATCGCAATCCTCTCATAGCCTGTATCTATTATAAAAAGAGCATCTGGTACTTTTGTCAATTTTTTAATACCTGATAAATTCTTATCTAATTTTGAGATTTGTTTTTTTACGACTAATGCTTCTTTTTTAGTCATTGCATCCCCTGAAATGTTCGAATTAATATCTGAATTAAGGTTTTCTAACTTTTCAATAGATTTCTTTACAGTATTGAAATTCGTCAACGTCCCTCCTAACCATCTAGTATTGACATAGGGCATATCACAATCGATGGCATGCTTTTTAATCAATTCTCTTGCTGCTCTTTTAGTGCCTACGAATAGTATCTTTGAATTGTTCTTTGAAATCTTATCAATATATTCAAGAGCTTTGTTGAATTGTTCTACGCTTTTCTCGAGGTTTATTATGTGTAGTTTTTTATAAGTAGTGAAGATAAATGGTTTCATTTTTGGATTCCAGTACTTTGACTGATGACCAAAGTGAACACCGGCGTCGATCATTTCTTTCAAGGATAAATTATGCACGGAAGCTATCCTCTAAAGCGCTTATATTATAAAATATTACAAACATGAAAGCTTTTTTAGCATATTTACATGGATTCAACAATAAAAATCTGATATTTTGTGCTAGAAATTTGAGCAAAATAGGTAATGGATTATATTAAAACAGAATCAGATATAGAAAAAATGAGAATTGCTGGAAAATTAGCTTCTCAAGTGCTTGAAATGGTTGAAGAATACGTCAAACCAGGAATAAGTACACTAAAATTGGATCAAATATGTCATGACTATATAGTCAAAGAACAAGATGCAATTCCAGCCCCGCTGAATTACAAGGGCTTTCCAAAGTCAATATGTACATCTGTAAATCATCAAGTTTGTCATGGTATTCCATCTGATGAGAAGATATTAAAGAAAGGTGATATTGTCAATATTGATGTAACAGTAATTAAAGATGGTTTTCACGGCGATACTAGTAAAATGTTTCAAATTGGAAAAACGTCTATCCTGGCTGATAGGTTATGCAAGGTCACGCAGAAATGTATGTATGAAGCAATTAAGATAGTCAGGCCAGGATTGCATATTGGTGATATTGGAGCAATAATACAAGAAATAGCACATGATAATAAATTTAGTGTAGTTAGAGATTATTGTGGACATGGCATAGGAAAAGAATTTCATGAAAGTCCTCAAATTTTGCATTATGGAACGAAAAATACTGGTATGAAGTTATTAGAAGGAATGACCTTTACTATTGAGCCGATGATTAATGCTGGAAACCATAATACTAAAGTATTAAACGACGGTTGGACTGTAGTAACTCAAGATCACTCGCTTTCGGCACAGTGGGAACACACGATTCTAGTTACCAAAGATGGATTTGAAATTTTAACTAAAAGAGATGAAGAGCTGATATGAGAACTGATAATAATCCAATAGAAATTTTGCAGAATCTAATCGCTTGCAAATCCGTAACGCCTAATGATGATAATTGTCAAACGATTATTGGGGGATACCTAAAACAACTAGGATTTGAAATCAAGAATATTAAGTATGGTGATGTGAATAATATGATAGCAAAATTAGGGACAAAAAAACCAACGTTAGCATTTGTTGGTCATACAGATGTTGTTCCTATTGGAGATATTGATGAATGGGCTTATGATCCTTTTTCGTTAACCGAAGAAAATAATAAACTATATGGAAGAGGAACTTCTGATATGAAAGGAAGCATTGCGGCATTTTTGTTTGCAATTAATTCATTTGTGAGTAAAAAAAAGATTTTTGATGGATCTATAATGATGATTCTCACAAGTGATGAAGAAGGTCCTGCAATAAATGGCATAAGAAAGCTTGTTGATGAAGAATTAGAGAAATATGATATTGACATGTGTCTAGTCGGTGAACCATCTTGTAAAAAAACACTAGGAGATACAATTAAAAATGGTAGAAGAGGATCATTGTCAGGTAAATTAATAGTTAATGGGATTCAAGGCCATATTGCATATCCGATGAATGCAGAAAATCCAATTCATACCTCTTCTTTAGCTATTAATGAGCTAATAAATAAAAAATATGATGAAGGCAATGAATATTTTCCGCCGACATCATTTCAAATATCTAATCTTAATAGTGGCGTTGGCGCAGGTAATATTATACCTGGAAAATTGACTTGTGAATTTAATTTTAGATACTCAACAGAAACTAATTCAGATGAATTGAAAAATGAAGTTACTACAATACTTAACAAACACAAATTAAACTATGATATAGAATGGACTTTATCTGGTGAGCCTTATTTATCAGAAAAAAGCATATTAATGAAAACATGCAGTACTGCAGTCAAGGATATTATGGGCATGAGTGCTACAATATCTACTGATGGAGGAACATCCGATGGGAGGTTTATGGCCAAGATATGTAAAGATGTCATAGAATTTGGTCTAGTGAACGAAACTATACACAAGGTAAATGAACATACTACTTCAGATAATGTAAAAAATCTGAGTGCTATATATTCTGAGTTATTGTCTAATATATTTAATCAATAAATGATGAATCAATAAGTTTTTTTGTATATTCATTAGATGGAGAGGATAACAAATCCTCTGTTAAATTACTTTCCACTATTTCAGCATCTCTTAAAACGTATGTTCTGTGAGAAATAGCTCGAATTACTTTTAAATCATGAGTAATAAATACATAGCTAATCGAATACTTTTCTTGTAATGAAACGATAAGATCAAGAATATTTTTTTGAACAATTACATCTAAAGCACTTGTTGGCTCATCAAAAATAATCATTTTTGGACGTAATGAAAGAGCTCTTGCGATAGCAATTCTCTGACGTTGCCCTCCAGAAAATTGATGTGGATATCTATCTAACATTATCGGGTCAAGCCCTACCTCTTTAATCAATAACTCACATCTTTCATTGAGCTTACTTGAAGATATATTCTCATATTCTACAATGCCCTCAGAGAGTATCTGTCTTATTGTCATTCTTGGTGACAAAGATGAGTAAGGATCTTGGAATACAATTTGAAATTGATTCCTAATCTTCCTTAATTCAGAATCTGCGCATTCATTCAGATTTTTTCCTAAAAAAGTTATTTCTCCTTCATATCTAAGCAACTGTAAGATTGCCATCGCTAATGTTGTTTTTCCTGATCCTGACTCTCCCACTATCCCTATGGTTTCTCCTTGATTTAGGCTGATATCAATATTCTTAAGTGCATTAAAATACTTTTTATTACTTTCAAAAAATGAATTTTTTGTCAGATATTTACAGTGTAAATTATTAATTTTTAATAATTCATCATCCAAAGGAGCATTTCGTAATAATCTAATTGGTTTGCTATTTATTAGTTCTTTTGTATATTGATGCTTAGCATTATTAAAAATATCTTCAGTCGAATTATATTCTATTTCAATCCCATCTTTCATTATAAGAACATGATCGGTATAGTTTTTAATAAGATCTAAATCGTGTGAAATAATAATCAGAGAGGTATTGGACTCTTTTTTCAGATCATTCAATAGTTCTAATATTTGTTTTTGTAATGTCACATCTAGTGCTGTCGTTGGTTCGTCAGCAATGATTATTTTAGGTTTACATACTAAAGCTAAAGCAATCATACATCGTTGTCTCTGGCCTCCAGATATCATATGTGGATAACTCTTCAGTATCTTACTTACTTTATTTAAC
>CEOJ01005517.1_pt1 | contig 41562 bp, 20 predicted proteins | sample 530281 | NCBI WGS metagenome assembly CEOJ01 (sample SAMEA2619879, study PRJEB7988) | marine metagenome | isolation source: saline water (ENVO:00002010), including | reverse complement strand
ATTAGATAGGGTTAATGCCATGTTTAACTTCCTCTATTGTTGAAGATTTTCCAAAGTGATCCAGTCCAAATCAAACTTACAGATGCACCAGAAACATCCAAAATCAATGGAGACGTTTCTCTCACTAGATGACCATTCTCAAATTGGTGAATCGAGGTCAACGATACTGGATTAATACTCCAAAAGTTAGTGAAATCTTCTACCCATACCCAGTCACCAACCGCACGAGGGGTTGGCATCGCTAAAGAATATCCACCAGGAGCATCTTTTGAATCAACCGTATACTTTTGGTTAGTCGTCATAGAATAAGGACCATTGACGAACGTCCATCTGGACTTCGCCAATTCAAAACCACCTGGAGTTACACCGTCGTGAACAACAGCAACGTTTTTGTCTGTGTCAACAGTTACTTCTGCAAGGGCACCAGTGAAGTTAAAGTGTTCAGCCGTGGTGCCTTTTCTTAGTTGTACCTGCTTTGTCATGATTCAAATCTCATGAAACGGACTTTGCTTCTGTTTTATTTATACTTTTAAAAATAATTGAATTAAATGATAACAACGAATGTGCGACCTTCTTCAAATTGTACACGTTCGATGATTGTTGGTGTGAACGTCTCGATTGTGATATTTCCGATACCGACGTAGGTAGATCTTGCATATGCCTCGTCTCCCGATCCGATACCGAAGAGGGATCCAGTCGCCTGTACTGGTGGGAAAAGACGGCGAATTCCGAGACCGCCAGTGATCTTGAATAGACCAGAACCATCTGGAGATGGAGTGTAATCGACAAATGGATGAACAAGAGTCGTGGAAGAAAGCTGAAGTTTTCCTGAAGTTCCAGGATCCTTGTCGTCTCCGTAATATCCGAATACTTGGATTTTTCTGGTATCGCCAATACCAGAAATTGTTGCCTGACCAGATGTACCAGGATCCTTGTCGTCTCCATAGTAACCATATACAGAGTTGAGAGCAGTTTCTCCGTCCCCAACAATCCTGAAGAGTTGTGTCTGTTCGCCAGCGCCCGAGGTAAACGATACGTCTGCAGAACCAGATAGTGTTGCAGTACCACCAATGATAATTGCGGTGATTCTGTAAACAGCAGTAGATTCTCCAGTGAAGTTGAATAGACCTGTACCTTCGACTGCTGGAGTAAAGTCGATGTTTGGATGGGTAAGTTCCCCAACAATCGAAATTGTTCCAGATGTGCCTGGATCTCTGTCGTCTCCGTAGTATCCAAAGACCTGAATTGGTCTGTTTGCAGATTCGCCACCAATGCTGACAAGAACTGTGAAAGTGGAGACAACAGGTGTGATGGATTCTGCACCACTCGCGAAGGCGAAGAGAGAACCAGATGCAACATGAGCTCTTGTTCTGGTTGTATGTGCCTCTCCAGATGCGTAAACAGTACCAAAGTATTCGTTGGTAATAAGGAGAGTTTCCTGAGCATCTCCAGAAAGTGTGAGGGTAACAACATTCTCTGGAGTTTGTGCGGAGTATGCCTCTGCAGCACCATAAGGACCAGATACGAACAGTGTACCTGCTCCAACTGGACGAACCAGAGTGCTTTCTGCAGCTCCACCGATTGTGTAGAGAGAACCAGAACCATCGTAAGCATTGGTTTTTCTGAAATCGAGAGTTCCAGAGAATGTACCAATACCAGCCTGAACTGCAGCTCTGGTAACTTCGCGGTAGAGAGTTTGATCGGTCTCTGTAGAGATCGTGATCGTACCAGATGTGCCTGGATCTCTGTCGTCTCCATAGTATCCAAAGACACTGATTGGTCTGTTTGGTGCAGTTCCAGTAAAGTCGAAGAGTCCAGGGCCCGCTTCGATAGTTGCAGGAATGAAGCGTTCCTTCGCACCAAACTCGACACCATTGAGGTCACCAATTCCAGTGTCATCATCGATAACACCATTGGCCTCAGTACCAATACCAAGAATGTAGATTGTACCATCGGTAAGGATAGGAGCGTTGGTACGACCGATTGCCTTACCTTCGATGAAGATAGTACCAGATGCAGGATAATCAGGAATGAATCTGGTAGTGACGATACCTGGGCCTGTACCATCTTCGTTGAGTCCACCACCACTGGATAATGTAAATCCAGTCTCGATACCGATGTTTCTGTCGATACCGTAGTGTGGAGTGTAATCGATATCTGGGTGAACCAGTTCTCCAGACAGTCTGAGGACTGCTTTGTCTGCAACCTCTGAGTATGCTGCACTGAAGTTGGAGTAAGATCCGTATGGTGTAAAGAGAGAAGTGCCTTCTGGAGGATTCGAGATGAGTTTCTCGGTGGCAATACCAACCAGACTGATAGTGCCAGATCCAACTTCTTCGAATCTGACTCTTTCGACCAGTTCTCCAGTGATGGTAGCAAGAGTACCGATACCAACATCGACTTTGGTAAGACTCTCCGTTCCAGCACCACTTGTGAGAATAGTAACTGTTCTTTCTGGAGACTGCCAAACAACCGCCTCGTCGCCAGATCCAGAAAGTGGCAGAAGAGGAACATCCGCACGTTCGAATACTGTGATAGATTCGGTGGCACTGGAGATATCGAAGAGAACCGTACCCGAACCTGGGAACGATGGAATCCACATCGTCTTGGCACGAGGCACTGCATCGATGATTCTTGCAGGTGGCTCGAATGGAATCTTCGGTGGATCTTGAGTATCTTCGTTGATCCAACCATAATCGAAGTATCCAGCATCGATACCTCTTTGATCGATGAATCCTGTATTGTATGGATACAGTTCCTGATCGTAAGATGGACCACCAACGGTGTTTGCGTTCTCTTCGATCTCACCCCAATCTTCACTAACAACAGTGCTACTGAAGTTAACGTTGTACTGATTGGTTTTATCAAATGTTGGTAGGACTCCAGCACCACCAACTGCCTCATCATATGTTCTACCAATTTGATCACTATTATCAAAGGTAAGTGTTCCTTCAGAGTAATCTTCAACGCTGGAACTTTGAATACCTTTGTATTGAAGATCGAATCCGAAACTTGGATCTGTACCAAAGATCTGTCCGAAGTTTTCGTTTTCTTGACCGTACTTGATCGAAGATCTGTTGTAGTGTTCGGTATTCTTCTCGATACTGGAACCAGTAATTCCGAAGAGACCGAAGGTAGTACCAACATCAATAATTCTGAGGTAGGTCTGACCTTCTTCTCTACCCTGACTGATAGTGATCGTACCAGATCCCTTAGGTGCAGGAACAGGATTGGCCTTAGCAGAACCACTGATGAATTTCGTACCTGCAGCAGGAGGATTGACAGCAGTAGTTTCACTGATACCACCAATTGTGAAGAGACTACCAGATCCAATTTCTCCTGCAGGTGTGATAGATTCTGCACCAGATCCTTGAATAGTGAAGGATCCTTCAAGACCGAATACTGTATGTTGTGGTGCCTGACTGAACCAGTTGTAACCAAAGATATTGATGCCAGCCTTGTAAGTGGCAATACCAGTAATACCAGAAGATTCGTAGTCGTATGCTCTTGGAGCATCTGCAAAGTCGGAGAGGAAGTATGTTCCAATACCGAGATAAGAAGATCTGGAGTATGCTTCCGTGGATTCCCCAAGAATCTCGACGGCCTTGAATCCAGGAATAATGTACTTGTAATCCTCTGCCCTGAAGGCAACCAGACGTACAAATCCATAGTCGATATCTTCTGGAATTGGAGTCTGAGTGATCGAACCGTAATCAACAGGAGTAACAATTCCATCTCTTTGAAGAGGCGATCTCCAATGAGGAGTGAAGTCCTCAATGATCGTACCACTAACAACGAAGAGTTCTGCACCATCGTAATCGGATACGAATGCGACATCGGATGCAGCACCACTGAGGGTATATGTTGGACCCGTTGTTGGTGGGAAGTGAGTAAGTTTGAGTCCTTCTGCAAATCCTGTGAAGAACAGTTCTGCACGACTGATTCTTTCGCGAGCGATAGATTCTGTAGCCGCACTTCCCTTGACAATGAGACCTGTACCTTCGATACCCTTCGGTGTGAAGGATTCTTCTGCAGATCCATTGAAGGTAAATTGACCTTCTTCTCCAAATACTGTGTGTTGTGGTGCCTGACCAAGACCAAGTTGACCTTGTGCAGTGATCGTACCAGATCCTTCCCATGCAAAGGTGTTTCTCTCGGAGAGTCCCGACTGTTTGACCAGTTGAGCAGTTTCTCCAACATAATCTCTGATAAATTTGTCGTATGCCTTGTTCTGTGCATTAACAGAAGTTGCCTTGGTGGACAACTTACCGTAACGAACATCAGCAACGATCTGACCCCAATCTTCATAAGATGCTGGAGTCTGAGAAATCTCACCAAATGCTTCTGCTGTTACCTGATCGGCATCAGCAAACGAATTTACATTCGTATCTGTAGAGTCAAAGGTGACGCCATCTGCATCAGAGAAGCCTGCACCTTGTCGTACAGCAACTGTACCGAAGTCAAATTCTTCGAAACCGCCAGTGTAGAAGGAGTAGTCATACGTTCTACTCTCATCCAGTGTACCGTTAAGGGTTTCCTCATTAGGACGAACTTCAATGTATTCGTCAGGATACTCCTGTGAGGTTCCCCCTGAAACGGTGAGTGTAATTCTTGATTCGAACGGATATATGTTGAATTCCGCCGTTGCCGCCTCTTCCGAGACAGTGAGCGTTCCAGATCCGACTTCTGTAAATGTATTGCTTGTAACCGCCTCTCCAGAGAGGGTTGGAGATGGTCCTGCGGCACCCAAGTCTGGGATAACCAGTCTTTCCAGACCGCCACCAATCTCGAAGAGGGTGCCAGACCCCTGCCAAGGCGCCTGAGTGCGTGATACCTTTCCTGCACCCTGTATGACGTATGTATCCACTGGGACTGCAGGTACAAACGTTGCGGCTTCTTCTCCTCCGCTCTGAATGTCCGCGATAGAACCAAATGGATATACTACACCAGTATAAACAATTAATCCATAATCATTGGGATTAAAACCTAATGCGTCTTCCTCTTCGATAGCCGCATCTGAAATATTGCCAAAGTCCTCCAAGTTCCCCGCCGACCCCGTAATCTCTCCGTAGGTATCGGTGAAGAAGTAGTTTATTCTTGCCGAGTCGTAGGTAAAAACCTTTGGGGCAGACATACTAAACCTTCATTTGATAAAAAAGGGGAGATACTTCTCTCGAAGCACCTCCCTTACATAACAAAGATCTAATTATATGTATTAATCAGTCAAGTGCAACGTTCAGGGTGATCTTAATTTGGTCACCGTTGTTCTGAATGTTGTATGGACCGTTTGTAAATCTCTCAGCGTACATGATGCTGGAGTACAAGGTCGCAGTATTCAGACCTGCAACACCATTTGCGGTTGCAGTCAGGGAAGGTGTAGTTACAAACTCGTCTGCGTTAGGTACATCGAATACCGTGTAAACGTTAGATTCAAGAGTTGTGTTACCTGCACCAGCAGCGACATACAGAATGTCACCTGCTCTAAGACCGTGGTTTGTGGCGGTAATCTTACCGAAACTAAATGTGATCGATGGATCAGTCTGAGGCTGAATGTTGTCGATAAGTGCCTTATCTAAGTAAACAACGTTCAGAGCTCTGTCAAGTCCAATGATTCTAGTTCCTGTTTGAATACCAGGGTTACCTGCAACATACTGACCCAAGGTGAGATCATTCATCGTGATGTTGGCATCTACATTGAAGTAGAAGTTACCAACAACTCCGATACATGGATCGACGTTTGTACCCTTCGAGACAGTTGTTCCGATACCAACACCAGCAGCATGTTCAACACCCTGTAATGCGACAGGCATGTTGTTTGCTCTGGTCACATAATATCCGTAGATATTACCAGCAGGACCAGTAAAGGTGAAGGTTTGTTCTGGATAGGTTGCGGTTGTACCACTACCAACGTTCTTAATTACCCAACGAGAACCATTCAGCAGAATACCATACTGCTGAGTGTAATTCTGATCTGTTCTGTTATCCACGCAATTGGGATAACCTGTATTTGCTGTCGTTCCATAACCATTGGTGTTACCATCAATGTATGGCTCGAAATATGCTGTGGTAGACGGTACGTCACCTTCCGCTGGGGTGGTATTACTCGTAAACAGTTTGAGTACGAGGTTTCTTGGTGAAGTATCCTCTAGGTCTTGCACGAAGTTATTCTGAGCAATCAGATAACGGAGAGACTCAATTTCACCAATATTGGGAACTAGTAATGCCATCGAAACAACTCCTCGTAGGGGTTAGACTTTTAAGAACTAATGTTATTTATAATTTTAATTTTAGAGAGATTAGGAATCTTCTAATTCCTGAGACTCCGAACACCTCAAATGTAAGGATATCACCAGCAACAATTGTCTTATCCCAATTATTTAGTACATCGTCAAAGTATTTGTTTACTCCAGACAGAATTACTCTCGATCCACCTGTGATACTAGTGAATGTGGGATAATTTGTATAGTTAGACTTAGAAATCTCAAAAGCTACGTTTCCAGTCTGATCAGACAGAACTGTAATGGATTCGATAACTCCACTGACATCTAATGTTACTTTACCTTTGTTGCCCGCAAGCATGTCTGAACTACCACTATCAATTACATAATTGATTGTTCTGGTAAGGTCAGCAGTTGTTGCAAGTGCAATAACAAAAACGTCATCCGTTTGCAATGGTGCTTGGCTGAAAATGATGTTACTACCTGCAAGAGTAAAATCTTGTGCAGGATTAAGTACACCACCATTCTTAACCACTATGAGTTGTTGATCATTAATTGCAGTATACGGAGTGCCATTATCCGTAAGTGCAAAAGTAACTCCAATTCCATTGAATTGACCACTAAAGTCATCAATTACAATATTGCCATATTGTATGGCTTTAGTTGGAATTTCGTAATCAACTCCAACCCTATATTCACCTGGGGTATTTACTGATACAAGATAATTTGTCATCAGGAAACTCCAGGAACAACAAGAACATTACCCTGAATGGGTTTTGTTTTATATGCATTTGGGGAAGTCAAAACAAGATCATATACATATCTTCCACCCTCAATTGCAGATGTAGCCGTGGACGCAAAGGAAACTTTGCACTGTCCTGCTAATCTGTTTGGAAACGAAATAACAAATGGGTAGTATTTTGTAGCCCCAGGATGTTTACGCATCTTGGCTTCTGCAGTATATCCAGTAAGATTTAATGCAGATGCGTTCTGGTTTTGAATTGTGAACGTGGCTTCAAAATCTACGCCCTGGTCAACCACCAAATTAATAACTCTTGCTGCCATTATCCATCAGGGTCGGATTTGAACTATTTATCCAATTTTTCTAATATCAACTTCATCATATCTTTCAATTCACCAACTTCTTCTTTGAGATTGGTGATTTCCTGTCTATCAGTCAACGCTTTATTCTTCATTCTAATGTATTCGTCATATGCCTTGTCAGAGTTATTCAGAATCGCATTTGACTCTGAGTCTCTGACAAGTCCCGCATGATCTTTTACCTTAATGTGCATATCAAATAGAAGCGATGGCTCTCAAGTCACGAATCTTAGGAACATAAGCGTAATTAGTTCCTGTCATAACAATCTTGATCTGGAATCCAGTGAAAGGAGGAAGGTCCCTTGCATTGAACTCATACTCACGATAGTCATTCAATCCATTAGAAGCAGTAATTCTTCTATCTGGTAGACCACTATTTTTTGCAATGTCAACTGTTACGCCATTTCCATCAAGATTATCATAACCAGGGAAGAGTTCAAACAACTGATACTCAGGAGGAGTATCAGGTCTAAAGATCCTATAAAGAACTCTAATATCATTAGTAGAGTGTCTGTAAGCATCAAACATAACCTTAAGACCATCAGCAGCCTTTTCAAGATTAATTGGTTTGGAGAGATAAATCGCTGCGGATGGATCCGAATCAAGAGAATTGACTCTCAAATCAGTTGAATAATTATCAATCTTACTATTAATTCTATCCATCGTAGTGATCACGTTCACTCGATCCAAGTCAATCATTGGACTTACTTTATTGTCTGCAGTCGAGAGTGTGAACTCCATTGTGAAGGACTTTCTGCCAGGGAAGTCTTCAAGTCTAGAGAGTTCATTAACTTTAGATGCAATAATTCTTGGAGTTGTGAAAGGATTATTACTATTAAGAGAAATGGGTTCAAATCCTTGGTCTACAAACGATTGAGCATCACCATCAGGACTGTTGCCTGTAAATGTTCTGACTCTTGCAGATGCACCTGTTCCTTCTGGTTGAAGAATAGAAACATTTGTTCTCAAAGAGTTGAAAGGAACATTTTGCGTTGCTCTAGGTACATTTTGTGAACCAACAATCGAATGCTGAGTATCATAAGATCCAGCAGATTTGGTTTCATTGAAGTACAACTCGGGAAGTGTACCAGAACCAGCAGCACGATTAGTACCTCTACTAGAAACACCAACTCTAACCCAGTAATGGTCAATATCTAAAGGATAATTTGCAATGTCTGTGGATTCGAAACTGTGTTGGCAATTAATTCTTCGAAGAGATACACCATTCAATTCATACTTAAACAGAATATCATTTGGATTGTAATCTCCAGACTTGGTATCATCAATTGCTCTTGAAATTCCAGTGATTGTGGAATTTGTAGTAGAAACACCAGTATACTTAATAATTTCTTGTCCAAGTTTTACATAACCAGGGTTATTAGCGTCAACTGGATAATTTTCAAATGCGGTAAAGATACCAACTGAAGTTACGGCGATATCATCAGTAGAGGCAGAATCAAATGCAGCTGTAATCTTTTCTGGTTTTACATCACTTTCAATACCAAAGAGTTCGACTCTATCCAATCCAGAGTACATACCATGGTTAGCATGTTTTACTCGGAAGTGTAAACCATCATTGAGGGTACTTGCAAACTGTACCGTAGCACCGTTCAAAATACTAGATCCACCAGCACCAACGTAGAAAAGGTTGGAAGAAGCATCAACTTTAGGAGAACCTTGAATATTATCAAGAACCAGTGTATTAAATGCAGTGATGATACCTGCATTATTGGGAATGGTCAAAAGTAAACCTTTACCAAATCCACCCGTATCGGAGGAATTTACAGTTAAGACATCACCTGCTGCATATCCAGTACCACCGATGGAAACCGTTGCGGCCACTGCAACTCCACCATTAACATGAATCTTTGCCTTTGCACCAGATCCTTGACCAGTTTTGGCAATCAAAGGAACATTAGTATAAACAATCGATCCACTAGTAAATCCTGCGCCAACAGAACTCAATACGAGATCACTACCAATACCAACAGAACCCAGTACCTTAGAAAGTTTGGCATTGAAGTCTTTATTATTTTGTTGTTTGATAGTAATTCCTGGTTGTAAAGCAGTAGTTTCATTGGAAGAGAGACTCTTAGCCATACCAACTACGACATTTCTTGCAACCATATCAATTGGGTTTCTCCTCAATGCTGCAATCTGTCTATTACCAATATCCAGATCTGGATTATAGAATCTTACATTAGCCTGTGCAGCATTAAATTCTGCTCTATACAGAGTGAACTTAAGGTCTTCAAACTGAGATGGATCCCATGTAGCACCGTTTTGTGATTTAAAGAGAGAACCGAGAAGTGGTTGTTGAGAAACAATAATCTTCTCAGAATCTGGTTTATTCACCGTTGTTACATCTTCTTCACCCATTCTGGAGATGAATACTGTATATTCATTAGATGCTGACAGAAGAACCAGAGCAAACTCTCCACCACCCTCACAATAAACTGGAGATGGGAACTCAAAGGTTGTTGCCTTTGTGCCATCTTCAGAAAGAACAACTTGATCTGGATCAAGAATACACTCACCGAAAGGAAGAATTGTTTGTGTTGGCAAACCAGTTTCCAGTGTTCTTACTTGAAGCGTAACTGGGAGACTCTTAGTATCTTTAGTTCTGAAGAACACATCACACTTAGTAAGGAAAACACCGTTAACATCTGGAACCTCGAAAGATTCTGCAAGAGGGTCAACCCATCTTGTCTGTTGTGTGGTTCTCTGACTGAATGTTGTATCAGCAACTAATCTGGTATCGGTTTCAGTAGTTGTTCTGGAATCAGAACGAGGAATTCTCTGGACATCAGCATTTCTCATTCTCAAAGTAGATTCCTCTACATTTTGCAGAGTACCCTGAGAGGTGAAGTTCGCTTCTGCGGAACTGTCAGTGAAACCAGAAATAGTTTCATTAGTAGAACTCGAAGTAAGAGTAAAGGTTTTTGTACCAGTATCAAACGTTGGAGTAGCAGGTGTAATTGGATCTGGAACAAACAAAGATCCAATCAATACGCCAGCCTGATCAGTGATCAATCGTACATCTTTAACAGTCGCAATAGCACCACTAGACTGACCAACCAGTTTCATTCCTTTAGCAAGATATCCAAAATATCCTGATGCCGACTGGAGTTCTAAAGATGCAGTATCAACGTTTAGAGCGGTTGCAGTAGAAGAATATGTTGCAGATAATCCGTCAGCAGGAGAATATGGGTTAATCTTATAAGTTTCGGTTGGAACATTATATGGACCATACTTGTGATTTTGTTGTGCAAGTCTAAATCTAATACTTGCAGATCCTAGAGATCCAGATACAACTTCACCAGTACCAAAAGTACCACTGACCATTTCAATTTCAATCAATTTAGGTACAGTGTACTTATTCATATCAACGTTATCGAAGAATGAATAAAGTCTGGTATTAGGCTTCAATCTTCTAGTAATAAATTCAATATTTCTAGATCTCATTGTAGCAATGACATCTGTAGAAACTACTTTGTCACCCAAACTTGTAGAATCGAATCTTTCACCAACTCTAAATTGAATACCTTCTCTACTTTGATTTCTAGTTGTAGTAGTTGTTTGATTTCTAAACGTAGTAGTTCTACTATCAATTGTAGTTGTTGTGGTAATAGGAATACCACGACCACGAGGAATACCAGGGCCACGGGTGAATTGACCTCTTACAGAGGTACTTCTGGATCCAGTTTGTCTAGTAATGGATTCAATAGCAGGACCCTGAGTTGTACTCTGTCCAGTCCAAGTAGTTTCCCAAGCACCCCAATCAATAGGAGACATGCCTGTGTTACTATCCGCTCCAGTGATCGCCATCGATGCACTGTAACTACCTTCAATATCATAAGTTCTTGCACTTCTTCTGGTTTCAATCCAAGTATCAGTTGCTGGATTGAGTTCAATTTGTCCAATCCAGTTTACAACGTGGAATGGATTAACGTTCTCAATTCTTGTTGCAAACTTGTTTTCAATGTAATTAATATGTTCGTAATTCAAACATACAACATCGCCCTTTCTAATGACATTGTTGTCTCCAAGATCAGTTACGAATCTATAGTCTGCGGATGGATTAGAGGAAGTTGCAGCACCAACAACAACCTCAGAACCAAGTAATAGGTCAAGAGAAGTTGTATAGTGAGAAGGTCTCAATCTACCCTCTACAGTGTCGATACTTGCCTTAAACTGAACGTTCTGAATATCTCCACCAAGAACAGACTTAAAGTTGTCTACAAAGAATCCAGACTTAAATCTATTCAAATTGGTCTGAGGATCTCTCAGTTCCATATTTGCAGTATCACTTTCAAGAAGAGAAAGTGCGGTATAATACTCAACATTCTTCAGTCTCTTTTCAATTCCAGCGATATCCTTCATTCGATATCGTTTATGGGATTGTAAACGAGTTCTTACTTCATCAGCGTAGTAAATGTATGGGGGAAGAACAATGGTTGCAATCTCCAGAGCATTATCCAAAGTATTAGGAATCTTTGGTGTAAGTGCAGGAACACCTTTCTGTAAACTAAAGACACCTTCCTTAGTTAAGTAAAGTTTGTCAATTCTACCGACGTAGTAATCATATGAAAGATTTGTGGACTTATCTTTAGCAATGATATGGGTCGAAGATGATGTAAGAGGATCAAAAGTTCTTGCCTCAAACTCAAATGGTGACAAGTTATTTGGACTATATGGAGTTACTCTAGGTCTAAAGTCAATAATATCAGATGCAGCCAAACCAGAAACGAATGGTAAGTCATAAGTATATCTGTCGGCATCATAAGAATTGACTACAACAAAATCGCCTGGATCAGATCCATCAATATAATAATTATTATAAACGACCTTAAGTCTCTTCGTAGGAGCAGAAGCAGATGCTTTTCTTACTAGAGCAGAATAACCAACATACTCTCTTAACTGAGCTGGATCAAGTTCAAAGTTATCTTTAATATCCCTGTCGCCTGGTACAACACCTGCAATATTTGCGGAAATATTGGACTCTTTAAACTTGATTAACTCATTTGTTGAGAATGGGTTTTCGTTCAGAGGAACATACTCAATTTCATTAGATCCATTGGAACTAACAAATGCTGCAGCAGCACCAGAATCTTGACCAATGATTGTCTCACCACGAATGGCATTAAGAACATTTGAATTGAGATTAACCAGAGTCAATTTCGGAAGAGCTGGATCTTGATTCGTTGAAGATTCAAATACACCAATGACATTTGCAACATCAGGAATTCCAAGAGAAATTCTTCTGTCTTGGACTCTAGTGCCATAATTTGCATTGTAAGTAAGTCCATCATCAAGTTTTTCAACACCACTACCAGATCCATCCTTTGAAGATCCAGAGATTACAGTGATACTAGATCTCTGGAATACTTTTTTCTTAGGTCTAAGATTTATTTTCTTCCAAGTAACAGTAAGTTTTGCAGCACCATTGGTACTGATATTACTAAGAGAAACTGTTCTACCAGAGACAACTAATTTTTGATCAGTTAATGGTTCAATAGTTCCATTATCAAAAGCAAGACTGTAATCTTCTTCATCAAATGGTTCCAAAGTAACATTAGGATCTGTCTCTAGAACTTCACTAAATGCACCGCCAGATACTGTTACAGCATAAGACTTTCGGAATACCAATGATGAACTACTTAAGTCAACATTAGCTACATTTTCTCTTGTAAGATCTGAGAACAGGTATGCATCACCATCATTCTTAACTTCAAGAGAAACATTAAAGAAGTCATTAGTCGTAATTTGACTGGATGGCAACGTTCCATCACAAATATCAGTTACATTTGTTGTTGCTTCAATTACAACATTTTTACTTGCGGTATTAACTGTAGAAACTCTGTTATACGTTGGAACACTATTTCCCGTCTTCGTATATTGAACAATATCTCCAGTCTTGATACCAACTGCAAACGATGCATTTGCAGATGTTACCGTACTAACACCACCAGAAGCAGCACTAATTGTATATTGTGTACCAGCAGGTGCGAGAAGTTTACCAATATCAAGAATAGGATCTGCAGTAAAAGGAACTCCCGAATTACCTACGATCTGATGAACATCATCAAATCTATAGTCATTTACTTTATCAACAGTTCTATTAATTACTTCCCCATTAACTTTAATTTCTTCACCTACTTGGAACTGACCAGAGACTTGATACAAAATCATTTGATTTGTATCACTCATTGATTGATATAAGTAACCAGAAGAATTACTACTTTGTCCTTCGATAAAAGCAGGTCTGGGAAGGATTGTTGTAGTATTCAGATTTAAGTATGTGAATGTTTGAACATCATAGAGAGATGCTTCAAATTTTGTAGTTGCATCCTCATACTGAGCATTCTTTAGTTTTAAATCATATACTCTAGCAACACCAATTTTATTTCCTGATGCAGTTCCAGGTGTTGCTGTTCTTTTGTCATAAAGATGAACCATAGAAGTGGTTCCAAAACCAACTGGAGTCTGTCCGTAAACATTATTCAGTTCAATTTGCCTACCAAGAGTGAAAGATAGAGACTCGTTGTTCTGTTTTTCAGTTGATCTACTTTTTGGAAGATCAATATTAGTAGTATTAATAGTTTCTACTTCATAACCTCTAACATAAGCCTTTCCTGGACTTACGGAAAGAGTGAGAAGATCCTCAGATGGAATAGCTCCACCTTTAGTTTTTTGATTCTCAAAATAAGTACCGTTATTACCTTGTCTATCATTGAGAGACTCTCTGGTAGAAAGGGTAAATGGTTTTACATAATAATCTCCAGACTCGTCATATGTTCTCCTTGCCAACTCATCTCTGATGAGATTATAGTTTGAGTCTTTTACAAATTTAGAGAGAATTCCATCTTCTACTCTTAAAAGTTCCACAAAGTTCTCATCATCAAAGTCATCAAGAGACTTTTTAATCAGAGTAGTTGAAATTTTAAATCTATCTGCACCAGGTGCAGCAAAGTTAGAGAATCCCCTTGCGTTGTCGAAGAGATCCGAATTACTCTGAGATGCTGTTACTAATTCTTCAGTAATTAATAAACCAACTCTATAACTAGGTTTGTTAGTATACTGATCAAGAATAACAGTTTGTGATGCTACGTTTACAAAGAAACCACGAATAAAATATACACCATCAGCAACCCTGGCTGCAGAACCAGTTCTAGTGGAGTTTGAGATTGCAGCTGTAGCGAAAGTAGAACCTGCTCTGATATTTGAAAGACCAAACGTAACTTCATCAAGTACGATTAAGTTTTCACCATCAGCAAAAGTCTGTCTTGCAAAATCAGTTTCACTAGAACTCTGATACTTAACGTACAGAGTATAGTTGCCTAGATCAGACGTTGAGTTGGTAATGAAGGTTTCTACCTTTGCAGTAACTCCACTATCCTCACCCTTGATTGTTTTACCAACAATCTCAGTAAGATATAGACTGACGGGAAGACCCAAGTGAGTCTCATCAATCATTACAGCAGAAAAGTCAGAATCATATGCGATCTGACCTGGGATTACTACTGATCCTTCTTTGAAAAAGTGTTTACCAAACTTCTCAACTTGATTCTGAAGAATCGATTGTAGAGTTGTTAATTCTCTCGCCTGAATAGGGAGTCCTGGTTTGAATAATACCTTTTGATAATTCTTAGACTCACTAAAATCGTCGAAGTATGGAGACGCATTGAGGTTAGTATTTTGTGGCATTGTTCTTTAGAACTCCAGTACGATTTTAATGTCTTCCTTCTGACTAGATGATCGGGGAATCGCAGTCCTGTTATCAATATAGATTAACTCACCAGACTTTTTATTATATTCTGCAGAAGCAATACCAGAGACGAAGTTAATGCCTAACTGGTATGTCGTATTATTTATTGACGTAGTAATACCGTTAAAATCGGTATTCAATTCTAAAACAGGTCCTGTAACAGAAGAACCGTTAATAGTAACACCGTATCCCGCATCAGGTGTTGCAGTAAATGGAATAATCTTAAATCCAGAATCACTCTTAGCAAGACCAACTGGTTGATAGTATTTAAGAACCGCAGTAACAGGATCCCATGCTGCCACCATACCAATTGCAGTAGAACCAACACCAACAGTCTGAGTGATGGTGGAGTCCACTGCATATTTTGTTTCAGTGGAAACACCAGCTAACTTTAATGCCTGTAGTCCACTAACAACCGATGTATCTAGGAGTTCTTTATTACTTCCGAATACCATCGGATTTTTAAGAACTCCGATTCTAGCAAAGTCATTTCCCTCGATAACGTCTGGATTAGTTTCCTGAGTTTCAAATCTAGAATATAAAAGAACTCGATATGCACCCAATTCTCTGTAAACATCATATCCATGTCCACCCTTAGGTGGGATGATTACGTCAAATTGAGCTCTAGCAGTAGTACCAATACCCGTATTAGTCAGGTTTTCAATAGGACCACCAGACTCACTGCCAGGAGCGCCAGGGAAGAACTGAATGTTTCCGTGGGTATATCCCTGACCACCATCAGTAACAAAGACTTCAGATACCTTACCGAAGGAGTCAATGGTAATGGTTGCTTTACCACCCGTACCATCACCAAGGATGGGAACATTAGCAAAAGAAGTAGAGATGGGTTGATAACTCGTTCCCCTGTCACCAATAACTACAATCTCAATTTTGCCGTCAATGGCATTATTTTTAGTGGAAACTGTCTCACCTTGAACACCCCAGTCTTCTGGAACTGGAATGTATTCGATAGAATCAAACTTTACAATCTCAGATGGTTTAATAGTATAGAGATACTTCCAAACATAACCATCACCAGAAGTACCAGCAGCTCTTGGTTCTAAGTCAATAAATTGTGGTTGGTCATAGGAAGGACGACCTTTAGGATTCTCTGGGTCTGATCCGTTTTGCAAACAAACATATACTCGAAGATCCTCATTAATTACATAAAAATTTGCTTCATATAAGTTTGCCTGAGAAGTTGTAGGTGTCAGATTGTAAATGTTATAGTCATGTCTATACATTTCATAGGTCGAACCAGCGACCCAATTAACCTTTCTAACAAGTCTACGAACATCTTTATCCGTAACTTTTTTGAGTGCAATAATTGACTCTTTGATCTCATTCTCTTCTCTGAATCCATCTAGAGGAGAAGGTGTATTAGTATTCCAATCACTAGTACCACCACCCTCGGGATTTGTCGAGTTGGGCAGCCCAATAAAAGAATAATACTTATTTACTGTAGAGCCAACGCCAACAAAACTTTTCACAAAAGTCTCTGCGTTGAGAATTCTAAATTGATCCGAAATGATGGCAGGCATTTTAACCGAGCTGATTTTTTTCTTTATTTATAGGGTTAAGTGAGAGGTCTTGTCCTGAAGATTTGCGCTGCAGTCGAAAGACCCACTAATCCAGCGTCAGGATTGACGATGAAGTTCTTAGGTTGTCCAGCAATTCTATTCTGGAAATCATAAATTCTACCCCATGAGTATTTACCATAGTAATCACTAATAGCAGTAGTTCCAATACCAACTTGAATTTGACTGTTACTATTTGGACCAGGCAGGAAGGAACACGTTACTGTTACAATACCACTTACAACATCAGGAGAAGTAACTTTATCTACCTGGAACAATCCATTCAATTTTTCACCAGCGGAAATAATACCAACTTTATTTGTTGGATAATTGTTATAACCACCGACATGTGTGCTGATTCCCGTTAGAGCATGACCAACTGTTACGGGACTATCATAAATGATGAAATAGTCACCAATCTGCAGTTGAGAATTATTAATTCCAAATGTATTCAATGAGGAGAATCCATAACCAAGGTTAGTATTATCATTAAACTCAGACTTAAGATAGAACTCAAGTTTTGGAGGAACACTAAATCCAATACCAGTGACAAAGGTATTCATGCCAACAATACTACCGAAGTCACCTTCAGTTTTATATGAGAACACTGTTTCTTTCTTGGGAATATCAGTTCCGACAATAACTGGAGGATTAGTGCCTCGATCATATCCAAATCCACCATTAGTAATAACTGCGGTTGTAATTCCTCCATTAGTAACTGCACATGTAGCAGTTGCTCTGTTAATAATGGGTTCTGCATAATATGCAGTTCCAGAACCACCGACCACAATTAATCTACCATCCAGTCCAAAGTTAGAGAATACTAAATCTCCAACTGGTTGACTTTGACCACTGTCTCTGTAGTTCCAGTTTGCCAAATCCAATGAATAATAAATTTCACCTACAGTCGTAATACCGACATAAATTCCATCTCTATATCTAAGTTTTTCAAAGTCAAACGTTGCAGCTGCGGTTGTTCCTGCGGGGAGATTGTCACTGAATGGGAACCAGAAGTTTTTATCAGTAGAAGTAACAATAGTACCATTATCACCAACTGCAATAAATCTATCACCATCATATAAAACATCTCTGAGATTTCTATTGGTATTACTTGTTTTCAGGTTCCAAATTCTACCTTTATTGGAAGAAATGATCGCACCACCATTACCAACTGCCACATACTCATTCTGAGCATAAACAATTCCATGGAGTGTTTCTAAAGTTCCAGAGTATTGACTATACAGAGTAGTAGTTCCAATACCAACACCCGTAAATACAGATCCACCAAAACCGATGGCAACCCAAGAACCTGCGGTATCATCCCAAATAACATCATTAAATTCTCTAGCAAATGTAGTTGGATAATCTACACTCAAACCAATAGAAGGGATTTGTCTTTGTTCTAAAAGATTAAACTCAGTAAATGGACCAATTGTATCACCATAAGAAACTGCTCTTGCAGCAGATGCATATTCACCAACTATAGCAACTTGATAATTTGGACTATATGTTGAATCAATTGCAGTAGCTACAGCATTTAATGTAGTTGTTCCACCAAAACCAACAACTCCTCTTTCCCAGAAGAATCCACTGAGAGTATTGATATATCTACTACTGGTTCCAACTGCAATAATTGGTTCACTCTGCGTAATTTCTCTGAGATCCGCAGAAGCAATATCGCCAGTGATAACATCAAACTTCCAATCCTTCATTGGATCCTTTCTCGTGACTTTAGATCCAGAGATAGAAATCGGTGGATTGGTGACATTTAAGTAACCAGATCCAGAAGAAGCAATACTCAATGCAGAGATACTGGAAGATGTAGATACTGTACTTTCGATAATTGCAGGTTCAATTGATCTCTCTTCAAAGATTTGAATATGACGATCAGATTCTGCCAGAAGATCAACTTCGGAGAATACAGGGAAAGCATTCTGTACCCAAATCTGATCATCGGTTTCTCCAACGTTCTTAATAATTCTAGTTGTTGGGGTAACCTTACTCTTATAATTCAGTCTATCTTTAGAGTAGTAAACACCTGAAATAATCTTATCCGCCTTCTGTTTTTCCCAAGAGAGAGGCCTTTCCGCATTTTGATCTGTCGAAATGCCAAGACTATCATATGTAAAGGTTTCAAGAACGTCAGAAGCAACAATTCTCTTTGTGGTTCTTGGGAACTGATCTCTATCAAGAACATCTAATTTATTCTCTTTAATCTGAATGACATCACCAGATTGAATTGTGGGAATTGGTTCAATTTCTTCAACGTCAATAGAAGACCCTCTATAGTAGAACACAGAACACTTGGATCCAGGCTTAGGTGCTTCCGTGAATATAACTCTACTACCTTTCCAAGTATAGGCCTCACCTGGTGTTTGGAGAATATCATTGACGTAGATAAAGATATTGTTAGTAACATCCATATCACTACCCTGAGCAGTCTTAAGACTAAGAATCTCAGTTACACCCGCCTTAGTAACAGATAAGGTGAATTTAGTTCTACTTCCATTGAAATATTGTGCAATATCATCAAACAAGACGAACTGGCCAGGATAGAATCCAAAGAACTTATCATTTCCAATTTCAATAACTTCAAGTTGGAAATCGGTGTGAACTCCAACTGTAGGATCAGTAACGATACCAGCAACTGTAAGACCATCTTCTACCTTATAACCAACTCCCTCTTCAGTAATATCAAATTCACCAATATTTCCATCAACATTGACTCTTACATTTACAGTGGCACTTTGTCCAATACCTGTAGTAGTAAGTCCAGTTGCATTTGGATTATAGACTAATGGAAGGGAGAAATAACCTGGTGGTTCAACAACTTCAACGTTAATTGGTCTTTCAATTGTTCCGCCTCTAGAATAATACCAAGGAACAGTTGTTACACCCGACTGAACTCGAATATTGGCATTATCAATCTTCTCAAGTACATGTTGACCATCACCAAATTGTACAGACTCCATTCCTGCAGCTTGTACATAAGGAACAGGATATCTAAATGCACGTTGTACTGTACCACCTCTATTATAGTTGTGTGCAACAGTAGATGGACCAACTTGAATAGAGAATGATGTTGCACTACCTACCTTCTTAACAAATGCACCATTTGCAGCAACATCTCTCCCACTTGCAGAATTGTTTTGTACTCTAGGTGCTAAAATTGCACCTTGAATAGTTCCACCACCAACAAAGTTTGAAGGTGTAGTAGAAGGACCAACATTGATCTCAACCTCAGTATTACTATTGATCTTAGAAATCTGAGCAGAGTTCCAATATGGATCACCACCCTGAGGATATCTGTGTTCAGTAGCATTACCATCCTTTGTACAAGTGAATACAAGAGACTCTGGTAAAAGTTTTACAGGATTTCCATAGATCAAACCATGACCAGTTCCAATAGTCAGATCCATTAAACCTGTTGTTGGAGAATATGTTGCTCCAGTAACGTTATGGGAAACTGATGTAGTTGGTCCAACATTAACCGTAAATGTATTTGTGGTTGTAGCGGAAATCGATACACGACCTGCAACTGCAGCAGGATCTGTTGATCTTGGATAAGTGTGTTCTGTTTGATGATCATCCATACCACAGGTAAAGACAAATCCATCAGTAGCAAGCCTAATTGATGTGCCAGATCTTAAACCATGTGGTTTATCAGTAGTAACTGTCATTATTCCAGTTGCTGCATTATAGTCAGCACCAACTGCTTGTGAGAACGTGTGAGTAGAAACTCCAACGTTTACAATAAATTCATTATCACTAGTTGCTGCAATACCGATACGGGTATTTGAAATTGGATCTGTTGATCTAGGATAAGTATGCTGAGTTGCATGATTATCCATATCACAAGTAAATGTGAATGAGTTATCGGTGAACCTGACAGATCTGGTGATATCCAAACCATGATTAGGAGCAACAACTGTCAACTGACCCGTTACTGGGTTATAAACTGCATTTGTTGGTTGAATGTATGTTGTTGTGGTAACACCAACTTCAATTTCAAAAGTATCTAATGTTGTAGCCCCAATAGAAACACCTACACCAGAAATGGGATCTGTTGATCTTGGATATGTGTGTTGTGTTGCATTATCATCCTGACTACATGTGAATACGAAAGAGTTATCCGTAATTCTGATATGTGATCCTGTGAATAGTCCATGTCCTGGCGAGGTAATCGTCATGATACCTACAACAGGATCATAAACCGCATTAGTTGCTGTCTTATAGGATATTGGATTAGCACCAACATTAATCTCAAATGAGTTCTGACTTGTACCAGCAATTGCAACACTTGTGCCATCAACAGGATCACCCGCTCTAGGATAGGTATGAGTGCTATTGTGATCATCAAGTCCACAAGTAAATGTAAACGAATCTCTAGTAATCTTAATGTGTTGACCTTCCTCTAATCCATGATTAGGGAAAGTTACATTTAAGATACCAGTCTGTGCATCATATGTTGCATCAGTTGGTTGTAGATAAACAATCGTGGAGACACCAACTTGAACTTCAATCTGAGTTGTAGAAGGAACACCAACTACAGGAACATCAAGTTGTCCCTGGCCGATTGGGTCAGTTGATCTTGGGTAGGCATGTTCAGTAGCATTATTATCAAGAGTACAAGTAAAGATCAGTGAAGAGGTCTTGATACCAATGGTACTTGCAGTGGTAAGTCCATGTGGATTTGCAAATCCAAGAACTAAAATTCCAGTATTAGGATTATAAGTTGCACTGTTAGGAGTTATGAATGGTCCACTATACCAAGAGTTGCCAGTACAAACAGCAGCAGAGTTTTCTGCACCAGGCACAAATGTATGATCATATCCACCACCAGTGATGATTGCAGTAGAACCAGCACTTACAAAGGTGTGTAGATAATCAGCACCAGTGATGATTGCAGTAGCACCAGCACTTACAAAAGTATGAGGATATTCACCACCTAAGATGACTGCGGTTGCTCCTGCACTTACAAAAGTATGTGAGTATTCGCCTCCTTTAATGATTGCAGTTGAAGCAGCACTAACGAAACTATGTGGATAATCACCACCAGAAACTACCGCACCAGTTGTTGCAGATGCAAAAGTGTGTGCATATGATTCGTTATATGGAGAAATACCGACATCCAATCGGATTGAAGTATCCGTTGTATTTCCAATAGAAATAGCAGCGTTATATGCGTCGTCTCTGTGTCTTGGATAATAATGAATAGATGCACCATTATCAATGTCACAAGTAAATCCAAGTCCAGTCAATACAACTGTTCCAGCCTTACCACCTACGGAATATCCATGAGGAGCTGCAGTGGTAATTGTCATGATACCACTTACATTATCATACTCAGCAGTTGAGATGCCCAATGAAGGAGAATAATCACAAGTAAATGCAATTCCACTAAGAACAACAAAATCCCTTTCGGAAAGATTATGATTCTTTCTTGTTGTTACAGTAGCAACACCAGTAACATTATCATATGTAATATTAGAAAACTTAAGTGGTTTAAGTTGTTTGGTGGTCATTGCAACACCAGATGCAACGACAAATTCATCAGTGTCTACACCATGTCCAGCAAATCCTTGGAATGTACCAGAAAGCATTTTATGGGTGTGTATTCCAAGAGTAGAAATACCAAGTTTTACACTAAAATCAATATTATTGTTTACAGTAATTTCATAGTAAGCTCTTTCATCTAATGGATATGTCTTATCGCCATAGGGTGTACTGAATCCAATTCCTGTGAGTTTTACGACATCTCCACTATTCATCCCATGAAGATTCTGACCCTGAATCGTCGCAATACCTGTAGATGGTGTGTAATAAACATTTGCAATTGTAGTAACAATGCCAGTTGGATCACCATGTGCATTAATTGTCGTTACACCAGTGGAGGATTCATAATCAACGTATGCAATCTTCTTAGGAGTAAAGTAATTTGCACCTGGATCAGTAATAGTAAATCCAGTAATAATACCAGCTTGTGCAAGACTTACTGTACCACCAGTAACGTAGTTGTGTGCCAAACTATTAACACCAACAAATCCAGTAAACGTGTCAGTGGTAACGTCTAAAATATCAAAACCTACAAGGTTTCTTCCTTCAAGAATATTAGTATCAATACCAGCTCTTACTGTTCCACCTGTAGAATATGTGTAAGTGGTGGTGCCAAGTCCCGCATTGACTTCAAATGTTTGTGTGTTTGCAATAGAAACGATTGGATAACCATCTTCTCTAAAAAGAGTTGGGAATCCTTGACCATCAATAACAGTAATCGCTTCTAATACTACATGTCTATGGGAATTAGTATCTGTTCCAATCCAGTGACCTTCATCACAAGTAATTGTAGCAATACCCGTTGTAAACGTGTATGAAAAAGTAGAAATAGTTCTTGGTGGTAAACTTTGTACAACAGTTACACCACAACCACTGACTCTAACTCTATCACCTTCTTCAAATCCATGAGGAGCAGACGTTGTGAACGTCATGATGCCCAATGAGTGATTATAAGTTGCAGTTGAAATATTAAAGGAAGCAGTCGTATTGACACCAAGATGTGCGGTTGCTAATGCACCACCACCCTCTGCACTTCGTATAATGACCTGTGGCGGTTCTCTATACCCCTGCCCTGGTCCCGTAAGTTGAATTGTACTTACTTCACCACTGGAGTTAATACCGACCTTGGCAGCGCCTTTTAGGGGGTAGTAGAATCCAGCACCAGTTTGCAAACCTACTCTTTGGATTCTACCTGCTCTTGGAACACCACTAAGGAAATTAATATCATTAGATACTGGATCAACAATCTCAAAATCCAATCCTGGAGTTTGAATTACATTATTAATAAGAATAAATGGATTATTACTAATGTCAGTACCATCATTGACATTATTGTAGAGTGCAGTAACAATTCCTAAGTTTTCACTGAGTGCAAATTGAGTTCCTGCAACACCAGTAAAGTCGAGAGAAATATCATCAAGAATTAAATTATAGTCACTAGGTTCATATGGATTCAATTTTCTGGAGAACATTCTTCCAGCAAATGTAGATCCAGTTTTTAATCCTACAGGACCTTGTTTTCCATAAGGAGGTGCAGTGAAAAAGATCTCATCATCAACAATGTTGAAATCTCCAGTAAAAATAGAAGAAACTCCTGCAGTATGAGCGGCTGCAACAGTTCCAAATACACCTCTATCAATAAATGCCTGACCAGAAGTAGTTGTAGAGAATACTGGGTAGTATCCAGCACCAGCCCTGAAGACAACAATCTCAGTAATACTACCAATACCAGTATTATCAATGAGTGGATAAAAAACACCTTCTACTGTGGGTGTTTCTGTTCCTTCTACAGTAACTTTTGGGGGATCTGTACTAGCATATCCCGATCCTCCCTCAACTACTTCAATCTTCTCAATACCATAGGAGGAATTAAAAAACGGTTTTAGTATCGCACCGCCGCCAGGAGTAATTCTCGTTGACATTTATTCCTCCTTATGAAATATTCAGAGAACTACTGCAATAGACCCTAGTTAATCCTGTTCCGTCTCTAACGATGCTAAATGATAAAATATCTTCTTGGTTTGTAGAAGGAGGTGGATTGCCACCGACCCATCTAATGCCACCAGCAACAGCATTACCGTTCACCTTACAAGCATCACCATAAGTGGACTGTTGTCCAGCATTATTAATAAACGTTACTGTTGTTGCTTTACTATTCAAAGTTGGTACGTTAATAAACGACCATGTACTTACGGATGTAGTTAATCCACCCAGCAATACTGTTCCTTGACCAACATCAACTGTTAAAGTTCCCCCAATCGCAGTCAATGTTGTATTGAAATTATTAACCACCTTTTCAGTGATAGAACCATTCAGGTGACTCATACCCGTGTGAGTAGTTACACCAATGATTTCCGTATCACCATTTACAACCAATCTGGAAGTAGGTGCAGTTGAAGCGACACCTACCTTACCATCTGAAGTAACAACAAATGCACTCTCATCTGTTCCAACTTCATCTGAAACCTGTAAACCATGTCCACTAGCCTTAGGGACTGCATGGATAGCAGGCCTTTCTAGAGAATATGAGGTTACTTGAAGTTGAGATGTTGGAAGAGATGTACCAATGCCAACAAAACCATTCTGGATTCTGAAAATTGTCTTTGCGAATCCAACTGCAATTGTGGTATCTACAGGAGTTCCAGACTCCTGAATTTTCATACCCTCAGTAAAGTTAGCAAACTGAGAAGTAATAACACCAGTAGTATTAATACTAATGTCTCCCGTAACTGACTTTGCAGTTCCAGCAAGAGCCGAAGTGGATGCAATACCACAATTGGTAGAATATCCAGCAGTAGATGCAAAGGAAACGAAACTTACTAAATTCGTACCATCACCGAACTTATCATAAATGTCATCAAAGTTCGAATTAATTTTTAAAGTCGCATTAAGTAAAGTATCTCCTGTGCCATCATTCGGGGCTGACCCTGTATTAATACCCTGTTTAGCCATTATTCAAAGGAACTTTTCTGTTATTTATAGTTAATATGGAGGGTTGTCATCTGCAGTGACGAACGAGTTAGAAACTCGAATCACTGAAGAGTTCATCCTGTTTACATCGTAGTAGAAATTTTGATCTACAACACTATTTACCTCAGCACTTCTGGAAGATACAAATGTACCGTCTCCAATAAAGTTAATTCTGATATATTCATCATCTAAACGAATAATATCTCCAATGGAAACCGATCCAATACCAGAAGTAATCGTTACCTGCTGAGAACTTGCATTGATTCCTGAACCAGTAGTGACAGATAGTTTCTTGTTACGAAGAGGACTCTGTACAATACCATCAACAAGGATCAGAGCATTTTCATTTGGATTTTCATATCTCAATGTATGTATTCCAGTTCCAAGAGACTTCATGTCAAAGATGACAGAAGTTGATAATCCAGAGAATCTAAATTTAACATCATCAAGTTTTTGAATGAATACTTCATCTGGCATTACATTCGAACCCAACTCAGTTGGAGAAAGGAATAAGTTATCTGTAGGTGTAGAACCACCGATATAAGTTCCTGCAATAGAAATTGTGTTGGTTGCCGCATATCCAGAACCTCCACTCAGAACTCTAACTGCACTAACATCCAAATTAACATCTCTTTCTACTTCAAAGATTGCACCAGATCCAGCACCATCATTAGTTCCTTCTAAGTTGGTATAAACTGTTTGGATGCCAACTCTTGTACCAGAAATCTTAGTAACGGGGAATGTCAAATCATTTGCTGGACTTGCACCACCAAGATGAGTACCTGCAATACTTACATTATCACCAACATAATACCCAGAACCACCTTCTCTCAATACTACATTAGTAGAAATTGGTTGACCTGTTCCAGTGTCATATGTAATCATAACTGTAAATGATGCACCAGTACCCCTGGTGGAAATGCCTGGGAAACCAGTTCCAAATCCAAACATTTTAGCACCTACAATTGGATTAGCAACTGTAGAAACACCTGTTACTGGTCCACCAACTTCAAAGTTAATTCCATTTTCAAACATGGAACTTCCACCAGCACCAGACACTCCCATAAGGATATGTCTTTCACTAGTAGTGTAAGAAGTTGTAGCAACACCAATTGGAGTTCCACCACCCCTATCAATGATTACTTTCTGACCACTCTGGAAGTTGTGGTTTTGAATAGAAATTGAATTATTAGTAAGATCAACTACTGCAGAACTTGAAGAATCAAATTGTTTCTTGAATAGAGGGACACCTCCCGTTCTAAGTGGGAAATTGGTCTTACCAATCAAATTGCCCGATCTATCCAGACTTCCATCGAATCCGTCACTGATATCATCAATCTTAAGAACTTTATTAGTCTTGTTTAAGATATAACTCTTAAGTGGTCTACCTTCTGGGAAGAAGACTCTTTGAACGGCACCATCTTCTAATGGATCATCTTCAGTAACCATTGCAAAGTTACTCTTAGATCCCAAATAAGCCTCATTATCAATATTAATTAAAAGATCAAGTTTTGGTTCTACAGTTTTAACTTTCATGTTTGTGGACTTAGCGAGTCCAACAGAAACATAGTTATTTGCAATTGCATCCTTCTTAGGATCACCCACAATCTCCAAATCAGAGAATTCTCGGAATCCCGATGGGTGAACAATAGATCTTACAGATTCTCTCCATTTGGAGTAAGAAATCTTACTCTTAATGGAGTATGAGAACTTCTGATAATAGAAGTTATCAGAAACTCTCTGCAGATAATCATTGAGAATACCGACAGATTGATCAACTTCGCCAACTTTTTCTCTAGAAAGTCCAAGTGAAGTTCTAATATTAAATCTGTTTACATCCTCAACTTTACCAGCGAGTTTAGATCTTTCACCATAAAGGGTATCACCAACTCTAAGTTCACCTTGACTATTAGTTAGTCTCAATTGATTAAGTTCTACATCCCAACCATTTTCAACAACGACTGCTTCAAACTTATCGGAAGTAACTTTCTCACCAGAGAAGAATTTAGCATCATCAACAAGTCTCATTTGGAACTTGGCGAGATCCTTAGCATTGTGAATATAACCTAAGGTAAAATCATCGTCATAACTACCAAGTGTTCCTGTTGCAATACCAGCAAGACTGTAAGTAACTCTAAAGTTTATTTCATCAACTGCAGTAACATCAAATTGTCTATAACCATAGTTTTCCGAGTTAAAGTTTAACTCCCCAGCTGCACGAGAAGCTGGTTTTAATCTGCAACCTTCAACATAAACTTTATCACCAACTTTGAATGGGAAGTCGATATTAGTAGATCCATAACCAGTTGTAATTGGTTTATAGAACTGTTGATCAAGTAAAAGTTCTACTGTTACATCAGAACCACTATGAGTTATTTGGTCAATATCATATCCATTAGTATTTCTAGTGGGAACGATAGTTAAAGGAGCATCAAATTCAAATGCATTAGTAAGAACTTCAACTCCGACAACAGAACCACCTTGAACTACTGCCTGAAGATCAATATTATCATTACCAATGACTTTTAATTTTGGTGCTTGGTGATAGTTCACACCACCATCCGTAACCAAAACATCTCTAATTCTAGCAATACCACTGATATCACAGACAGTAGGTACACTTAAGAATGGCAAGAGTGTAGGATCCGTTGGATAATCAAATCCATCCTTGATTCTCTCAGTAGTTTCAATCTTACCAATCTTATCAGAATTAATCTTAATTACTGCATCTCTGCCCTGTAAGGTATCAAAACCAATAACTCTTGGAAGTTTATTATATCCTTTGCCTTCAAAATTAATCTTTGTTCTAGCAATAGGACCAAGTGCGTCCAAAGAATCTGTTTCATAGAAAACAGTCGTCAATCCAGATGTGGTTGTAAACAGTTCAGCACTAGTTGGTTGTTTTGTGAGATTGAATGAGAAGTTTTTATCGTCAGAAACGAGAACTTCATGTGTATCTTCAAGAAGACTAGATTCAACTGTAATCGAATTGAATCCTCTAACCGTATTATCAACAGAGAGTTGATTCTTTCTTTGATCTGTAGGAACAATAGGAGTTAGTGTATAGAATGATTTTTTAGGGAATCCAGCAAGAGTTCTAATTTGAACATTTGCACCAACTTGGCCAGGAATACCATCACGAATCAAATTGAATGATCCAGAAGTACCGTTAACATCAAGTTTCTTTCTAAACTGAAGGTCCTCAAAAATGTCCAGTCTCATATCAGCAAGACCAGCATCAGAAACATCAATTTTCAGAATGTTACCTTTACTTACAGTAATTGGTGGATTAACTTTTGCCAGATCATATGCACCCGCAGCAACAGAAGTAATTGCAACTCCAACACCATTCTTCACATCGGCAAGATCTTTACAGAGTTTAATTCTTTGAGAACTTTCTCTGAGAACGAAATAAACTTCATTATTGTTAAGTTCATTAACTGTGTTGCCATTATTATAATAAACAACTTTATCACCAGACTTAAATGATAAATCAGTAAATTCAAAACTACTATCAGAAGCATCGAAAGTTGTACTGGACCAAGAAACTTTATTGGTAGTAATTTTTCTCAGTACAGGATCATATAGAATTTTTACACTTTCCTCTACAAACGGAACCGCTTGAATAGAAATTTTATCACCACTACTCAAACCATGAGAAGAACCAGTAGAAACTTGACCTCGGAAAGTTTGAACTGTACCAGTTACAAGTTGATTTGTTGTTGTAAACGAATGTGCCAATCCAATTGGATCAGCAATCGTATACCAATAAACAGCATCACCTACTGTTGGGAATCCTACTGTAGAAATACCAAGATAATCTGGACCAAAGTTAATAGCATAAACATCTCCACCATCTACAAGGTTCTCAGTACCAATACCACTGGTAGATCCCGCAGAAGTTTTGACCCAAGTTAATGATGTTCCGCCAACACCAACACGGTAATTAATCTTCTGTCCCGTAGTAAATGGATGATTCTTAATATAAATCGATCTCTCAGGAATAACTCTGGTGAACTTAGTTTCAGTAGTAACTGTTCCAATTCCAGTAGATGTCAAATAGTGAATAGAACCTGTGCTTCCCACACCAACTGCGTATGTTGGATCAAAGAACAATGTTCTATTATCAAAACCAAGGAAATTAGAACCCTTTTCAATATCATAAGTGAATCTAGTAGGTTTCAGTTCAACTGAAGAACCAGATTTATGAGTTTCAGCAAGTCCTACTTGTCTATTAACTCCCAACCTAGAGAATTCACTATCAATAGAAGTGACTCTCATAAGTTCTGTACCAATGCCAATGATATCGTTAACTTCAAATCCACCAACATCGGTAACGGGAACGAAAGTAGAAATACCAGTTGCACTCAATTGATCTAAGAACTGAGTAAGAGCAACTTTTCTGTTTACAACTGATACTCTATAAGCACCTTCAATGTCCGAAAGAACTGCTGTAGACACTCCACTAGTAATAATGGTTTCTCCATTAACTAATTCATGAGGATCACTCGTTCTTCCATGAATAATGTTATTGACAGGTCGGAGAACTACATTAGTGAAAGTCGAAACACCTACGGAAATTTCCGAAACATTTTTACCAAGAACATGTGATACAACAATATTGGTTCCTGTTCCATTTGTTCCAGCATTGTCAAGATTCAATCTATCTCCAACTCTATAATCTTCACCTGGTGAGAAGATAGTAGTAGAAGTAATACCAGAAGTTTGAATTTGAGTGACTTTAAATTCCTGTTTAAACGAAGAATCTACCTTATCAATCAAATCATAAATTGAATTCTCAACATTGGTATAGTATGGACCAATATTTCTAGTAATTTTAAGTTCAGCAAGATTTTTATCTTGATTAAAGTCTGCAGCGAAATTCTCTACAATTGGAGTGTCTTTAAAGTATCTTCCAATAGTATATGGATATTTGGGTTCAGCAACGCCACTAGAATCAACGTCAATTGCATAAAAATATGCATATGTTCCATCGGGGAACTGTGGTGTTACACAATACCTGCCACCGAACTCGTCAAGGTCGCCAGACCCGTTGTATTCGTAATCATCAGTAAAGTATCCAGGAGTATACCCAGGAGGTCTTAGGCCTACCTTAGGCGCGGTATTAAGGATATAACTACTCCTAAGTCTCTGTACAGGTCCACCAGTAGCTCCAGAGAATCCATAAGGTCCGTAAATTGGATTACCATCATAGGCATATCCAAGGATAGGAGAGTGTTGTGGATTATTAGTAAGTTCCAGGTTACCAGAATCAATATTGTCGCCAACCTGGAATCTCAGTCTATTTGCAGGATAGATGTTAATAAACTGTAGACCAAGTTCCCTGTTGGTATTTGGTTTCGTCAATGCAGCGTCAAGAGTATTAATTAAGTTTCTACTCTTAACTTCCTGATTAATTTTCCACTCATGAACATTAGCAATAAACTTGGCATCTCTACCACGATTCTGTAGAACCATAGTAGTATTTGCTGGGTTATAATTAACCCCACCATCAGTGATTCTTACACCAGTAATACTGCCATTTGTTTCATCAATAATTGGACTGATATTTGCAAAGTCACCGTCACCATAAACAACAATATCAGAATCTTTTCTATAACCTCTACCAGAAGCAAGAATTTGAACGTCAACGATTGACCCCTCAACCAGAATAGGTTTGAGTAGTGCTTCAAACGTAACAGTTGCAATACCTACATTTGGTCTTCTATGGAAGTTTAGAATATTTGTACAACCATAACCTGCACCACCTTGTTCCAGATATACACTTTCAATACTTCCAAGGACAAGGGGTTCCAGTGTTGGATTTGTAATTGCAGTTGAACCAATACCAGAAAGAGTCTCTACCTTAATTTCAATAGGTGGATACTTAATTGTATGAGTGCCTGCACCTACACCAGAAATCCTAGCAAACTTACCTGCTTTAAAATCACTATCATCTCTAGTTGTACCAATACCAGCATCAGTTAACTTAAATCTTGCACTATCAAGTCTAGTTACAAAATATTCAGTTGTAGTTGATAGACCTTGTGCAGCAGTTGATGAGAATTCATATCTTACAATTTCACCAGTTCTAAATGCATGGTTAGGTGCATAGAAGTAATCATCAGATGTACTAATACCAGTTTGAATATCACCCTCAGTTGGTCTAGCAGGAACTCTGATTCTTTTGTTAGAGTATCCTTCACCAGGGTTCTTAACGTAAATCCTAGTAATAGTGTTTTTACCTTTCAGAGTTTTGAAAGAATGGAAACCATTACTTACCGATCCGATATTTACCGTATTAATACCAGAAACAGCATCAGATCTGCTAGAGTGTAAGGAGATAGTTTTGTTATCAACAGGTCTCGCAAAGTACGAAGATTTATCTACAATACCACCAACAGCAACGTTATTATTGGATTCATAAATGACTTCTTCACCAAGTTCAAAGTTGTGCGGATCTGGAAAATCAATAGTATCGGAAGCAACATTAACTCCATTACCATCAGCTTTAAAAGAGGATACAATTCTTCCTTTAACAAAGTTGGATTCGAGAACTGCACCTACACCATTACCACCCGATACAGTAATCTTTGGTTTTTCTTGATAACCAATACCAGGACTGATTAACTTAACTTCTTTAAATGATCCAGTAACATTTGCAAATGCAATAGCTCCACTACCAGCTTGATCTTGAATAACTAGTGGAGGTCCATTAATTACATCAAAATCTTTACCAGCATTAGTTACTTCAATAGAATCAATTTGACCGAAGAAAATTTCCTCATCAAAAACTGATGCTGGATACAATTCAACACCATTAACAAGAATACCTACAGCTTTGTTATCTGTTTTTCTCTGAGAGGGATCATCGAAGAAATTTTCCTGTTTATAGTATGGGAACTTTCTTAATAATTTCTGGTTCTTTGCATTCTGATCTTCCCAACCACTCTTATAAACATATTGACCTGGAAGATCTCTAGAAACATCAATATACTGTCCAGCAAATACGTCAGACGCACTATAAGAAAGTTGGAAGTCAAAGTCATTGATATTAGTTACAAAATAAACACCAGTAGCTAATCCACTGTTGTAACTATTGTTCCAATAAATCTTATCTCCAGTAACAAAGTTATGTCTAAACGGTGTGGTTGGACTTAATGGGTCTACCGATTTAATAACATTTGTAGTTCCACCAGTTGTGCCTGCTTGTGGTGGATCGGTTTTAATGAATACTTTATTGTCAGTAGCAAAGATTGGATAGTTTGGAACACCACCAGATGTAACGTAGAAACTTTGTTCATCATTATCAAGATAACTATTCTGAATACCTACAGGTACGTTTTCTAAACCTGGGAAGTAATTGGCATTGTGAGATGCCTTAACGATGATCTTCTCAACTCTATCAATGTTGGAAGGAACAACACCACTGGTCTGAACAATAATCTTGTTAGAGGATCTATCAGTTTCTGTACCAGTTGAATATTCAATATCCTTAATCTGAGCTCTTACCTTTTCATTCCTAGAATTAATCAAAAATAGTTCTTCGTCAATAAAGAACACGACAGAATCAAACAGTTCAACTCTAAATGTGTTAATGTTTTGCTGTGTGAGATTCTTAATGACGTGTTTCGTCGGAATATTATAAATCCAAGGTTCAAACTTAGGATCATCACCAAGATCAAATCCAAAAGATGAAAGATTTAAAGTATCATCAATTCGAATATTAGATGTATCTGTAAAGTCAACATTATTGATAACATTAACGAATCTGAACTGAACTAGAGAAGTCTGTCCCAATCCAGCGTAGGCATACGCCAATTTGTCCTCAGAAACGTCTGCACCGAACAAAAGGTTAGTTGTGATACCTGTGACACCTAAAAACTGATTACTAGTCTTATCGGCGTACTCAACAGTGATGAAATCTGAAATTGGTGTTGGTTTCAGAAGCAAACTACCAGTTCTACCAAATCCAATTGTAGAATCAACCAGAATATTATCAGCACCAGCAGTAACAGCTTCTAAAACTTTAGTTTTACCTGGAACTGAGAAAGTACCACTGAAAGAACCCGAATCAAGGGAAATTTCATAAAAATCTTTGTCATTAATAGGTCGGTATTCAATATTATAGATTGAAGCGCTAACAGTACCGACTCCAACAATGTCTTGGTTTAAAAAATTACCTTTAGTCTCAATAGCGTCTCCGCCAAAGAGTTTTTCGACCAAAACATTACGAGTTTTGAAATAATTGTTTGAAGAGGGGACTAAAGTGTATTCGGAAGGTTTAATAATCTCAATATCTTCACCATAAAGCAATTTGAACATTACTTTATAGGAAGTATCCGTTCCTTTAGCACTATAAAAGTCTTTTGCTCTTGTTAGAATAGTAGAAAGGTTTACACCTTCCGTAAAAGATCTATTTTCGAATCCTGGCAAGAATTCAGACTTAAATTTAGTAAAAAACTCTTGTAAAAAGAGATTACTTAAATTAAAGACGTATTTTGGATCAGTAACACTACCAACAGTGTGGTCATCAGCATCAGTGAGAGAAAATTGTAAAAATTCCGATTGAATGTCTTGTTGGATTTGGTCAATTCCAGAAAATCCTCTAAAACACTCCTCAAAAGAGTTGAGAATGATTGCAATAGGAATTTGTCCACCTACGCCAAGTGATTTTTGACTTGCATAGATGAATTTATCACCAACCGCACCAACAGTAGTGCCTGCAGGGAAATATGTACCTGCAGAAATAGACATACCAACTTCAATATTGCTGGTATCTTCCATTTCGATAATATTCGACTGATTTGCGAAATTACCGACTCGTGTAGCAACTACTTTGTTCTCAATTCTCTTTTTATAGACAATAATCTCATTATCAATCTTCAGGAGACCAAATTTATCAGGCCAACCTGCAGTAGATAGTACCTTAATAGATGTTTGACCAGAAGTGATCGTTTCCGTAAGTGCAGTATAGGGAATTAACGACTCCCTATTAAAAGCTGGGATCTGTCTATACTTTGGAAGGTTTACGGCAAGGTCTACCGTACCAGATTGGTGTTCTACCGACGCATAATAACTTTCCAGAAACTCTTTGAAGAAAGGAGACTCTTCATTGAGAAATTCTGGAATCTGAGACTCAACAATATTGCTAAATTTGACTCTCTTGATCTCGGATTTAGATTGACTCATTTATCTGGTATACGATCCGTTTAAGAAGCTGGAAGTTGTAATGTATTGTGTAGCAGAAGTGTTTTCACCAGAGGTAACAACGTCCTGAATGGTGCTGACTCTACTATTTCCAATATCAACCTGTAAATACAGGTCTTTAAGTGCAATGATATCGTTAGATTCTGGAACTGCTTCGATTTGAACGAATCCAGAAGCTAAATCAGTACCCGTTATATTTACCACATCTAAAAGAACCTCTCCTTCGTCGTACTTCACAATGCCTGCATTGTTTTTGACGATGATTGGAGTGTTATTTTCCAGTTTAAAGAATACTAGTCTTCCTCTAGTCAAAGTTTGTGGAACATCACCAATGTAAATGGTTCCAGAAACACCATCAATGTTAAATCCAGAAGATTTGATGCTGTAACCAGTTCTCTTTTGATGGAACTTGTTACCAAAACACAATTCGTAAGTTGCAAACGTGTTTAATTCAGGAATCAGATCTCTCCTAATACGAACTTTAGTAATATTGGATGTAACCCCCTTATCACTATCATCAATCAATCCAACAACCTTAGAATATTTAAATCTCCCACCAAAACTGTTAATGTCAGCAGATTTAGCATATGCATTAAGAGTGTTAATCACCTTTGTTCTCAATCCAACAGGATCAGCAACAACGTTTGCGTTATAGTAAACAGAAGAATCAACTTCAACATAGAGATATTGAAGATCAACCAATTCTGGTTTGATTCCAGCAATGGAATACTGTTTTAACTGTCTCAAAATACCATCTTTTGTAATTTGAGAAAGATAACTACCATTTTTAGGTTTTACTGAAATAAAAACCTTTCCAAATTCAGGAGGATCCAATTCTTCCCCGCCATATGCGGTCACAGTCTCCACGTTTGAGTAGATTAGGGGAATGATACTCTTATAATCATTAGCAGTGACTGCACGGTACTGGGCTGCGTACACACGAGGCGCCAGATACTTGATAGAGTCAATAGATTCTACAAAATCTCCCCCATTAGAACTGTCATTAGTGGTAATAAGAGAAACACCACTAGTAATTGTTGCTCCCTGATCGTCTTTTAAGACTCCAGCGAAGGAGAAGTTAGCTGAACCATTACCATCTCTACCATTTGTAACAATATAACTTACATCAATTGTAGAATTAGCGGGTGGTTTCTTGCCAAGGATGTTATCACCGAAGAGAATTTCGTATTTTTCGTCTTCAATCTCTTGAACAAGGAATAATTTGGAGGTTGCATCCACATTTAGGATGTTTGAATACTTCTGATAGGTTTCAGAAGTAGTAGAATTCACTCTAACTCGGATAGACTCGACATCAACGTTCGAGTTAGGTACAATATAACGCTGATTTGGTAAAGAGTAGTCAACTCCGAATGATTTGGTGAGGTAGATTCCTTCATAAACACTAATTTGATCAAAAATTGCGAGGTTTTGGTCGTTTACAGCGACAACAAAGTCCTCGGGAATGGAAAAAACGTAACTTCCACTCTGAACGTTACCCAAAACAACCGTTCCAGCCTTCAATGTAACAGTTCTAGTTTCATTTGTACCCAAATCTACCGTAAAACTGATAACAGCTTCTGCAGATCTAGAGGATCTTGGGACATAACCAATGTTTCTTGCAAGTGAAACGACATTTTCACGCAAAGTAGCGCTGTCAAGGAACACTTCATTGACTGCCATGTTAGTATTGTAGGCAGTAATGTAAGTATTATACGCAAGAATGTCAATCAGGACCGAAAAGTTTGATCCATCGAAGTCAAAATCGGAAAAATCCGTGTTAGTTCGAAGGAAATCCTTTACTTGATCCCTAATTCCATTAAAATCTAGGTTTGTAAATTGATTAAACGCCATTATACTCTAGTTGGCTGGAGGAGGAACTCGATATTTTGAGTGGGAAAGGGTAAACCCACTATGTCATAACGTATATTTACTAACATTTCATTAGAATCCATAGGATATGACACCAAAACTTCACTAGTTTCAATCCTAGGTTCGTAGTTTTCAAGTAAAACCCTTATTTCTGTCTCAACTGACGCAGCAATTTCAGGTGTTTGGTTCTCAAACATCTGATTTTCTACGTTTGCACCCAAAATTGGTTGGAAAAAACGTTCGCCCATACGAGTACGAACAAGGTTTACCACTGCTCTCTTGATCGCATCCTCATTTTTTAACGGCATAATGTCGTTAGTGACTGGATGGCGACGAAAAGTTAAGCTTATATCCTTAAATGTCCTCGAAATTGTAGATCTACCAGCAGTAGTTGTTATTCTCCTACTAGCATCGTAGTCGTTGGGCATGGAAATTTCCCTGTTTAATTACTATCTATAAGGGTTTTGTTCCATTTTTGACCGTAAATGGGTTCAGTACCATATTCCCAGTCATCATAATCCTCATCATTACGAATTCTTTCGTGAAATTCGTTCTGTTTTTTAAATTTTTCACCATCGTGAGCAATTTCACGAATCTGGTTTAGGTATCTGTCCGATTTTGGGTCAGTTATAAGCGTCATTCCCGAATTAATAAACTCTTCGCTCATATCTGGAACTGGATGAACAGACATAATTGCCTCCTAGAGCTCTGCGGACAGAACTTTTATGGAGGTTTCTATCTCCAGTTCTATTTAGAGTCGAATTTCCAATGGTTATTTGGTTGTTCCCACCAAAAATGCAAGTCTTCTACTGCATCGTTATAGTATAATGTTACAAAGTCACTCTTAAACTTACTTCCAAGGTTCTCACAAAGAGCAACTGTATAGTATTTGTTACTGGAAACCAGCTCCATTTGCTGTGTAATCCATGTATAGTTACCGCCCCTGATAACTCCAGCTTCAATCAGGACGAAATTATCCCATTTACGAGCCCAGTCAATGTACTTTTCCGCGAAATCGACCTTGTAGTCCAGACTATCTTCATCGGGGAAGGGTACATTTACCGATTCAATATGAAAAATCTCCCCATCCATGGATAATGAATGAGAGAGATGTTGTGTAACAACCGCAGAATAGTCAGGAGACACCATCAAGAAGCATGTTTTTGATGGATGAATGTCGATATCGGACATTTTGATTCGATATGACATCTCTTGGATCAGAGCCATCTCCTGATCCTGCGATATGAATTTAAGTTTTTTCACTACTCAACCAGCAGCAAGTGGTGAATGTACAGATGGTTCTGCTTTCGCTGCCTCTCTACGACCACCACCTACGACATAATTAAACTGCATTGCGTCTTCTTTAGCTGCAGGTTCTGCATTTGGAGACATTCTAGGATCTGAATCAGCCATTACTTTCCTTGACCTCGGTAACGTTTGCGTTTTGCGTTTGCGGAACTAGCAGAATATTTAGAATTCTTGCCATTTCCCTGCCTCGTCTTCTTGGGAGTCGATTCAACAAAGGATTGACCTGAACGAGAGATCTTCTTAACAGCCATTATTTAGTCCTTAGAATTTGTTTTCGCGATTTTTTTGGGTTGACGACGCGGTTGAAACGCGCCGCCGCAGAATATAAGAGATCAGATGACTCGGGTCTTTTCGTGACCAACACGAATCAGAGGATCACACCAGATCTCATAACCAGCCTCTTTGGCATCCAGACAGAAGGAGACATCCTCTCCACACATGTCTTGAACTTCACCAGAATCAAAGACCTGCATCTTAGGTGCAAACCAAGGATATTCCATCTTAGGATCTTCAAACACACCGTGCTTAATCAGAGTCCAACCGAAACCAGTGTAGTCAACTGTGAATGCCTTACGACGACGTGAGATGGATTCTCCAGTCTCGTGGTTCATGACACCACCATTCTTTGCGAAGTCATCTTCTTCCAACCAGTGAGCAACCGAGGTAGTCTTTCCGTCCTCAGTCATATACCAGCCACATGCAATATCCTTATCCATTGCAACGAGACGGTAGAACTTCTCTGAATCGAAAACAATGTCGGAGTCAATCCACAGTTGGTAATCATACTTGAGTTTACCATCCCAAGGAAGTTGATTAGGACCTCGAAGTACATTGGCACCCAGCACCTTACAACGTGCAAAGTTAACCATCGAGGAGTAGTCTTGTGAAATTTGAATACTTGCACCACGTTGTACAAGATCAAAACAGAGTTGTACGAAACTCTTCAAAAATTGATATGAGACTCCTCGACCAGGAAGACAGAAGACAATTGCTTTACCTTTGACCATCTCTTGTGCAGCTTCGAGATTAAAGGCGTCTTCTACTTTCTTTGGTTTGGGAGCGTTTGCTTTAACGGTAAATCCTTTAGCCATAGTGTTGAATAGTGACAATGATATTTTACCACGGTAATTCAGTCATTGCAACAACCGTGATGTTGAGTTATTTAGCCTTGTTCGCAGGGGACGATTTTGATCTTTTCCTTACAGAGATCATCATCCCTATACCAATCAAAATACTCCTTGACAAACGTCATCTTGTGATCAAGATCTTCTTTTCGACAAGCTTCTATGATCTTATGCTTGCCGATATAAACATCATAAGTTGAACTCATCTTGAATCTTACCTAATAGATCTTCCAATTCCTGTTTTAAACAATGGTTCAAAAGAAATGTTTCATCATTTTCGATACGATACTGAATGGCTTCAACTAGGAGTTCAATTTCATATTGATCTACATCTAGTGACATATTCGTATTACATGTTCTTCAAATATACTTATAAGAATAATAGTTTTAATAACTACATTCTTCATAGGACTTTAACTTAGTTTCTTCAAGGAAACGTATAGGCAGTATATCCAGATTCCAGAAGTCCTCCTCAGGAATCTTGCTTAGTGTCTCTTCCAACTCAGAGGAACTTAAACATGATGCAATTACATCGTAACCTTTGTTGCTTCTCTTATAGAGGTGGAATTTGATCTCATGCATAAACACTTTTTGGAATGTTCACATTATCTATAATACCACTAAGGTTCGCAGAGATCAAGTATGTTACCTTCTGACATTAATCTATGTCTCTTACCTGTTACTCTTGCCCTATTACTAGCTGTCCTATATGCAGATGCTACATGGTGCATAGTCTGATAGTGTTTCCAATAACCGAATTGGTCTTGGTATTCTATATCGACCTTTTGGCTCATTTTTATACCTGAAAAATTTTTTTAATTCACTTATAATCACTCTCGCGTTTTTGGTCCGTTGTAGGTTAGGTTCCCTGTACGCTTTTAATATCGCTCAGGGATCGCTACACATAAGGACACAAAATACCTGCTCATTCGCTGCTCTTATTATCGCATAGTTTGGGGAGAATGGCAACACCCTCCCCAGAGACTGCCTCAGATCAGTGTAGCGTGCTTGTCGTTAATCTTGCCACGATTCGTGTTAGTCCTGATGCCCTTAGTTTGTGTAAGCACGAGCATAGACTTCCGAGGTTTTGCTGCTTTCAGCACGGTGTACTTAACTTTACCCTGAGCATCAGCAATTGCCAAGTCAAGTTTAGAAGAGGTTGCGAGAGTGGTGAGATCCATGATGAAAAAAGTGAGTTCAGAGAGTGTTAACGAAAGGGAGGCAATCTTAGTTCAGACGCATACCACTAAAGAAAGGAATTGAAGTGCCATCCTGAAGACGAACGTTCCAAACATATGCCTTCTGATATACACGTTCACCAGGCAGACCATTATACTCAAGGATCGCATTTAGACGACTCTTAGTTGTATTGGACTGCCACCCACCATCATACAACTCGATGAATCCCTCACCGATTGTAGCAATGTGGTTTCCGTGGAGATATACACGAGAGACCTCAGACTGCTCATCGAAAGTAACAGCGGTATTGGCAGACTGCCAGTTGATGCTGTTAGCGATTGCAGTGTTCATTTGTTGCTCGATCTTTCTCATGATTGTCCTTTGTTTGTTGTTATCCTAATTATAGGGCATGAGAGGACCTCTGGCGGGTAATAGTGGACACCTTAGAGATTGGCACATAACTGCTCTGAATTCTCTAAGCATTCGATGGTTTTCTGAAACTCCACAGAGTCATTATACATTGCCCCACTAAGTATGGCAAACCTCTGAGGCACTTCGAGACATTTAGAGTCCTTATATGTGGTTTTGGGAATGTGCTTGACTTTTCAGAGATTTCATGGTAGACTGAACGCCAAGATGACTATAAAATCTCCCCTTTATTATAAGAACTCACGAAAGAGATAGAGCACGCAACTATGTTTTTTTAACCATTTATTTAATAGCATAAAAAATACTGCCCAGTAACTGAGCAGCATATTCTGAGATACTTCCGAGGGTATTTGAGCACCTCAGAGCACTCCTGATTTCTCCTCTTGAATGATGCTTACTGTATCTCTTAGAATGAGCAAGTTCTCATACATAATGCCCTTATCAGGATTGCTCACAGTAGTGTACGGTTTGAGTGCTTGAAGCGTGAGCATTTTAATTAGAGTGAGTTGCTCATCAGTGAAATTAGTTTGGTATGTTCTAGGCATTGAATTGTCCTAGGTTTTCAACATAAACGCTCTTCACTCTCTCCTTATCTCTCAGTTCTAAAAGTTCTTTCCAATTCCATTCACTCGGACGCACACAGTTTGTATCATCTACTGTGAAATCTAGAGTAACACGATAGCGGGTGAATGTACGCTTTTTCGTTTTGAGAGACATGAGCAGAATAGCGATGGGTTAGTGATACACTATTTTAGTGTTTATTGGTCTTATTGTCAATGGCATAACCATAGTAAATTAGCACTTCCTTATATAGATCCTCACTATATTTGTACATCCGTTCGGCGTAGTTGTTGTGCTTCTGGTGGTTCGAAGTTGCAATGGTGTTGCTCATAATAAATCAGAGTTTCTTGAAGTGTTAAAATTTTGGGCGCGGCGTCAGTCTCACAAACAATGTAAGATCTTTCACGAGTGTGTACATCTGAAGCAAGGCGAATCATTTACTTAGAATACAATGTGCCAACGTTTGATTGTATAAAGTCCTTGGTATCTTGTACCGTGGGAAATGTTCTTAATCGGGTCATGATTTGAACGGTTTCGCCATCTTCCAACTTCTGAGGCGTGTACTTATAAAGAATAAATCCTTCGCCGTCGATGTTAGTAATGATTTGACCAAAGAGCAACCCATTAAAAAAGATCCACTCCTTATGCCACACTTTCTCGTCGGGATCCATCTTGTAAGTGACATTGAACTC